>Ga0182742_1000856_pt1 | contig 43556 bp, 46 predicted proteins | sample eDN5th37CBELigMG_FD_128880 | JGI IMG/M metagenome (GOLD analysis project Ga0182742, IMG submission 128880) | Enriched Miracle-Growth compost microbial communities from Emeryville, California, USA - eDNA 5th pass 37_C BE-Lig MG (version 2)... ... | reverse complement strand
GGCCTGGCGAAGGGCGTAGGCAATCTGCTCCTGGGTGAACTTCGACTTGCGCATCGAACCGTCCTTTCCCGGGGCCCGGCTCGAAGCGAACTCCTCAGTTCAATTCCTGTCCAGTTTTCCGGGGGGACGTCACCGACCCAACGGCGATCAGTGAGGGCGACCCTTGACAACCGGGGGGACGTCATCGCCCTTGGCAATCAGAAGATTCGCTGCTTGTTTACACGAGGCGTGCCCGCACGGGCTACAGCTCGACTATTGAGAGGGAGGGAAGTTGCTGGGCCAATGCCTCAAGCAAGAGACTGCGATGACAATGGGACAGACAAGCCTCGTAGCACATGAGTGCCACGGATCGGTTTGGAAGCAGGGAGCAGAGGCGCTCGATAACACTAGGATTTTGGCGAAGGTACTGAGCGTACTTAAGCGCGCACGTTGAGACGTCGAAGAGCTGCCCGCTTCGCGGTCGGAATGGATTTCCGGCCTCCTTTGCGTGGAGGTACTCGATGCCCCAGTTTGCGAGCGCATCGCAAAGGGCTCGTTTGCGATACTCTGGTCGATTGCTCCACGCGGCGGCACGAACATCGACGAGCAGCTCAACACGCTTTGCATGCAGAAGTTCGCAAAAGTCGGCGATGCTCCGCCCCTGATACCCTACGCTGAACACGTTCATGCTGGGAAGAGCTTCATCTGGCGCGAACGAGGTGCACTGTAGCAGTCCATCAGTCCGAACTGGTACATACGCCGCCTAAAGCTCCCCAAAAAGAAGAACACTTCTCTGTACTTAAGATCGAGCATCTTGGCCATTTTGTGTTCGAGCTTGGATTTTCGGTCAGCGTCGCCCGCAAGCTTCCTCGACAACTCGTGAAGGCCCCACTGTTTGATACCGCTCTGATGCCCTCCGCAAGAAGGGTCGTCACAGATCCATGAAACGAGAAACTCGTACTCGGGAAACGCGATGGGCTTGGGTCTCTCGAAGAGAGAGACCTGCGAAAAGAGCCGTTCGGCGCGGTGCCACTGCTCTCGTTCCAACTGTGTTCGCTCACGAGCGATGACTCGCGTGATCTCCTTCGGTTTCATGATACCAAGCGAGCGGCCATCTGCCCTCTGCTGGCGCAAGAGCTCCTCCACGGACCGCACGTAGTTCGGCGAACGAAGAAGCAGAGAAGCGCGGGCCTCACTCTCGTCGGGACCGATTGCATCATGAATAGTAATCGAGCTTGGTTCGACCCTGAAGCTGTCGGGGCGCGGGTCGCTGGAGTGACGTGCGATTCGCGCAGAAATCCATTGAAAACTGCTGAATCGGCTTCCATCTTCAAGGTAGCGGTGTGGAATTGGATGCAGCCGGACCATCGAGAGCGATTCGGCCTCCAACCCGCCTGTGCACACCGTCTCGACGTACTTGCGAGAATAACTGGGATAGGTCATTCCCAAAATGAGAATTCGCCTGTCACTCCAGACAGCCATTTGCCCCTCCGAACAGCGAAGCCAGACGGATCGAGTGCACGCAGGAGCTGCCCAACCGGAGCGAGAGCCTCCTCGACGCCCCATGGAAGCAAAGTCATTATCGCTCCTGCATCAAAGCGATGTGCCAGTCAGGGGCGGACCTTGCGCTTGGAGTTCACTCTGAACTGTTCCGCGGTAAGAGGTGATGAGAGGAAGTCCCGATCAAGGAAGCTGAGCAGTTCGGCCAGCAACTTCCGATCAGCGGGCAGCACGATCCGTTCGTCCGAACCGAAACGCGTGGTTTCAATTGAGACGCCGAAGTCGGCAGCAACCTGCCGAACCTTACTTATCCCACACTTGGCAATTATATCAAACGCCCCAGTCCGCAGCATCTGCCCGAGTTTACGCTTCGAGCGTTCATTTAGAATGCACTTGAGGCGGGCGGGGTCCGGCGCGGCGAACATACTCATCTGAAGTATCTCATCCACCTGTTTCTCTGATGCCTCCGTGAAGTACTCGCTGAGTTCGAGTGCCTTACGGGCAGCGAAGAACGACTTGAAGTACAGGTCGCCTTTTTGAAGTACGGCACAGAGTTGTCCGCCGAAGACCAGTCCGGGGTCCTTCATCTGGCGGAAGGTCTCCCTGTCCCAAATGACGCTAAAGCGTGCTGGACGAAGAATGTTCCGGGTATCGATTGCCTGGAAGTAGGCGGATACCTCTTCGCCGTCTCTCCGGACGGCCACGAGGCTCTTCAGGTGTCCCTGCTCAAGCTCAATTGGGGCAAGTACTGGCGTACTCAGCGGCGAGTCGAAGGCATCGCGCAGCGAGTCGCGCACTCGGTAGTCCCGGAGAACGAACAACTCATCCCGCCCGGGAGTGTAGCCGGGGTCGAACGCCAGCACATCGTGATCCTCGGGCATGAATTCACTTGCCAGCTCGTCGAAGAGGGCCGTCAGGTTCAGCTGATCCTCACGGGTGAGCTGGATTCGATGAACCACCTGGAAAAGGTCATGCTCAATGACTGCAAAAAAGTTCATTGGAGAAGTCACAATGGCCTCCTGTCAACATCAAGGAGCATGTACTCAGAGAGACGCACGACTCGTTCAACGCGCCGCGCCAGGCGGAGGTTTCGCTTGGTTACAAGGACGTACGTCACGTCATTGGTGGCCGTTATTTCGTAAAATCTGTATCCAAAGATCCCGAGCAGTGGGTTCACGTGGTACATGTTCCCGTGGAAGACCAAGAGCGCAATAAGAAGAAGGACGAAGCCTGCGGCAACCATGTCAAGTTGCTCGGAGCTTGCGACCACAAGAGGAAGTAGGTAGGTCAGCATGAACCCCAGCAGTTCTTGACCTGAGTTCTTGACCGCCTTGATGCGTACTTCCTCCTCGTTCTGCGCTGGTGCGAGGCGCAGGAGAAGAATGGCCATCACGCAGAGCGCGATTGCAGCCAGGCCCCACCAGATTGCGCAAGGGGTATCGCGAGCTACAATTGCTTGTGTCAACAGGACCGGCGCGAGCGACGTCGCAACCATCAGGCTTCGCAATAGGACGCTGAACACACTCAACCCTCACTCGTTTGAACCCGCAAGGGGTCGAGGTCAGTGTCGCACGTCCGTCTGACATTGCGCGCCATGGTGGCGGATGGCCTTGGCGCTCCTCGACGGCGGTGCATCGCCCCTCCCCGCTTCGGCGCCGTTCGCACGGGCGGAGCGAATGGGAGGCTAGTGAGGTCGTGCTCGGTGTGGGCTCCATGAGGGAAGAGACGCACCAGCACGCGAGTCCCCTTCAGGGGCGTGCTTCCCTGCCGCCCTGCCCTCAAACAAGGGTGTAACGAATCGCGCGCAGCGGTGCGGACGCTGTGAAGGCGTGCGAATCAGCCCCTTTCCGAATCCCCAATACTTTCGGCGCATGCCCACCCGGTGTGACGCCGTGCCCGGGGAGCGGTAAAAGGCCCCCAGATGGGCCTCTCAAAGCTGAGGGTCGCGGGTTCGAATCCCGTTTCCCGCTCCATGCGATGCAAGGGGTTTCGTCGGCCGACGTCGCCCCTTCTTCTTTTTGGCCCTGCTTCGCCACGCGGACACCCCTTCGCCACGGCGACCAGCGACCTTCCCGGCACGCACTCGCGGCCGGGGATTGGGACCTGAAAGTGGAAGCCGCCAGGTCGCGGGTCGTAGATCGTTTCCGGTACGGAAGGACCGCTCGTGCCGGGCGAACGTGAGCTACGCTCGGCGTCCTGCGGCGCGCGGCGAGTTGCGGCGGTCGTGCGTCGAATGCCCGGACGAACGCCATGTGAACGTACGGACTGCCCGCGCGTGAGCGACGAGAAGGACGCCCGCGACCTCAGCCTCGCGTTCCAACCTCATCGCCCCTGCGCCAAGCGAGTCGATGCCACGCGAGGATTCAGGGGCGGATCTTTGGCGCGTCGAGCTGCCCGGAATCAACGGCTGGCTGGTCCCTGCTGGTCGCAGCCTGCTCGTCGGCGGATGGCGCGGCTATACCCCGCTGGTCGCGATCGACGTGGCGACCGGTACGGTGCGTTGGAAAGAACAGCGCAGGCCCAGCCGCCTTGCGGAACCCGTGGTCGGCCCATGGGGGATCGCGGTGGCGTCGATCGACGAGCCGATCGTCCGATTTCTCGATCCGGAAACGGACGCCACGTCAGCGGAGCGGCCACTCCCGGAGCACGATCGGGAGCCGGACGCGTCGCCACTGCTGCGACGCCATGGAGACCTCCTGCTCCTCGCGGGCAAAGCAGACCGCTACCACCAGCTCCGCAGCCCGCGTGGCCCGTGGACGGTTCTTTTCGAGCACCTGAAAGCGATCCAAACGGATACACCGCCAATCATCGGTGGCGACGTGATCTTCACGGACGCGGGGCAGCTGAACTGCTACGACCTGGACGCTGGCCAACGGCGCTGGTCACTGCCCTGGGAGGTGGTAGGAGGGACCTGCTCGCAGCAGCCGCGTCCCCGCACGGGATGGTCGCCGTGGCAGGCCCGAACGGTCGGATCGCCGTCGTCGATGCAGCCGACAAGCTCGTCTGGAAGCGGCGCGTGGCGGACTGGATCGAGACGAACATCGGGTGGGTTGCCGACGAAGTCCTCGTCGCTGGAACGACGGGCACGTTGCTTGCGATGCGGACGAGGCGTCCAGGAGAGTGACTCCCTGCCCTGGTCGGCGCATTCGATCGATCCGGTGCGCAGGCTCGTGGCACATCCCGCCCGCGCGGGTTGATGGCGAATCGCGCGCCGCTCCCTACCCTCCGCACCATGCGATACGTCGCCGCCAGCATGGCCACGCTGGCCTGCGTGCTCGGCCCGCACGTGGCGCAGGCGTGCCCCGCCTGCCAGGGGGTGGTCGATGCCGAGGTCCTCGCCCGCTTCTGGCCGAACCTCGGCCTGGTAGCGGCTCCCTTCGCCGTATTCGGGCTCGTCGCCGCTCTCGCCTACCGCGTCCGGTAGGCCGCTCGCGTGGGGTCCGCATGAGAGCTGACGAGAGACGAGGGCCGCTGCTCGCCGCGGGCATCCTCCTCGGGATCGGCATGGGCGGATTCTTCGACGGGATCCTCCTGCACCAGGTCCTCCAGTGGCACCACATGCTCTCCGCGATCCGCCCGCCGACCGATCTGGTGGCCATCAAGGTGAACATGGTGTGGGACGGGCTGTTCCACGCCTTCACGTGGGTCACGACGATGATCGGCCTGGCGCTGCTTTGGCGTGCCGGCTCGATGCGGGACGTGCCGTGGGAAGCCCGCCTCCTCGTCGGCTCGATGCTGCTGGGCTGGGGCACCTTCAACCTGGTCGAAGGGCTGATCGACCACCAGCTCCTCGGGGTGCACCACGTCCATCCCAGCGCGTCGCTCGGGTGGGACCTCGCCTTCCTGGCGTCCGGCGTCGCGCTCATCGCGATCGGATGGATCCTCGTCCGCAGGCGCATGACGCATTCGGCGGGTGTGCGGGCACCGGTCCGGTCTGCCGCCGGGGTGAAGGCGTAGGCGATCCCCGTCTGCCGCCCGGGATGGCCGCTCGATTCGCGCTCAATGGGCGGCGCGGTGCGACAGGCGCGATGGTACGCTCCTCCGATGCATTCGCTCTCCCGGCGTGCGGCGGCAGCGGCCGTTTCATGCGCCCAGTCGCACGGGCTCGAGGTCCGCGACGCGCGGATCCTCGGCGCGTCGAGCAACACGCTCGTCGAGCTCGTTCCGCACGGGATCGTGGCGCGGGTCGCTTCGGGCACAGGGCTCGTGCGGCAGGGAACGGCGTGGCTGGCGCATGAAGTGGCGGTGTGCGGCTACCTCGCGGCGGCGGGCGCGCCGTGCGCCAGGCCCAGCGATCGCATCGCACCGGGTCCGCACGAGCACGACGGCTTCGCGATCAGCTTCTGGGAGCGGCTGGAGGCGCTCGCCGAGCCGGTCGGGCCGGACGCGGCGGGCGCGCTGCTCCGTCGCTGCCACGACGCGCTCGCGGGCTGCGAAGCGCGCCTGCCGGCGCTCGGCATCATCGAGGAGACGCTGCACCTCACCGGGCATCCCCTCGTGACGGAGCGCCTCGACGAGGAGGAACGCGCGCTGCTGCGGAGGAGTGCCGACCGGTTGCGTTCGAGGCTCGAAGGGGCGACGCTCCCGCTGCGCCCGCTGCACGGCGACGCGCATCCGGGCAACATGCTCGCCACGGCGAGCGGGCCGCTGCTGATCGACTGGGAGGATTGCTTCGCCGGTCCTGCGGAGTGGGACCTCGCCTGCCTCGTCGGCGGGATGCTGCTGACGGGCGACGAGGCATCCGCGCGCCAGGCCCTCGCCGGCTACGGAGCGCCGTACGATCGCGAGCGGCTGGAGCTGATGCTCGCGGTGCGCAACCTCCAGGGGGTCGTCTGGGGCGCGCTGCGCCTCGACGCGCCCCGCGCCAACCCGCGTTGGCGCGCGCGGCTGCACCTGCTCTCCGAGCGGCCTTGACCCGGTGCGGGCTCGCGCGCGGGCAGCGTTCCCACCTTCCGTCCCGGTCCGACGAGAGCTCAAACCGCGGCGCGGTGGTAGTCCGGGCCGTCGGTGCCGACGAGGATCGAGGTGGCGATCACCGACTGCTCCCGCAGCGGCGAAGCGGCCAGCAGCTCCGGATCGCCGCGGTAGGCGGCGAAGGCCGCCTCGTCGGGGAAGCGGACGAGGTGGACCTCCCGGTGATCGGCGTCCGGCGCCTCGGGGCGGAGGACGACGACCCGCTCGATGGCGCCGCCGTGGCGGGACATGACGCGCGCGGCAATCGCCTCGAAGCGCCGGAAGGCGTCGAGGGCGTCGCGCCGCACCTGCAGCGTCGCCACGAGCACCAGATCACCCATCGGCCGCCTCCGTCGGCGCGACGGGCGGCACGTCGCGCCCCTCGCCGAAGTCGAGCACCCAGAACCGGTCCTCCCCGACGCCGCTGCGCACACGGGCCGCGGCGAGCTCCTCCACCGGCTCGTCCTGGCCGTCGTCCGCCATCCGGAAGGTGCCGAAGTGCATGGCGACGCTGCGGTGGGCGCCCAGCACGAGGTGCGCCTCGACGGCCTCGGCGGGCGAGACGTGGACCGGATGCATGAACCACTCGGGCCGGAAGGCGCCGATGGGCAGGATGGCGAGGCGCGGGGGACCGAAGCGGTCCCGGATCTGGGCGAAGTGGGGGCCGAAGCCGGTGTCGCCGGCGAAGTAGGCGTAGCCGCCCCGCCCCTCGATCACGAAGCCGGCCCAGAGGGTCCGGTCGCGATCGGCGAGGCCGCGGTTGGAGGTGTGCTGGGCGGGGACGGCGGTGAGGCGCACGCCGTTGCGCAGCTCCACCGTCTGCCACCAGTCGAGCTCCTGGACGTTGGCGATGCGCGCGTCATGGAGGGTCGACGCGTTGCCGAGGCCGACGAAGAAGCGCGGGTTGTGTGCCGCGCCGACGCGGCGGAGCGTGGGGAGGTCGAGGTGGTCGTAGTGGTTGTGGCTGACGACCACCGCGTCGATCGGGGGCAGATCCTCGAAGCGGATGCCGGGCGGGCGCACGCGGGTGGGGCCGGCGAAGGAGACGGGACCGATGCGGTCGGACCAGACGGGATCGGTGAGGAGGTTGAGCCCGTCGATCTGGACCAGGACCGTGGCGTGGTTGATGAAGGTGACGCGCAGCTCACCGGGACCCACGCGCGTGGGCGGCGGCGGACCGGGCGGATGGTCGGTCCAGTCGCGCCACGGCCCCGGATCGCTGGTGAGCTGCCACCGGATCACGTCGAAGAAGCCGCGCGACCCGGTGAACGCCTGGTTGTGGAACCGCTCGCCGTCGAACTTCGCGCCGGTCGGCATCGGCCCCCGGTACCGCGGCGCGCTGAAGAGGGAGCACCCCGTCGCCACCGAGGCGACGAGCAGCCCGCAGAGCAGCAGCGCCGCGGCCCGCCACCCTCGTGGCGCATCCGGCACGGCGTCGCCACCCCGGGGCGAGTGAGGGCCACTTGCAGCACGAGAGCCGGAAGATCCACGTGGCACCGCGCCAGCACAGCAGATGCGTGCCGCGGCGGCAACACGCCGAACGACTCAATCGAGCCCGCGCTTGCCCGGGGCCCAGTAGGCCTTGGCCCGCACGCCGGCGAGCGCCACCCCGCGCTCCCGGAGCGCACGGCGGACGCCCTGGATCGCCGCCGCCCTGCCGGACAACACGAGCCGGGCCCCGGGACGGGACCGCAGCGCCTCCTGCACCGCATCGGCGAGCACGGGCAGGTGGCCCTCGTCCACGCGGCGGTGGATCAGCCGCACGCCGCGGAAGCCGAGCGCGTCGAGGGCGGGCTCCACCGCGGCGGGATCGGTCGCCTCGAGGATCGCCAGCGCCGCGGCGCCGTTGGCCACCGCGAGCCCCAGGCTGGTCTCGTCCCCGACGACGATGGCGGGCGCCGGGCCGCCGACGGCGAGGGAGCCGCGGGGGCCGAAGCAGCGGATCGCCGCGCCGGGCTCCACGCCGCCCGCCCACCGCGCCCCGGGGCCCTCGCCGTGCAGGAAGGCGAGGAGCTCGGTCTCGCCCGCCGCCGTGTCCCAGCGCACGGGCGTGTAGGTCCGCGTGCCCACGCCGGGCAGGAAGAGCTGGAGCTTGTCGCCGGGCGCCCAGCGCACGTCGCGCAGCTCGCTGCCCCCGAGGACGATCCTGCGGAAGCGGGGACCGAGCAGCTCGGCCCTGCGCACGCTGGCGGAACGAAAGACGAACCGGCCGACCCATTCCTGGAGGGCGACAGAGGGAGAGACCATGGTGGCTCCTGCAGGGACGCCGCACAGCGGCGGATCGCTCCGCCCGCAGCGGAGCAGACGTGGACATCGATCGCGCGCGCCCGTTCCCCCCTGCGGACGGCCCGGGAGAAGCACGCGCCGCTCGAGCGTAGCGCGGGCGCCGCGACCGCCACATGAACGAGCCGTGAAGAACTGCGAACTCCTCGCCTACCTCCGCTCCAGATCGATCGCCGTGGAGTTCATGCAGAAGCGCGTCCCGTCGAACTCCTGCGGGCCGTCGTCGAAGACGTGCCCCAGGTGGCTGTGGCACCGCGCGCACCGGACCTCGGTGCGGATCATGCCGTGGGAGCGATCCTCGAGGTACTCCACCGCGCCGGGGAGCGCTTCGCCGAAGCTCGGCCAGCCGCATCCGTGGTCGTACTTGGTGCTGCTGTCGAAGAGCGGGTTGCCGCAGGCGGCGCAGCGGTAGGTGCCCTCGTCCCAGACGGCGTTGTACGGGCCGGTGAAGGGCCGATCGGTCGCCCCCTCGCGCAGGACGGCGTACTGCTGCGGGGTGAGGACGCGCCTCCATTCCTCCTCGGTCTGCGGCACCGGCTTGAGGCCGGGATCGTTCGGGCGTTCGTTGGTCATGGCGACTCCAGAATGGGGGACCAGCCATCATAGATGCGTCGCCGCAGGCCGGGTCGCAGCCTGCACCCGCTCCTCCGGCAGCCGGATCCACAGGCCGCGGAAGCGCCGCCTCGCCGGATCCTCCAGCTCCTTGCAGGGGACGCCGTCGATCTCCCGCTCGCCGTCGTCGCTGAGGAGCAGGATCTCGTCGCGTTCCTCGGGGGTGAAGAAGCCCTCGGGGTTGAAGCCGCCCAGGTCGATCGGCAGGAGCCTGGGCGCGCCCGCCCCGTCCCACGCGTAGAGGCGCGATCTCCCACCGGAGGCATAGGGACCGGCGACGATCAGATACCTGCCTCGCCACCACGAGAGCGCGCGGATCCCGTCGCCGCCCAGGTCGAGGAGGATCGGCGGGCCGAAGCGCGCGCGCACCCCCTCCGTCCCCTCGGCTAGCTCCGCCGCGTTGCGGAGGGGAACGAGGAGCGCGCGCCCGCCGGGGACGGGGTTGCGGAAGCCGATGAGCATTTCGCCGGACGGCGTGGCGGTGAGCCCCTCGATGTTGAGGCCTCCGGGCGCCTTGGGGGGCAGCTCCGCCGCCGCGTCGAGCTGGAGCTGCGCCAGCGCCGGCTCGGCGAGGAGATCGTCGAGCAGGCGTTCGTACGGCGCACCCACCGGGCGCACGCCCTCCTCCGTGACGTTGGTGGCGAAGAAGCGCAGCCGCTCCGGGCGCAGCCTGCCGCGGGCGTTCCTGCCGTGGGATCCGAGCCACCAGGCGCGGCCGCCGATCCGCGTCGCCGCCTCCAGATCGAGCTCCCGGGCCTGCCGCTTCTCTACCCGCAGCGGCATGCCGAGCATCGGGGAGAGGTCGGTGGTGGCGAGCGGCGCTCCGCCGCGCTCCACGTCGTAGGTGCGGAGCACGTTGTCCTCGTCGTCGGCCACCACGAGCAGGCGCTCGGAGAGCGCGATGGCGCCGGAGGCGTCGCACATCCCCTCGAAGACCACCACCGGCGCGCGCGCCGCGCCGGGGCCCGGGGCGGCATGGGCGCACGCCCCGAGCAGTGCGCACCACGCGAGGCTCGAGCGGACAAAGCGGGTCGGGATCATGCGGTCCGAAAGCTCGGCGCGGGCCCTCTGGCCGGCAAGTCCCGCAGGCATGCGCCGAGCTCCCGGACCTCCGGAGCGGTCAGCGCGCCTTCTTCGGGCGGGGCTTCGCGAGCCGCGCCACCACGGCGGCGCTGGTGAGCTCCCGCAGCGCGTCCCTGCCCACCCAGCGCGCGGGCGCTGCCTCCGCGTCGGCGAGCCGCCTGGCCACCTCGACGGCGGCGGCGTGGAGCGTGGCGTTGCGCTTGCCGATCGATCGCAGCGCCCAGTTGACCGCCTTCTTCACGAAGTTGCGGTCGTCGCCCGCCGCCGCCTCGATCAGCTCCAGGCCGTGGAGGAAGCGCGCGTCCTCCGCCGCCTTGTCGTGCACGCTCAAGGAGGCGAGGAGCGCGAAGGCGGCGCGCCTGCCGAACTCGTCGCTCCGCGCCGAGAAACGATCGACCAGGGACCAGGCGTGGGGCGTGCGGTCGAAGAGGTGGAAGCAGGCGGTATCGCAGACGGCCCAGTTGTCGAAGTCGCGGCTCCACCGCTCCATCTGCGCCGGCGTCACCAGCGCGGGCTCCTCCACGAAGACCGCGAGCAGGCGCGCCTCGTACGCGCCGTTCTCCCAGAGCGCCCCGGCGAGCTCGTGGCTGCGGCCGAGCTCCTTCGCGTAGCGACGCAGCTCCCCCACCGGGATCCCGAAGGCATGGTCGGAAGGGATGGCGTAGCGGGCCATGCCCGCGCGCACCTCCGGATCGGCGTTGCGCTGGAGCCACCCGAGCGCCTCGGGCAGGAGCTCCTCGACGGGACGCGGGGGCGCCTTCCTGCTCCTCCCTGCGGTGGTCGTGGTGCGCGCCATGGGCCCTCCTGCGCGGACACGTGACGCGGCAGGTTAGCACTGCGCCGCGCGAGGCTGCCCCCGCGCGGCGCAGCGGACGGCGCTTCAGGCGGTGCGACGGCGCTGGGCGACGTAGAGCCCCAGGCCCACGAGGAAGGCCAGGGCGCCGAGGAGCTGGACGATCTGCCCGACGCGGGCGCGCGCGGGCGCGTCGTAGCCGCCGCTCCACCCTTCCTCGGGGGAGAGGTCGGCGAAGGCGGCGGCGCGCTCCTGCACGTAGGCGCCGTAGTCCTCCACGCGGAAGCGATCGCCCGCCGCGAGCACGCCGGGCACCTCGACCAGGCTGGTGAGCGTCTCGCCGTCGAAGGCGAAGCGGGCGCCGATCGGGGGATCGACCACCAGGCGCGCCTCGGCGGGGAGCGACTCCACCGCCTTGCCGCCGGCCACGTCGGTGTCGAACCACGCCAGCGCCAGCGCGCCCTTCTGCGCGGGATCGCGCCAGACGGCGACGGTGCCGACCAGCTCGCCCTTGCGATAGAGCGGCGCCACCCACTCCTCCCGGGCGACCACCGGCTCCTTCGACTCGCCCGCGCGCAGATCGTGGACGCGGGCGATGGAGCCCACCTCGAGGCCGTCCGGCAGGAGCGGCATCTCCTCGTCGATGGTCCGCGCCTCGGCGAGCGTGGCCTCGACGGCGCGCGCCACCTCCTCGTGGAAATAGGCGGCGACGTCGCGGGGGACGTCCTCGCGCTCGGCGGCGCGGGCGACGGCCGGAAGCGCGACCACGGCGAGGAGGACCGCCGCGCAGGCGGCGAGGACGACAGGGATCGAACGGTTCATGGTCCGCCTCCTCACTTGCGGCGCAGGCCGCGCTGGTTGTGGGTGGTCGCGTAGCTGGAGTTGTCGGTGAAGTAGCTGTAGCTGGCGGTGCCGTACGAACCACCGTCGAGCGGGTTGAGGTAGATGACCGTGCTGGTGGTGTAGCCGCGTACCACCACCATGTGGCCGCAGGTCTTGTTGCAGCTCTTCCAGCCCCAGCGCGCGATCACCGGGCGGCTGGCGCCGATCTCGGTGACGAGGTTGTCGTAGGTCGGCGCACCGCTATAGACGGTGCCCGAGGTGACGCCGCCATGATTCAGGGCGCGCTTCACGTCGTCGAACGTGCCCGGATCGTTGGGGCAGTCGCTCGTGCCGAAGGCGACCTTCACCAGGTTGCACTGGAGGATGTGATTTCCCGTCAGGTACTCGATCACCATCTGCGCGCACGTGACCCAGCACCAGTTGCTCTTGGCCTGGGCGGTGAGCGGAACGGACAGCGTGACGGCGTTGGCTACGGCGGGTACGACGACTGCGAACATCCCTGCCGCCATGAGTGCCATGGCGGCCTTGCGCATTTTTGCTCGCATGCGTGCTCCTGTAGCGCGCAGGTCCCCATTAACCTGCGTGGGGGAGGCTAGCGGGGGCGACGAAGCGCCGTACATGGCCCCCCGGGGGCGGCAGTGCCGCCGGTCCCCCGCTGGTGGTCAGCTCACGAAGCGGAGCGCGGCGGGATCGACGCCCTCGCGGCGCAGCTTCTCCGCCTGCACGGGATGGAGCGTGCCGTCGCGCTTGACCACCCGGTGCTCGTAGACCTCGTAGCCGAGGCGCTTCGCCTCGAGCAGGAGCGGGAAGACGTCGCGGGCGCGGCGGGGATCGCCCGCCCAGCGGGCGATGGTGCCGAAGGTGGCGACGGAGCCGCGCGGGATGGTGCGGGTGAGCCGGGCGAGGTTGGCGGGGCTGAAGGGATCGGCGACGGGGCGCGCGGGGACGCCTGTCGCGGGACCGATCTGCCGGGCGCCGCCGAGGAGAACGGAGAAGGCGATGCGCGAGACGGGATCGGGGTTGGCCTCGCTGGCGGCGCGCTCCGCCCACGGGCGTGTGGCGAGCACCAGCGCCAGGTAGCGGCCGCGGGTGAGCGCCACGTTGAGGCGCCGCGCGGAGAGCGTCCAGCCGGGATCGCTGCCGGGCTCGCCGGCGGCGAAGAGACAGACCGAGGCGGTGGCGCCCTGCAGCCGCTCCACCGTCTCCGCGGTGACGCGCCTCGCGAGCGCGGGCTGGGACGCGAAGGCGCCCTGGAGGCGCGCGACGTGATCGCGGCGCGGCGTGGCGATCGCGTAGGTGAGCGCCCTGCCCGTGTGGGGATCGACGCCGCCGAGGTGGCCGTCGAGCGCCGCCACCAGCGCAGCGGCGAGGCGGGCCTCCTCGTCGGGCGTGCCCCCGTGGAGGAGGAGCTGCACGCCGTCCTCCGGCTTGACCGCGCTGGCGAAGGGCCATCCCTCCAGCGGCAGGTAGCGATCGGCGTTGCCGCCGGCAGCGGCAGGGACCGGCTCCATGCGCCCGCCGTAGAAGGCGTGGGAGGCGAAGAGCGCGAGCGGCGCGTTCATCCGCCGGGTCTCGCGGATGGCGTAGCAGGAGGCGGTCCGCTCCGCGATCCAGCGCAGCCCGTCCGCCGCCTCGTGGGCGAGCGCGTCCTCCGCGCGGGCGACGGGCGGGAGCTGCAGGGGATCGCCCACCACGATCGCCTCGTCGCCGAGGCCCACCGCGGCGAGGAGCGAGGGGAGAGCGAGCTGCGAGGCCTCGTCGACGATCACCAGATCCCAGCCGCCGGGCGGCTCGCGCCGCCAGCTCGCCGCCACCTTGGCGGCGGTGACCAGCAGCGTGTTGCGGCGCAACCCCTCGCCGCGGGGGAGATCGGGCCGGTGCCTGCAACCGCGGGGAACGGCGTCGGGGAAGTGCTCGCGGTAGAGGGGCGCAGCGTCCCGCCTGCTCGAGGCGTCGACCATCGCCTCGGCCACCTGCTGCAGGGCGCGGTGGGTGAAGGCGACCACCAGCACCGACTGGCCGAGCCGCTGCCGCTGCAGGGCGAGCTGGGCGATCAGCCAGGTCTTGCCGGAGCCCGGCGGCCCCTGGACCACGTGGACGCCGCGGCGCGGCCGGGCGAGCGCGGCGAGCACCTGCTGCTGCGGCAGCCACTCGGGCGCGAAGGGCCGCGCCCGCGCGGCGGCGAGGGAGGCGACGAGCTGCGTGCGTCCGAGCCGCCCCGCTGCGTCGAGGAGCGCCTCGTGGGGCTCGAGGTGGGGCGCGGGGTCGAGGAGGAGGAGCCGCTCGCCCGCCTCCACCTCGAGGGCGCCGGCGATGTGGAGGGTCTCCTTCTCGCGGCGCCTGCAGCGCAGGGGCCCGCGGATCCTCCTGCCGCGGCTCGCCCGCGCCAGCTCGGCGAGGGTCTCGCCCGGCCCTTCGGGCACGCAGCGGATCAGATCGCCCTCGCGCACCCGGGCGGGGCCTTCGAGGCGCAGCACCGCCCCCTCGTCGTCCGCCGCGACCACCGCCGCCCACGCGGCCTCGCCGCTCGCCACCAGCTCCGCCACCGAGCGGGCGTGGAGCACCCGCTCCGCCTGGCGCTCCGCCTCGATCTCCGCCTCGAGGAACGACGAGAGCGTCGCCTCGAGGCCCGTCCGCTTTCCCACGCCGACCTCCAGGGGCGTCACTACCGCAGCGGCAGCGGGGAGGCGAGCGCCGGATCGCTCCGCCGCCGGGTGGCGATGCAGGGGAGCGGCGGGGCGCCGATTTCCGAAGCGATCGGAATCGTTGCCGCGGACCGGCGCGTTGCCCCTCCCCCCTGGGCAGGCCCGCACGAAGAGCGGGTCGCACCGCCTCGTCGCTCGTCAGTCTCTGGCCCTGCAGGCTGGCGCGCGCCCCCGCTTCGCGTCTGCGCGGCCTCCGGCGGAGCGGTTCGCCGCTCGGCTGCGTCTCAGGGGGCGGCGCCCCCCACAGGCTGGAACGCGGCCTCCGCGAGGCGCCGCGCGTGGGCGCGGACGTCGGCGGGCCAGGAGCGGATCTCCCACCGGAACCTGGCCTCGTCGCCTGCGAAGAGCGCGCGGCTGGCCTCCTCGAAGCCGGGGAGATCGCCGGCGAGCTCGTGCATGAAGTGCCAGGCCGCGTCGCGGGAGGCGCGGGCGCGATCCGCCGCGGCCCCCTCGCGGCGTGCCTGCTCCACCAGTCGCCGCAGCGCTGCCGAGGCGCCGCCCGGCTGGCCCGCCAGCCACTCCCAGTGGCGCGGCAGCAGCGAGACCTCACGGGAGACGACGCCGAGCTTCGGCCTGCCGCGCCCCTGCCGCCGGGGCGGCTCCTCCTCCGCCTGCAGGGCGGGGAACAGCGCCGCGAGCCGCTCGCGGAGCTGCGCTGCGGTGCCGTGGAGGCTGAGGCTGATCGACCTGCCGGTGGCGTCGTCGATGAGGACGAGGCGCTCGCCCGCGCCGCGATCCGCTTCCGCCTGCAGGGCGAGGGCGACCTCGACGAGATCGCCGCGCGCCACCATGCGGTGGCCCGCGAAGCCGGTGAAGCTCATCTGCACCCCCGTGGCGTTCATCGCGCGTAGGAATGGGCGGGATCGAGCGCGAGGCGCTCGCGCCAGAGCTCCTCGAGCGCGGCGAGATCGCCCCGGGGATCCCGCGGCGCGGCGTCGTCGCTCTGCGGCAGCTCGTCGAGGATTTCGAACGAGAAGGCGCCGGCGCCGTCCCGGTGCCAGTCCGCCTGCAACGCCCGGATCGGATGGACGCCGGTGGAGAGCTGGAAGCGGTGCCTGTTGAGAATCCCTTCCAGATGCGGGCTCGAGCCGAGGAGGACCCGGCCCGACGGGAGGTGGCGGACGGCGTAGAAGCCCATCCGCGGGGTGAAGCCCTTGTATTTTCGTGGATTCGGTTCGTGGAGCGCCATGTGCCGCCTCGGTCGCAGCATCGCGAGGCGGCATTTTACCCGGATAATATTCAGCGGGTCAACGGGCAGCTGCCTCGCCCGGTCGCCGTGGCGACCGCCGGCGCCGCCGCCCCCCTCGCCCCCGCCGCCGGAATCGACGCTCGAACCCGATCCCCCGCAGCCCCACGAGCCACGTCGCCAGCAGGCTCGATCGCGTGCACACCCCCCGCGCCGGGCGCGTGGATCCACCGCGTGCGCCGGCTCGACGGAGGTACGGCCGTCTCACCGTTCGTTCTGCGGAATTCCGTCGGCGATGTCGTAGTAGTCGCCCTTCTCCGCCACGAAGACGTGGACCTTGATCCGCGTGCGGGTGGGGAGGTCGAACGCCGCCATGGCGATGCCGATCCAGTCGTGCCGGGCCCGATCGATCGGATCCCAGAAGAGCGACGATCCGCACGTCCTGCAGAAGCCCCGCCGTGCCTTCTGCGAGGAGTGGAACCAGGTCACGTTCTCCTCGCCCCAGATCGTCACGGCGGCCCGCTCGACGTCGGTGGAGACGAAGACGTGGCCCGCGTGCCTGCGGCACTGAATGCAGTGGCACGCATCCGGCGGCGGCAGCGCCCCCTTCACCTCGAAGCGGACCGCGCCGCAGAGGCACGAGCCGGTGTGGATCTCGCTGCCGCTCTCCGCGGCAGCACCAGCGCTTCCGTTCATGGCCTCATCCCCCTCCGAGTACCGCGGGCACGCCCGATGGTACCGCCGCGACGTCGCGGCGCGAAGGGCGCCCGGGCTCAACCGGCGACGCGGTTCCGTCCCCCCGCCTTGGCGCGGTAGAGCGCCTCGTCCGCCCGGGCGATCATCCGCTCCAGCTCGAGCTCCTCGCCCACGCCGGCGGCGACGCCGAAGCTCACCGTGAACGGCGCGCGCTCCACCACCCGCAGGCGCAGGCGCTCGGCCCACGCGCGCGCCTGCGCCGCGTCGGCGCCGGGGAGGACGGCGCAGAACTCCTCGCCCCCCAGGCGGCCGAGGACGATCGCCTTGCCCGCCGCATCGACCGCCTCCGCGGCGAAGAGCCGCAGGGCGCGATCCCCCGCTGCGTGGCCCTCGGTGTCGTTGAGCCGCTTGAAGTGATCGAGATCGGCGAGCACCACCGCGCAGGGGCGGCGCCGCCGCCTGCAGAACTCGAGCACCCGCCGCGCGTCCTCGACGAAGGCGAAGCGGTTGGGCAGGCCGGTGAGCCCGTCGGTCCGCGCCTCCTCCCGCAGCTTGGCGAGGAGGCGCTGCGCCGTCAGCCCCAGCACCGCCAGCGCCCAGGCGACGGTGAAGAAGATCCCTCCGATCGCGACGAGCGCCCGCGGCCATTCGGCGACGCCGAGGAGCGGCGCCGCCTCTCCCGGCGGCGGGAGGAAGCAGCGCGCGAGCTGGAAGAGGCCGTGGACGAGGAAGAGCCCCACCGCGGCGCGGGTGCCTGCCCGCCGCCGCGTCGGCGCGTGGCGCAGCGCCGTCCAGGCGATCGCGCCGGACCAGGCGGCGGAGGCGATCGGCGCGGCGCGCTGCGCGTCGCCGAGGAGGGAGGCGGCGCAGACGATCGCCGCGCTGGCGAGGAGGGGGGCGGTGCGCCGCGGAAGCCCGCACCGGTCCCGGGTGCCCACCCAGACCAGCGCCGGCGCATGGGCGAGGAGGATCGCGCCTGCGGCCTCCGCGTGGGCCGCGCCCCCGCCCAGCGCGGTGAGCAGGCTTCCGGCGGCGGCGACGGCAATGGCGAGCACCCACGGCCACAGGCCGGGCTCGCCGCAGAGCAGCCTGCCCACCAGCAGGAGCACCAGGGTGAGGACCACGCCCGCGAGCGACTCGAGGAAGACGAGGGTGGCGACGTCGATGCTCACGCTGCCTCCGCCACCTGGTTGCGGCCGCCGCTCTTGGCCCGGTAGAGGGCGGCGTCGGCGCGGGCCACCAGATGAGCGAAATCCCCGCCACCGCTGGCGACGCCCACGCTCACCGTGAGCGGGATCGTCCTGCCGCCCACCACCACCGGCTCCTCGCTCACGCGCCTGCGCAACCGCTCCGCCGCGGCGCTCGCCTCGGCGGCGCTCCCGCCCAGGAGAATCGCGAGGAACTCCTCGCCGCCCCAGCGGCCGAAGCGATCGGTCCGGCGCAGCGTGGAGGAGACCACCCGCGCGAAGTGGCGAAGGGCGGCGTCTCCGGCGATGTGGCCGTGGAGGTCGTTGATCCGCTTGAAGTGATCGAGATCGAAGAGGAGCACCGCGCAGGGAAGGCGCATCTCCGCCGACCAGGCGGCCTCCCGCTCCCCCACGTCCTCGAGGGCGCGCCGGTTGAGCACGCCGGTGAGGGGATCGGTGCGCGCCGCCTCGGAGAGATCGACCACCAGGCGGTGGGCCAGCAGCGCCACCAGGGCGGGGAGCGTGGCCAGCGAGGCGACGAAGATCTCCAGCGCGGTGGCGACCTGCGGCCAGCCGGACTGGAGGAGATCGCGGGTGCTCGTCCCCGGCTGCGGCAGGAGGGCGCGGGCGAGCATCCAGAGGCCGTGGAGGAGGAAGGCGACGCCGGCGATCCGCGCGCTCCCCCGGAGCGCGGCGGGGGCGCGGCGGAGGAAGGTGAAGGCGATCCCGAAGCACCAGGGCGCGATGCCGAGGCCGAAGATGGCGACGCGCGCCCGTGTGCTCGGCACCGCCACGGCGAAGAAGGCGAGGCCCGCGAGGAAGACCGGAAGGCCGACGGCGAGCGGCGCCCAGGTGCGCGCCCTGCCGCAGAAGTCGCGGCTGCCCGCCCACAGCGCGGCGAAGCCGAGGAACTGCAGCCCGTTGCCGACGAGGATGACGAGCAGCTCGGGAATCGCGCCCTGGAGGCCCCAGACCAGGCCGCCGATGGCGAGGGAGCCGGCCCCCGCCGTCCAGAGGCCCAGGCCCCGCTGGCGCCCCAGCGCCCACCCGACCAGCAGGAAGCCGATGGCGAGCTCGACCCCGACCAGCGTCGCCAGCAGGGCGATCGTGGGGACGTGCAGGCTCATCGGTTGGACCTCGGGTGCCCGGGCGACAAGGGTGTCAAGAATCGGACAGTAACATCCGGCCCTGCCGCCAGCCAGCCGGAGTGAGCCGGGGAACGAGCGGACAGGCGCTCTTCTGCGCGGTGCGGCGCGCGGCTTCTCGACCGGCGGCGCGAGGTCCGCTACGGAGGTGCCCATGGGCGACGCGACGAAGACCACCGAGGAGCGGCTGCGCGAGGTGACGATCGGCGAGCCGCAGCGGATCGACGGGCCGATCCGGCTCGCCGAAGCGGATCCCCGCTGGCCCCTGCTCTTCGCCCGGGAGGCGGCGCGGATCCGCGCGGCGCTCGGCGCGGATGCGCTCCTCGTGGAGCACGTGGGATCGACCGCGGTGCCCGGGCTGGCCGCCAAACCGATCCTCGACATCGTGCTGGCGGTGGCGGACGCGGCGGACGAGGCGGCCTGGCTCCCGCGCCTCGAGGCGGCGGGCTACGTCCTCCGCCTCCGCGAGCCCGACTGGCTCGAGCATCGGCTTGTCAAGGGGCCGGAGACCGACCTCAACCTGCACGTCTTCTCCGCGGGATGCCCGGAGATCGATCGGATGATCGCCTTCCGCGATCGGCTGCGCGCCGACGCAGCGGCGCGCGCCGCCTACGAGGCGAAGAAGCGCGAGCTCGCGGCGCGGAGCTGGCGCTGGGTGCAGGAGTACGCCGACGCGAAGAGCGCGATCGTCGCCGCGATCCTGGGTGGCTAGGTCGGGGCGCGCACCTCGAGGCTCCCGCCCACCGGCAGGACGTGGAGCGCGTCGCGCGGCAGACCGCGCCGCTCCCATTCGGCGCGCACCCGCACCGGCGGCTCGTCGAGGGGCTCGTCGGTGAGCTTGAAGGTGCCCCAGTGCATGGCGAGGAAGTGGCGCGCGCCCAGATCGACGAAGGCCTGCACCGCCTGCTCGGGATTCATGTGCTGGCGCTCCATGAACCAGCCGGGGTCGTAGGCGCCGATGGGGAGGAGCGCCGCGTCGAGGGCGGGGAAGCGCCGCCCGATCTCGCAAAAGCCCTCGAACCAGGCGGTGTCGCCCGCGTGGTAGACCCGCGCGCTCGATCCCTCGATCACCCAGCCGCCCCACAGCGCCTCGTTGACGTCGTGCAGGCCCCGCCGGCTCCAGTGCTGCGCCGGGACGAAGTGGATCGCCACCGGCCCCACCCGCGTCTCCTCCCACCAGCCGAGCTCCGTGCACGGCAGGTGCTTGCGGCGGACGCTGCGGCAGGTGCCGAGGCCCGCCAGCACCGGCGCCCCCACCGCGGCGAGGGTCGGCAGGTCGAGGTGGTCGTAGTGGTTGTGGGAGACGAGGGAGGCGTCGACCCGCGGCAGCCGATCCACGGGAACGCCCGGCGGGACGTTGCGCCGGATGAAGCCGGGCAACCGATCGCCGAGGACGGGATCGATCAGGAGCGAGACGCCGTCGAGCTGCACCAGCCAGCTCGCGTGGCCGAGCCAGGTGAGCCGCGCGCCCTCTCCCGCCGCGGGGGGACGGGCGAGGCGCTCGAGGTCGGGCACGACGCGCGGCACCTCCGCCCGGGCGGGGCTCCTGCGCCGCCTGCCGCGGATCCTGTCGCGCACGGCCCAGCGCAGCACGTCGGTGAAGGGCACGGGGCCCGTGCCGTCGAGATTTCGGAAGCGCAACGCCACCTCCGGTGCGGGCTCGCCGTCCACCTTTCCCGAGGAGCCGCGGGCGGAGCAAGCCTTCTCGCCTACTGCGACGGCGCCTCCGCCTCGACGAGGGGCGGCACCGCCCCCGGCGGCACGTGGATCGCCAGGGAGGGATCGGGCCGCAGCCTGCCGGGGAGGGAGGGCAGCGCGATCGGTCGCCGCTCCCGGGCCGAGCGGTGGAGGGCCTCGACGATCCGCACGTCGCGCAGCCCCTCCTCGCCGTCGGGGATCGGCCGGCGCCCCTCGCGGATGCAGTCAGCGAAGTGGGCCAGCTCCGGCGCGAACTGATCGACGACGCCGAACTCGTAGTGCACCACGTCGTCGTCGCGCCGCAGCGTCAGCTTGCGGGGCGCGGCGTACTCGTAGGCGTCGACCAGCTCCAGCTCGCCTTCCGTCCCCATCATCCGCCAGTGGGCGACGGGGGCGGTGTCGAAGCTGACGGAGAACTGGGCGATCCGCTCGCCGGGAAAGCGCAGGAGCGCGCCCATCGCCGCCTCGACGTCCCGGAAGCGCGCGTCGCCGCCCAGCGCCTCGGCGAAGACCTCCACCGGCTCGTCACCGAAGAGGGAGCGGGCGGCGTTGACGCAGTAGATCCCCAGGTCCCACGCGGGACCGCCGCCCCGCTCGGCGGAGGTGCGGATGTTCCCCGGCTCGACCTGGTAGCCGAAGAGCGAGGAGAAGACCCGCGGCTCGCCGATCCTGCGGCGCCGGACCCAGTCGACCGCGCGCAGGTTGGCCTCCTCGAAGTGGAGGCGGTAGGCGGTCATCAGCTCCACGCCGCCCGTGGCGCAGGCGTCGATCATCGCCCGGCAGTCCGCCTCCGAGAGGGCGAGCGGCTTCTCGCACAGCACGTGGACGCCCGCCCGCGCGGCGCGCTCGACGTAGGGCCGGTGGAGGTCGTTGGGCAGGGCGATGTAGACCGCCTCGACCTCCTCGTCCGCCAGGCAGTCGTCGAAGCGATCGTAGGAGAAGCACTTGCCGATGCCGTAGATCGAGGCGAGCGCCCGGGACTTCCGCTCGTCGCCGGAGACCAGCGCCACCAGCCGCGCCTTCCCCTCCGTCCGCTCGAACGCAGGCAGCACCTGCGACTGGGCGATGTGTCCCAGCCCCACCACCGCGAAGCCGACCGGCCGCCGTCCCGTCGCCATCGGAGCACCTCCCGTTCGATGAGGGTTGGAACCGGAGCGAAGCCCCGCAAGCACCGAGCGGATTGCGGCGGTGATCGACCGTCCCGAGTTTTGCAGGGGGCGACGACGACGGCGGCGTCTGCCCGGAGGTGGAGCACGTGGACAACCCGCTGTGGATCATCGGCGCGGCGCTGGGGGCGGCGCTGGCGGCCCTCCTCACGGTCGCCATCCTCCACCGGATCGCCCGTGGCGTGGGGAAGCGCTCCCGCCTGTCCCACGAGCTCGCCCAGCACTCGCACCGCGCGGCGCAGTTCGCGGGCGTGGCGCTGGCGGTGCGGATCGCCGTCGCCTGGACGACCCGCAGCGCCGCGGGCGAGCACTGGCGCGACAGCCTCCTCCGCGTCCTCTCCGCGCTGGTCATCGTCGCGACCGCCTGGCTGATCGTGACCGTCCCCGTGGCGGTGGAAGCGGTGGCGCTCGCGCGCCTGCGCGCGGACGTGCCGAACAACCGGCCGATCCGGCGCATGCGGACGCAGGTGGTGCTCCTGCGCCGGGTGATCGTGGCGGTGGTCTGCGTGATCACCTTCGGCGTGCTGCTGATGACCTTTCCCAGCGTCCGCGCCCTGGGGACGAGCGTGCTCGTCTCCGCCGGCGTGATCGGCGCGGTGACCGCCTTCGCTGCCCAGAGCGTGCTGGGCAACGTCCTCGCCGGGATCCAGCTCGTGCTGAGCGACGCGGTCCGGCTCGACGACGTGGTGGTGGTCGAGGGGGAGTGGGGCCGGGTGGAGACGATGACGCTGAGCTACGTGGCGGTGCAGATCTGGGACGACCGCCGGCTCATCCTCCCCACCTCGTACTTCAACTCGAAGCCGTTCCAGAACTGGACGCGGACCCACGCGGCGCTCCTCGGCACCGTGGAGTTCGACGTGGACTGGGCGGTGCCGATCCAGGCGGCGCGGGACGAGATGCGCCGCCTGGTCGCCGCGAGCCACCTGTGGGATCGCCGGGTCTGCGTGCTCCAGGTGACCGACGCCACCGGCGGGCTCATCCGGCTGCGGGCGCTGGTGAGCGCCTCCGACGCGGGGCGGCTGTGGGACCTCCGCTGCCAGCTCCGCGAGCAGATGGTGGTGTGGCTGCGCACCTACCAGCCGGCGGCCCTGCCGCGGACGAGGACGGCGCTCTACGGCGTGGGGGGCGCGCGGCCGCTCCCCGACGCGCCCGCACGGAAGGGGGACGCGGGCAGGGCCCACCGCCGGGCGACGGAGCGCGACACCGAGCGGGCCCGCGTCTTCGGCGGCAGCGTCGACGGGTACGCGCGGGGCGCGTTCTTCGTGGGCCCCCACTCGTCGGTCCACTACGAGTGATCAGAAGCAGAGCGAGAGGATGCAGGAGGGCGGCCTGGGCTCGGTCGCCGCGATGTCGTCCTCCGTGCCGGCGATGCCGTCCGGGCCGCGGCGGAAGGGCACCGGGGCGCCGTCCCCTGCGGGTGGGCGGAGCTCGTAGCGGGCGCCCCGGGGGTCGGGCGTTTCGCTGCCGCGCATCACGCCGCTCTCGTAGAGCGCGGCCACCTCCTCCCCCGCCGCCGGGTACCTGCCGAAGCGCTCGTGGAAGGCCGCCAGCCCCAACTCGAGCGCTCGGCCGTCCAGCTTCGCGGCGGTCACCTCCGCGCCTACGCGCGAGCAGCCGAACACGAGAGGGAGGGCGAGCACGCCACACGAGCCGCAGCAGCTCAGGAAGCAGAACCCGCCCACCCCCCAGATGACCCAGCGCCCCATCCGACTCCTCCTCTCACCTGCCGAACCTCCGGCGCGCAGGGGCGTTCCGGGAAACGAGACGCGCGGACCGGCGCCCCTTTCGGGGGCTCTCGCTGGGGGAGACCCCGCCATCGTATACTCTCCGTGACATTCCCTTTCATGGAGTAGAGACGATGCTGCGCTGGGTGTTGTCCTCGGTTCTCCTGGTTGCTCTCACCATCGGCTGTGGCGGATCGGACCCCGAAACGCCCGGAGGTGGCGGCGCGGGCGGCAGCGGCGGCGCCGGCGGCAGCGGCGGCGCCGGCGGCGCTGGCGGAACCGGCGCGGTGGGCGGGAGCGGTGGCACGGGTGGCGGCGGCGGCGCCGAGGCCCGCTGCGGCGACGGCAAAGTCGAGGGCGACGAGCTGTGCGACGACGGGGAGGAGAACAGCGACAACCGCCCCGACGCCTGCCGCACCACCTGCGAGCCCGCCCACTGTGGCGACGGCGTCGTCGACTCAAACGAGGCCTGCGACGACGGCAACACCACGCCAGGCGACGGGTGCGACGCGAGCTGCGCCCTGGAGGAGCGCTGCGGCGACGGGATCCGCAACGGCGACGAAGCCTGCGACGGCACGGACATCCCCGCCACCTGCGTGGAGCTCGGCTTCGCGGGCGGCGAGCTCGCGTGCACCTCGACCTGCGCCCTGGACGAGAGCGGATGCTGGCGCACGGAGGACTGCGCCACCCCCGGCGACGAGGACGGCGACGGCGCCGCTGACTGCGACGACGCCGACTGCACCGGCCACTTCGAGTGCCCGGTCTGCGGCGACGGGATCGTGCAGCGGGACGAGGCGTGCGACGGCGCGGTGCCCGCGGGCCTGACCTGCTTCGACCGCGGCTTCGACGGTGGCGACCTCGCCTGCACCGGCTGCGCGATCGACGAGTCGGGCTGCTTCCGCGTGGAGCGCTGCGACGTCCCCGGCGACGAGGACGGCGACGGCGACGCCGACTGCGACGACAGCGATTGCGTAGGCCACTTCGAGTGCCCGGTCTGCGGCGACGGCATCATCCAGCGGGGCGAGATCTGCGACGGCGCCGTGCCCGCAGGGCTGAGCTGCGCCAATTACGGCGCGAACAGCGGCCAGCTCGCCTGCACCGACTGCCGCCTCGATTCCAGCGGCTGCTTCAACGCCGAGCTCTGCGACGTGGCGGGCGACGAGGACGGCGACGGCGATGCGGACTGCGACGACGCCGACTGCGAGACCTTCCCGCCCTGCGTCTCCGGCTGCGGCAACGGGACGCTCGATCCGGGCGAGAGCTGCGACGACGGCAACGTCGCCCCGGGCGACGGCTGCAGCGACGCCTGCCAGATCGAGGGGATGATGCTCGCGGACCAGGTGGGCGGCTTCATCCAGCTCTTTGGCTCGCTCCAGTTCCCCGATCCCCAGCTCGCCAACCGCATCGACACCTGGTGCCTGCCCGCGACCTTCGGCCCGCAGTACTACGACCTCGCGTACTTCACGAACTACGGCCCCGGCGCCCTCCACGTGCAGGTGGAAGCGACCTGGACCGGCAGCGACCTCACGGTGGCGGTGACCGAGGCACCCTTCGATCCCCAGGCGCCGACCAACGGGTGCATCGACTTCGACGGCGACAACGACAACGACGACGTGGTCCAGATCCGCTGGCTGATCGTCCCGCCCGGCGGAACGGTGGCGCTCGTCCCCACCGCCTATTTCGTCAACCAGGTGGTCTCCAGCTACACGGTGATCGTCACCACGATGGGCGTGTGCGGCGACGGCACGGTCACCTTCCCGGAGCGCTGCGACGACGGGAACGTCGCGGACGGCGACGCCTGCCCCGCCGATTGCGGCATCGCCCCGCTGGTGCAGGACGTGGAGCCCAACGACACCACCTCCGCCGCCACGCCGCTCCCGCCCGGCGCGATCGGCGTGGGTACCCTGGCTGCCACCCAGTTCGCCATGCCCGCGGTGGATCCGGTCGATCACTGGCAGGTCGATCTGGCGGCGGGCACCACCTACGCCTTCCGCACCCGGGACGACAGGCAGGGGAACTGCGGCTTCTTCAACCTGCAGGGCGACACGAAGCTCGAGCTGCTCGATGCAGCGGGCAACGTCCTCGCCACCGGCACCAACCAGCCGTCGGGGACCGAGTTCTGCGCGGACGTCACCTGGACCGCCACCAGCTCGGGGCCGCACTACCTGCGGGTCACCCAGGAGAACACCCTCGGCCTGCCGGACCCGCTGCCCACGCGGTACTTCCTCTTCGCCGAGCCGCTCTGAACGCTGCCCTCGGAGCCGCCCCGCGCGGGCGGGGCGGCCTCGGCGGAACGCTCATCCTGCCTGCGGTGCGGCGGCGCCCGCCCCCTCGGCGATCAGGCGCCGCAGCGCGAAGAGGGCCCGGTCCTTCTCCTTCGCCTCGAGCATGAAGTCGGCGGGCTCCTCCAGCGCCGCCGCCACGTCGCACCAGTCCTCCGGCGCGATGAAATCGGCGTGGGCGCCCGGCTTGCCGCCCGGCTTCTGCGAGGCGAGGTGGTACTTGGGCCGCAGCCCCAGCGAGCGCCAGGTGGCAGCGGAGAGGCGGAAGAGCTCCCGGGTGGTGAGCGGGGGATCGGACGGCTTGACGTGGTTGTGCAGGTTGTCCGCGACGAAGGGGAGCCGGTGGGCCACCGCGAGCGGGTGGACCTCCCGCGCGGTCCAGACCCTGCAGTCGTGCTCGACGGCGAGGCGCCTGCGCGCGTCGTCGGGCATCTCGCCGAGGAAGCGGTGGGCGGAGGCGAGGGCGGTGGCGCGGTCGGGCGCGGCGCCGCCGAGATGGAGGACGACCCGCCCGTTCCCGTCCTGGCCGAGGAGGTCGAGGACGCGCGTGCCGTAGCGCAGCTCCTCCACCGAGGCGGCGCGCACCTCGGGTCGCGCCGAGGCGAGCGAGGCGCCCGCGGGCGAGGGGTGGAGCGAGAGGCGCTGGCGCGAGCGGTCGGCGATGGCGCCACAGCGTTCGAACTGGCGGCGGAACGTCTTCCACCACTGCAGGCGGTTGATCCGGTGGGAGGCGAAGGGAACGAGCTGCGAGGTGATCCGGTAGACGTGGATCCCGTGCGCCTCGTTGAAGAGGAGGATCCGCTCCAGCTCCGCGAGGTTCTGCTCGATCAGCGCCTCGAGCCGCTCGGGCGTCGCGTTGGCGAGGCGGGTGGTGTGGCTCGCCCCGATGCCGAGGGTGAGGGAGTTGGCCACGTAGCCGAGGCGGAAGGCGTCCATCGCCTTGAGGTTGGTCATCCCGCGGCGGCGTGCCGATCGCCGCGCCCGTGACGCGCCGGGGAAGCCGCGGGAGGCGCGGCGGACGCTTGCCGGTGCGGACCGCGCCGCGCACCGGGACGTAGGGGAGCTCCTCGCCCGCGCGGCTGGCGCGGAGGAGGAGGCCGCCGCGGCTCAGGTCGCCCCTGCCCACGAAGTCCGAGGGAAAGAGGAGGCGATCGCCGAGGTGCTCGAGGAGGACGTCGACGTACTTGTCGGTGGCGATGCTCCCGAGGAGGACCACCTCGCCGGGCAGGCGGGCGATGGCGGCGACGTCCCGCTCCAGCGGCGCGCGGTAGCGCGGGTTGGCGCGATCGACCGCCACCGAGGCGAACTCCTCGATGTCCGCGAGGGAGACGGGGCGCTCCGGCGGCTGGAGGCCGCGGGACGGCGTGATCACCCGCGTCGCGCCCGCCGCGGCGAAGGTGCGGGCGTAGGCGAGCTTGCCGCGGAAGTAGAGGCCGCTGGTGAAGGTGAAGACCTCGCCGAGGGTCGCCCTCCCCTCCCGCAGGACGACCGCGAGCGGGAAGGCGGCCCCGGGCCGGACGAGGAGGCGCGCGCGCTCGCCGCCGCAGTTGGCCGGGGAGAGGAGGAAGGTCCGCATCCCGCGAATCTACGCAGCGCGCGGCGACCGGCCCCGGCTGGACAGCAGCGCGGGCGGTTGGTAAGCGGCCGGTGGGCCCTTGGGGGGGGAATCGGGAGGACGACCGATGGTGATCCATGCAGGCGAGCCGGCAGCGCCTCGCCACCTCCACGAGGCATTCGAGGCGATCGAGGGAGCGGCGGACGCGCCGGTCTTCCTCACCTGCGAGCACGCCTCCGAGCGGCTGCCGGCGGGCTGGAGCTGGCCGGCGCGCGATCGGCGTCTCGTGGGCACCCACTGGGCCTTCGATCCCGGCGCAGCCGAGCTGACCGCGGAGCTTGCCGCCGCGCTGCGCGCCCCCGCGGTCCTCTCCCGCTTCTCGCGCCTGCTGGTCGATCCCAACCGCCCCGCGGACTCCGACACCCTCTTCCGCGCCGAGGCGGAGGGCGAGCCGGTGGAGCTCAACAGGGATCTCTCCGACGCGGAGCGGCGGACGCGGCTGGAGCGCTTCCACCGCCCCTACCACGAGGCGATCGACCAGCGCCTCGCGGGACACGGCGCGAAGGTGGTCTTCTCGATCCACACCTTCACCCCGATCTACGAGGGACAGGTGCGGCAGGTGGAGGTGGGCGTCCTCTTCGACACCCAGGAGGCGCTCGCCGTCGCCCTGGCGGAGCGAATCGCCCGGGCGGGCTTCCGCACCGCGCTCAACGAACCGTGGTCCGGCAGGGCCGGGCTGATCTACGCGGCGGAGCGCCACGCGGGCGCCCACGGAAGGAAGGCGCTCGAGCTGGAGGTGCGGCAGGATCTCGCGGTCCGCCCCGAGGTCCGGACGCGCCTCGTCGAGGTGCTCGCCGCCTTCTTTCGACGGGGAACGGAGGAGCGATGAAGGCCACGATCTACCACAACCCGAGGTGCAGCACCTCGCGGCGCACCCTCGCGCTGCTGCAGGAGCGGGGCGTCGAGCCCACCGTGATCGAGTACCTCCAGACGCCACCGTCGCGGGAGGAGCTGGCGCGGCTCGTCCGCGAGATGGGGATCACCCCGCGCGCGCTGCTGCGCGCCAAGGAGGCGCGCTACGCCGAGCTGGGCCTCGACGATCCGAAGTGGTCGGACGGCGAGCTGCTCGACCACATGGTGGCCAACCCGATCCTGATCGAGCGGCCGATCGTGGTGACCGCGAAGGGCGTGCGGCTGTGCCGGCCGATGGAGCGGGTGCTCGAGATCCTCGACTGACCGCGCCGGCGCTCACGCCACCGGCACGGTGAAGACGAAGCGGGCGCCCTTGCCGGGCTCCGACTCCGCCCAGATCCGCCCGCCGTGGGCCTCGACGATCGCCTTCGCGATGGGCAGCCCGAGGCCCGCGCCGAGGCTCCGCGTCCGCCGCGCCTGCCAGAAGCGATCGAAGACGAAGGGCAGATCCGCGCTGGGAATGCCGGGACCGCTGTCGGCGATCGAGACGACCACCTCGCCGTCCCGCTTCGCGGCGCGCGCGGCGATGGCGCCCCCCTCCGGCGTGAACTTGATCGCGTTGCCCACCAGGTTGGAGAAGACGCGGAAGATCCGCTCCCGATCGACCTGGACCCGCTCCGGCAGCTCGCCCCACTCCTCCAGGAGCACGATCCGCTTCGCCTCCGCCAGCGGCCGCATCGCGGCAAGCGCCTCCTCGACGAGCTGCCGCGGCTCGGCTGGCGCCAGGTCGAGGATCTGGCGACCCGATTCGAGCCGGGCCGTCTCGAGGAGCTCGCCGATCAGCACCTTCATCCGATCGGCGGAGCGCGCGATCCGCTCCCCCGCCTTGCGCGCCGGCTCTGCCACGGGAAGCCTCCGGAGTCTCGACGCCTCGATGGCGATCACGCCGAGCGGGTTCTTCAGGTCGTGGGAGACGACCGCGACCAACTCGTCGCGCGCCTGCACCGCCCGCTGCTCCAGCTCCACCCGCCGGGCGAGATCGATCTCCAGCGCCTTCTGGCGGAGCGATCCCGCCGCTTCGAGATCCGCGGCGGTCCAGGGGGCCGACTGCAGGCGGACCTCCTCCTTCCAGGCCTCGAAGGAGCGGCGCGGATGGAGCTGGAGCTTCGGATCGAGCTCCGCCGGCTTGCGGGGATTGCCGCCCCACGCGACCGTCTGGACGATCTCCTGGCGGAACCAGAGGAGGAGCCTGCGCGGACTGCCGGGCAGCGCGATCGCCAGCAGGCCGCTCGCCGTGTCCGGGTGCGCCGCCGCCGGCGGGAAGAGGCGCGGCAGGCAGGAGGTGGCGAAGGGCGCTTCGTCGGCGCGATCGGAGAGCCACTCGGCGAGGGCGGTGACGAAGGAGGCGGGCGGCGCCCGCCCCGTCCATGCCAGGCCGTCGCCGGCGATCGCCGCGGCGCCGTCCGCGCGGACGAGGGCGAGCAGCTCCTCGCCCGACGCGATCGCCGCGGCGAATGGCGCCTCGCCGGCGCGCATCGCCCGGGTCAGGGCCGCTTCCGTCTCCCGGCGCGCCGCGCGCAGCTCCGCCACCTCCCGCTCCGCCAGGGCGCCGAGCTGGAGCGACGCGAGCCTGCCGATCACCTCGCAGGCGGCGCGCAGCTCCCACGGCACGTAGCGCGGGCCGCTGTGGTGGGCGCAGCTGATCAGGCCCCAGAGGCGATCGTCCACCACGAGGGAGACGCTCATCGCTGCGCGGGTCCCCATGTTGGCCAGGTACTCGAGGTGGACCGGGGAGACGCTGCGAAGCCCGGCGAGGCTCAGGTCGAGCGGCTCGCCGGTGTCGGGCCGCGGGGTCGGGACGATCGGCACCGGCTCGTAGCGGGCGTCGGGGATGATGCGCAGCCAGTTCCGCAGGTAGAGCGCCCGCGCCTGCCGCGGGATGTCGGAGGCGGGGTAGTGGAGGCCGAGGTAGGGCTCGAGCCCTTCGTCGCGGACCTCGGCGATCACCTCGCCGTGATCGTCCTCGTGGAAGCGATAGACCATCACCCGCTCGAAGCCGGTGAGGCGCCGCACCTCCCGGGCGAGGGTGTCGCAGAGCGCGGCGACGGTGGAGGCGGACTGCAGCTCCGCCAGCGCGGCGCGGAGCGGGTAGCGGGTCTCGTCGAGCGGGGCGCCCGCCGGCTCGAGCTCGAGGAAGGCGAGGCCGGCGTTGCGGTGGAGGATGCCGTCGAAGCGGCGGCCCGCGAGGTGGAGCCGCAGGGGGTTGATCTCCTCGAGGCGGGGCGCGGCGAGCGCCCGGTCCACCTCCGCCGCGGCGGCGGCCCCGAGCACCTCGGCGAGGGGCCGGCCGAGCACCGCTCCGACGGGGACGCCGAGGCGCGGCTCCAGGTTGGCGCTCGCCTGGAGGACCGTGGCCGGCGCCTCGCGCAGGGCGAGGAGCACACCGTGGGGCTGGATGGAGCCCGGGATGTGGATCGGCTCCCGATCGCAGCGGGAGAGATCGAGCGGCGCCCGGTTCATCGCAGCACCCCCGTCCGGTCGAGCCAGTCGCGCAGCGAGACGAAGGTCTCCCGTGCTGCGGCGACGATCGCGTCGGGCGCGCCGCGCCAGTGCCCCAGCGTGGCGAGGAAGGCGGCCCACCGAGCCCCGGCCGCGTCGCCCCCGCCGGAGAAGAAGGCGGCGCCGTTGCCCGCGTGGAGGCCGAGCCGATCCGCGAGGGCGCGGGCGATCACCCCGCCACCCAGGGCGGCCCCCTCGAGCACGTAGAGGCAGCCGGCGCGGCGCTCCTCCGTGTCGAGGCGCGGCAGCGCCGTCGCCCGCGGCAGCCGGCGGATCGCCTCGCCGGAGAGGCCGAGGGCGGCGAGATCCGCCGCGAGGCGCGCGCTCCAGGGTGGCGGCGGCAGCCCCGGGGAGGGCCCATCGCGCAGCAACGCCTCGACGGGCTCGTACCAGCCGAGGAAGGCGGCGAGCACGCCGCGGTAGCGGGCGAGGTCCACCGCCGGTCCGAGGAGGTCGAGACGCGCCTCCAGCTCCTCGTGGAGCGCGCGGGTCTCCTCGCGCAGCCGCCGGCGGACGGCGCTGCCGGGCAGGCTCCCTTCGATCGTGGTCATCGCTGCAGGCTCCCGCTCCGGGCGGTTCCCGGGCGGGCCAACGCTGCGCATGGGGGGGTGGGACGGGCCAGCGGGCCCCGCCCCGAAGGGGAAGCGGCAGCGCGGTCCCGGCGGATCAGCGCGCGCCGAAATGCGCCGCGTACTGCTCCTCGCGGAAGCCCACCAGCACGCGATCGGCGTCGACCAGGACCGGCCGCTTGATCAGCTTGCCGTCCTCGGAGAGCCAGCGCACGAGGGTCGCCTCGTCCGCCGCGTCGATCTTCTCCTTGCCCAGGGCGCGGTAGCTCATGCCGCTGGTGTTGAGCCACTTGCGCACCGGCAGGCCGCTGGCGGGGATCCACTTCGCCAGCTCGGCGCGGGTGGGCGGCTCGTCGACGATGGGGCGGACGGTCACCGCCACCCCGTGGGACGCGAGCCACTGCAGCGCCTTCTTGCAGGTGCCGCAGCCGGAATAGGAAAGCAGGAGGGGCTTGCTCATGGGTGCAATCTACCCGAACGAGAGGCCGTCCGGGGCATCGCGCCAGCGCACCCGGGCGATCCAGTTGCGCCGGCGCCGCTCGAGCCGGGCCTCTGCGGTCTCGTCCCCGAGCTGGACGGGGCTCCGGTGGACGAGCGCCGGATCGACGCCCGTGAAGGTGTTGGCGTTGACCACCGCGTAGAGCGTCCCGTCGATGCGGCTGGTCACCACGGGCACCACCCCGCAGCGCGCGCAGAGGTGGAAGGTGGCGGTCGCCGTGGCGAAGGCATAGCTGCGCACGAGCGATCGATCTTCGGCGTCGAGCTCGAGCGCCCCCGTGGGACACGAGACCCAGCTCGCGCCGTGCCGGGTGCAGAAGGAACAGGCGCAGGCGCGCGCGTCGATCCGCGCCGGCGCGGGACTCCAGTCGAGATGGAAGCGCAGGTTGCCGCAGTGGCAGCCGCCGTCGATCCGCATGCTTCAGCCCCTCCTCCGCTCCAGCTCCCCGGCGATGCGCGCCACGGTCTGGAGCGCCTGCTCCGCGGCGGGTCCCCACGGGTGGCCGCAGCTGATCCGCAGGAAATTCCTGTACCCGCCGCTGGCGGAGAAGATCGGACCGGGCGCCACCGCCGCCCCCTCCGCCACCGCCCGCTCCTGCAGGTCGAGCGAGTCGATCCCCTCCGGCAGCTCGACCCACAGGACGAAACCGCCCTGCGGCCGGCTCAGCTTCGTGCCCGCGGGAAAGCGGGCGGCGATCTCCGCGGCGTAGCGCGCCACCTGGTCGCGGAGCTGGCGCCGCAGCGTGCGCAGGTGGTGGTCGTAGCCGCCGTTGCGGAGGAAGTCGGCGATGGCGAGCTGCGGCAGCACCGGCGTGGAGACGGTCTGCGCGAACTTCATCCGCTCGATCGCGGGGCGGTAGCGCCCCGGCGCCACCCAGCCGATGCGGTAGCCGGGGGCGAGGGTCTTGGAGAAGGAGGAGCAGACGAGGACCAGCCCCTTGCGGTCGAAGGCGCGGGCGAGGCGGGGGCGGACGCCATCGAAGGGAGATCGCCATAGACGTCGTCCTCGATCAGCGGCACGTCGTAGCGGGTGACGATCCGCACCAGCTCCCGGCGGGCGGCGTCGGGCATCCGGCTGCCGAGGGGGTTGCTGAAGGAGGGGACCGCGAGCACCGCCTGGATCCTGCGGCGGCGCAGCGCCGCGTCGAGGGCGGCGAGGTCCATCCCCGTGCCGGCGCGCGCCGGGATCTCCACCACCTTGAGCCCCAGGCTCTCGATGAGCTGGAGGACGCCGAAGAAGGCGGGCGTCTCCACCGCGATCGCCTCGCCCCGCCGGGCGAGCGCCCGCAGGCAGAGGTGGAGCGCCTCCATGCCGCCCACCGTCACGATCAGCTCGTCCGCGGCCATCGCGCAACCCCACGTGGCGGAGCGGCGCGCCAGCTCCCTCCGGAGCTGCGGCACGCCGCCCGGCGGGCCGTAGGCGATCGCCGCCCCACCCGCCGCCCGCGCGGCGCGCGCCGCGCTCCGGTTGATCTTCTCGACGGGGAGGAGCGACGGATCCGGCAGGGCGAGCCCCAGCATGCCGGGCGCGCCATCGATCGACCGGTACAGGCGCGTCACCCGCTCGGCGATGGTGACGGGGCGGGCCACGTTCTCGAGGCGTGGCGTGCTCGGCTCCGGGAGCGCTGCCTCGAGCCGCGCCCGAACGTAGTGGCCCGACTGCGGCCGCACCTCGACGAGGCCGCGGCCCTCGAGGAGGAGGTAGGCCTGCAGCACCGTGGAGATGCTGACCCCCTGCTGCCTGGCGAGCCCCCGCACGGAAGGGAGGCGATCGCCGGGGAGGAGCGTGCGCCGCTCCACGAGGGTGGCGAGGTGATCGGCGAGGCGCTCGTAGAGCCGGGGCGACGCTGCCATTCCTCCAGCCTACCGGAACGGCGAGGGCGCCGCGCCGATCAGCCGGTCGGCGCTCCGACCGGTACAGTTCTGCCGGGGATGGACTGTACCGGTCACAGATCGCGCCGACTGCTTCTGTTGCGGACGCCGCGGCGGACGCAACCTCGGCGCATGTGGCTCGCGACGCTCTTCCGGCAGCAGGCGCCCCTCCTCCGCTTCACCCTCGCCCTGGGGGAGCGCCAGGTCTGGTCCCACGACGTGATGGCGGCGGGGTTCTTCCTCCGCTGCACCGACGGATCGCTGTGGCTCACCGACGGCGAGGGCGGCGACAGGATCCTCCACGCGGGCGACCGCTGGGGGACGACGCGCCATGGCAGGATCGTGGTGGAGGCGCTCTCGCGCGCCCGCTTCGAGGTGGAGGTCGCTCCCGACGTTCAGCGGGCGCCGAAGGTCTTCACCAGCTTGTTGTAGACGCCCATAGTGAGGAGCGGGCCGGGCCACATCCCCACGAAGCGGCCCGCCTCGCGCCTGCCCGCCAGCTCGAGCCCCAGCGAGAGGACCATCGCCCCCACCGCCACGCCGAGGAAGAGCACCGACGGCATCTTCGCCGCCTGCTGCTCCATCAGGCGGGTGAGCCGGTTCTCCCCGTGCTCGGCGCGGAAGACGGGCGCCGCGCGGTAGACGATCTCCGAGGCCTCGCTCGCCGGGTTGACCCGGCGATCCGCCACCGACGGGACGTCGATCGGGGTCTGCTCGTGCTCCATGCCCGGGACCTCCCCTTCGCGAGGCAAGGTCTCCACCCTTCGTGCGATGGGGAAGATCCTCCCGACGCGCGGGCGGTCCGCCGGGCGCACGCACGAGCTCCTGCTGGCGGAGCGCGGCTACGGCCCGCTGCTGCGCCGCGACTACTGGGGCGTGATCCGCAACTGCCGGTATACGCCTGCCCAGGTGGCCCAGACCGTGCGCCGCCACTTCCCCGCCTTCGCCCCGCCCTCGGTGGTCACCTTCCGGCGGTCCGACGGCGCGGACCGCGCCCTCGAGCCGGGCGACGAGCTGGACGTGTGGATCACCGGCGCCGGTCACTTCCGCGTCCGCGTCATCCACGTGGACCGGCAGAGCTTCACCCTGGCCACGGAGACGGGCCATCCCGAGGCGGGACGGATCACCTTCGGCGCCTACCGCAACCGGCGCGGCGACGTGATCTTCCACGTCCGCAGCCACGCGCGATCGAGCAGCCGCTTCCACCGGATGGGCTTCCGCGCCGCGGGCGAGGTGATGCAGACCAGCGCCTGGACGGGCTTCATCGACCGCGTCGCGCAGTCGTTCGGCGACGGCGTGATCGGCTTCATCCACGCGGAGACCAACCGCTGCGACGACGAGGCCACCTGGGCGGAGGAGCGGACGCCGACCTTCGTGGCGGCGGGAGGCTGACGTGGCGGAATGGCGCTGGATGGAGGGGTGGAGCGAGGCGGAGCTGGCGGAGCGGCTGGAGCGGGCGCGCACGCTTCCGCGCAACTTCGCTCCGGACGAGGAGATGTCGCCGCGCACCGGCTGGAACCTGAGCCACTCCCACGCGATCATCGCCCGGGAGCCGCCGGGGCCGCCGCTCCCCGGCGGCGCCTTCGAGCGGGTCTGGAGGGCGATCCAGCGCTTCCACCACTCGGATCCGCGCATCGTCGTCGCCCACTTCCACGCCTCCGATCCCCTCGACGGCAGGGCGATGCTCCTCGAGCTGCAGGCGATGGGGCTGCACTACCTCTGCCCCGTGCGCGTGGCGGCGACGCGGGCGGAGAGCGCGGGGAGCCAGACGCTGCGCGGCCTGGCGATCGACACGCTGGAGGGGCACATCGAGCGGGGGCGGGAGTGGTTCCTCCTCGACAAGGACCACGTCACCGGCGAGGTGCGCTTCCGCATCGAGGCGGTGTGGCGCGAGGGCGACTTCCCCAACGAGTGGTCGCACCTGGGCTTCGAGGTGGTGGGCAGGCGCTACCAGCGGGCGTGGCACCGGCTGGTCCACCTGCGCCTGCGGCGCATCGCCGCCGGGCTGGAGCCGGCGCAGCGGCGCGGCCCGGGCGACGTGGTCCACGCGGGCACCTTCATCTCCACCGAGCCGGTGCAGTTCATGGCCTGGCGCGGCCGGGGGCGCAGGGAGGCGGACGTGGAGCAGGAGGCGGAGGACATGCGGCGGGATCGGCTGTGGCGGGCGCTCGGGCTGGGAGCGCTGGCGGGCGTACGCAGCGCGGGAGCGCCGGCGGTGCTCACGTGGAACCTGCGGCGGCGGGGCAAGCCGCTCGTCTCCGGGTGGCGGGTGCCGCAGGCGGTCGGCGCCGCCCTGCCCCTCCTCGCGCTGGGCGAGGTCATCGCCGACAAGCTGCCCTTCACGCCGGCGCGGACAAAGGCCGCCTCGTTGGTGGCGCGGGCGTTCTCCGGCGCCTTCGCGGGGGCCGCCACCGCGCGGAAGGGGGAGTCGAAGGTGGCGCCGGCGCTGCTGGGCAGCGCGGCTGCGGCTGCCGCCACCTTCGGCTCGTACCGGCTGCGCAAGCTGGGGATCGATCGCTCGCGCCGCCTGGGCTACGCGGTGGCGGCGGCGGAGGATCTGCTGGTGCTCTGGGCGGGCAACCGGCTCGGCCGCGCCACCGCCCGCGCGGCGCGGTGAGCCGTCGCACCGCTGCGGCTCAATCGGGCCGCCAGGCGACGAAGGTGAGCTCGAGGGTGAGGACGCCGCCCTGCGGCCGCGAGCGGACCGCGAGGTCGTGGGTATACCTGGCGGTGAGCCGCGTGCGGATCGCCCGCAACGGGACGGAGAGCTCGGGGCCCAGGCCGAAGGCGCGCTCGCGCGCGCCGCGCAGCGCGGCGGGCAGGTCGGCGCCGGCGTCGTCCTCCACCTGCCAGAGGGCATAGCCGGCGAGGCCGGCGACGAGCAGGGGATGGAGGGGCCCGCCGATGCCGCCCTGGAGCTGGACGGTGTCGCCCCGCGTGATGTCGATGCCGCGCTTGCGCCCGTTGTGGTCCCAGCTCCCGAGGACGGTGCAGCGGAAGGCGCGCCGGCGGTCGAAGAAGAGCGTGCCGCCGGCGGAGAGCTGGTGCGTCCAGTGCCCGCGGCCGACGCCCGTGGAGGAGCCGGGAGTGAAGCGCCCGGTCGGCGCGTAGAAGGCGTAGCCCGCGACGAGATCGACCGGGTGCAGCCTGCCCCCGAGCGCCAGCGGCTGTACGAAGAGATCCCCGAGGCCGAGACGATCGATGCTCGCCTCCGGCCGCTCGGTGCTGCCGCGGACGCTGGCGACGGGGACGGCGAGGGCGGTGTCGACGAAGGCATGGGGCACCACCTCCCACGTGAAGCCCGCGCCGATTCCGTTGGCGATCGCGTCGAGGTCGAGGCCGATGGGGAGCTCGTTGCCGTCGCGGTCCTTCACGCTCCCTGCGTGGAACCAGACCAGGCGATCGGAGAGGTAGAGCCCTGCGTCGCGCTGCACCGCGGCGTCGAGGCCGAGGGTGCCGAGGATCTTGTGTCCGAGGTCCCGCTGCGCGTGCGCAGGGAGGGCGGCGAGGAGGAGGGCCGCTCCGAGGAGCCAGGCGTGGCCTGCGCGCGGTGCCATCCACGGAGCATAGGAGCGCGCCCGTCGCCGATCGCGCAGGGGCCCCCCGCCGCGGTGGAACGAGCGGGGGGCGGTCGCTCCTCCTGGCTGCACGGGAGGGGCCGGCTCCGCCACCGGCCGCTTCGCCGCAGCTCAGCCGTAGTGGTAGGCGGAGAGGCGCAGCCCGGCGAAGGTGCCGTTCCACGCCACCACGCCCCGATCCTCGCCGGCGGCGCCGGCGATCACCATCAGCGGGAGGAGATGCTCCTCGCGGGGATGGGCGGCGCGCGCGGCGGGGGCGCTCGCCCACCCGGTGAGGAGGCGATCGCGCTCCGCGGGGGCGGCGGTGGCGGCGGTGCGCAGCCAGGCATCGAAGGCCTCGGCGACGGGCGCGGCCCTGCGGCCGAAGGCGCGGAGGTTGTGGTAGGTCATCCCGCTGCCCACGATGAAGACCCCCTCGTCGCGGAGCGGCGCCAGCGCGCGCCCCATGGCGAGGTGGGTGGCGGGATCGAGCCCCCGCTGCAGGGAGAGCTGCACGGTGGGCACGTCCGCGTCGGGATAGGTGAGCTTCAGCGGCACGAAGGTGCCGTGATCGAAGCCGCGGTTCGCGTCGGTGGCGGTGGTAAAGCCCGCCGCGCCGAGGAGGTCGCGCACGCGTTCGGCGAGGGCGGGATCGCCCGGCGCGTTCCACTGGATCGTGTACGACTCGGGCGGGAAGCCGTAGTAGTCGTAGAGCATCGGCGGGCGCGGCGACGTCATCACCGTCGGCACCGGTTCCTCCCAGTGGGCGGAGACGACGAGGAGCGCCTTCGGCGGCGTCTTCGGCAGGGAGCGGACGCTCTGCAGGTAGGCGACCAGGCCGTCGAACTCCTCCTTGCTGGTGAAGCCGAGATCGACGAAGGGCCAGGGGCCGCCGCCGTGGGGGAGGAAGGCGACGGGCATGCGGGTCTTGCCAGGGTTCACGGACTGCTTCTCCTCGGCGCCGGTGACGGCCAGGGGGACACCGGCGAGGCCGGCGGCGCCCACCGCCAGGCCCGCCGCCACCACCGTGCGGCGGGAGAGTCGCTCGTCGTTCTGCGCTGCCATCGGCGGGACTCCACGCGGGCGATAGATTGAACTTGAATCATCCTGACCGAATCCGATGCCCGAGGCAACGATCGGTCGCGCCCGCGGCCGGTCCACCGGGCGATGCGCCCCTCCACCACGGAGCGGAGGAGGGTGGCGGTTCATTCCCCCGCCCCGCCGCGCACGAAGGCCACCACCGCCGCTGCGTCCTCCTCGGTGAACAGGTGGGGTCCTTCGCGCTCCTCCCATCTGGCGGGCGTGCCCGCGGCGGCGAGGCGATCGCGCAGCTTCACCATCGTCGGGTGGTGCCACTCGTCGCCGGTGGCGGCGCGCAGGAGGGTGGGCACGCTCCAGCCGATCTCCCGGGCGCCGGCGTGGAGGACGACGAGCCCGGCGAGCGGCATGCCGGTGGTCGCGGCGATCTCCGCCGCGGCGAATCCGCCGTTGGAGAAGCCGACGAGGAACGGCGCCCCGCGCACCCGGCCGCCGAGCCGCCGCCGCGCCTCGACGAGGTCGCCCTCCAACCGCTGGACGAGCTGCCGCACCTCGGGTTGCTGCCGCTGCGTGGTGGGCCAGCAATGGTGGTGCGCCAGCTCCGGCGACCAGAAGCAGGCGCCCTTCTCCCCCAGCGGCACGAGAACGGCGACCTCGCCGCGCGCCGCCTGCGCGAGCAGCGCCCCTTCGCGCAGCGCCCAGCCCGCGTCCGTGGTCATGCCGTGGAGATAGATGGCGACGGGAACGTCCTTCGCCCCGGATGCAGGCTTCGCGAAACAGCTTCCGCCCGGCAGCACCTCGAGGGGCGGCGGGCAGCGGAACTCCTCGCACGCCCCGCTTCTGCATCCCAGCAGGCCCAGGAGGAGGGCCAGCGTCGCTCGCTTCATCCGGCCACGCGCCTCCGCCTCGATCGGTTAGATTGCCGCGCGGACGAGGGCGCGGCGCCGCCGAGGAGCACTTGCCATGATGGGCTCACTGGACGAACTGGTCGACCTTCTTCGACTCGAGCAGCTCGACGAGAACCTCTTCCGCGGCAGGAGCGAGGATCCGGGCTGGGGCCAGCTCTACGGCGGCCACGTGCTCGGACAGGCGCTCTCCGCGGCGCAGCAGACGGTCGATCCCGCGCGGCGCGTCCACTCGGTCCACGCCTACTTCCTGCTGACCGGCGACGTGACGCGGCCGGTGATCTACGACGTGGACCGCATCCGCGACGGCGGCACCTTCGCGACGCGCCGGGTGGTGGCCCGGCAGAAGGGGCGCGCCATCTTCCACCTCTCCGCGTCGTTCCAGGCGCTGGAGCGCGGCTTCGAGCACCAGGACGAGATGCCCGCGGTGCCGCCGCCGGAGCAGGTGCCGACCGACGAAGAGGCGCTGGCGCCCTTCGCCCAGCGCTTTCCCGCGCCGATCCGCGATCGCATCCTCGCCCCGCGCGCCTTCGAGATGCGCCCGATCGAGGAACCGGACGATCCGATCGCGCCGCAGGTGCGTCCGCCCCGGCGGGCGGTCTGGCTCAAGGGGCGCGGGATGGTGGGCGACGATCCCGCGCTCAACGCGGCGCTCCTCGCCTACGTCTCCGACTATCTGCTGATCGGCACCGCGCTCCTCCCCCACGGCGTCTCCTGGCTCACGCCGGGCATGCAGGTGGCGAGCCTCGACCACGCGATGTGGTTCCACGACGACTTCCGCGTGGACGAGTGGCTCCTCCACACCATGGAGAGCACCCGCGCCTCCCGCGGGCGCGGCCTGGTGCGCTCGCAGCTCTTCACTGCGGACGGGCGGCTGGTCGCGTCGAGCACGCAGGAGGGGCTGATCCGGATGCGGGCGGGGCGCCGCTAGCGGGCCGGGGCGGCGACGTGGTGCGACGGCAGCTCGCCCGGCAGCGCCGGGATGCTGCCGACAAAGGCATCGTCCACGTAGCAGTAGGCCCAGCGCTCCCCCGGCTCGTACGAGCGGATCACCGGGTGCTCGCAGGCGCGGAAGTGGGCGGACGCGTGCCTGTTGGGTGAATCGTTGCAGCAGCCCACGTGGCCGCAGGTCATGCAGAGGCGCAGGTGGACCCACCGGTCCCCGGTCTGCAGACACTCCTCGCAGCCGTCCGGCGTGCGGGGCGCGACCGCTGCGCGGGCGGGATCGTCGTATGGCTCGAGGTGTTCACAGCGGGCGAGCTTCATGGCCGATTCCCCCTCCCGCCACCGTAAGGTCCGGGCCGCCGTCGCGCCCGCACCACCGGCAGGAGGGCGCCGCGGGGGGCGGGCGCCGTGCGGGACGGCATCGTTCCGGCCGCCTGACGTGTCCTGTGGCCACCGTCGGCCCACCCGTCCGGGGCATTGAGCCGATCCGCGATATTCACGGAGAGTGTTGAAGCCCATTGTCTTCTCTCGGGCACACGATCACCCGCAGTGAAAACCAGGAGACCCCATGCGACAGGCAGTCGTCAGGCGGTTCTTTGTGTTGTGCGCTGCAGCTCTCGCCGTTGGTTGTGGCACCGAGGCAATGACGGAGCCGGGGCCCACCGGCTCGGTCGAGCAGGGGCTCGTCGATCCGTTCCGCTCACTCGCGGTGACGGACCTCGAGATTCTCGAGCCCTTCACGTTCGAACGGGTGATGGATCAGCTGGTGTCCACGAGCGGCGTCCCCGGCGCGAACATCCACGATCTCTTCTGGCAGTGGTGGGACACGCAGAACATGGGGCCGAGCCTGGGCATGGGCCCCCACTGCGACGACGAGATCACCGCGGGCCAGCCGTCACTCAACGGCTTCCCGTGGGAGTGCCCGCGCGGTGAGGGCTATCAGATCGGCGTCGATCCCTACTCGCCGCCCGACAACCCGCTCTACATCCCCATCGGCCTGTTCAACCGCTTCGATCTCGCGCCGGCGGACGGCTCCCACTGCGGCGAGTACCGCATCGTCTTCGCAATGAGCCCCAGCAGCGGCGACGCCCGCGGGCGAAACTTCGTAATCTTCGAGGCGGTGCTGCCCAACCCCAGGCCGGACCTCGGCATCCAGGGCTGCTACCCGGTGGCGAAGATGTGGTACGAGCTGACCAACATCGACGACATCGCCGAGCGGCGCGCGATCCTCGAGCATTTCTACTTCCACGGCTGGGAGGACTTCCCGCCGGTGGTCCACGCGGAGCACTACGGCACCCACCTCGGCGCCGACGGCTACGGCTGCTCCACCGGCCAGATCCGCACCAACCAGTTCGCCGGCGGCGAGTGGAACCTGCGCGAGTTCCGCCTCGTGAAGGATTGCCGCTGCAACCAGTGCTACCTGGTGATGGCGCCGACCACGGTGAAGGACAATCCGTGGGGCCAGCTCTTCGATCCCACCTCCAGCCATCCGCTGGTGCCGGCGCTCCAGTCGACGCTCCTCGGCGCGGTGGGCAGCCTCGGCAACGGCGGCGTGAACGATCTGGGATGGACGGTGGACAACAAGCTCAACCCCGGCGAGAGCGTGGCGGTCGGCGGCGGCCCCGACGACTACTTCAACTTCTTCGTCGGCGGCACGCCCTCCAGCCCCGGCTTCTGGGCGAGCATCGACGCGCAGATCACCGCGCTCTTCGGGCCCGGCTTCTACACGCCGGAGGAGATCGTCACCCGCGCCCAGACGCAGAGCTGCGCGGGCTGCCACCACACCACCAACTTCGCCAACATCGGCAACGGCTTCACCTGGCCCGACTCGTTCGACTTCGTGCACGTGATGGAGTTCCCAGCGGGCCCTGCCTACCCGCTCTCCAACGCGCTCATCAACGAGTTCCTGCCGTACCGCGCGCAGCTGCTGGAGAACTACATCGTGTCGGGCGGCTCGGCGGCGCCGACCAACAACCGGTGCAGGATGCCGATGCCGCCGGAGCTCGACGTCGACTGCCTCTCGGAGGCGTCGCGGCGGGTCGATCTCCGCTCGTTCAAGGCCTCCGGGCTCGAGGCGCTGGTCCCGCGCAGCAAGGTCCGCTCGCTCGGCGGCGCCCGGGTGCACTGACGCGCGCCTCGCTCCGCCGAAGCGGCAGCGCGTGACCCTCCACCCGGCGCCCCTCGCGCAGCGGGGCCGGGTGGAGGAGACCAGCATGCGGCGCAGCGGGCCGCGCCGGAGCTCCCGCCGCGGCAGCGTGGACCGGCGGCACGTGGAAGCGCCCCGGGCGCACCGCGCTGCGGTCGCCGAGCGATTCGGCGCATCGATGGCCCTTCTCGTCGACCCGCGCCCACCCCAACGAGGGCATTGAAGCTGCGACACACATTCACACACAGTGACGCAGCCCGCAGTCGTCAACCGGGCAAACGATCACCCGCAGTAAAAACCAGGAGACCCCATGCGACACGCAGTCGTCGGGCGGTTCTTTGCGTTGTGCGGTGCAATCCTCGCGGTCGGTTGTGGAACGGAGGGGATGACGGAGCCGGTGGAGACCGGCACGGTCGAGCAGGGCCTCGTCGACCCGATGCGCTCGCTTGCCGTGACGGATCTCGACATCCTGAAACCGTTCACGTTCGAGCGGGTGATGGACCAGCTGGTCACCACCAGCGGCGTCCCCGGCGCGAACATCCACGATCTCTTCTGGCAGTGGTGGGACACGCAGAACACGGGGCCGAGCCTCGGGATGGGGCCGCACTGCGATGACGAGATCACCGCGGGCCAGCCCTCGCTCAACGGCTACCCGTGGGAGTGCCCGCGCGGCGAGGGCTACCAGATCGGCGTCGACCCCTACAACCCGCCGAGCGACCCGCTCTACATCCCGATCGGCCTCTTCAACCGCTTCGATCTCGCGCCCGCGGACGGCTCGCACTGCGGCGAGTACCGCATCGTCTTCGCGATGAATCCCAACAGCCGCGACGCGCGGGGGCGCAACTTCATCATCTTCGAGGCGGTGCTGCCCAACATCCATCCCGACCAGGGCATCCAGGGCTGCCTGCCGATCGCGCAGATGTGGTACGACCTGACCACGATCAACGATCCCAACGACCGCAGGAAGATCCTCGAGACCTTCTACTTCCACGGCTGGGACGGCTTCCCGCCGGTGGTCCACGCGGAGCACTACGGCACCCACCTCGGCGCGGACGGCTACGGCTGCTCGACCGGCCAGATCCGCACCAACCAGTTCGTCGGCGGCGAGTGGAACCTGCGCGAGTTCCGCCTCGTGAAGGACTGCCGCTGCGGCAAGTGCTTCCTG
>Ga0182742_1000854_pt1 | contig 43588 bp, 39 predicted proteins | sample eDN5th37CBELigMG_FD_128880 | JGI IMG/M metagenome (GOLD analysis project Ga0182742, IMG submission 128880) | Enriched Miracle-Growth compost microbial communities from Emeryville, California, USA - eDNA 5th pass 37_C BE-Lig MG (version 2)... ... | reverse complement strand
TCTGGCTGATCTTGGCGCCGGACGCGTCGGTCGCGGTGACGACGATCGTGTAGACGCCGTTGTTGCCGCCCTGCGAGGCCGAGGAGTCGATCTTGCCGGAGATGAGGCCGGTGACGGGGTCCAGCGCCAGGCCCGGCGGCAGGCCGGTGGCGGTGTAGGTGAGGGTGTCGCCCTGGTCCACGTCCTGGAACTGCTTGGCGATGTCGACCGGGGTGATGACGTCGCTGTCGTTGTTGCTCAGGTCGCCCAGAATGACGTCCGGCGTGAGGATCGGGGCGTCGTTGCTGCCGGTGACCGTGATGACCAGCGTGGCCTTGTCCGTGGCGCCCTGGGCGTCGGTCACGGTGTAGGTGATGGAGGTGGTCGCCGTCTGGCCGTCGCCCAGGCGCTGGAAGTCCGCGCCCGGATTGAAGGTGTAGGTGCCGTCGGCGTTCAGCGTGAAGGTGCCGCCGTTGGAGCCGGCCACGGGCTGGCCCACGCCGGCTTCCTTGCCGTTGACCTGCGAGACCGAGAGCGCGTCGCCGTCCGGATCGCGGTCGTTGCCGAGCACGCCTTCGGTGCGGTGGTCGACGACCAGGACGGTGTCTTCCTGGGTGCGGCCGGCGTCATCGAGGGCGATCGGCTCGGGGTTGCCGATGGTCCAGACGAAGGTCTGCGAGACCGAGGCGCCCGATTTGTCGGTGGCGGTCACGGTGATCAGGTACTCGCCCTTGACGCCGGTGTTGGTGTGGTCGGAGGCCCAGTTGGCCAGCGTGCCGGAGAAGGTGCCGGTGGCGGTGTCGAAGGTGAGGCCGCCGGGCACGTGGTCGACGGAGTAGGTCAGCGCGTCGCCATTGTCGATATCGCTGAAATAGCCGGACAGGTCATAGCTGACCGTGTCGCCGTCCATGTTGTCGCGGTTGTCCAGCGCGATCGCCACGGGCGCATCGTTGGTGCCGGTGATCTCGACCGTCAGGGTGGCCGTGCTGGTGCCGCCTTCGCCGTCCGAAACCAAGTAGGTGATGGAGCTGCTGGTTTTCTCGCCGGCCGCCAGGTTCTGGAAGTCCGAGCCGGGGTTGAAAGTGTACGAGCCGTCGGCGTTCAGCGTGAACGTGCCGCCGCCCGAGCCGGTGACGACGCTGCCCACGCCGGCGGCGCTGCCGTTGACTGCGGTGACGGTCAGCGTGTCGCCGTCCGGGTCGTTGTCGTTGGACAGCACGCCGTTCGCGGCGTCGACGCTCAGGGTGGTGTCTTCGTCGGTCTGGCCGGCGTCATCCAGGGCGGTGGGCGCGGGGTTGGTCACGTCCCAGTCGAAGGACTGCGAGGTGGTGGCGCCGGAGGGGTCGGTGGCGGTCACGGTGACCGTGTAGACGCCGTTGTTGCCGCCCTGCGAGGCCGAGTGGTCGATGGTGCCGGTGATCACGCCCGTGTTGGGATCGATGCTCAGTCCGGGCGGCAGGCCGTTGGCGGTGTAGGTCAGCTTGTCGCTGGTGTCCGGGTCGGAGAAGTAGCCGGAGACGTCGTAGCTCACGCCGGTCTGGGCGTCGACGCCGCTGGTGCCGGAGATGGCGGTCGACACCGGGCCTTCGTTGCTGCCGGTGATCGTGATGACCACGTTGGCGGTGGAGGTGGCGCCGCTGGGGTCCGTGATGACGTACGAAATCGTGGTGGTGGTGGTTTCGCCTTCGGCCAGGTGGGTGTAGTTGCCGCCCGGGTTGAAGACGTAGCTGCCGTCGGGCTGGATGGTGAAGGTGCCGCCGTTGCTGCCGTTGACGGTGATGCCGCCCGGGGTCATGGGACGGCCGCTGATCGAGACGATGGCCAGCGGGTCGCCGTCGGGATCGGAGTCGTTGAGCAGCAGGTTGCCGCGCACCAGGCTGTCCTGGCCGCCGCGGCCGGCGTCGTCGAGCGCGTTGGGCGCGTTATTGACGGTGGTGGGGGTGACGGTCGCTTCTTCGTCGTCGCCGCGCGAGCCCAGGCCCGACAGGCGGGGCAGCACGTCGTTGGCGCGGGCCGGATTGGGGTAGGCCAGGTCCAGCGGAGAGGTGGTTTCGAGGATGCGGGCCAGGCGCACGAAGCTGCTGCCGCCGTTATCGCCGCCGCCGGCCACCACGGCCGCGGTGGGATCGAGTTCGTCGAACGGGTCGCGGCCGTCGCGCAGGGCCGCCAGCAGGCGGTCGGAATCGGTGCCGCTGGGCGGGGCCACCGCGGCTTCCGAGGGATCGGCCAGCGGGCCGCCCATGTCGCCGTTCATCGCCACTTCGCGGCCTTCGCCGATCACGATCGGCATGCCGTCGCCCACCTGAAGCGAAACCGTGGCGCCCGAGGCCGTGACGACCTCGCTGCCGGCGGGCACTTTGCTGCCCTGGTGCAGTTCGGTCAGGGAACCGTCGCTATTGCGTATCCAGGCGCGACCGGTGATTTCGTTGACGACTGCAGGGGTAGTGTTGGCCATGTTGGTTCCGTTTCAGGGAGTTATCCAAGATGACCAGATACTAGGTCGCGCCGGCGGCGCGGGATATTGTCCTCAAGGACAGTATCAGGAGGCGATTTTGGCGGCGCTGTCGGCGGGGGTGGAAATGCCGTGGACCAGCAGGGCGAGCTGCAGGCGGTCGGTGACGCCCAGCTTCTCGAAAACGGCCGACAGGTGGGCCTTGACCGTGCGTTCGGTAATGCCCAGGGTCTCGGCGATGGGCGCGTTGGCATGGCCGTTGGCGGCGTAGCGCGCCACCGTCATTTCGCGTTCGGTCAAGAGGCCGCCGTCCCACGAGGGCGTGCCCTGGGTGCGTTCGGCCACCAGCTTGAGCAGCCGGGACACCAGGGATCTGCCCATCCAGATGCCGCCGGAGGCCACCACCTCCAGCGCCTGCGACAGGGCCGCCGCCGGCGCATAGCTGTGGCAATAGCCGTGGGCGCCCGCGCCCAGGGCCTGCGTGCCTTCCTCGTCGTTGGGGCTGGGGCTGGCCACGACGACGCGCATTTCCGCCAGAGCGGCGGTCCAGCTGGGGTCCTGCCAGGAGGGAAGCCGGGGCAGGCCGGTATCCAGCACCGCCAGCGTGCGGCCCTGCTCGCGCCAGCGCTGCAGGTCGGCAAGGCCGCGCCCGCGGGCGGCCATCCAGCGCGCCGGGTCCAGCGCGCGCCAGTGTTGCCACAACAGGTCGTCGTGCGTAATCAACAGGACAGGAACGGGTTTCATAAAGCCTTGCAGTCCTCCGTCAACGTTCGGTGAAGGCATTCGCCTTGGCGCGCAATATCGGCTTGAGCAGGTATTGCAGCACCGTGCGCTTGCCGGTCAGGATATGGACCTCCGCCACCATCCCGGGGATGATGGGCAACAGCTTCTCGCCCACGGTGCTGCGGTCCGTGCGGACGCGCACCACGTAGTAGGAATTGCCTTTCTCGTCGGTCACGGTGTCCGCGCCGATCTGCTCGACCTTGCCTTCCAGGCCGCCGTAGATGGCGAAGTCGTAGGCGGTGAATTTCACCTCGGCCTTTTGGTCGGCATGCAGGAAGCCGATGTCGCGCGGCAGGATGCGCACTTCGAGCAGCAGGGTGTCGTCCTTGGGCACGATCTCGATGATGTCCTTGCCCGGCTGCACCACGCCGCCGACGGTGTTGTTGAACAGCGTCTTGACGGTGCCGCGCACCGGGGCGCGGACTTCGGCCAGCTTGACGCGGTCGACCAGCGCCAGCTTGCCTTCGCGCAGCGTCGACAGCTTGGTGTTGGTTTCGGACAGCTCGCTGCGGGCCTGGTTGCGGATATTGAGCTCGGCTTCCTGGATCTTGCTTTCGGCTTCCTTGATCGAGGCCTGGAAACGGTCGATCTGCGCTTCGGCGCCTTTCTGTTCGCCGCAATAGCGCGCCACGTCGCGCTGCAGGCGCAGCAGGTCGACCTCGGAGACGGCGCCGCTCTTGAGCAGCGGGCGGGTCACCTGCAGTTCGCGCGAGGTCAGGCCACAGCTGGCGGCGGCCTGGTCGCGCTTGGCGATGGTTTCGCGCAGGTCTTCCTGGCGCTGATTGAGCTGTTCGCGGGCGACGTTGACGGTGGCGTTCAGTTCGCTGGTGCGGGCCTGCCACGCATTGCGTTCCATTTCGACCAGCCCTGGCGCCTGCGCCAGCACCTCTTCGGGCGCGACGAAGGGCTCGCCCGTGGCCAGCGCCTTCAGGCGCGCCGACTTGGCCAGCAGCGACAGGTACTCGGCGTTGTTCTCGCCCAGCGACGAGGCGAAGCGGGTGGAGTCGATCCTGAGCAGGACTTCGCCGGCCTCGACCTCCTGGCCGGGGCGCACCAGGATTTCCTCGACGATGCCGCCGTCCAGGCTCTGGATGATCTGCACCTGGCGCGACGGCACGACCTTGCCTTCGCCGCGGACGACCTCGTCGATGCTGCCCACGGCGGCCCAGAACAGCAGGCCGCCGGTGGCCAGCAGGCTGACCCACAGCAGGATGCGCGAGCCGCGCGCCTGGGATTCGTGGATGACCCATTCCGCATTGCCGACGTAGTCGGAGCGGTGCTGCGGCTTGTTCCGGTCGGCGCCGTCGAGCAGGCGGTCGAAGAAGAACATGAAGGCGCCGCGCAGCTTGCGCCACAGGGTTCCAAACAGGCCGTGCCTGGTTTCGGCTGGGTTGTTCAGCATGCTTGCCTCAGCTTCCGCGTCCGACGCGTCCTTGACGCAGGGCTTCGACCACTTGCTCCTTGGGACCGTCGGCCACGATGTGGCCGTTGTCGATCACGATGAGCCGGTCGACCAGGTCCAGCAAGGCGGTGCGGTGCGTGACCAGCAGGATGGTCTTGGTTTCGCTGGCTTCTCCCAGGCGCTTGCGCAGCTGGGCTTCGCTCTGGTGGTCCATGTTGCTGCTGGGTTCGTCCAGCAGCAGGATGGGCGGATCGTTGATCAGGGCGCGGGCCACGGCCACCGACTGGCGCTGGCCGCCGGACAGGGACTCGCCGCGTTCGCCGATCAGCATGTCGAAGCCATTGGGATGGAGGTTGGCGAAATCCGTGACGCCGGCCAGGTTGGCGGCCGCGAGAATGCTGGCGTCGTCGGCGTAGGGCGCGCCCATGGCCAGGTTGTGCTTGAGGCTGCCGTAGAAAAGCAGTGGGTCCTGGGGCACGTGGCCGATGGCCCGCCGCACGTCGGCCGGATCGATCTGGCGCACGTCGATGCCGTCGAGCAGCACCGCGCCCTCGGTGGGCTCATACAGCGCCAGGGCCAGTTTTTCCAGCGTGGTCTTGCCCGAGCCGATGCGGCCGATGACGCCGACCTTTTCGCCCGGCTTGAGCTTGAACGAGACCTTCTTCAGCGCCGGCTGCGCCGCGCCCGGATAGGTGAAGCTGACGTCGCGGAATTCCAGCCCGCCGTGGAACACGGGGCGGTGCAGGAATTCGGCATTGGCGGGGCGTTCGACCGGCAGCTTCATGTAGTTGTCGATCGAACCCAGCGACGTGCGCGCGTTCTGGTACTGCATGAGCAGGCCGGCGACCTGCCCCAGCGGCGCCAGGCAGCGGCCCGCGATCATGGACGCGGCGATGATGCCGCCCATGGAGATGGCGGACTCCTGCGCCTGGTAGACGCCGATGATCACGACCGAGATCGACACCATCTGCTGCACGGCCTGCACGAAACCGACCGTGGACGAGGAGATCAGCTTGAGCTTGCCGCCGGTCTGGGCGATGAATTCGGTGGCGCGTTCCCAGTTGCGCTGGATCGCGCCCTGGGCGTTGAGCGTCTTGACGGCCTCCAGGCCGGTCAGTGCCTCGACCAGGGTGGCGTTGCGCTGCGAGGCGGCCTGGAACGACGACATGGTCAGCGCTTCCATGCGCGCCTGCGCCGCCAGCGACACCAGCAGGATCAGCACGATGGCGACCAGCGGCGGCAGCACCATCCAGGGCGAGATCCAGGCCAGCGCCAGCAGGAACAGCAGGATGAAGGGCAGGTCCACCAGGGTGGTGATGGTGGCCGAGGCGATGAAATCGCGGATGGACTCGAACGAGCGCAGGTTGGCGGCGAAGGAGCCGACCGACACCGGTCTGCCTTCCAGCCGCAGGTCCAGCACCCGTTCCATGATCTGGGCCGACAGGCGCACGTCGACCCGCTTGCTGGCGCTGTCGACCACGTGCGAGCGGGCGGTGCCCAGGATCATGTTGAAGATCACGACCAGCGTGATGCCGATGGCCAGCACCCAGAGGGTTTCGATGGCGTTGTTGGGCACGACGCGGTCATAGACGTTCATCGTGAACAACGGCATGGCCATCGCGAAGATGTTGATCAGCAGCGCCGCGACCAGCGCGTCGCGGTACAGGCGCCGGTTCTCCATGATGGCGGCCCAGAACCAATGGCGCTCGCGCACCTTGGCGACTTCGGGCGCGCGCGCGTCGAAGCGGAACTGCGGCCGCACGAAGCACACCAGGCCGGTGTATTGCGCCGCCAGTTCCGTGGCGCTCATTTCCATGGAGCTGCCGCCCAGCTCGGGATGGCTGACCACGTATTTGTCGCCGTCCGCCTTCAGCAGCAGACAGGCGCGCTCGCCATGCAGCAGCAGGATGGCGGGCAGCAGGTCCTGGGAAATGCTTTCGAGCGGGCGTTTGACCACGCGCGCCGACATCTGCGCGCGCGCGGCGGCGCGCGGCAGCAGGGCGGGGGTCAGCCGGTGTTCTTCGAGCGGCAGGCCCGAAGACAGCGCCTGGGCCGTGGCCGTCACCCCGTGCAGCCGGGTGATTTCCACCAGACAGTCCAGCAGGGGATCGTCATGCGCGGCGCGGGCGTCCGCGCGCCACTCCCGGGCGGCCAGTTCAGATAACTTGTCCATCTTCGTCATCCAGCAGGTCGAGGTGTTCCGAGAGTCGCGCGCGCTGCTGCTTGCGCTGGGTGAGTTTCTGTTGCGCCTGTATCGGCAGGTCCGTCATACGCAAGGTGCCATTGGCGATCAGCGCGTCGATCAGGTCTTCCAGGACGCGGACGAAGTCCGCGTCCAACTGCGAGAAGTCTTTGCCCTGTTTCGGCATGGGGTCTCCTTGCGCCAACGGGCGCTCAGGGTTTGGCGCTGGGCGAGTTCATGGGAATGAGCGTGGGCGGCAGCGCGCCTTCGTTGTATTTCACATGCACGGGCGCCAGGCGGGCGGTGTCGGGAACCGTCGAGTTGCACAGCTTGATCACTTCGTCGGACACCACCAGCTTGCCGTTTTCCTCGGGCATTTCGTTGCGTGCGGGCTGCAGCGCCAGGGCGGGCAGCAGCGCGTGCGACAGCGCCAGCCAGCGGTACTGAGCGAGCTGCAGATCATACAAGGCGTTGGTCAGCGCGCGGCGCGATTCGAAGAGTTCGTTCTCGGTGTCCAGCAGGTCCAGCAGCGAGCGTTGGCCGATCTGGAATTGCTGGCGATAGGCCTCGCGCACCTTGGTGGTGGCGACTTCGTGATCGCGCAGGAACGGCAGCTTCTGGTTCAGGCTGACGATGTTGTTCCAGGCCACGGCCAGGTCCTGCTGCACGTTGCGGCAGGTGTAGTCGCGGATGTCGCGCGCGGCGTAGGACTGCGCGGCGGTCTGGCGCACCCGGGCCGAATCGGCGCCGCCGCGGTACAGGTTGTAGCTCATGACGAGCTGGACGCTGGAGTTCTGGATGTCGCGGTTCTGGGGCGTCGGGTCGTTCTGGTCGCGGCCGGTGGCGGCCACGAATTCGAACTTGGGCGAGAACGCGCCCTTGGACGAGGCAACGCCGGCTTCGGCGGCCTGCAGGCCGGCCTGCTTGGACAGGAAGCTGGGGTTGCGGCGCAGCGACTCGTTGAAGTCGGCGGGCTTGGCCGGCAGCTTGCCGCTGATGTCGGGCGGCGGCTGCATGGATTCCGGGGGCAGGGCGCCGGTCACGCGCTGGAAGCGCTGCTGCACGTCGAGCAGGTTGGCGGTCTCGGTCATCAGGTTGGTCTGCGCCAGCGCCAGGCGGCCGCCGGCCTGTTCCAGGTCGACGCGGCGGCCCACGCCCGATTCGGTGCGCTCGTTGATCTGCTTGAGCGTTTCCTCGTGCAGGGAATAGTTCTGACGGGCCAGCAGTTCCATGTCGCGGTAGCGCTGCAGGTCGACATAGGCCTGCACGGCGGAAAACGCCGTCGTGTCGCTGGTGGCCAGCAGGTCGTAGAACTTCGCCAGTTTGTCGAAGCCCGCCTGCTTGACGTCATTGCTGGTGCGGAAGCCGTCGAAAATCAATTGCCGCAACTCGACGCTGTAGCCCGGCCGGCTCCAGTTCTGCGAACCCACGCCCGGCACGTTGTTGCGGTACTCGCGACCCACGTAGCCTTGCGCGTTGACCTGCGGGAAGAACGCCGCGCGCGCGACGTTCTGGCCTTCCAGCGAGGCCTGGAAATCATGGTACTTGGCCTGGATTTCCGGGTTGCTGAGCAGGGTCTGCTCGACGATCTGGTTCATCGTGACCGCGGGCTGCGACGCAGCCGGAGCGGATGACTGTGCAAATGCCGCAGGACCGAATGCCAGGGCAAGGGCCGAAGCCGTGCTTTTGAGCAAAAACGAAGCCATAGTGATTATTCGCGAGTCGAGTTGAGGATTAGATGGCCGCCATATTGTGTGGAAATGTCAGTTTTGACGAGTCAATATTTGTTAATAGTTGACGAACTTTTCCAGGCGCTCCATTGAGCTTCTCCGCGTATCATCCATTAATTCAGGCTAACTTGCACGATCTTTGCTCGGTAAGATCTTGATATGCGGGTTTAATTCAAATTTAAGTCGGTTTATTTCTTTTTATTTCGTAAAAGAAGCAACCGCGGCCACGAATAATTATATCGGTTTGATAATTTTGTATCTGTTTATCGGTCCGGTTTTACATGTGAGGTTATTTGCAACAACAGTGGCCGCTGATATGAAACACACAGAAGAAGGCGTTGCGTGCCCAGCATGGTAGTGTTGGTACTGGTATATCAGGTGTGGTTGTACTAGGTTCCGGGCGTGGGCATAATTCCTCCATGCCGCAGCGGCCGGTGCGGGAGCGAGTTGCTCACACCGTGCGAGGCCCGAGTCGGACTGTCTACCAGCAGAGCGCATCCATGGCCCAAACCCTTTACGACAAACTCTGGGACGCCCACGTCGTCCATCAGGAATCAGACGGCACCTGTCTGCTCTATATCGACCGCCACCTGGTGCACGAAGTCACCAGCCCGCAGGCGTTCGAGGGGCTGGCCCTGGCCGGCCGCAAGCCGTGGCGCACCGGCGCCAACCTGGCGGTGGCGGACCACAACGTGCCCACCCTGAACCGCGCCCAGGGCATCGACGACCCGATTTCGCGCCTGCAGGTGGATACGCTGGACGCCAACTGCGAAAAATACGGCATTACCGAATTCCGCATGAATGACCTGCGTCAAGGTATCGTGCACGTGATCGGCCCGGAGCAGGGCGCGACGCTGCCCGGCATGACCGTGGTCTGTGGCGACTCGCACACCAGCACGCACGGCGCGCTGGGTGCGCTGGCCTTCGGCATCGGCACTTCCGAGGTCGAGCACGTGCTGGCCACCCAGACGCTGCTCATGAAGAAAGCCAAGAGCATGCTCATCAAGGTCGAAGGCGAACTGCCCTTCGGCTGCACCGCCAAGGACGTGGTGCTGCACATCATCGGCCGGATCGGCACGGCCGGCGGCACGGGCTATGCCATCGAGTTCGCCGGCAGCACCATCCGCGGACTGTCCGTGGAAGGCCGCATGACCATCTGCAACATGGCCATCGAGGCCGGCGCCCGGTCGGGCATGGTCGCGGTCGACGACAAGACCATCGAGTATTTCCGCGGCCGTCCCTTCGCGCCCACCGGCGTGCTGTGGGACCAGGCGGTCGCCTACTGGCGCACGCTGCATACCGACGAAGGCGCCAAGTTCGACTCCGTCGTCGAGGTCGACGCGCGCGACATCACGCCGCAGGTCACCTGGGGCACGTCGCCCGAAATGGTGCTGCCGGTGGATTCCCGCGTGCCGGACCCGGACCGCGAGAAGGACGAAGGACGCCGCAGCGGCATGGAGCGCGCGCTGCAGTACATGGGCCTCAAGCCCAACACGCCGCTCACCGACATCCGCATCGACCGCGTCTTCATCGGCTCGTGCACCAACTCCCGCATCGAAGACCTGCGCGCCGCCGCCGCCGTGGCCCGCGGCAAGCACGTGGCTTCCAATGTGCGCCAGGCCATGGTCGTGCCGGGCTCGGGCCTGGTCAAGCAGCAGGCCGAACGCGAAGGGCTGGACAAGATCTTCATCGAAGCCGGTTTCGAATGGCGCGAGCCGGGCTGCTCCATGTGCCTGGCCATGAACGCCGACCGCCTCGAACCGGGCGAACGCTGCGCCTCCACCTCGAACCGCAACTTCGAAGGCCGGCAGGGGCAGGGCGGGCGCACCCACCTGGTGAGCCCGGCCATGGCCGCCGCCGCCGCGGTGGCCGGCCACTTCGTCGACGTCCGCACCTTCCGTTAAGCGCCACGCACCGAGACCGACATCATGCAAGCATTTTCCAATCACGAAGGCCTGGTGGCTCCGCTCGACCGCGAAAACGTCGACACGGACCTCATCATCCCCAAGCAGTTCCTCAAGTCCATCAAGCGCTCCGGCTTCGGCCCGAACCTGTTCGACGAACTGCGCTACCTGGACCACGGCGAACCGGGCATGGACAACAGCAAGCGTCCGCTGAATCCGGATTTCGTGCTGAACCAGCCGCGCTACCAGGGCGCGTCGGTGCTGCTGACGCGCAAGAACTTCGGCTGCGGCTCGAGCCGCGAGCATGCGCCCTGGGCGCTGACGCAATACGGCTTTCGCGCCATCATCGCGCCGTCGTATGCCGACATTTTCTTCAACAACAGCTTCAAGAACGGCCTGCTGCCCATCGTGCTGTCCGAGCTGGAAGTCGCGCGCCTGTTCGACGAAGTCAAGGCCTTCGCCGGCTACAAGCTGCGCATCGACCTGGAGCGCCAGGTCGTGGTGGCGGCCGACGGCCGTGAAATGGGCTTCGAGATCGAACCCTTCCGCAAGTACTGCCTGCTCAACGGCTTCGACGACATCGGCCTGACCCTGCGCCAGTCCGACAAGATCCGCGCCTTCGAGGCCGAGCGCCTGGCGCGCCATCCGTGGCTGGAAAGCCGCCCCATCGCCTAACGCACCGCTTATTCCGACCACAGGATAGTTTTCGTATGACTCACAATATCGCAGTCCTGCCGGGTGACGGCATCGGCCCGGAAATCGTCGAACAGGCCGTGCGCGTCCTGAAGGCGCTGGACATTCCCCTCGACATCAAGGAAGCGCCCGTGGGCGGCGCGGCGTTCGACGCGTTCGAGCATCCGCTGCCGCCGGCCACGCTCAAGCTGGCGCAGGAATCGCACGCCGTGCTGTTCGGCGCCGTCGGCGACTGGAAGTACGACAGCCTGCCGCGCGAATTCCGCCCGGAACAGGCCATTCTGGGCCTGCGCAAGGCGCTCGGCCTGTTCGCCAACCTGCGCCCGGCCATCCTGTATCCCGAGCTGGCCAGCGCGTCCTCGCTCAAGCCCGAGATCGTGTCCGGCCTGGACATCCTGATCATCCGCGAACTGACCGGCGACATCTACTTCGGCACGCCGCGCGGCGTGCGCGCCTCGCCCGACGGCGCCTTCGCCGGCGAGCGCGAGGGCTACGACACCATGCGCTATGCCGAGTCCGAAGTACGCCGCATCGCGCGCATCGGCTTCGAATCGGCCCGCAAGCGCAACAAGAAGCTGTGCAGCGTGGACAAGGCCAACGTGCTGGAGACCTCGCAGTTCTGGCGCGACATCGTGATCGAGGTGGCCCGCGACTATCCCGACGTGGAACTGTCGCACATGTACGTCGACAACGCCGCCATGCAGCTGGTGCGCAGCCCGCGCCAGTTCGACGTCATTGTCACCGGCAATCTGTTCGGCGACATCCTGTCGGACGAGGCGGCCATGCTGACCGGCTCGATCGGCATGCTGCCCTCGGCCTCGCTCAACGCCGGCGGCCAGGGCCTGTACGAACCCAGCCACGGCTCGGCCCCGGACATCGCCGGGCAGGGCGTGGCCAATCCGCTGGCCACCATTCTGTCGGCCGCCATGCTGCTGCGCTACTCGCTGAACCTGGCGCCGCAGGCCGACCGGATCGAGGCCGCGGTGCGCCGCGTGCTGGCCGACGGGCTGCGCACCGCCGACATCTTCGAGGCGGGCACGACCAAGGTCGGCACCGCCCAGATGGGCGACGCGGTGCTCAAAGCCCTGGGCTGAGCCGCCTGACGGACTCGGCAAGAGGCCGTCCAGGTGGCGGCCTCTTGCATTTCGGGGCTTTCCGGCGTGGCCAGGACGCCGCGAAAACCGTCCCGGCCCATTGCGGCCCCAATTTTTTATAGCTGCGCCGCAACATCTCCCCGTGCATTCTGATAAATTGTTGAATTGCACGGCTTTTTTCCCGGACCCTGTCTTCACCTTTATATAGAGCGATTGAAATGAATCAAGCAGTAGGCCTTGTCGGCTGGCGCGGTATGGTCGGCTCGGTGCTCATGCAACGCATGCGCGACGAGAACGACTTCGCACTGATCGAGCCGGTTTTCTTCTCCACCAGCAACGCTGGCGGCGCTGCGCCCACTTGGGCCGACGGCGCGGGCCCGCTGCAGGACGCCTACGACATTGACGCTCTGAAAAAACTGCCGATCATCGTGACGGCGCAAGGCGGCGACTACACGTCCGAGATCTATCCCAAGCTGCGCGGCGCCGGCTGGAACGGCATCTGGATCGACGCGGCCAGCACGCTGCGCATGGCCGACGACGCCATCATCGTGCTGGACCCGGTCAACCGCCCGGTCATCGACGCGGCGCTCAAGCGCGGCGTGCGCAACTTCGTCGGCGGCAACTGCACGGTCAGCTGCATGCTGATGGGCCTGGCCGGCCTGTTCAACAACGACCTGGTCGAATGGATGACGACCATGACGTACCAGGCCGCCTCGGGCGGCGGCGCGCAGCACATGCGCGAGCTGCTGACCCAGTTCGGCGAAATCAACCAGGCGGTCAAGCCGCTGCTGGACGATCCCGCCTCGGCCATCCTCGAAATCGACCGCGGCGTGCTGGCCAAGCAGAAGGACCCGGCGCTGCCCCAGGAGCATTTCGGCGTGCCGCTGGGCGGCAACCTGATCCCCTGGATCGACAAGGATCTGGGCAACGGCATGTCCAAGGAAGAATGGAAGGGCGAGGTCGAGACCAACAAGATCCTCGGCCGCGGCGCCGCCTTCGGCACGCCCGCCACCCCGATCGACGGCCTGTGCGTGCGCATCGGTGCCATGCGCTGCCATAGCCAGGCGCTGACCATCAAGCTCAAGCGCGACCTGCCGATCGACGAGATCGAAGCGCTGATCGCGCAAGGCACGCAATGGGCCAAGGTGGTGCCGAACACCAAGGAAGCGACCGTCGCGGCGCTGACGCCGGTGGCCGTCACCGGCACGCTCGACATCCCCGTGGGCCGTCTGCGCAAGCTGTCGATGGGCTCGCAATACCTCGGCGCGTTCACGGTCGGCGACCAGCTGCTGTGGGGCGCCGCCGAGCCGCTGCGCCGCATGCTGCGCATCGCGCTGGCCGAGGCCTGAGGCCGGTCTGGCGGCGCGTCGCGCCGCCTGTACACGCCGTCAGCGCGAACAAGGGCACCTGCGGGTGCCCTTGCCGTTTTACGCGGGGTCCGGCCGCATGCGCGGGACCGGCGCGCCAGCAAATCCCGGCGGGCCTTTCAGGTTTGTGAAATGCGCTCGATCCATTACACTTTTCCGATGAATTGATGCCGATTCCGGCCATGTTCGGCATGGATCGGCGCCAGCCCGTCATTCGACTACAAGAACGGAATTCCAGCTTATGACCCAGCGTTCGCGCCAAGTGAAGCATGCCCGCCGTTTGAAAGCCTTGCAGTGGGCGATCGCGTTGGCGATCGGTTCAAGCGTGTGCGGCTCGGCTGCGGCCATGCGCGTGGGGCATTCGCGGGTGGTTTCGGTGCCGGGCGCGCCGCTGCAGGCGATGGTGGGACTGCAGGACCTGACGCCCGATGAAGTGTCGTCGCTGAAGGTCTCGGTGGCCGACGAGGCGGCGTGGCAGCGCGCCGGCCTGAAGCCGCCGGTTCCGCTGGCCAGCATGGTGGTGCGCGTCGAAGACGGCATGGACCCCACGCGCAAGAACCTGCGCGTGCGCGCTTCGCAGCCACCGGCCAGCGGCGCGGTGGACCTGCTGCTGGACATCAGTTCCAGCTCCGGCCAGCGCCAGGTGCAGGTCAGCATCCTGGTGCCGCTGCGCGGCACCACCGCCGAGGTCACGCCGGCCGCGGTCGGCACGCCGTCGCGCGCGGCCGGCGGCCGTTCGGTCAACGTCAAGTCGGGCGACAACCTGTTCGGCATTGCCCAGCGCAACGCGGTGCCCAACGCCTCGGTCTACCAGATGCTGGTGGCCCTGTGGCGCGCCAATCCGCAAGCCTTCATCCAGAACAACATGAACCTGGTGCGCGCCGGCGAGAAGCTGACGATCCCGGACGCCGCCACCGTGCGCGCCGTGGACCCGGCCGAGGCGCGCCGCATTTTCAACGAACACGCGGAAGCCTTCGCCAAATACCGCTCGCGCATTGGCGCGGCCTCGGCCGCGAACCCCGCCGTGGTCCGCGGGCAGGGTGGCGCCTCCGGCAGCGTCGCGGCGCCGGCGGAAACCGGCGTCGCCACCGCCACGCCGCCGCAGGACCGCGTGCGCCTGTCCGCCGGACGCACCGAGGACAGCGCGGCCGCCCAGGCCGAAGCGCAGGCCGATGCGCGGACCTCCCAGCAGCGCGCCATGGCCGACGTGCAGGGACGGGTGGACCAGCTGCAGAGCAACGTCGACGATCTGAGCAAGGCGCTCGAACAGCAGCGCGCGGGCGCGGCGGGGGCAACAGGTACGCCGGGCGCCGCGGGCACGCCGGGTGCAACAGGCACGCCGGGTGCAACAGGTACGCCGGGTGCAACAGGCACGCCGGGTGTAACAGGTACGCCGGGTGCAACAGGTACGCCGGGTGCTTCGGGTACGCCTGGCGAAGCGGGTACGCCCGGCGCAGCAGGTGTATCGGGCGCTGCAGGTGCACCGGGTGCTGCAGGCACGCCAGGAGCAACCGGCACGCCGGGCGCGGCAGGCACCCAGGGCGCAGCAGGCACGCCGGGCGCTGCAGGTACGCCGGGTGCAGCAGGCACACCGGGTGCTGCAGGTACGCCGGGCACAGCAGGTACGCCGGGCACAGCAGGTACGCCGGGCACAGCAGGTACGCCGGGTGCAGCAGGCACGCCGGGTGCTGCAGGTACGCCGGGCACAGCAGGTACGCCGGGCACAGCAGGTACGCCGGGCGCAGCAGGCACGCCGGGCCCCGCGGCCGCGCCCGGCGCCGTCCAGGCGGACAAGCCCGCCGGCACGCCGCCCATAAAGCAGGAGAACTCGTCGGGCATGCCTTCGTGGCTGGCCGACAATCTGCTCGTCATCGTCACCGCCGTGCTGGCGCTGATCGCCTTCGCCATTGCCTGGCTGCTGCGCCGGGCGGGCGCCCGGCGCGAGGACGACGACGAGGAGACCTACGCCTATAACGAGCCGGTGCTGGATACGGCAGCACTGAACCGCAAGCTCGACAGCATCAATCTCGACCTGGACGAACCGCCCACGGACGAACCGCGCCGTGTCGGCGGTCCACGGGTTTGATACATGTCTAGAGTTGCATTGGGGCTGGCGTACGACGGCTCCGCCTGGCAGGGTTGGCAGACGCAGCCGCATCGGCAGACGGTGCAGGATACGCTGGAGGCCGCGCTGGGACGTTTTTGCGGGATCGAGGAACCGGTGCCGACGATTTGCGCGGGCCGCACGGACACCGGCGTGCATGGCGCCATGCAGGTGGTCCACCTGGACACGGCGCTGGACCGTCGCATGGAATCCTGGGTCAGGGGCGTCAACGCGTTTCTGCCGCCCAGCATTTCGGTGCAGTGGGCGCAGCAGGTATCGGATGAATTCCACGCCCGGTTTTCGGCCAGCGCGCGGACCTACGTCTATCTGCTGTGGCGCGGCCGGGTGCGTCCGGCGCTGTGGGCAGGGCGCGCGGGCTGGTGCTTCCAGCCGCTGGACGTGGACGCGATGCGCGCGGCGGCGAGCGCCTTGCTGGGCGAGCACGATTTCTCCAGCTTCCGTTCCTCGCAATGCCAGGCCAGGCATCCGGTGCGCCACCTGCAGCGGCTCGACATCGAAGAGCGCGGGCCGTTCCTGGTGTTCACCTTGAAGGCGAACGCCTTCCTGCATCACATGGTGCGCAATATCATGGGAGCGTTGCTGCAGGTCGGGCAGGGCAGGGAGACGGTCGACTGGATGGCGCAACTGCTGTCGTGGCGCGACCGCAAGCGCGGCGCGCCGACGTTCGCGCCGGACGGCCTGTACCTCTCGGCCATCGATTATCCCGAAGCGTTCGGGCTGCAGGAACTCGACGGCGGGTCGCAGTTGCTGTCGCCGTTTACTCAAACCTATTAGGAAAGCCGCCGGCGACGGCGCCGCCTTTTCCTGCCCGATGGAGGCCTTTTGCCATGCGACGCCGCGCGTTTTTGAAGCAGACCGCCCTGGGAGCCGCCGCCGGCGGCGCGGCCGTGGCGGCTCCGGTTTTCGCGCAGGAAGCTCCGGCCGTCGCATGGAGGCTGGCTTCCAGCTTTCCCGATGAATCGCCGACGATGTCGGCGGGCGCCGAAGACGTGGCGCGCTATGTCTCCGAAGTGACGGACGGGCGTTTCACCATCGAGATCTATCCGGCCGGCGATCTGGTGCAGCCGGGCCAGATACTCGAGGCCGTGCAGTATCGCGTCGTCGATTGCGGCCATACGGCCTCGACCCGCTATTTCGACACGGACCCGGCGCTGAGCTTCGACGCCGGCGTGCCGTTCGGCCTGAACACGCGGCAGATGCACGCGTGGATGCTCCAGGGCGAGGGCCTGGCGCTGACGCGCGTGCTGTTCGACAAGTACAACATCCTGAACTTTCCCTGTGGCTACACCGGCGCCCAGATGGGCGGCTGGTTCCGCCCGGAAATCAAGACCGTGGACGACTTGCGCGGGCTGAAGGTCAAAGCCGGCGGATTCGCCCGCGCGGTGCTTGCCCGCATGGGCGCGATTCCCGTCGCGGTGCCGGTGGCGGAAACCTATGCCGCGCTGGAACAGGGCGTGGTGGACGCGGTCGCCTGGATCGGCCCCTACGACGACGAGAGCCTGGCGCTCTATAAGGTCGCCAGGAACTACTATTTTCCCGGCTGGTGGGCCGGCACGCTGCAGTTGTCGCTGTACGTCAACCAGGACGCCTACGACGAGCTGCCCAAGCCGTACCAGTCCGCGCTGGCGCTGGCCTGCAGCATGGCCACGGGCAACATGATCGCCAAGTACGACGCCGGCAATCCACAGGCGCTGCGCCGCCTGGTCTCGCGCGGGGCCCAATTGAAGGCGTTTCCCAGGCCGCTGCTGCAGGCCGGCTACGAAGCGTCGCTCGCCGTCTATAAGGAAATCAGCGCCAAGAACCCCATGTTCAAGAAACTCTATGAAAGCATGACGGCGTTTCGCGACATGGAGGCGCCGTGGTTCCGCCTGGCCGAAGGCAGCTTCGACAACCTCATGACGACTCTGGCTCAGCCGGGCTCCTAGCGTGCCGGCCGCGCCCGGCGGATATACTGAATCAACCCGTCGCGCATGCGACGAAGCCACTGAAGAATTCCATGCGCACACGCATCAAGATCTGCGGATTGACCCGCGAAGAAGACATCGACGCCGCCGTCGCGGCCGGCGTCGACGCCATCGGCTTTGTCTTCTACCCCAAGAGCAAACGCTGCCTCACGCCCACGCGCGCCGCGCAGTTGCGGCGCATGGTGCCGGCCTTTGTCGATGTCGTGGCCCTGTTCGTCAATCCCGCGCAAAGCGAGGTCGAGGCCGTGCTCGACCAGGTCGGGCCGGAACTGCTGCAGTTCCACGGCGACGAAACGCCGCAGGATTGCGCCCACTACGGCCGCCGCTTCCTGCGCGCGTTCCGCGCCGGCGCGCCGGGCCTGGAAACCGCGGAAAACCTGGCGTCCACCTGCCGCGCCTACGGCGAGGCCGCGGGCTGGCTGTTCGACAGCTACAGCGCGGGCTACGGCGGCAGCGGCCACGGCTTCGACTACGCCTTGCTCGACGAAGTGAGGGCCGATCCGATCTCGCGCCCGCTGATCCTGTCGGGCGGATTGAACGCCGAAAACGTGGGCCAGGTGGTGCGCTCGCTGCGGCCTTGGGGCGTGGATGTGAGCAGCGGAGTCGAGGTCGAGCAAGGAATAAAAAGTTCTGATAGAATCTCGTTCTTCGTTGCCGCGGTGCAAGCTGCGGACGCGATACTGAAGAGTGAAGCAGTGCTGATGAATAAGCCGCACTGAGTAGTGTGAAGTTGTGCTGGGAATGTCGCCAAGCTGGTTTTCCCGGACGCAATGAAAAATGCAAAAAATCTTCCAAGACGATTTGCATAGTTCAAAAAAGCACTATATAATTCTTCTTCTTTGCAGGCGGTTAGCTCAGCTGGTTAGAGCGCCACGTTGACATCGTGGAGGTCGTTGGTTCGATTCCAATACCGCCTACCAAATTCCTGCAAAGTGGTGCCAAGCACCGCCTTAAAAGCCGCGTAAGTCTTAGACTTCGCGGCTTTTTGCTTTCTGTGCTGCAAAGTAGCGCCAAGCGATTTAAGGGTAGGAATGAGTAAGGCCAATCAGAATAAGGGTAGGCCCCGCCGCCTCATTTTCCCGCCTCTGCCGCGCACCGATCCAGATAATCTGACCACCACTGCATGAGCCGGCTGCGCCCGTCCAGATACTCAGCGTGGTTATTGCGCGCTGCTGCGCTCATGCTTCACGTTTAGCTTTTGACTGTCCAACTTCTTGACGTCAGTTCGCAAACCGTGCCGTTTTGCATTGATGAGAGGAATGCGGTGAGCCTGACGGTTTCTTCTTGTCCGCAATCTCGGCGAGTGAACATTGGCATGCCACCCGTCCATCGCTTGGAAGTCGCGCGCATCCACCCTCGCCGGGCTGAAGGTCCTGCGCCGCATAAATATACTGTATAAAAATACAGTATATTGGGGCTATGGGGCTGCGCGAGCCAGCCCCTGGCATGTGCGGTAGGGGACGAGAAATGGCCGATGAGGAATGGACACAACGGGACGAGTATTGCTGGCAGGGACCGCCTGGTTGGACGATCTGCCGCGTGTTTGTCGAGGGCATGTGGCAATACGAACTGTGGTTCAGCCGCGGCGCCAGCGGCACGATCTACGGCATGCGCGCATCGCTGGGCGCCGCGCAGGATCTCTACAGGCAGAAGCTGCGCTAGGCCGTCACCGGCGGAATTCCGGCGCGCCCGAGCGCAAGTCTATCCAGCCAGCTTCATGGAAACGTCGGCGTGCGTACCACGATCCAGATCGATTCCCTTCCCGGCCGTACATTCGGGCAGGTCGAGCAGTTCGGCCGCGACTTCTCCGGCTTCGATTCGTCGCGTGATGTCATCCAGCAGTTCCGTGCGCGAAGCAAACCCTCGACCTCTCAGGCCTTTCACAAAAAGGCGGTAGGTCAAGTTGGGTTCGACGCCTTTCATCACGCCGAGGTCGAAAATCCTGCCTTGTTCGTTCCGAAGAAACAGGTGGCCGGGCCTGGCGTAGATTCTGTATACCCGCCACGGCGACAAGGTCGCGGCGTGCGCAACCGGCGGGCGCGCACGCTGGCCGTCCTGCTGCCGTGACGACGTCGCCGGCGGGATGAGCTTCCGGCAAGCCGTGATGGCGCGGGCGAAGGACCTGCTGAATAGCTTCATAAGGCGGCCTGAATGAATCGAAGCGCGGCGTAGCCGCGATACAGCGAATCAGCCGACCAGATTAGGGTTTGGGATTGAAGGCTGCCGGCCTTTATCGAGGTGGAGCATGCGATTCGCCACTAACGAACCCGGCAACAGTGCATCGTCGTGGCAGGCGCCACACCACCACAGTACGCTCAATACCGGCTGGCCCCTACGATTGAATTGAAACAAGCATGGCGCGCGCCCGACCCGCCTGCGGAGCGGCGATTGAAATAAACTGTGCACAACGGAAATATGCCGTATTTGATTTCAACCAGGGGGCGGTGTGAGCGACAAAATGCCGCGGCGGGGGCGATCCACGGCGCGTCGGGTGACGCTGGGACTGGTCGCGGGCTGGCTCGTGCTGGTCGCGGGTCTTGCGCAGTGGATGTCGCAGGGGATCGAAGCGACGCGGCTGGGCAGCCTGGCCGCCAGCGCGGAATATGAAACCCGGATTACCGCGCGCGTCATGGACCGCCTGTTCACCGAGATGATCAGCGTCGCGAACATGGTGTCCCGCCAGGCGCAGGTAATCGAGCTCGCCGCCCGATACCGCACCGATCCGCCCGGCGCGGCGGAGCTGACCCGGCAGGAGCGGGCGGCTTTGTTCACGCGCGATCCCCTGGTGCGCAAGGTGGGCGACCTCATGAATGCGCTGGCCGGCGATCTGCGGTATGCGCGCATTTATATGAACAATATGTCGGACGATACGGTGACGGCCAGCAACTGGGCGGAGCCGGACAGTATCGTCGGCATGGTTTATTCGGGCCGGGCCTATCTGGTGGACGCGTTGCGTGAGGGCAAGGGCAGTTATTTCGGCATTGCCCGGCTGAACAAGAGCCCCTCGTACTTCGTTTCCAGCCGCATCGAGGACGTGAACGAGCAGCCGTTGGGATCGGTGACGGTGAAATTCGATGCGCCGGACGTGGCGCTGTACCTGGCCGGGCGGCATACCACGCTGGTCGTGAATCGCCAGGGGCGGGTGACCACGGCTTCGTCCGCGTCGTTGATGCTGCGCAACGTGGCGGCGCTCATGCCTGCGGGCACGGTGCTGCCTTCCGACGGCGATGAAGATCCGGGCGAGCCCATGGACCTGCGCCCGATTGCTTCCCATGCGGACCAATGGCTGGTCGAAGGCCGGCCGTACCTGGTGCGGCGCCAGCCGCTGTCCAATGCCCAGTACCAGCTGATTACGCTGGCTTCGCTGGACGAGCTGACGCTCATGCGCCGGCAGCATCTGTGGGTGGCGGGGCTGGTGGCGGTGTTCGGCTCGGTTCTGATCCTGCTTTCCAGCCACGCGGTCGGGCAGATCGTGAGACGCCGCCAGGATGAACGGCACGCGGCCAATCATGACGCGCTTACCGGTTTGCCGAACCGGCGGGCCGTCATGGCCGAACTGGAGCGGTATTTTTCGCTGGCGAACCGGATGCAGCGCTGCGTGCTGGTGGCGTTCATCGATCTGGACGGTTTCAAGACGATCAACGATACCTACGGCCACGATATAGGCGACAAATTCCTGATCGAGGTGGGCCGGCGCCTGTCGGCCGGCCTGCGTGCCGGGGACATGCTGGGACGCTGGGGAGGCGACGAGTTTGTCGTGGTCGGGCTGGGCGCGCGGCCCGGGCCGGACGCGCCGGAGGGTGAGATCGTGGAGGCCATGCGCGCGCGGCTTGCGCCGTTGCTCAGCGGCGCCTACACGCTGGACGGCTGCCGCTTTCATTACGCGGGCGCGAGCTTCGGCATCGTGAGCGCGGACCCTGTCGCAAGCACGCTGCCGGCCGTGCTCAAGCAAGCCGATCTGCTGATGTACGCGGACAAGCAGGCGCGCCGTCAGACGCAGACGGCTTGATCCGCCAGGACGCCGCCCTCAGTCGGACAGTTGCTGCTGTTGCCGCCGCTTCAGGTCGGCAAGCCTGGCCTGGGTTTCGCGGCGCCAGCCGTCTTCCCAGGACGTCAGTTTCGCGCGCCACTTGCTGGGCGATTCGCCCGTGTGGCCCGGCATGTTTATCGCCTTCATGTACGGGCAGGCCGAGAGAGGTACGCCGTGCCTTGCAGCTTCCTGGCCAGCCTTGTGGATGAGCTCATCCATTTCGCGCCTCCAAGGGTAGAAGTTGCCTTAGGGACGACGATGACTGTCGTCTCGCTCGAAGTCCAGCACTGTTACTGCGGGAAATAGAGGGGCGGGTCTCAGAAAAAGCGCCCGGTCAGCGGCCGAACTCGTTGGTCTTGTGGCCGCCGCTGCCGGCCTGGCCTCCCGGTATTTTTCCGTCGGGCGCGGGGTTGGCCCGCGAGCCCTTGACGGTGCCCTGGCCGCGTATCTGCTGGGGCTCGCGCTCGGCCGGGCCGGCCGCGGGGGCAGGCGGTTTGGGCGGCGTGGGGCCCGCGGTGTCCGGGCCCTGGCCGTCGGGTCCGGCCTGCTTCGGGACCGGCGCCGATTGTTTGCCGGCCTCCTGGCGGGCGCCGGACTGGTTTTGCGGCTGGGCATGCAGCCGGGGCGTCGACGGATACAGCGCGGCCAGCGCCAGCGGTATGGCCAGGAATGCGCGAGCGGGTTTCATGGCGGTCTCTCCATAATGAATCCCGGCTGCGGAGCAAACGCCGTTCCGGCGGCTCCACGCGTTACCGGCTTGTATCAAGCGCTACCGAGAGTCCGGCAAGCGCGCCGATCTGCACAGTTTTGTAGGAATAGGGCGGGCCCTGTAACGCGCCGTCTTATTTGGCGGGCGGGTTGAATCTATGCTGCGGGCGAGCAGTTCTCGCGAGGTAATCATGAAAAAAATAACGTTGCTCTGCGTTGGAGCGTTTATCGGGTGCGCCGCGGTCTCCATGCCGGCGATGGCCGACCACGATGACCACCGGGACTATTATTACGGCGGCCATCATGGCGGCAAGTACAAGCAGGAATACTGGGACGGAAACTGCAAGGTCGAGCGCAAGTGGAAGCGCAACGGCGACTACAAGGAAGAGCGCAAGTGCAAGGCGCCGCGGCCCGTGGTCTATCCCGCCTATCCGCAGCCTGTGTACCCGCAGCCGGGCGTCGTCATTCAGGGCACCGCCGTGATTCGCTAGGCGGTAAGATGGCTGTTCCACGGCATGGAGGTGCACGATGGAAACAGGCAATCCACCCGCCTACCGGAGCACGCTGGTCGTGCAGCCCGGGCGCGGCGGCAAATATGAATGGGAAATCGTGACGCGTTCCGCCCGCACGGGCGACGTCGTCCGTGTGGAGCGGGGCGAGGACCTGGCCTACGACAACTGGGACGCCGCCATCGAGGCCGGCAACAAGGCGGCGCTCGACTATCGGCCGGACGATCCGCCCGTGCTGCGGCTGCCCGACTGAAGCGGCGCGCCGGCCGCGCAAGGCGGCCGGTCTCTTGCGGTTCAGCGCTTGCGCTGCGCTTCCTGCAGCAAGTGGCTCACGTGGCCGTAGCCCGGCCGGCGGCTGATTTCTTTCATGTACTGGCGCAGTTCGTCTTCGGCCGACGGCATTTCGCCGCGGCCGGCGGGCGTCAGCAGCCTGGCGTCCGGGTGCTGCAGCTTGCCCCTCCATTCGGCCGAGTTTTCATCGCGCGAAAAAGGGGAGTTCCGGTCGAGTTTTCCCATTGCCATCTCCTGGGCGATTGAAGAAAGCGGCTCGGGGCCGGGCGGCCCCGCAGGTTCACTGCGCGCGGCGAGCGACCGCGCGCGGCACGTATCGCTGGCCATCGCCTGGCGGTTGTTTCCATTTCTTGGTCTGTGCCATCCAACCGGCTTCCCAGGCTTCGACCTTGTCGCGCCATTGCGCGATGGATTCCCCCGTGTGGGCCGGCATGGCCTGGGCACGGTAGTAAGGGCAGTCCCACAAGGTCAATCCGTCGCGGGCGGCTTGCGCGCCCAGCTTTTGGATGTCGTCGCGTTGCATTGCAAAACCCTCCAAAAGTAAACGATTGGGGCGTTTAGTATGGAGGCAAAGCGCAATAGTTCGCAATAGTGTTGGGATACTATCCCGCCTGGCCGTCATGCACCGCTACGGTATATTGCGGTGTTTCTTCAGATACGGACTCGCAACCCATGGGTCAGACCGCCCGGGCCAATTTCCAGTCTTCCGTCCGGCGCCCGGCGGCCCGCCGCCGACTGCCATGATGAGAGTGCTGTGGCTATGCCTGGGCTGCCTGATGCTGGCGTTGGGCATCATCGGCGCGTTTCTGCCGGTGATGCCCACGACCATCTTCCTGATCCTGGCGGTGGGCTGCTTTTCGCGCTCGTCCCCCAGGCTGGAAAAATGGCTGCTGGACAGCCCCACCTACGGGCCCGCGCTGCGCGCCTGGCGCGACCAGGGCGCCGTGTCGGCCAAGGGCAAGACCTATGCCTGCCTGGGCATGGCGCTCGGATACGTGCTTTTCTGGTGGGGCGCGGACCCGTCCTGGCAACTGGGGGCGGCGGTCGCGGTTTTCTTCCTGGCCAGCGCCGCCTATGTCCTTACCCGGCCGTCGCCGCGCCCGCCCGCCGCGGATGAAAAGCCGCCCGGCGCATAGGCGCCGGTCTCAGTGCGAATGCCTGGGATCGCCGCGGGTTTCCACGACCTTCAGGTACAGCGTGGCTGGCTCCAGGCAGCCGCCGGTCGATAGTTGGCCCACCCATTGCCGGTACAGTTCCTGCCACGGCGTCTGCGACGCGGGCGCCTGGTAGCCGGGTTCCTGCCTGCGGCGCGCCATTTCGGTTTCGTCCACCAGCGCCGTGACCGTGCGCTGGTTCAGGTCGACGCGGATGCGGTCGCCGGTGCGCAGCAGCGCCAGGCCGCCGCCCACCGCGGCCTCGGGCGACATGTTCAGGATCGACGGGCTGGCGGAAGTGCCGCTCTGGCGGCCGTCGCCCATGCAGGGCAGGTCATCGATGCCGCGTCTGATCAGGGCCGCAGGCGGCGCCATGTTGACGACTTCGGCGCTGCCGGGGTAGCCCACGGTGCCGGCGCCGCGGATCACCAGTATGCAGTGCTCGTCGATGTTCAGCGCCGGGTCGTCGATGCGCGCGTGGTAGTCCTCGGGGCCTTCGAACACGATGGCGCGCGCCTCGAAGGCGTTTTCCGACCCCGGCTGCGACAGATAGGCGCGGCGGAAGTCGTCGCCCACCACCGACATCTTGATGATGGCGCTGTCGAAGAAGTTGCCCGACAGGACGATGAACCCGGCGCGGTGCTTCAGCGGCCGGTCGCAGCTGCGGATCACGTCGGCGTCATGGGGTTTGGCCGCGGCGGCGATCTCGCCTATGGTCTTGCCCGACACCGTGGCGCAGCCGGTGTGCAGGCGGCCGGCGGCGGCCAGTTCGTGCAGCACGGCGGGAACGCCGCCGGCGCGGTGAAAGCCTTCGCCCAGGTGTTCGCCGGCGGGCACGCAGTTCACCAGCAGCGGCACGTCTTCGCCCAGCCGCTGCCAGTCGTCCAGGCTGAGATCGATGCCGGTGTGCCGGGCGATGGCGATGAGGTGGGGCGGGCAGTTGCTGGACGCGCCCAGCGCCGAGGCCACGACGATGGCGTTCTCGAAGGCCTCGCGCGTCAGGATGTGGGACGGGCGCAGGTCTTCGCGCACCATGTCGCAGATGCGCACGCCGGTGGCGTAGGCCATCTGGCCGCGTTCGCGATAGGGCGCCGGGATGCTGGCGCAGGTGGGCAGCGACATGCCCAGGGCCTCGGCCAGCGAGTTCATCGACAGCGCCGTGCCCATGGTGTTGCAGTGGCCGATGGAGGGCGACGAGGCGGTGGCCAGGGTCATGAAGCCTTCGTAGTCGAGCTTGCCGGCGGCCATGAGCTTGCGGGCATGCCAGATGACCGTGCCAGAGCCCACGCGCTGGCCGTCGTGCCAGCCGTCGAGCATCGGGCCGCCCGACAGCACGATCGCGGGTATGTCTATGGTGGCCGCGGCCATGAGGCAGGCCGGCGTGCTCTTGTCGCAGCCGGTGGTCAGCACCACGCCGTCCAGCGGATAGCCGTGCAGGATCTCGACCAGCCCCAGATAGGCCAGGTTGCGGTCCAGCGCGGCCGTGGGACGGCGGCCCTGTTCGGCCAGCGGGTGCACGGGGAATTCCATTGGAATGCCGCCGGCGTCGCGGATGCCGGCGCGGATGCGTTCGGCCAGCGCCAGGTGGTGGCGGTTGCACGGCACCAGGTCGCTGCCGGTCTGGGCGATGCCGATGATGGGGCGGCCCGATTGCAGTTCCTGCCGGGTCAGGCCGTAGTTGAGATAGCGCTCGACGTAGATGGCGGTCATGTCGGCGTGGGTGGGGTCGTCAAACCATTTCTGGCTGCGCAGTTTGCGGGGATTGTGCGGCATGGAAATCTCGCTCTATGGTTGCGTGGCCGCCCGGCGCGGTCCGGGCGGCCGGAAACCGGGTCAGTTGCGCGCCTTCCCGATTTCGTCGTTCAGCTGCTTGATCAGTTCGGGGCCGAGTTCCTGCGTGTACTTGTCGACCACCGGCTGCACCGTCTGGCGCATGCGCGCCACTTCCTGTTCAGACACAGTATTGATCTTCATGCCGGCCGATTCCAGGATGCCCATGGCTTTCTGGGAATCGGCGCGGCTGTCCTTGCGTTCGAAATCGCGCGACGAGGCGGCGGCCTGGCGGATCAGCCGCTGTTCGTCGGCCGACAGGCCGTCCCACCATTTCTTGGACGCGAGCACCACCCACGGCGTATAGACGTGACGGGTGATGGTCAGGTAGGGCTGCACCTCGTAGAACTTGCTGCTCTGGATGGTGGTGATGGGGTTTTCCTGGCCGTCTACGGTGCGCGTCTCCAGCGCCGTGAACAGTTCCGAGAACGGCATGGGCACGGCGTTGGCGCCCAGCGCGTTGAACACGCCGAGCGCGATCTGGTTCTGCATGACGCGCAGCTTGATGCCTTGCAGGTCTTCGGCGCGCACGATGGGGCGCTTGGAGTTGGTCAGGTTGCGAAAGCCGTTTTCCCAGTACACCAGCCCGACCAGGCCCTTGGCTTCCAGCTTTTTCAGCAGGTCCTGGCCGAGCGGGCCGTCGAGCACGGCGTCGGCTTCTTTTTCGCTGTTGAACAGGAACGGCAGGTCGAACATGCCGAACTCCTTGACCATGCCGGCCAGCGGCGCGGTCGAGCCCACCATCATTTCCTGGACGCCGCCGACCAGCGCGCCTTGCATCTGTTCGTCCGAACCCAGGCTGGCCGAGCCGAAGGTTTTCATCTTGAGCTTGCCGTCGCTGATTTTCTGCAGTTCCTGCGCCAGGTGGCGCGCGGCGCGGCCCTGGACGCTGTCTTCGTTCAGGCCGTAGCCGAAACGGATCAGGCGCGGTTTGACGTCGGCGGCCGAAGCGGCGGCGACGGTGCAGCACAGCGCCGCGGCCAGGACCAGGGTGCGGGTCTTGAAACGGGTGATCATGGTGCTCCTCCTTGGATTTTTCTAATGCATCCAGCGTGCAGGGACGGTGATCAGTTCAGGGAAGATCACCAGCAGGATCAACAGCAGCGTGTAGGCGACGACATAGCGCCACACGCCTTTGATGATGGTTTCCATATTGATGCGGGCGACGCCGCACACCACGTTGAGCACGGTGCCCACCGGCGGCGTGAGCAGGCCCACACAGCCCACCATGACGAACATCACGCCGAAGTAGACGGGGTCGATGCCGGCCTTGGTGACCACCGGCATCAGCACCGGCGCCAGGATCAGGATGGTGGGCGTGAGGTCCATCACCGTGCCCACCAGCGTCAGCAGGATGAGCAGCGCGAACATCAGCAGCTTGGGCCGGTCCAGCACCGGGTCCAGCAGCGCGATGAGGTCTTCGGGCATGTCGGCCAGCGTGATCATGTAGGAGGACACCATGGCGGCGGCCACCAGGAACATGACCACGGCGGTGGTGCTGGCGGCGTTGACGAATAGCGGCGCCAGATCGCGCAGGCCGATTTCGCGGTAGACGAACAGGCTGATCAGCAGCGCGTAGACCGCCGCGACGACGGCCGCCTCGGTCGGGGTGAAGATGCCGCCACGCAGCCCGCCTATGATGATGACCGGCAGCATCAGGGCCCACAGCGATTCGCGCAGCGCGCGGGCGCGCTCGCCCCAGGAGGCGCGCGGCGCCGGCCCGGCGCCGCCATGCCGGCGCGCCACCCAGGCCCATACCGCCACCAGGGTCAGGCCCATCATCAGCCCGGGTGCGATGCCGGCGAAGAACAGCTTGGTGATGGAAACGTTGGTGGCGACGCCGAAGATGATGAAGGCGATCGACGGCGGAATGATGGGGGCGATGATGCCGCTGGCGGCGATCAGTCCCGAGGCCTGGCCCGCGTCGTAGCCTTTTTCGCGCAGCATGGGGATCAGCAGGGAACCCAGCGCCGCGGCGTCGGCGACGGCCGAGCCCGACAGGGCCGCCAGCAGCACGCTGGCGAAGATGGCGACATAACCCAGGCCTCCCCGTATGTGTCCCACCAGCAAGGTGGCCAGATTGACGATGCGGCGCGAAATGCCGCCGGCGTTCATCAGTTCTCCGGCCAGCATGAACAGGGGCACCGCCATGAGCGTGAAGCTGTTGGCGCCCGACAGCATGTTCTGTGCCAGGATCTGGGTGTCGAAGAAGTCCAGCTGGACCATCAAGGCGATCGCGCTGAGCAGCAGCGCGAAGGCGATGGACTGGCCCAGGGCGATCAGCCCCAGCAGCACGAACAGGAACAGGGCGAGGGTCATTCCTGGCCTCCCGCATGGCCGGGAGGCAGGGGCAGGGGGCCGCCGGCCAGCACCCGCGCCAGATCGGCCAGCGTCAGCAGGCCCATCGCGACCGCGGCATAGAGCGTGGCTGCGTTGAACGCCGCCAGCGGCATGCCGGTGACGGGCAGCGCCGTGTCCAGGCCGATGACGGTCTGGGTCCAGCTGCCATCGGCCATCAGCCAGAGCACCCACAGGATCAGCAGCTGGCTGAAAACGTGCGCGGCGCGGCGGGCGCCCGGGCCGAAGCGTTCGACCAGCATGGTGACGCCGATGTGCTGGTGGCTGCGCAGCGCGATCACCGAGCCCAGGAAAATCATCCAGACGAAGGCCAGGCGGGAGATCTCGTCCGATACGTTGATGCCGGAATTGAACAGGTAGCGCAGCGCCACATTGCCGAACAGCAACACCACCATTACGGCCAGACAGGCCGCCATCAGCCAGGTCTGCAACGCGAAGCACCAGTCGGCGGCGCGGGCCAGCGGCGAACCGCCAGGCCGCCCCGGTGGGAAGGCTCGCATGGTTTGTCTCCTCTCCGTCGTGCGGAATTTTTGGCTTATGCTGCCGAAAATGTTAGCGCTAACATTTTTGCTTTGGCAAGCCTTTGTTTTTTGGGTCAGACTACGCGCTCGCCAACTCATGCCGAGGACAAATGTCCGTCCGTAAACCCCGAAGCCCGCACGCCGGGCGCGTCACCATGCAGGATGTCGCGCGCCGCGTCGGCGTCAGCGCCATTACGGTGTCGCGCGCCTTGCGCACGCCGGACAAGGTGGCCGAGGCGCTGCGCCTGCGCATTGCGCAGGCGTGCGAGGAGCTGGGCTATGTTCCCAATCACGCCGCCAGCGCGCTGGCGTCGGCGCGCTCGCAGACCATCGTGGTGCTGATTCCGTCGCTGAGCAACGTGGTGTTCGTGGACATCCTGGCCGGCATCAAGGAAGTGCTGGACCGCCACGGCTACCACATGCTGATCGGAGTGACCGGCTATGGCCCGGACGAGGAGGAAGGCCTGCTGCGCAAATACCTGCAGCATTCGCCCGACGGACTGATCCTGACCGGCATCGACCACAGCCCCAGCGTATGGGAGCTGCTGCGCGCGCGCGGGCTGCCCACGGTGCATACCATCGAAACCCTGGACGGCGGCGAGCACATGAGCGTCGGCTTCTCGCAGTTCGATTCGGGCTACGCCGCCGGCCGCCACCTGGTCGAGCGCGGCTGCCGGCGCATCGGCATCGTGGGCGCGCAGCTGGACCCGCGTTCGCTGCGCCGCTGCGAGGGTTGCCGCCAGGCGCTGCGGGACGCGGGCCTGTATGACGCGGCGCTGGAGATCATGACGCCGGAAAAATCGTCCATCGGCCTGGGCGCGTCATTGCTGCAGGACCTGCACGCCGCCCATCCCGATTGCGACGCGGTCTTTTTCTGCAACGACGACCTGGCCCAGGGCGCGGTGTTCCAGTGCGGCCGGCTGGGCCTGGCGGTGCCGCAGCGCATGGCCATCGTGGGTTTTCACGACCTGGCCGGTTCGGCCTGGACCACGCCGCCGCTGTCGACCATCGCCACGCCCCGCTACCAGATCGGCGCGGCCGCGGCCGGGCTGCTGATGCGGCACCTGGCGGGCGAGGCCGTCGCCGAACGCCACGTGGACCTGGGGTTCACGCTGGTCCAGCGCGAAACCAGCTGAACGCCGCTGGCTACGCCTCGCCGCCCGGTTCGGGCGTCTGGGTGAAGGCCCGCACCAGGCGGGCGATGCCGTCGAGTTCGTCGTGCGCGCCGGCGACCCATTCGGGCGTTTCGAAGGGGCTGTCGGAAGGGGTGTCGTCCAGGCTGGCCTTCAGGTCGCCGAGCAGTTCCAGCGCCATGTCGGTGGCCTGGGGGCTGCTGCGGGTGGACAGGGCGATGGCGATCGCCAACGCCTGGCGCATGGCCAGAAGGCGGCCATCCAGTTCGGTGCCCATGGGATTTCCTTATCGTGAGACTTGAATGGCCTCATTTTAAGGGCCTGGTTTTGCGCCAGATCAAATGAGGCGGGCCGGCGCAGGCGAATAATCCGGAGTATGCAAGCCGCTCCCCGTCCTCAACCGTCCGAAGCCCAGGCGCCCGCGGTCGCCAAGCCCCTGTTTCCGCCCCAACTGCTGGCAAGGCTGGACAAGAACGGGCCGCGTTACACCTCTTATCCCACTGCCGACCGGTATCACGCCGATTTCGGCGAACTGGACTACCGGCTGGCCCTGCGGCAGCGGCGGGCGACCAGCCCGGATGAACCGCTCTCGCTGTATGTGCACATCCCTTTCTGCGAGTCGGTCTGTTATTACTGTGCCTGTAATAAGGTGATCACGCGTCACCATGACCGCGCCGCCCGCTACCTGGACGCGCTGGCCGCCGAGATCGGCCTGCACGTGCGCGAACTGGGCGAGGGCGTGCCGGTCTCGCAGCTGCATTTCGGCGGCGGCACGCCGACCTTTCTCTCCGACGCGGAGCTGGACCGCCTGATGGCGGACCTGCGCCGCGCCTTCCGCTTCGAACCCGACGCGGAGCTTTCCATCGAGGTCGATCCGCGCACCGCCACGCCCGAGCGGCTGGCCTATCTGCGCCGGCTGGGCTTTAACCGCCTGAGCTTCGGCGTGCAGGATTTCGACGCGCGCGTGCAGGCGGCGGTGCATCGGGTGCAGTCCTTCGAGTCGGTGGAGGCGCTGGTGCGCAGCGCCCGCGAGCTGCGCTACGACTCGGTCAACGTGGACCTGATCTACGGCCTGCCGCTGCAGACCGCGGAATCGTTCGGCCGCACCATCGAGCAGGTCATCGCGCTGCGGCCCGACCGTATCGCGCTGTATGCCTATGCCCATCTGCCCACGCGCTTCAAGCCGCAGCGCCGCATCAACGAGATCGACCTGCCGCCGCGCGCCACGCGGGTGGGCCTGCTCAGCGCCGCCATCGACGGCTTCCTGAAGCAGGGTTATTCGTACATCGGCATGGACCATTTCGCCCTGGACTCCGATTCGCTGGCCGTGGCCAAGCGGCGCGGCGAGCTGCATCGCAACTTCCAGGGCTACAGCACGCAGCCCGACCGCGACCTGGTCGCGCTGGGCGTGTCGGCCATCGGCCGCATCGGCGACACCTACAGCCAGAACGCCAAGGACCTGGACACCTATTACGCGGCCATCGAGTCCGGACGCTTCGCGGTGGAAAGAGGCCTGGCGCTGAGCGAGGACGACCTGGTCCGGCGCGAGATCATCATGGACATCATGTGCCAGGGGCGCGTGGACTTCGCGCGCATCGAGGCGCGCCACCGCCTGCGCTTCGGCGACTACTTCAGCCGCGAGCTGGAGCAGATGACCAGCCTGGCCGAACTGGGCCTGGTCGAACTGCAGCAAGGCGCGCTGCGCGTGACCGGCCTGGGCTGGTATTTCGTGCGCGCCGTGGCCATGGCATTCGACGGCTACCTGCAATCGGCCGCCAGCGGGGCCAGCTACTCCCGCATCATCTAAGAGACCGATAGCGGGAGCGGCGGGGCGCTTCATTCGATCGCGAACTTCTCGCGCAGGTACAGGGCCAGCGACAAGTCGTCGGACAGCTGCAGCTTGCGCATCGCGCAGCGTTTGTGCGTGCTGATGGTCTTCTTGCTGCGCACCAGCCGCGCCGCGATCTGTGTCACCGAAAAGCCCTGGCTGATGTGGCGCAGGATCTCCACTTCAGAGGTGGTCAGCGATTCGTGCGGGGCGGTGGGCTCCTGCGAGTGGACCCGGCCGTCGCGCACGGTCAGGAACTTGTGCTTGCCGCTGAGCACGCCTCGGATCATTTCGGGCAGCAGGCTCAAACCCCATTTCTTGGCCATGTAGCCGTTTGCCCCCGCCCGGAAGGCGGCGTACTGGGTTTCCTGGCGGTTGCCGGCCGAGAACGTGATGATCGCCATGTTGGGGTGATAGCGGCGCAGGCGCCGCAGATAGCTCACGCCGTCCCAGAGATCCTGCGGCAGGTAGAAATCCACCAGGGCCACGTCGCAAGGCGTGTGGGACAGCTTTTCCAGTAACGATCGGGCCGAGGTTTCCTGGTGCAGGACCCGGAAGCCGGACCGGCTTTCGAGATAGGCGCTTACGCCCACGGCGATGACCGGGTGGTCGTCCAGGACGGCCACGTTGACCACCGGGGGCAGGCGCGACAGCAGCAGGTGTTGGCGGGCTTCCGGCAGATTGCCGGTTTCGGGACGCGCGGGGGTGGAGGAATTGAGTGCCGCGGTGCGGGGCGCTGGAATAGGTTTCATCTTGTGCTTTCCGCTGTTTTGGTTGGGGCGGAATGCCGGAGGCCGGCTCCGCGCTGAGTTCGCTGTTGGTCCTAGATTGGTAGCAGCCAGATTACGTTTTCGGCCGGCTGTTCGCACTGGAAATGCGCTGATTTCGGACCGTTGTACTGTTTGACTTTTCCTGGCGGTAAATATGGCCTATGACGATTAAAGTTTGGTTACAGTACAAAAATAATGGATACACGACAAGCCGCCAGACGCAGATTTCGGCATCGAGTCGGCGGACGGCGGTACGGACAGGTCGGAGTCCTAGGGCTGGATGTCGCGCTTTCGCCACGGAAAAGGCGGCATTAGTGCTACAATCGGGTCAGATAAACGAATTTTGGTTACGCGTGTTTCAAGCGCGAGCCACACAGGCACCGCACCATGCTTTACCCGCTGGCACGAACTACGACCCGGAACTTTCGCCCTATGTCGCGTTAGTGTTTTCGTGCGTCGGGTTTCTCCGTGTCAGGTCAGCGGCAGAACTCAGCAAGACAATCCAAAGAACGCGGCTTCCAGGCCGCGTTTTTCGTTTCCGTTTTTTGATTTTTCAGTTTCCAGAACCTCCAGGAAAGACTCCCGATGGTACAGATCACATTGCCCGATGGTTCGCAGCGCCAATATCCGGGGCCGGTAACGGTCGCTGAAGTGGCGCAGTCGATCGGCACGGGCTTGGCCAAGGCCGCCCTGGGCGGGCGCGTCACGTTCGAAGGCGAGCAAGCCCGGCTGGTCGACACCAGCTTCCGCATCGAAGGCGACGCAAGCCTGGCGATTGTGACCGCCAAGGACGCCGACGGCCTGGATCTGATCCGCCATTCCACGGCCCACCTGCTGGCCTATGCCGTCAAGGAGCTGTTCCCGGACGCCCAGGTCACCATCGGCCCGGTGATCGACAACGGCTTCTACTACGATTTTTCGTACAAGCGTCCCTTCACGCCCGAAGACCTGGCCGCCATCGAAAAGAAAATGGCCGAACTGGCCAAGAAGGACGAAACCGTCACGCGCGAAGAGTGGTCGCGCGACGACGCCGTCGAATTCTTCAAGGGCATCGGCGAAAAGTACAAGGCCGAGATCATCGCCTCGATCCCCTCGAACGAGACGCTCAGCCTGTACCGCGAAGGCAACTTCATCGACCTGTGCCGCGGCCCCCACGTGCCGTCCACCGGCAAGCTGAAGGTCTTCAAGCTGATGAAGGTGGCCGGCGCCTACTGGCGCGGCGACAGCAAGAACGAGATGCTCCAGCGCATCTACGGCACCGCCTGGGCCACCAAGGAAGAACAGGACGCCTATCTGCACATGCTGGAAGAGGCCGAACGCCGCGACCACCGCAAGATCGGCCGCGAGCTCGACCTGTTCCATTTCCAGGACGAGGCCCCGGGCCTGATTTTCTGGCACCCCAAGGGCTGGACCCTGTGGCAGCAGGTGGAGCAGTACATGCGCTCCGTCTACCGCGACAACGGCTACCAGGAAGTGAAGGCGCCGCAGATCCTGGACATTTCGCTCTGGAAAAAGACCGGCCACTGGGACAACTACCGTGAAAACATGTTCACGACCGAGTCCGAGAACCGTGTCTACGGCCTCAAGCCCATGAACTGCCCGGGCCATGTGCAGATCTTCAACGCCGGCCTGCATTCCTATCGCGAACTGCCGCTGCGCTACGGCGAATTCGGCCAGTGCCACCGCAACGAGCCCTCGGGTTCGCTGCACGGCATGATGCGCGTGCGCGGCTTTACGCAGGACGACGGCCACATTTTCTGTACCGAAGAACAGCTCCAGGACGAATGCGCCGACTTCACGGCGCTGCTGCAGAAGGTCTACCGCGACTTCGGTTTCACCGAGGTGCTGTACAAGGTCGCCACGCGTCCGGAAAAGCGCATCGGTTCGGACGAGGTCTGGGACACGGCCGAGGCGGCCCTGATGGAAAGCCTGCGCCGCACCGGCTGCGAATTCGAGATTTCGCCGGGAGAGGGCGCTTTCTACGGTCCCAAGGTGGAATACACCCTGAAAGACGCCATCGGCCGCCACTGGCAGTGCGGCACGATCCAGGTCGATTTCTCCATGCCCGTGCGCCTGGGCGCCGAGTACGTGGACCAGAACGACCAGCGCCGTCCGCCGGTCATGCTGCACCGTGCGATCCTCGGTTCGCTGGAGCGTTTCATCGGCATGTTGATCGAAAACCACGCCGGCGCCATGCCGCCCTGGCTGGCTCCGGTGCAGGCCGTGGTGTGCTGCATTTCCGAGCCTTCGGCCGATTATGCGGCCCAAATCACGCAAAGCCTGAAAAAACAAGGCTTTAGAGTGGAGTCCGATTTGCGCGGTGAAAAAATCACTCGTAAAATTCGGGAACACAGCCTGCAAAAGGTTCCGTACATCCTGGTCGTCGGCGACAAGGAAAAACAAAACGGCACCGTCGCCGTCCGCGGGCTGGGTGGTCTGGACCTCGGCGCCATCGCCATCGACGAATTCGTCGCGCGACTGGCCGAGGACGTCTCCACCCGCCGCGACGTCAATCAACCCGATAGCAGCGCTGCTTAACATTTCTAGGAGCTTTCAACATCGCCACTGAAAAAGCCAATCGCATCAACGGTGAAATCCGCGTCCCCGAGGTGCGCCTGATAGGTCTGGACGGAGAACAGCTCGGCATCGTCAAGATCGCCGAAGCGTTCCGTCTTTCCGAGCAAAGCGACGTGGATCTGGTGGAAATCGCGCCGAACGCCGAGCCGCCGGTCTGCCGTTTGATGGACTACGGCAAGTTCAAGTACCAGGAGCAGAAGCGCCAGGCTGAAGCCCGTTCCAAGCAGAAGGTCATCCAGGTCAAGGAAGTCAAATTCCGTCCGGCCACCGACGAGGGCGACTACCAGGTCAAGCTGCGCAACCTGCGCCGCTTCCTCGAAGAAGGCGACAAGGCCAAGGTGACGCTGCGTTTCCGGGGCCGCGAAATGGCCCACCAGGAACTCGGCATGCGGGTACTCGAACGTGTGCGCGACGATCTGCTGGAACTTGCCCAGGTCGAAGCCATGCCCAAGCTCGAAGGCCGTCAGATGGTCATGGTGCTGGCGCCCAAGAAGAAGGCCGCGCCCTCGGGCAAGTCCGAATCGGCCTGAGCGCCGGGAGGCGCCCTTAGCCGGGATCGCCTTCAGCACGGTTGCCCGTAGAACCCGCCGTCCGCGCCGTGGACCGGCGGGTTCGCTTATTGGGCGGCTCTGCGCTACGATGTCAAAAAGAAAGCCGCCTTCCCGCGAGGGAAGGCGGCGTCCGTTCAGGGTGTCGCGATGCACGTATTGTTCGTTTTGGATCCCTTGCCGCTGCTCAAGGCGTACAAGGACAGCTCGGTTGCCATGATGCGCGCCCTGGTCGCGCGCGGCCACACGCTCAGCGTGGCCATGCAGGGCGACCTCTACATCGAGGAAGGCACGGTCAAGGCCGTGACCACCCCCATCGAACTGGTCGCGGACGCCGATCTGCACGGCCACGACTGGTGGCGCGAATCCGCGGCGCAGGACCTGCCGCTGGCGGATTTCGGCGCGGTCGTCATGCGCAAGGACCCGCCGTTCGACATGGAATACGTGTATTCCACCCACCTGCTCGAATATGCCGAGGCGCAGGGCGCCCGGGTGTTCAACGGCGGCGCCGCGATCCGCAACCATCCGGAAAAGCTGGCGATCACCGAAATCAGCGAGTTCACCGCGCCCACGCTGGTGACCCGCAACATGGCGCGCCTGAAAGCCTTCCACGACAAATACCAGGACGTCATCGTCAAGCCGCTGGACGGCATGGGCGGCACCGGCGTGTTCCGGCTCCAGCCCAAGGACCCGAACCTCAACGCCATCCTGGAAACCCTCACCGAAGACGGCGCGCGCACCATCATGGCGCAGCGCTACATTCCCGAGATCGTCAACGGCGACAAGCGCATTCTGCTGATCGGCGGCGAGCCGGTGCCATATTCGCTGGCCCGCATTCCGCTGGCCGGCGAAACCCGCGGCAACCTGGCGGCCGGCGGGCGCGGCGTGGCGCAGGAGCTGTCGCCGCGCGACCGCGAAATCGCCGAGGCCGTGGCGCCCAGGTTCGCCGCGCGCGGCCTGTTGCTGGTCGGCCTGGACGTCATCGGCGATTACGTCACCGAGGTCAACGTCACCAGCCCCACCTGCTTTGTCGAAATCGCGGAACAGACCGGATTCGACGTCGCGGGCATGTTCGTCACGGCGCTGGAACGGGCTGTGGCGGGCAAGACCGCGGCCTGAGCCGGGGCGCCGCCATGGCCACGGGTATTGTCATCGTCGTGCACGCGCCCCTGGGCGCGGCGATGCGCGAATGCGCCAGCCACGTCATGGGCGACATCGACGGCATGCTGGCCATCCACGATATCCAGCCCGAGGACCGGCCGGACGATCTGGCGCCCGACGTGCTCAAGGACATTCTCGAACAGGAGCACGGGGGCGGGGTGCTGGTGCTGACGGACCTGATCGGCGCCACGCCCGCGAACATCGCCAAACGGGCCGTGGCCGACGCGCAGGCGCAGGGCATCCAGTGCTGCGTGCTGGCGGGGCTGAACACCCCGATGCTGCTGCGGGCGCTGACCTACCGCAACCTGCCTCTGGCCGAAACCCGCGAAAAAGCCCTGTCCGGCGGAGTGCAGGGCGTCTTGCGTGTAGACTGACGGGCGGTAATTTGCCCTATCATGTCGGCTGATATTTTCGGCTGACATCCGGTTCGACGTTTTGCTGCAATCCTCACCGCGGTTCCCGCCGCGGCCATAATTCTTCCTATGCCTAATACAGACATCGTCATCAGCAATAAACTTGGCCTGCACGCCCGCGCGGCCGCCAAGCTGACGCAACTGGCCAGCAAGTTCTCAAGCGAGATCTTCATCTCGCGCGGCGCGCAGCGCGTGAACGCCAAGAGCATCATGGGCGTCATGATGCTGGCTGCCGGGCTGGGCGTGACGGTGCGGCTGGAGGCTTCGGGCAGCGATGCCGAGCAAGCCCTTGCCGAAATTGAAACTCTGTTCGATAGCAAATTCGGTGAGCAGGAATAGAACTTCTTCTGAATCCGCCGGCCTGAGCGCGGCTCGGGCCGGCACGTCTGCGACCCTCATGGACACACACGACGGGGCTGGCTGTGCCAGCCCCGTCGTGTGTCTTTACGGCAAAGGCGTCGCCAAGGGATATGCCATCGGGCGCGCCGTCGTCATGGGCGCGGCGGCGCTCGAAGTCGCGCACTACCGCATCGCACCCGAGGACGTGGCCGCCGAAAGCCGGCGCCTGACCGACGCCCTGGCTTCGGCGCAGCAGGAACTGCTGCAACTGGCCGAGACCTTGCCGGCCGACGCGCCGCGCGAGCTGGGCGCCATGCTGAACGTGCACAGCCTGCTGCTGGGCGACCCGCTGCTGGCCGAGCAGACGCTGGCCCTCATCGCCGAGCGCCACTACAACGCCGAATGGGCGCTGACCACGCAGGGCCAGATCCTGGGGCAGCAGTTCGACGCCATGGAGGACGAGTACCTGCGCGAGCGCGGGGCCGACGTGCGCCAGGTCATCGAGCGCGTGCTGCACGTGCTGGCGGGCTCCTCGGCGATCCTGCCCGACATGTCCCACATGGGGGGCGACGACGCGCTGGTGGTCGTGGCCCACGACATCTCGCCGGCCGACATGCTGCGCCTGCGCGGCGGGCGTTTCGCGGCCTTCGTGACCGACCTGGGCGGGCCCACCTCGCATACCGCCATCGTGGCGCGCAGCATGGGCGTGCCCGCGGTGGTGGCGATGGGCAACGTGCGGGAGCTGGTCCGCGACGGCGACATGCTGATCATCGACGGCGCGGCCGGCACGGTGATCGTCAATCCCTCCGACCGCATCCTGCAGGAATACCGCCGCCGCCAGTCCGCCTATGCGGACGAGCGCGCCGAACTCAGCCTGCTGCGCGACGAACCGTCGATCACGCTGGACGGCATCGACATCGTGCTGCACGCCAATATCGAACTGCCGGACGAGGCCGCGCTGGCGCTGGCCTCCGGCGCGCACGGCATCGGCCTGTTCCGCAGCGAGTTCCTGTTCATGGGGCGGCCCGACCTGCCGGGCGAGGAAGAGCAGTACGAAGCGTATTCGTCCGTGGTGAAGGTGATGGCCGGGCGGCCGGTCACGATCCGGACGCTGGACATCGGCTCGGACAAGACGCTGGACGGCGAGGCCACCGTGGCCACCAACCCCGCGCTGGGGCAGCGCGCCATCCGCTATTGCCTGGCGCGCCCGGAAATGTTCGCGACCCAGCTGCGCGCCATCCTGCGCGCCTCGGCCCACGGACCGGTGCGCCTGCTGATACCCATGATCGCCCACATGCACGAGGTCGTGGCGACCCGCGCGGCCATCGAAGCGGCGCGCCGCGAACTCGACGCCCGCGGCCAGCCCTACGCGGCGCACATGGACGTGGGCGCCATGGTCGAGGTGCCCGCCATCGCCATCGCCATCGAGCCTTTCGCGCAGGCGCTGGACTTCCTGTCCATCGGCACCAACGACCTGATCCAGTACACGCTGGCGATCGACCGCGGCGATCACGACGTGGCCGGCCTGTACGACCCGCTGCATCCGGCCGTACTGCGCCTGGTCGCGCACACCATCAATGCCGGCGAACGCGCCGGCAAGCCGGTCGCGGTGTGCGGCGAAATGGCGGGCGATTCGCGCATGACCCGCCTGCTGCTGGGGCTGGGCCTGACCGAGTTCTCCATGCACCCGCAACAGCTGCTGGACGTCAAACGCGAAGTGCGCCGCGCCCACTCCAACGCCCTGCGCGTCAAGGTGGCCGCCGCCCTCAACCGCGCCCTCCCGGTCGACCTGGACGCCCTGGGCCCCGGCTGAACCGCGCCCAGCCGCCGCAGACAAAAAAGCCCGGAGCCACAAGCCCCGGGCTTTTTTCGACAGACTGAGACGCCGCCTCCCCGATCGGGGCCGCCTTGGATCCGGCTTTGCCGGTCCAAGCGCGGCGCCCCCTTGAGGGGGAGGCGCCAAAGGCGCCTCGGGGGTGGGCCTAAGAGTGATAAGCCGATTCGCCGTGGCTCGTCACGTCCAGGCCCTCGCGTTCCTGGTCTTCCGGCACGCGCATACCGCACAGGGCATTGGCGATCTTGTAGGCGATCCAGGCCACCACGCCGGACCAGACCACGGTCAGCAGCACGCCTTCGAGCTGGACCCACAGCTGATGGCCGATCATGCCGGCCTCGGCCAGGCCGGGACCGCCCAGGACCTGGGCGTTGAACACGCCGGTCAGCAGGGCGCCGACGATGCCGCCCACGCCGTGCACGCCGAACACGTCCAGGGCGTCGTCGGCGCGCAGCAGGCGCTTCAGGCCGTTCACGCCCCACACGCAGACCGCGCCGGCGACCACACCGATGACCAGCGCGCCCACCGGGCCGACCAGGCCGGCTCCCGGGGTGATGCCGACCAGGCCGGCGACCGCGCCGGAGGCCGCGCCCAGCATCGAGGGCTTGCCCTTGACGGCCCATTCCGTGAACAGCCAGGCCAGCACGGCGCCCGCAGTGGCGATCATGGTGTTGAAGAAGGCCAGCGTGGCGTTCTCGTTGGCGGCCAGCGCGGAACCGGCGTTGAAGCCGAACCAGCCCACCCACAGCAGGGCCGCGCCCACGAAGGTCATGGGCAGGTTGTGCGGCTGCATGGCTTCGCGGCCGTAGCCCACGCGCTTGCCCACCACATAAGCGCCCACCAGGCCGGCCACGCCGGCGTTGATGTGCACCACGGTGCCGCCGGCGAAGTCCAGCGCGCCCTTGGCGTTGAGCAGGCCGGGCGCCGTCTCGGACGCGAACCACACCATGTGGGCGATGGGCACGTAGGCGAACGTGAACCAGATCACGGTGAACACCAGCACTGCCGAAAAGCGCGCGCGTTCGGCGAAGCTGCCGACGATAAGCGCGCAGGTGATGCCGGCGAACGTGGCCTGGAACGACGCGAACAGCAGCTCCGTCAGGGTGTTCGACATGGCGTAGGCGCCGTCGGCCGGATTGAAGATGCCGGCGAAAAAGGCGCGCGACAGCCCGCCGAAGAAGGCGTTGCCCTCGGTGAAGGCCAGCGAATAGCCATAGATGAACCACAGCACCAGGCCCAGCACGAACGTGCACAACACTTGCAGCAGCACCGACAGCACGTTCTTGCTGCGCACCAGGCCGCCATAGAACATCGCCAGACCGGGTACGGCCATCATCAATACGAGCAGGGTAGAGACGAGCAACCAGGAGATATCCGCTTTATCCATTTTCAGGCTCCATTGAGTCTTTATTTATTTGTTCGTTCAGAGCGCCGCTTCGCCGGCTTCGCCTGTTCTGATCCGGATCACCTGTTCCAACGGGGCGGTGAAGATCTTGCCGTCGCCGATCTTGCCGGTGCGGGCGGCCATTTCGATGGCCTCGATGACCTGGTCGACCAGGTGGTCGGGCACGGCGGCCTCGATGCGCAGCTTGGGCAGGAAGTCGACCGCGTATTCCGCGCCGCGGTAGAGCTCGGTGTGGCCTTTCTGGCGGCCGAATCCCTTGACCTCGGTAACGGTCAGCCCCTGGACCCCGATCCCGGACAGAGCCACCCGCACTTCGTCGAGCTTGAAGGGCTTGATGATGGCGATGATGAGTTTCATGGCATTTCCTCTCATGGTTGCACGTTGGCTTCGGGTATCAAGCAAAGTCCGTGCCATGTTTGCGCACGCGGGAGGCGCCCCGGCGCACGCCCGCAACCGTGCCTGGCCGCACCGAGGTGGTGCGCGCGAGCCGTGTCGCGGCCTCAAGTTGGTGCGCGGTCTGCACCGTTCGGAACATGCAACCAAACATGTTTCAAATCCGATATGTGTTGCAAATCAATGCAACGTATATTTCGATAAATATCTGCATATACCCCTAATTTCACGGCCCGATTGAACCGCGCAACGGGCCGCTCAGCCTTGCGGCATGAGGTTTTCGCATGGAATCACGAGCGCGCGGCGAGTTGCCGCGATGAGGCGGAATCGACGACTGTTGCGGTTTTTGCTGATACGAGGGTTTACACGCACGAGCTTGTTGCGCGCGTTCGGGTGAAGAAGAATCGAACACAGTTCCTGTCGTCATGAAGACGGCATGGGCCGCAGGCCGCGGCCCGACGGGTACCGATGTTGGTAGGGGGTTGCCGCCATGGCAGCCCGGTTTTCTCCTGTGCTTTGAAGGGCGGTCACCGCATGCGGCCCGCCCTTTTTTTTCGTCCCGGGAAAGCGCGGCGCGGCGACGCATTACACTTGAGTCATCAAGAACATCGTGAGGCCGTCATGAACAATCGCACCCAGTGGATGGAAGACATCCAGAAGAATCTCTCCGACCTGATCGCCCGCAGCCCGGCCGCGGACGTGGAGCGCAACGTGCGCGCGATGATGACGCAGGCGTTCTCCAAGCTGGACCTGGTGACGCGCGAGGAATTCGACGTGCAGGCCGATCTGCTGGCCCGCACCCGCGCCCGCGTGGACCAGCTGGCCGCGCAGGTGGAGCAGCTGGAAACCCGCCTGTCCGCGCTGGAAAAATAATTCCGCGCCAGCCGTATGCCGCGGCCGCCTTCGGGCGGCCTTTTTTATCGGCGCCCGGCGGGACCGATTTGTCGCGCCGGCGCCGACGGCGCGGCGGTCTTTGCCGATACTGGCGGTTTGCATCCCTTTCCGGAGGCCGCCTTGACGCTCGCGGTGCTTGCCAGCCGGGCCCTGTGCGGCCTGGATTCCCACGCGGTGCGCGTGGAGACCCACCTGGGCCCGGGCCTGCCCAGCTTCAATGTGGTGGGCCTGCCCGACACCGAGGTGCGCGAGAGCCGCGAACGGGTGCGCGCGGCCATCCTGAACAGCGGATTCGAGTTTCCGCCCGGACGCATCACCGTCAATCTTTCGCCGGCCGACATACCCAAGGAATCCGGCCGCTTCGATTTGCCCATCGCCCTGGGGCTGCTGCTGGCTTCGGGCCAGTTGGCCGCCGCCACGGGCGAGGCCGGACCCGCGCCCGCGTCGGCGGCGCTGGCCGATCTGGTGCTGGCCGGCGAACTGTCCTTGACGGGGGCGCTGGTGCCGGTGGCCGCGCCGCTGGTCATCGCGCTGAGCGTGGCGCGCGAAGCGCCCGGCGCCAGCCTCATCCTGCCCGCGGGCAGCGCCGAAGAGGCGGCCTGGGTGCCCGGCCTGCGGGTGCTGTCGGCGCGCAGCCTGGCCGACGTGGCCGCGCATGCAGCCGGCGCGTGCCGGCTGCCCGACGCGATTGCCCGTCCCTGGCCCGACGCCGGGCCGGGTCCATGCCTGTCGGACGTGAGGGGCCAGCCGGGCGCGCGGCGGGCCCTGGAAGTGGCGGCGGCGGGCGGCCACAGCCTGCTGATGATCGGTCCGCCGGGCGCGGGCAAGAGCATGCTGGCCGCGCGCCTGCCCGGCCTGCTGCCGCCGCTGGCCCGCGCCGAGGCGCTGGAAGCCGCCGCCGTGGCGGCCCTGGCCGGCCTGCCGGACGCGCCGATGGGCCTGCCGCCGTTCCGGGCGCCGCATCACAGCGCCTCGGCGGCCGCGCTGGTGGGCGGCGGCAGCCGGCCGCGCCCGGGCGAAATCAGCCTGGCGCACCACGGGGTGCTGTTCCTGGACGAACTGCCGGAATTCAGCCGGCGCACGCTGGAGGCCCTGCGCGAGCCGCTGGAGGCGGGCAGGGTGGTCATCGCGCGGGCGCTGCATGCCGCGCAGTTTCCGGCGCGCTTCCAGCTGGTCGCCGCCATGAACCCGTGCCCCTGCGGCTGGCGCGGCCATTC
>Ga0182742_1000852_pt1 | contig 43731 bp, 39 predicted proteins | sample eDN5th37CBELigMG_FD_128880 | JGI IMG/M metagenome (GOLD analysis project Ga0182742, IMG submission 128880) | Enriched Miracle-Growth compost microbial communities from Emeryville, California, USA - eDNA 5th pass 37_C BE-Lig MG (version 2)... ... | reverse complement strand
GCATCCCGTGCTCTGCTTCGTCGGCTCGACGTGGTCGATCTCGAATGGGCTGCTCATCGACGGGGTCGGCGTGACCTCCCCCGAGCGCCTCGGCGTCCTGCTGCGCTCCCCGGGACCGCTGGGCACTGCCGCGGCCGCAGCGCTGCACGCACGACTCGACGCCGCCCTCGCCCCCGCGTAGCCGGGCACCCAGGGGTGTGCGCGGCGGGTCAGCGGGGTTAGGCTTACCTTATGTCGATCGAAGTCGCGCCCGTCCTCCCCCTCTCGACGGCCCTCCGGGAGCGCACCCGCACCGCGCACGAGGACGCCGAGACCTCGCCGTTCATTCGCGAGCTCATGGAGGGCAAGCGTTCGCGCGAGGAGTACATCGCACTCGCCGGACAGCAATACTTCATCTACCAGGCGCTCGAGGAGGTCGGTGCGAAGCTCGTCGACGACCCGACCGTCGGCGCCTTCATCGTGCCTGAGCTCGCGCGGCTTGCCGCGATCGAGGCCGATCTTGACTTCCTCAGCCCGGGATGGCGGGATGAGCTGACGCCGCTGCCGTCGACGCTCGCGTACGTCGAGCGCATTCATGGCCTCGCCGACTGGCCGGCCGGATTCCTCGCGCACCACTACACCCGGTACCTCGGCGATCTCTCCGGCGGGCAGGTCATTCGGACGATGCTGCAGCGGCACTACGGGTTCGGCGCGGAGGGTCTCGAGTTCTACCACTTCCCGGGCATCCCGAAGGCGAAGGTGTTCAAGGACGAGTACCGGGCGCGACTCGACGGCGTCGTCCTCGACGAGGTGGAGTTCGGCCGCGTGCTCGCCGAGGCGAATGCGGCGTTCCGCTGCAACGAGGCGCTGTTCGTCGAACTTGACCAGACGGTGTCGAAGGTCGCCTGACTCCTCCGTCATTGCTGCTTGCGGCGGGGGTGAGCAGCACGTAATCTACAACCAAATGGTTGTAGATTCTTCGACACAGGAACTGACCGACGACGAAGTCGATCGGCTCTTCCGCGCGCTCGCCGACGCGACCCGGCGCGACATCGTGCGCCGGACCCTCGCCGAGGAATCCACCGTCACCGCGCTCGCGCAGCGGTACGCCATGAGCTTCGCGGCGGTCCAGAAGCACGTCGCAACGCTGGAGGCCGCCGGTCTCGTCAGCAAGCACCGCAAGGGTCGCGAGCGCATCGTGCGCGGTGAGCCTGCCACGATCCAGCGGGCGCAGCAGCTCCTCGACGAACTCGAGGCGGTCTGGCGTGGCCGTGTCACGCGACTCGACGCACTCCTCGCCGAGGATCCCGTGGGCTGAGCGCACCACGCGCGCCAGTCCGTCACCCCCGACCACCACCCACCATCACCGGAGGCACCGATGCCCGTCATCGAGATCACCCAGGACCCCGCCGCACTCACCCTGACCGTCGTCGCCGAGTTCGCGGCGCCCCTCCGGCGGGTGTGGGACGCCTACCTCGATCCGCGCGAGCTCGAGCGTTTCTGGGGGCCGCCGACGTATCCGGCGACGTTCCTCCGCCACGATGCCTACCCCGGCGGGCTGAGCTGGTACGTCATGACCGGCCCGGAGGGCGACCAACACGGCGGCTACTGGGAGTGGCTGCGCATCGACGAGCTCCGCGCCTTCGAAGTGCTCGACGGATTCGCCGACCTCGACGGCACGCCGAACCGCGAGATCCCGCCGATGCGCATGGAGATCCGGTTCGAGGAGGTCGACGACGGCACCCGCACCGTCACGACGAGCCAATTCGCGAGCCTCGAGGCGCTCGAGCAGCAGGTCGCGATGGGCGTCATCGAGGGCCTACGCGCCGCGATGTCGCAGATCGACGAGGTCCTTGCCGACCTCCGGACCTTCGCCGCGGACCAGCTCACCGAGGCACAGCTGCTCAGCGACACCGAGATCAGGGTGAGCCGCGTGATCCGCGGCACCGTCGAGCAGGTCTGGCGAGCGCACCACGAGCCCGAGCTCATGCGGCAGTGGCTCCTCGGACCGGAGGGCTGGACGATGCCCGTCTGCGACATCGCGACCGAGGTCGGTCAGCAGTACCGCTACGAATGGGAGCAGGCCGACGGCACCGGGCGCTTCGGATTCACTGGCGAACTGCTCGAGTCGGCCGCACCCCATCGAGCGGTGACGACCGAGACGATGATCGGCATGGACGGCCCCCCGACCCTCAACGCGATGACGCTGACCCCGGTGGACGGCGGCACGCTCCTCGTCCTCCGGATCACCTACCCGAGCCAGGAGCTGCGCGACATGGTGCTCGGCACCGGCATGACCGACGGCATGGAGACGAGCTATGCCCGACTCGAGTCGCTGCTGACCTGATTATGCGCGGGGCGGAATATGCGCGCGGCGGGCGGGGTTGGGATGCACGTCAACCCCTTGAAAGGACTCCCCCGTGACCCAGCGCCTCGGCATCATCATCGGATCGATCTCCAGCACCTCGCTCAACCGGAAGCTCGCGAAGGCGCTCATCCGCCTCGCCCCCGAGGGCGTCGAGATCACGGAGATCCCGATCGCCGACCTGCCCTTCTACTCCCCCGACCACGACGCCGACTACCCGGCCGTCGCGCGCGCCTACAAGGACGCGCTCGCCGAGGTCGACGGCGTCATCATCGTGACCCCGGAGTACAGCCGCTCCATCCCGGGCGTGCTGAAGAACGCGCTCGACTGGGCCGCTCGCCCGTACGGCCAGGGCGCCTTCCAGGGCAAGCCGGCCGCCGTCATCGGCGCCTCGGGCGGCCCGATCTCGACGGCCGCGGCGCAGCAGCACCTGCGCGCCGTGCTGCTCCACCTCAACGCGGTCGTCCTCGGCCAGCCGGAGGGCTACATCCAGGCGACGCCGGGGCTCCTCAGCGACGACGGCGAGGTGACGAACGAGTCGACCGCTGCATTCCTCACCTCGTACCTCGAGGCGTTCAGCAGCCTCGTCTCGCGCGTCCAGGGCGCGCGCGTCGCCGCCTGAGCGGCCCGATCACACCTCGGCGGGGGGCCCGATCGGCCCGCCGCCGAGGTGCATAATCGGGAACGAGCACCATGCAGCAGATCCCCCACTACCAGATGCGCGAACCCGCCGAAGTGAAGCGGCTCGTGCGCCGCCACCCCTGGGCGACGCTCGTCACGGCGGCCTCGACCGGGCTCATCGCCTCGCACTACCCGCTTCTCCTCGAGGAGGAGTCCGAGGGCATCGTGCTGCTGACCCACTTCGGCAAGGCGGACGCCCGGATGCACGAGTCGGGCGAGCACGAGGTGCTCGTCATCGTGCAGGGCCCGCACGACTACGTCTCGTCCTCCTGGTATGCGCCGGGCGACGACGTCCCGACGTGGAACCATCTCACGGCGCACCTCTACGGCACGCCGGAGCTCCTCGACGACGAGGCGAACTTCCAGGTGCTCACCCGACTCACTGACCACTTTGAGCATGGCCGCCCCGGCGCGCGCTCGACCCTCGACGATGAGGCGACCTCGCGGCGCATCGCGAGAGGCACCGTCGGCCTGCGGATCCCGGTCACCCGGTTTGACGCGAAATGGAAGCTCAGTCAGAACAAACCCGCAGGAGTGCGCGACCGCATCGAGCAGGAACTCGGCGCGGTGACGCCCGCGCTCGCCGCCGAGATGCGCCGACACCGCGATCGCGCGACCTCCTGACTCGGTAGGAATGCGGAAGGCCCCGACCAAGCGGTCGAGGCCTTCCGGGGTGCAGGGCGGCTCAGGCCTTGTTGATGTTCTGCGCCTGCGGGCCGCGCTGGCCCTGCTCGATGTCGAACGTGACCTTCTGGCCCTCCTCGAGGCTGCGGTAGCCGCTGCCCTGGATGGCGCTGAAGTGGGCGAAGACGTCGGCCGAGCCGTCGTCGGGGGCGATGAAACCAAAGCCCTTCTCAGCGTTGAACCACTTGACGGTTCCGGTGGTGCTCATGATGCGCTCCTCACGTGTCATGGAAATGGGTGAATCGACACGTGGAATGCGGGCCGAGCCAGGGCAAGCGCCGGAAGTCCCAGACGCTTACTCCGCCGGTAACACTAACCGACGACGGCGAGATCCGGTACCAGGGACGGGAAACATTCCGGCAACGATCCTCAAAACTCTGGGGACCGGGCGAGCACCGCCCTGCCGAGCGCCCGCTGCACGGGCCGCTCGCGTACCGAGCGACGACGCTTCCACGGCACCGTCATTGCGTACAGCGCGTAGATGCCGTCGCGCGCGGGCACCCGCACCTTGACGAACTCCGGGCCGATCCCGGCCTCGAGCGCGAGGGCGAGCACCTGGCGCATCGTGCGCTGCTGCAGCCTTGGCCACACGCTGTCGAAGAACCGCTGCTGCGGCCGCTCCATGAGCATGTTGCCGAGGAGGATGAGGCCGCCGGGTCGCACCACCTCGGCCGCACCGGCGAGCACCTGGCTCGCGATCCGGTAGCCGAGCTTGCCGCTCGGCAGGTGCTCGAAGACGCCGACAAGATCGACAAGGTCGACCTGCGCATCGAGGTAGGTGATCGGCGGGGTCTTGAGGAGATTCTTGCGCAGCAGCGTGACGCGGTCCCCAAGCCCCGCGCCGCGCGCGAGCGACAGGGTTGACGCGAGCGCGAGCGGGTCATGGTCGACGACGAGGAGCTCGCCGACCTCGACACCGTCCGCGGCCGCCTCCCGCGTGTAGTCGAGCAACGGGCCTGCGGCACCACAGGCGATGCTCATGAGCCGCAGCGGGTGGCGTGAGCCCAAGAAGTGCTCGTGGAGCAGCGCAGCCGCGACCTGGCCGCGGCTGCGCACGGCGTGCGCGTCGGCCACTCCGGTCAAGTAGTCGCGCGAGGTCAGCCCGTACTCATCCGCGCGATCCGTCATCGAGCCAGCCGCGAGGAATCGGTCGTATCGCTCAAGGATGCGCTCGCCCCGCACCCCGGGTCGCTCGCGGCGGATGAGGTCACGCGCCGAGACGCTCCCGCGCTCGAAGAGCGGCTCGTCGACCACCGCGCCGTCGATGCCCTCCGCGGGGCGATCCAGATCGCCGACGTGGTACAGCGTGTGCAGGGCCACGGCGCGTTTGGCGACGCCATGCCAGGCGGCGCCCGCAGGGTGGACAGTCGCGTCAAACAACCACTCGACGAACCCGGGGGTCCCCGCGCGCTCGTGGATGGCGAGATCGACACGCTCCTGCACCTCCGCGGTCAACCCGTAGCGCGGCGGGAGATCGATCCGCGCGACGTCCACGCCAGCCGCGCGGAGCGCTTCGATCTCCGCGGCCGGGCCAGCACCGAGCCGGTCGGCGGAGGCGGATCGATGCGTCGTGGGCGCGGGGCTGAGGACCATACCTCGACGCTAGGAGCCACCCGTCATGCGGGTGAAGGCCTCCTCGCCACGAAAAAGCGTGGCATCCTCCCCCGACGTCGCGCTCGCCCGGCCACGGCGATCGGCGGGCAGAATCCGTCCGGTGAAGGTGCCACCGCCGACCTCGTCGAGCAATGCGGCCATCCAGTGGGCGATCGCGCCAAGCTCGCCCTCCTCGATGTGCTCCGCGGCCGCATCATCGAGCAGGACGACGTCGACCCCCCGGGCTCGCGCCCGTCGGGCGGCACTGACGAGGGGCTCCCTCGCGAGGCGCGCACCGCGGTACCGGTCCCGGAGCGCCCCCTCGAGGATCGCGCATTCCTGCCGCTCGGCGGCATTGAGCGGGCGTCCCACCGCGAGCCGATCGAGCATCGGACCAACGAGGTCATCGAGCCCCGCCCACCGCTCCTGCCGCTCCGCCTGCTCCGCCTCACGCCAGGCCTCCGCGCTCGCGGCCTCGACCTCCGCCCGATTCATGCGCCGGACGCGTCGTGCGAGCGCCGCGAGGAGCACCACGATGAGCGTGACCCCGATGCCGATGAGGGCGGGGCGGAAGAGCACCGACACGATGTCGACGAGCGAGGCGCCGCGCACCGCTGAGGCCGTCCCGGCGACGGCGATCGCGGCCGCCGTGCCCAGGAACGAGAGGAACGGTCGGCTCCGCAGCGCGAGCACCATCATGACGAATGCGGCGGCCGTCGCATACCAGCCGGTCATGAGCCGGTAGTCGGCGATGTCGCCCGCGGCCACGAGACTCGCCGCGAGGACGGCCGCGACGACCGCCGCGAGGGCGCGTGGCAGGCTCGGACGCTGGAGCGGCAGCCAGCCGAGCACCGCGAGCCCCGCGAAAACGAGGACGATCGCCGTGGCCGGCACCCAGCGCTCGTCGACGATCGCGGAGCTGTATCCCGCGAGCGCGGTCATCGCCGCGAGCAGGAGCACGAGCGCGAAGAGCTGGTCAGCCGGGAGCGCCCAGCGCTCGGCGGCCGCCGCCGTGCCAGAGCTCGAGGCGGCCAGCGCCGCGCCGACACTCGAGGTCGCTGCTGTGCCGCCCTCGGCACCACCCTGCCAAGACACGGTCACCACGGTCCCCGCTCCGGGCGCCGACTCGACGGTCGCGGTGCCGCCCGGCACGGCCCGCAGCCGTCCGAGGATGGAGGCGGAGATGCCGAGCCGGTCCGGTCCGACCAACGCGGGGTCGAAACCCGGGCCGTCGTCACTCGTCATCACCCGGACGCTGGCCCTGCCGGCCAGGAGTGCCACCGTCACGGCCGCACCCCTCGCATGCCGCGAGGTGTTGACGAGCGCCTGCCGGGTGGCGTCGGCAATGGCGAGCGCGGCGGCGACGGGGAGCTCCGTCGGCGCCCCTGGGCCGATGCGCTCGATGACCCGGGCCCCCGGCACCTCCCGTCGGGCCAGCTCCGCGAGGTGTCGCCGCAGCTCAGTCAGCGGCACCGCACCGGACGCCTCCGGCTCGGCGAGTGCCCGCACTCGCGCCGCCGCGGCGGCCGCCGGTGCCGCGAGCGCCCGGTCGAGCTCGGGGGACCCCCGGGCGGCCTGGAGCAGCGTTCCGAGGACGTCGTCATGCACGATCGTCCTCGCGCGCTCCGCCGCCGCACGCCTCGCCTGCGCGGCGGCACGCCGCTCCGCCGCCCGCACGCTCGTCGCGGTCACCCGGTCAATGTCGTGCGCGCCACGCACCAGCGCCCCGATGAGGAGGATCGTGACGACGGCGAATAGCAGCGCCTGGATATCGTTCGACACTCGGTGCGGGGTGAGGTCGCCGACGAGTGCCGTGATCGACCAGTTCATCGCGGTGATGACGCCGAGTCCGAGCCACGCCGCGCGCATGCCCCAGGCGATCACCGCCGATCCCGCCGCAGCGCCCGCGGCACTGATGAGCCACGGCACCTGGCCCTCGAGTCCCGGGTCGACGATCGCGATCACCAGCAGCAGGGCGAGCGCCACGACGACCCCGAAGAATGCGGCGCCTGCGAGCCGCCGCACCCAGCGGACCTCCACGAACGCCGCGATGACGGCGGCGACCACCGGTGCGAGGAAGCTCAGGTTGAAGACGAGCCAGTACCAGTCCGGCAGCGAGATCGGCGCGAGCCGCCCGACCACGGTCTGAGTGAGGATGAGTCCGACGAGACCGAAGGCCGCGAGTGCGGCGAGCAGCGCACGACGCATGTGCAGCTCGCTGCGGCCCGCCGCATTCATCCGCTCGTCGGTCCCGGGAGAAAGCCGTCCTCGACGCCGCGCTGGTAGAGCTCCACCTTGGTGTTCGCGGGGCGATGCACCGAGTGGTAGACCGCGCGAATGCGGCGGAGGTGGTCGTCGATCGTGTTCTCGGAGATGCCGAGCCGCGTGGCGACCTGTTTTGCGCCGAGGCCCGAGGCATACAGCGTCAGCACTTCGCGCTCGCGGTCGGTCAGCGGGGCGCTCTCGATCGACGGGTCGCTGTCGAGGGCCGCCGCCCACTCCGTCGTCGCGATGGAGTCCCCGGCCGCGGCCGCCGAGATGGCGGCGAGCATCGCCGCCGGTGGCGCCGACTTCCGGACGATGCCGAGGACGTCGGTGCGTGACACCTCGCGGATGAGGTACGGGTCCTCGCCGCTCGTCAGCACGAGGACTCGCGCACCCCATCGGCGCAGGCGCTCGACATTGGCCGCCGGCTCCGAGCCGTCGCGCAGTCGGAGGTCGAGGATGACGAGATCGGCGGGCCCGACCCGCTGGAACAGCTCGGCGACCGTCTCCGCGTGCCCGACGAACTCGAGGCTCGGGTCGGACTCGACGAGCCCGCGCACCGCCATCGCCACGAGCGCGTGGTCATCGACCATCGCCACCCGGATGACCCCCGGCCCCGTGTCCGCCACGAACCCCACGCTAGCAACCTCCGCGCTTTAGGCTCGTCCGGTGCCCAACCGTCTCATCATCCCGGTCCTCACCTCCGGGATCGTCCGGCTCGAGCCGCTCGACCCGTCGCACACGGCAGGGCTCCGTGCCGCGGCGGTCGGTGCACGCGAGTCCGTCGAGTACGCGACGGTGCCGACGCCGGAGACGATCGACGCATTCATCGCGGATCGCCTCTCGCGGGCGGCCGACGGGACCTTCTGGCCGATGGTCCAGATCGACCCAGCGAGCGACGAGATCCTCGGGGCGACGTGTTTCCTCGCGCCGCGCTGGTGGCCACACCGCGAGCGACTCCTCGCGATCGAGATCGGCGGGACCTGGCTGGGCCCGGCAGCTCGAGGTACCGCAGTCAACTCCGCGGCGAAGCTCCTGCTCCTCGGCTACGCGTTCGAATCGCTCGGCGTCAGCCGGGTCGACATCAAGACCGATGCGAGGAATGCGCGGGCGTGCGCTGGGATCCGCGCGGTCGGTGCGACGTTCGAGGGCGTGCTGCGCAACTGGCAGCCCTCGGATGCCCCCGGCGAGGAGGGGCGTCCGCGCGACACCGCGATGCACGCCATCACGGCGGCGGACTGGCCGGGCGTGCGGCCGCGGCTCGAGGCGCGCATTCAGGCCAAGCTCAATCGACCGGGTGACACGACCGTCTGCCCGCGGGGGGTACGCTGACGACATGACGCACCGGATCTTCGGGATGAGCGTCGCGAGCGTCTACCCGCACTACGTCGCGAAGGTGGAGCGCAAGGGGCGGACGAAGGCAGAGCTCGATGAGGTCATCCAGTGGCTGACCGGCTACGACGAGGCCGCGCTCGCCCGTCACCTCACGGCGGGCACGACGTTCGAGGCGTTCTTTGCCGACGCGCATCTCAACCCGCACGTCGACCGCATCACCGGTGTCGTCTGCGGGGTGCGGGTGGAGGAGATCGAGGACCCGCTCATGCAGCAGATCCGCTGGCTCGACAAGCTCGTCGACGAGCTCGCGAAAGGCCGGCCGATGGCGAAAGTGCTTCGCGCCTGACAGGACGTCGGGCTACTCGCGCGGCGACCGGATGAGGACGCCAGCGAGGAGGAATGCTGCGGCCGCGATGAACTGGGCGGCAAGCCAGAGCTGGCCACTGAAGTCGAAGGGCCACACCGGGTTCCACAGCACAACGATGGGCACGAAGACCACGAGCCACCACCAGTGGCGTGCCTGCAGCGCGAACCACGCGACGATCGCGGCGAGGATCGCCACGAGATACTGCACGAGCGTGAACCACTCAGTGTCGACGGCGAACGGCGCAAAAAGCAGGACGACCGCCCCGAGGATCCCGGGCGCCAGAGCATTCCGCTGATACTCGACCTTGGCCACCACGCGAGTGTAGTCAGCGGCGCTGAGCCCAATATGCCGAAGGCCGCCCCCAGGAACGGGGACGGCCTTCGATTTGGTTGCGGGGACAGGATTTGAACCTGTGACCTCCGGGTTATGAGCCCGGCGAGCTACCGAACTGCTCCACCCCGCGGCGTGAGCATCTACTCTACCACGGGCCGCGGGGCCCCCACGTCGCTCGAGGGCCGCCACCCCCGCTCCTCGCCGAGCGAGAAGTAGTGGCGGAAGGCGTACACGGTCGGCTGCCAGCGCCGCGGGTCGACGACGGTCATGCCGGGCGCCACGATCTCCGGCGAGGCGTGCACCCGCACTACCTCGGCCTCGACGATCGAGTACGTCCCGAGGCCGGGCGTGATCCGCCGCACGACCGCCTCGAGCTGCAATGCGCATTCGGCGACGCGCCCCGGAGCGACGAGCTCCGAGTCCTGGCGGGTGAGCCCCGCGGCCGCGAACTTGTCATGGACGTAGCGGTACCGCGGCGTCTTCGCCGCCGGGACAGGATGCTTCCCGGTCGTGTCACCGATCGCCTCGATCGCCGGCCACAGCTCCGGCTGCGGGAAGTTGACGACGAGCTCCGGCACCCGATGCAGGTTGTCGATCGTCTGGCCGCCGTCCTCGAGCCCGATGACGAGCATCCGCCCGAGCGCCCAGTAGGAGCTCGCCGGAGCGAGGTTGTCGGTGCCGTCGGGGTTCTGCGTGCTGTGCAGCATCGCGGCGTTGCCGACGTAGAGGGTGCTCGGCTGGATGGTCACGTGGCGATCGGCGCCGTCGGGCATCGCGGTCCTTCCGATGGGCGGGCGCGTCGGCAGACAGGAATGCGCGCCCCGGGCTTCGGAGCCTACTCGCCTCAGTCGGCACTCGCCGACGGCGGTGGCTAGGCACCCGAGGTGCGAGGCGGGGGCATGCCCCACCCCGCATTCGTCGGCATGCAGGATGTCGCGGCGGCGTCCCGATCGCGAGGCTGGGAGTCTCCTCGCACCGACCGGTCCGAGGACAATGGAGGGATCGACACCATGAGCACGACGACCGCAGACCCGAGTCGGGCCGCCGCGATGAGCCCAGAGCCGGCAGCCACTGCCGGCTTCTGGCACCGCTACGGCACGATGTGGCGCAGCACCCCGAAGGAGCTGCTCGCGATCCTGCTGCTCGGCGTACTCGGCACCACCGCCTTCGCACTGATGTGGGCGCTCGTCTCCGCGGGGCTCAGCCTGCTCTTCGTCCTGCTCATCGGCGGCGTCGTCATCGTCGGCGCGCTCTACGCGGCGCGAGGCATCGGCGAGGTCGAGATGCGCATCCTCGAGTGGACGGGTCGGCCGCGGATCGCACGCCCGGCCTGGCCGAGACAACCCGGGTTCCTCGGCTGGCTCCGGAGCCTGTTCGGTACGCCGCACTATTGGCTCGCCTTCGCCAACTACCTGCTCCCCCAGTTCATCGTGAGCCTCGTCACCGTCGTCATCGGATCGACCGCCGTCGGCATCGCACTTGGCGGCACCACCTGGGTCATCTGGTCGTGGGCGCTGCCGCGCGAGCCTCGACCCGACTGGGGCGGCGGTTGGGGCTGGGCCGTCGACCTCGCCGGCTCCCCGATCGCCATCGCGATCCTCCGCACGGTGCTCGGCCTCCTCGTCCTGTTCGCCCTCCCGTTCATCGCCCGCGGCCTCGTGTGGGCCCACTGGGGGCTCGCGCGGGTCATGCTCGGCGCCTTCCGCAGCGACGCGCTCGAGCAGGAGCTCGTCGGCGCCGAGGCGTCCCGTGCCGCCGCGGTCGCCGCCGAGGACACTGCGCTGCGCCGGATCGAGCGCGACATCCACGACGGCCCGCAGCAGCGGCTCATCCGGCTCCAGATGGACCTCGCCTCAGCGCAGCGGCGGCTTGAGGAGTCCCCCGAGGAGTCGCGCGCGCTGCTCGCCGCCGCCGCGACGCAGGCTGGCGAGGCGCTCGACGAGCTGCGCGCGCTGTCCCGCGGCTTCGCACCGCCGATCCTGCTCGATCGCGGGCTCGTCGCCGCGCTCGAGTCGGCCGCCGCCAGGGTCGACATCCCGGTCGACGTCGTCAACGACCTGCCCGCCGACACGGCACTGCCGCCCGAGATCGAGCGCAACGCCTACTTCATCGCGAGCGAGGGGCTCACCAACGCCGTGAAGCATGCCGGCGCGTCCCGCATCGCGATCGGGCTCACCCTCGGCGTCTCGGGGCGGGAGCTCGTCGTGACCGTCCGCGACGACGGCGCCGGCGGGGCCCAGCCGCTGCCCCGGCACGGCATCGCCGGACTCGAGGAGCGCCTCACCGGCCTTGGCGGCAGTCTCACGCTCGCGAGTCCCGAGGGCGGACCGACGCTGCTCACCGCCCGCCTACCCTGGTGACCATGGTGCGCGTCGCGGTCGCCGATGACTCGGTCCTCCTTCGCGAGGGGCTCGTGCGGCTCCTCGGCGAGGCGGGCCACGACGTGATCGGGGCCTTCGGTGACGCGGAGGAGCTGCTGGCGGCGGTCAATGGGATGGCCCCCGAGCTGGTCGTCCTCGATGTGCGCATGCCGCCGACCTTCCGTGACGAGGGCGTGCGGGCCGCGCTTCGGCTGCGCACCGAACACCCCGAGATCGGCATCCTGCTGCTCTCGCAGTACGTCGAGGCCGTGTATGCGCAGGAGCTGCTCGGCGCGGGCGCCGGTGGCGTCGGCTACCTGCTCAAGGATCGCGTCGCCTCGCTGGACGAGCTCGATGACGCGGTCACCCGGATCGCCGGTGGCGGCACGGTCCTCGATCCCGAGGTCGTCACGCAGCTGCTCGGCCGGCGGCGGGACCCGGTCGCCGCGCTCACGGCCCGCGAGCGGGAGGTGCTGCAGCAGATGGCCGAGGGGCGCTCGAATCCGGCGATCGCGCGGTCGCTCACCATCGGGCTCGGCGCGGTCGAGAAGCACATCACCTCGATCTTCGCGAAGCTCGGGCTCGAGGACTCCAGCTCCGCGCACCGCCGCGTCCTCGCGGTGCTCACCTGGCTCGACGGCCGGAGCTGAACAGCCCGCTTGACCTTGACGTAGCGTCAACGAATAGCCTCGTTCCCGCATGCAGGAAGAAGGCATCGACATGGAGTGGTCGATCCAGGAGGTCGCCCGCAGCACGGGCACCACGAGCCGCACGCTGCGGCACTACGACGACATCGGGCTGCTGCCGCCGGCGCGGATCGGGAGCAACGGCTACCGCTACTACGACCAGGCGTCGATGGTGCGGATGCAGCGCATCCTGCTGCTGCCGGGCGGTCCCGGCGGCAGCGGCATCTGGCTCCCCGCGCTCATGCCGCTCGTCCTCCCCGAAGTCGCCGAGCGCTACCAGCTCGTCTCCCTCGACCCCAGGGGCACGGGCGCCGGCGCCCTCGAGTGCCCCGCGGTGCAGGCGCAGACCGGCATGAGCGATCTCCTCGCGGCGACGCCGGAGGCGGTGGCCGAATGCGCGGCTCGGCTCGGTCGGCGCGCCGCCCACCAGTCGACGGCCGACCCCGCCTTCACGGGTGTGTTCGACTCGCTGGCCGAGGCGGTCGCGGGGGACCTGGCGGGGCTCGACGGGCTTGTCGCCCGGGCCGAGCAGATCGCGACGAGCCCGGCGCTCCGCACCTTCAGCGCCGGCAGGCACATCGCGACGCTCTGCGCCGACACCCCGATGCCGTGGGGCGGCCCCGGCACCGACCCGGCCGCCCGCGGCGACGCGCTCGACGCGGCGCTCGCGGGGATCGCGCCAGAGGCGACCTGGCCCTTCCGGACGTCGCTCGCCCGCGAGCTCGCCCCGATCGATGCGTGCCTGCGCTGGCCCGCAGTCGAGGTCCCGGCGGGCGCGGCAGGACCGCTGCCCGAGGTGCCCGTCCTCGTCCTCACGGGCGAGCGCCACCTCTCGACCTCACTCGAGACCGCCGAGGCCGAGCTCGGCGCGTTCGCGGACCTCACCTCCGTCGTCGTCCCGGAGTCGGGCATGGCGCGCAGATGGGGCCGGTCGGCGCCGCGATCGTCACCGACTTCCTGCTCGGGCTCGGCGCGCGGTAGCGGCTCGCGCATTCGTCCCCCGATGGCGACCCGGGAGGGCGCCGTCTTCTCGGGAGGGTCCACCCTCCGCGGGAACCCTCCCGAAGGCACGAGGCCCTCCCGTGCTCGGGATCAGACCCGGCGGAACTCCCCCACCATGGGACAGTCGAAGGGGTCCCGTGCGGCGAGGCCGACCCGGTTGAGGTACTCGATAACGATGCCATAGGAGCGGATGAGGCTCGTCTCCGTGTACGGCACCTCGAGCGTGCGGCAGTGCTCCTTGACGATCTCACGCGCCTTCGCGAGGTGGAGGCGCGACATGCTCGGGAAGAGATGGTGCTCGATCTGGTAGTTGAGTCCGCCCATGAGCCAGGTCGCCCACCACCCGCCCGCGACGTTGCGCGAGGTGCGGACCTGCTTCGAGAAGAAGTCGAGCTTGGCGCCCGGCTCGATGATCGGCATCCCCTTGTGGTTCGGGGCGAACGACGCGCCCATGTAGACACCGAAGATGGCGAGCTGCACGCCGAGGAAGGCGAAGGCCATGCCGAGCGGCAGGAACATGAAGATCGGGACGAGCACGATCGCGTGACGCAGCAGGATCGTGCCGAGCTCGACCCACCGGCCCTTGACCTTCGGGACCGTCACGAGATGCTTGACCCCCAGATAGTGCAGGTTGAAGCCCTCGAGCGTCAGCAGCGGGAAGAAGAGCCAGCCCTGACGCTGGGTGATGAAGCGGACGATGCCCTTGGACTTCGCCGCGTCCTCCTCGATGAACGAGATCGTGTCGATCTCGATGTCGGGATCCTTGCCGATCTTGTTGGGGTTCGCGTGGTGCCGCGAGTGCTTCGCGTTCCACCACGAGTAGCTCATCCCGGCGATGCCGCCGAGGATGCGGGCGATGCGGTCATTCACCTTGCCGGACGGGTGGATCGCCCGGTGCGCCGCCTCATGCGCGAGGAACGCGACCTGGGTGAAGAGGATGCCGAGCGCCGCGGCCATGAGCAGCTGGAACCAGCTGTCGCCGAGCAGGATGAATCCGGTGATCGCACCGCCGAATCCGAGCACGATCGCCGTGACGACCGCCCGGTAGAACCACGGCGTGCGACGCAGCAGCCCCAATTCCTTCACCGTCTTGGAGATCTGCGTGTACGCCGCGGTCACATCGGGGAAGCTCCCGGTCCGGGCGCGGGTCATCCGAAGCGGGCCATAGCCCGAGGAATGGGTGGGGGCGGAAGCGGAAATACGGCACCTGCTCTGAACTCGACCGCGACATCGCGGTCCGGGTGAAGCCAAAGGCGAGTGCCGATCGCTGTCCCCACCCTAGGGGCGAAGTCTGGGAGCGAGGCGCGAATCGCCGGATCAGCGAAGTGCGTCGCCGAGGGACTGAATGAGGGCCTCCTCGTCGGCACCGTCCGGCACCACCAGCTGTGCGAGGACGTGATCGGCCCCCGCCTTCAGGTGTGCGTCGAGCCGCATGCGCACCGCGGCACCGTCACCCCAGGCAGCCAGCGCATCGACGGACGCATCGCTGTGCGCGAGGAGCGGTGCCTCGTCGTAGCCGAGCCGCACGAGATTCGCCCGGTAGTTCGTCAGGTCGAAGTAGCGGACCATCCCGGGTCGCAGCACATCGCGCGCCGTTGACGAGTCCGTCTCGAGCAGGACCCGCTGCTCGGGGATGAGGAGCGCAGCGGCACCCATGACGCGCCGCGCGCGGGAGGAATGCGTGGGCGGCACGAAATACGGGTGTGCCCCGAGACTGCGCTCGGCGGCGAGCCGGAGCACACGATCGCCGAGGGCAGCGAGGACGCGCCCCTCCGGCGGCACCCCCTCGGCGTCGAGCACATCGAGGTAGTCGACGAGGCCCGTGTATGGCTTGGCCGCCTGCTCGTGATTTTCCGGGTGGCCCGCGCCGATCCCGAGGATGAACCGGCCCGGATGCGCTGCCTCGATCCGGTGGTAGCTCGCGGCGACCTCGCGCGCGTCCGCCGCCCAGATGTTGACGATGCCGGTCGCAATGACGATTCGCTCGGTGGCGTCCAGCACGGCCTGGACGAGGTCAAGGTCGGCCGGAGGACTGCCACCGATCCAGAAGGAGCCGTACCCCGCGCGCTCCGCGGCGGTCGCGAGCGCGGGGTCCAGGCCAGGACTGCGCCGCCACAGGCCGTAGCGCCCCATGCGCTGGCGGAGGTCGTCGCGGGCGAGCTCGAGTGGGGAGGTCATGCCCCCATTGTGCCCCGCGAGAGGATCGCGTCGACTGTCGCCGCCGGGTCACCCGTCGCAGGCATCACGAATCCACGCTCGCACGCCAGGAGTGGCTCCAGCGTTGCGAGCTGGCTCGGCAGCAGGCTCGGCGCCGCGAAATGGCCCCTGCGGGCCGCAAGCCGTCGTTCAAGCTCCTCGACGGGCACGTCGAGTTGCACGATGACGAGATCGGGGGCGTACTTGCGCAACCGGTCACGGTAGGCGAGCTTGAGGGCGGAGCAGGCCACCACATTCGTCCCGGCCGCGGCGATCGCGGCGCCGACCCGGTCGAGCCACGGGGCGCGGTCGGCGTCGTCGAGCGGCTCGCCGGCATGGAGTTTCGCGCGGTTCGCCGCGGAGTGCAGGTCATCTGCGTCGAGGAACGGCAGCCTGAGCCGGTCTGCGAGGAGTCGTCCGATGGTCGACTTCCCCGAGCCCGTCACGCCCGCGACAACGATGGGAGGAATGCGGGAGGCACCCCCGCCGCCGCGCACCGCGCGAACACCCGGGGGCACCGCCATGCGGCTCAGCCGTCCGTGGCTGCGAGTGCCCGCTCGATCGCGGCGACCATCCGCTGGTCCGCCTCGGCCGCGGCGACGAGATCGCCACGGGCGTAGGCCGCGGTGCGGTCCGCGAGCGCCGCCTGGTAGTCGGCGAGTGCCGCCCGCAGCTCGGGACCGTAATCACCCGGCGTCGACGGCGTCGTCGGGGCCTCCGGGTCGACCGGGGTCGTCGGCGTCGTCGGTTCGGGCGTCGGCTCGGTCGCCTCGCCGGAGTCGCCCGCCTCGGCCCCGGAGTCGCCCCCGAAGAGCACGTCGAGCGCCTCGTCGAGTGTGTCCTCGAAGGCGATGTCGGCCCCGAATGACACCAGGATCTTGCGCAGCAGCGGGAACTGGGTGCCCGAGGAGGACTGCACGTAGACCGGCTGCACGTAGAGCAGCCCGCCGCCGACCGGCAGCGTGAGCAGGTTGCCGTAGATGACGTTGTTGCCACCACCGGCCGTGAGATCAAGGACCTCACTGGAGACCTGGGTGTTCGTCTTGAACGCGTTGAACACCTGACCGGGCGCCGGGATGGACTGCGTCGGCAGCGTCAGCAGCGTCAGCTTGCCGTAGTCCTCCCCCGCGTCCCCATTCGCCGCGAGGTAGCCGGTGAGGATCTGGCGCTGCGTCGTGCCGGTCTCCGCGGGGATGTACGTGGAGTAGAGGGTGTACGCCGGCTTGTCACTGCCCGGCGTCTGCATCGTCAGGTAATACGGCGGCTGGAGGGCGGACGAGGCCACCGGGTCCTGCGGCGTCACCCAGCGGTCGTCGCCGGAGTAGAAGCTGTTCGTGTCGGTGACGTGGTAGGTCCCGAGGATCTGGCGCTGCACCTTGAAGAGGTCCTCCGGGTAGCGCACGTGCGCGAGGAGATCCTCGCTCATCTCGGACGCGGGCACGACCGTCGAGGGGAAGATCTGCTGCCACGCGGTCAGCACCGGGTCCTCGTCGTCCCAGGCGTAGAGGGTCACCGTCCCGTCGTACGCGTCGACCGTCGCCTTCACCGAGTTCCGCAGGTAGTTGACCCGGTGTTGCAACAGCGTGTTGACCGTGGTGTCGGCATCGGCGATCGCGCGCACGAGGTCGACGGTCTCCGAATATGGGTAGTTCGTGCCCGTCGTGTAGCCGTCGACGATCCACACGATGCGCCCGTCGACGATCGCGGGGTACGGGTCGGTATCGAGGCTGAGATACGGGGCGACCTTCTGCACCCGGGTGCGCGGGTCGCGGTCATAGAGGATCTGCGAGTTGTCGTTCACCGCGTCGGAGAAGAGGATCTGCTCGGACTGGAACTTGATCGCGTAGACGATCCGGTTGAAGAGATTGTCGAGCTTCGGTCCGCCGTCCTCCGTGAAGGTCGTCTGCACGGTGCGGGTCGAGTCCTCGCCGCCCGCCGGGTAGTCGAGCTCGATGGGAGCGCTGCCCTCGGGCGCACCGACGATCGAGTACTCCGGGCTGCCCTCACCGAAGTAGATCCGCGGCTCGTACTCGCCGAGCGCGCCGGTCTGGTTGATGTCGTACTCGAGGAATCGTGGCTCGCCATCCGGCTCGCGCTGGTTGCCGTAGGCGGCGACGACGCCGTAGCCATGCGTGTAGACGACCGTGTTGTTGTACCACGACTGCGAGTCGCCGAGGCCGGCGAGGTTGAGGTCGCGCAGCGCGATGATCGTGTCCTGCACCTTGCCGTCGATCTCATAGCGGTCGACATCAAGGTCGTGGAAGCCGTAATACTGCTTGAGCTGCTGCAGCTGCTGGAAGGTCCGCGGCGCGATCGTCGGGTCGATGATCCGGATGTTCGCCGTCGTCGCAGCGTCCTCCCGGAGCGCGCCCTGCGTCGCGTTGGTCGTCGCACTGTACGGGATCTCTTCGAGGCCCGCGACCCCGAAGGCATCGCGGGTCGCCGCAATCGAACGCTCAATGTATGGTGCCTCGACCGTCCGTGCGGACGGCTCGACCTGGAACCGCTGCACGATCCACGGGTACCCCGCGCCGATGACGAGCGAGAGCACGACGAGGAGCACGACTCCGATCGCCGGCAGCTGCCAGCGGCCGATCATCGCGGTCGCAAAGCACAGTAGGGCGACGAATGCGGCGGCGATCGCGAGAATCGCCTGTCCCGGGATGATCGCATTCACCTCGGTGTAGCCGGCGCCGGTCTGGAGGAATCCGGCCGAGGACTCATGCAGCGTCGCATAGCGCCCGAGCCAGATGTTGAGCGCCTGGAGCGCGATCCACAGGCCGAGCGTCACGGCCAGCTGCACGCGCGCAGCGCGATCGATGTGGGGGCGGCGGCCGATGAGGCGGATAGAGCGGAAGACGAAGGCGATCGCAAGCGCCGCGAGCCCGGAGAGGGCGACGGCCCAGAGGGCAAAGCCGACTACGCCCTGATAGAAGGGCAGGTCGAAGAAGTAGAAGCCGATGTCGAGCCCGAACTCGGGGTCGGTCTCACCGAACGGGGTCGAGTTGAGCCACAGGAGTGCCGAGCGCCACTGACCCGCCGCCGACAGGCCCGCAAAAAAACCGAGCGCGAGCGGGACCGCCCAGGTCGCCAGGGGCCGCAGCCCGTCGACGAGCTGCTGCTGCGGGTCGAGCTTCGTGTAGATCGGGCGGTTGCGGAAGGCGATGAACAGACCGAGCCACACCGGGATCGCCATGCCGAGGAACCCGACGGCGAAGAGCACGACACGGGCGATCCACTGGGTCGTCAAGACCTCGAGATACCCGGTCTGCTGATACCAGAGCACATCGGCGGCGAGGGTCGCGGCGATGAAGAATGCGGTGGCGAGGACCACGAGGACGACGATCGTGATCGTGATCGCGCGACGCGGGGAACGCGTGGGCTGCTGCGATGCGGCGGGGGCGGACATCCGGCTGGGTCTCCTGTCGGTCGGTACGCGGCCGTCAGTCTAGTGGCGCCGTGCTGGGGATCGGCCCGCAGCGGCTCAACTGCGCAGCACCGACTCGCAACTCGGCAGCGCGTCGAGGTCGCCGCCGGTGCCGATCACCTCGACCGCCCGGATCGCCTCATCGAGCGTCGAGACCGCGAAGACCCGCAGCCCCTCCGGCACACTGCCGACGACCTCGTCACAATTGTCGACCGGCGCGAGGAACCAGGCCGCACCCGCATCCACCGCACCCCACATCTTCTGCTGGATGCCGCCAATCGCTCCGACACGACCCATCGCGTCGATCGTCCCGGTGCCCGCGATGTCCTCGCCACCGGTGAGACCGCCCGGTGTCAGCTTGTCGTAGATGCCGAGCGCGAACATCATCCCGGCGCTCGGACCACCGACGTTGTCGAGCTGGATCGTCACCGTGAACGGCAGCACGAAATCGCTCGCGACGAGGATGCCGAGCACGGGCGTCGGCTCCGCACCAGCCGTCGGCTCGCTGAGCCGCGGCGTCGCCTCTACGGCAATCTCGGCCTCGCCGCGCTGCACGACGAGCTCCGCTGGCCGCGAGGTGCCGTTGCTCGTGATCGCCGCGCGAAGCTCCTCCAGGGTGGCCGGCTCGACTCCATTGATCGAGCGGATCACGTCGCCCACCTCGAGGAGTCCCTCGGCCGCCGCACCCTCCTGGACCTGCGCAACCGACAGCTGCAGCTCGAGCTCGTAGCCGAGCGCGTGCAGGGCGGCGGCGATCGCGGACAGCTGCGAGTTGGCCATCTCGACCTTCGCCTGCTCCGCATTCTGCTCCTGCGTGAGACCGGGCGGATAGACGGACTCGGCCGGCAGCACCGCGCGCTGCGGGTCGAAGGTCGCGAGGACGACATCGATCCAGCTCGGCATGCGCTGTGGCGGTGTCGCGTAGACGGTGAGCAGCCGGAGCGCCCCCTCCGTCGGGTACGTCTCCTCCACCGGGATGCTGATCATCGGGACGTCCTCGCCGTTCGAGGTCGTCTGACCGAGCACGTCGAAGACCGGGCCCGGGTACTCGATGACATACGGCGCGGGCATCGCCGCGACGACGCCGGTGCAGACGGCGGCGACCACCAGCAGGGCGCCGCCGATGATCTGGCCGAGGGGCGCGCGCTGGTCGGCGTTGCGCTCCTTTCGGCTCAGGTACACGCTGCGAGTGTAGGCCGTCGGCTCCGCGCGACCCCAGCCGGGGCTGAGGATTCGCCGCCGACGCGCTGTGCGCTCACTGCGAACGTGCTGGGTCGATGCGGTCGAAGCGCCTAGCGTTAGCGCTATGAGCGAGCACCCCGGCCCGGACGAGGAAGAATTCCGCGAACTCATCCGCGAATTCCTCGAGGGCCGCGGCGGGATCGACCCCGCGCAGCTGGCGAGCGCCGCGGGCCTGCCCGACAATCCCGTGCTCCTCGGGCAGCTCATGGGCCACCTGCAGCGTGCGATGCAGCGCGACGGTGACTCGATCGACTGGTCCCTCGCCGCCGAGCAGGCAGCCACGATCGCGCACCAGGGCACCGTCGTCACACTGCCGGAGGAGCACACCGCACTCGAGCAGGCACTCGGGGTCGCAGAGCTCTGGCTCGACGAGGCGACCGACCTCCCGCAGACGCCGCTGCCGCCGCGCATCATGGGCCGACAGGAATGGACGACCGCGACGATGGGCGTGTGGACCCAGCTCGCCGAGCCGGTCGCCGGGTCGATCGCCGACGCGCTCACCAGCGCGCTCACCACCGCCGCGCCCGAGGAGCTCGACGGGCTCATGCCCGGCGCGGCCAAGATCATGCGCAACATCGGCGGCACCCTCTTCGCCATGCAGCTCGGCCAGGTCGTCGGGCAGCTCTCCGGCGAGGTACTGTCCGGCGGCGACATCGGCCTGCCGCTCGTCGCGGACGGCCAGGCGGCGATCCTGCCCCAGAATGCGCTCGCCTTCGGTCATTCGCTCGAACAGCCGATCGACCAGGTGCAGCTGTGGGTGGCTGCCCGCGAGCTCGCGCACGCCCGGCTGTTCCGGCACGCGAAGTGGCTCGGCCTCCAGCTCAACACCGCGATCATCGACTACGCCCGCGGCATCACAATCGACATGGGCGCACTCGAGGAGCTCGCGAGCGAGCTTGACCCACAGCACCCGGAGGCCCTGCGCGCCGCCTTCCAAGACGGGCGGCTCATCCCGCCGCGCAGCCAGGCCCAGCAGCAGGCGCTCGCTCGGCTCGAGACGACGCTCGCGCTCATCGAAGGCTGGGTCGATGTCGTCACCGCCTCGGCAACGAAGCGGATCCCCGCGGCGCCGGCCATCGCCGAGGCGGTGCGACGGCGACGTGCCGCCGGGGGCCCGGCAGAGCGGGCGCTCGCGGCGCTCGTCGGACTCGAGCTGCGGCCACGACGACTGCGCGAGGCGGCCGCGATGTGGCAGGCGGTGACCGGCGCGGTCGGTACGGCGAAGCGCGACGCGCTCTGGTCGCACCCCGATCTCGTGCCGACCGCGGCGGACATCGATGACCCCGCCGCCCTGGTGGCGCGACTGCTCGCGGGTGCGCCCGAGCCGGACGACGTCGACCGCGCCATCGAGGATCTGCTGGCCGATGACGGCGGCGACCGGCCGACCGAGGGCGGTGGCGGCCCGGACGACGACGGCCTTGGCCCGATCCCCGACGCCGGGCGCGGCTGGGACGGCTGACGGGGCTCCGGCAGCCCGAACTATGCGGCCGACGGCAGCGCGTGCTGCAGATTAACAAGGCAACCGCATTCGTCATGCGACGGGGCGGCGGCCGCGGTCGCGGTGCCGTCCGCGATGATGCTGAGCGCCCGCGACTCGAGCTGTGACGGCGGCGCACCGCACGCCTCGCGGAGCCGACGGACGGCCGTGGCGAGGGCGGCGACGCGCAGCAGCGGATCGTCCGCAGCCGCGGCCCGGACCGCGAGCAGCTGCGTGGCGATGGCGGGCCAGCAGGCATCGGCGTCGCGGCGGTGCAGGTCGGCGCAGCGCAGGCACGGGGTGTGACCGGGCACCACGACCGAGCTGATGTGCACCTCGGACTCCCCGAAGATGATGCCGATGTGCGGGACGTCACGCCGAAGCCAGTCCCGGTACGCCACGGGCGGGATCGCATGGCTGCCGATGAGCATGCCTGCCGTCCTGCCGGCGCGTGCATCGGCAGGCTGCACGCCGAGCAGCCCGAGCGAGCGTGCGAGCTCGGCGAGCTGGCGTCCCTGGTCATCCCGGGTCCGCACGGTGATGGCGAGCCCGGGCGGGGTCGCACCGAGGAGCGCTGGTCGCACCCGTTCGATGAGCCCCGCAGCGACGGTCCGCGCACATCGGCCCTGCACCGCGAGCGCCTCCTCCGGGATGCCGGCGCGGAGCGCATGCACCATGCGCTCCTCGGCGGGGGTGATGCCGTCGAGCACGACGATGGGCCGGCGCCCGCCGATCTGCAGGCTCCCGGGCGTGCGCCACACGATCGGGTGCCGGGGGTCAAGTCGCAGCAGTGCCATCCCCCGACTCTGCCCGAGCCGAGCGCCGCCCCGCCCGCAGTCTCCACACCCCGCCCTCCCTCGCCACGTTTTCACCGCGTGAGCCCGATTTATCGGGCTCACGCGGTGAAAACGGGCACATTGAATGGTGGAGGGCCCGAGCGAGCGGGGCGGGAGGGGGTGGGGCGGGGCGCGCGGAGGGGTGCGGGTTAAAGGCCGAGCTCGGCGAGGAAGCGGCTCGGGGCGCGCTCGGGCGCTCGCGCATGCGGACGCGCCGCCCAGCTGAGCCGGAGTCGCTGCCGCGCACGAGTGATCGCCACGTAGAGGAGACGGCGCTCCTCCTCGATCCCCGCCGCGTCACTCGCGTACGAGATGGGGAGCAGGCCCTCGGCGAGCCCGATGACGTGGACGGAGTCCCACTCGAGCCCCTTCGCGGAGTGCATGGTCGCGATAGCGACGCTGCCGGCGACCGGGTCGTCGTTCGCGGCCTGGCGATCCAGGAGTTCGTCGATGAATGCGGTGAAGCTGCGGTCCCCCGCCTCGAGCGCCATCCGATGCAGCGCATCGAGCGCGTGCCACCGTCCGCGGACGGCGGCCGTCGCCTCGTCGCCGGGCGCGGTCGGCGCCCACCCGAGTCCGGCGAGCACCCCGCGCACGGTGGTCGCCGCGGGAAGCTCCGGCGGCGCGGTGCGACGAGCGACGATGAGATGCACGACCGCCTCGCGCACCTCGGGCTGGGCGAAGAACCTTGCGTCCCCACGCAGGGTCACCGCGAACCCGGCAGCGCGCAGCGTCGCATCGAGCTCGGGCGCCTGCGCGTTGAGCCGGACGAGGACGGCAATCCGGTGCGGCGGAATCCCGTCGGCAAGGTCAGCGCGGATCGCCTCGACCAGGCCGGCACGCTCCGCCGCGTCACTCGGGTAGCCCACGATGGACGGGGTGAGCGCCGCGCCGGGCTGCGCTGCCGAGAGCTCGAGCGCCCCGGGACGGCCACGCATGAGCCGGTTCGCGGTGTCGAGGATCGGCTGCGTGGAGCGGTGACTGCGCTCGAGCCGGTGCACCTCGGCCCCGGGAAACTCGTGCCCGAAGCCGAGCAGGTGTCTCGGCGATGCCCCCGCGAAGGTGTAGATGGTCTGGTTCGCGTCGCCGACGACACAGATCTCGGTGCGGTCACCAAGCCAGAGTCGGAGGAGTCGGTGCTGGATCGGTGAGACGTCCTGATACTCATCGACGACGAATGTGCGGTACTGCTCCCGCACGACTCTCGCCACGCCCGGCTCCACCGCGAGCATGCCCGCCGTGGCGAGGAGCACATCCTCGAGGTCGATTTGCTGCCGCTCATCCTTGAGGCGCTCGTAGGCGTGCTGGCACGCGACCACCTGCTCGGTACGGAGGCCGGCGACAGTGCGGCCGCTCGCCGCCCATGCCTCGATCGTGAGATCGGAGACCTTCCGCCACTCGATCTCTGCGGCGAGGTCACGGACGGTCCCGACGTCGCTCGGGAGGCCTTCCGCACGGGCGGCGTCGGCGATGAGCGACCCCTTCGCCTCGACGATGCGCGGCATGGTGCCACCGACGACCTGGGGCCAGAAGTGGCTGAGCTGGGCGAGCGCCGCCGCGTGGAAGGTGCGCGCCTGGACTTCCCCGGCACCGAGCTGCCGCAGCCGCGCGCGGAGTTCCTCGCCAGCGCGGCGGGTGAAGGTGAGTGCCATCGTGCGGGGCGCGCTGTAGCGGCCGGTCGCGATCCCGTAGGCGATCCGATGCGTGATGGTGCGGGTCTTGCCGGTGCCCGCGCCGGCGAGGATCGCGACGGGCCCCTCGAGTGCCGCGGCGGCAGCGCGCTGCTGTGGGTCGAGGGCGGTGAGCAGGGCGTCCGGGTTGGTCATCTGGTGCGGGCCATCCTGGCGTGGCGTGGGCCGAAGGGGCGGTGACGACGCCTACCCTGACGGGTATGGCGCGATCCCCGTTCACTCTAGCCGCGCTCGCAGCGGCGGCGGTGCCCGGTCTCCGGGTGGCCGGCGTGACGCCGCTGCGCGACGAGGACTTTGATGCCGCGGTCGTCTCGGCCGAGGACGGACGGGACTTGCTCGTCCGGCTCCCCCGCTCCCGCCAGGCGGATACCCGGATCCGGGCGGAGCTTGCGGGACTCGCCGCACTGACCGCCGGCGCCAGGTCGCGACTCCCCTTCAGTGTGCTCACTCCGGAGGGCGCAGCGACGTACGGCCCGACCCGCGCGGTCGTCACCGATTATCCCGCGGGGGCTCCCCTCGAGCGCGATGCGCTCGGCGAGCACCCGCGGCTTGGCACCGCCGTCGGGCGCGCGATCGCGGAGGTCCACCGGTTGCCGAGCACGATCGTGACGGATGCGGGGCTCCCGTCCGCCGGCCCGGAGGAGTCGAAGCGCCAGGCCGCCTCGGTGGTTGCCCGAGCTGAGGCGACCGGTCTACTGCCCGCCATCGTGCAGTCCCGCTGGCTCGCGGCGCTCGACGACACTGACCTGTGGCAGTTCCAGCCGACGGTGATCGGTGGTCTTGACGTGGAGTCGTTCCACATCGAGGGCGAGGCCGTCGCGACCGTGACCGGCTGGCACGGACTGGCGATCGGCGATCCGGCGAGCGATCTTGCCTGGCTGAGCCAGGATGAGCGGGCCGCCGACGCCGTCTTCGGCGGATACGCGGCAGTGATGGGTGGTGGCGACCGGCGGCTGCGCGGTCGTGCCGCATTCTTCGCCGAGCTGGAGCTCGCCCGCTGGCTGCTGCATGGCCAGGAGTTGCGGGACCAGGGCATCGTCGACGACGCCGTCGACATGCTCACCACGCTCGCCGAGCGCGTGCACGGTCGCCGCACGGCGCGGATCGAGGCGCAGACGGCGCCGGTGCTGACGATCGGTGAGGTCGAGGACCTGCTCGAGCAGACGCGCCGAGCGGTCTGAGCTGATCGAGTACCGGCCGACCAGTCCAGGTCGCGCCAGCCCACGAGCTGCCCGCCAGCAACCGAAGCATCCCGGTGCGACTCAGCCGAGTCGTGCGATCGCATCGCCCCACTCCGCGGTGAGCTCGGCCTCGCCGCGATAGCGTGTCGGCGCGTATTCCTCGTCGCTCGCGACGAAGTACAGCAGCGCCTCGATGTGCTCGACCGGGGTGCCGGTCGCCGCCGCCCACGCGAGTCGGTAGAGGTCGAGCTGGTAGTCGAGCAGCGCAAGGGCGTCAGGGTCGTCGGGGCGCCGCCCCGTCTTCCAGTCGACGATCGTCACACCATCCGGGTCGTCGTCCGCGGGGAAGACCGCGTCGATCTTGCAGGGGATGGTCACCCCGCCCAGCGGCAGATCGATGGCGCGCTCGACGGCGAGCGGTCGCCGCGTCGCCCATCGTGAGCGCTCGAACACGTCTTTGAGCCGCGCGAGCGTCGCCTGGTCGGCGGGCGCCAGCCCGACGAGTTCGTCCTCGGCGGAGACCCCAAGCTCATCGAGGTCGAAGAGCGCCTCGGGGGCCAGTCGCCGGTATCTCGCCTCGACCCAGTCGTGAAAGAGTGTGCCGAGGCGCGTCGCGACGTATGGCTGCTCCGGCATGGGTCGCTGGATGGCGCGGAGCCGAGCCGCCGGGTCCTGCACCCAGGCCTTGAAGCCCGAGGCAGGCACCCGCCGCGGTGGCGCGGGGGGCGCCGCGGTGCCGCGGATTGCGTGCTCGGCGAGCAGCAGCGCAAGGTCCCTGGCCCAGGGCGCCGACGCGAGTGGCTCGGGGAGTGCCTGGCCGGGTTCAGTCACACCCTCGAGGTCGCCGCGGTCGACGCCCGACGCCGCCGTCTCGAGCTCCTGCATCGCGGCGAGCACCAGCTCAGCGGCTCGCTCGACCCGCTCGCGGCGGTCGCCGAGGGCTGGCCGCGGCCAGCGCAGGTCGGGCTGCCCGAGATCCTCCGGTGGTGTCTCGGTATCGGGCCCCGCTGGCAGCATCATGGCGAATGCGGCGGCGCAGTCCTCGAGGTATCGACTCGGCTTCCTGGGGCGCTGCTGCCCGCCCCACCATGCGCCACTGAGCAGCAGGTCGCTGCGGGTGCGCGTGACGGCGACATAGGCAAGTCGGCGTTCCTCCTGCTCGTGGCGCTCCAGCAGCTCGGCACGGTACGTCTCGAAACGGGCGAGGTACTCCCGCCGATCCGCCGCACTCCGCCAACCGAACGACGGGAGCTCGGCCGCGTCACCACGCAACTCACCGGGGAGTCTGCCGAAGGCGAGCCAGTCCCGGCCGACCTGAGCACTCGTGGGGAACTCGGCCTCGACGAGCCGTGGGATGGCGACGATGTCCCACTCGAGCCCTTTGGCACCGTGCACGGTGATGAGTTGCACGACCCCCGGCTCGCTCGGCGGCGCCGCGGGGCTCATCTCGCGGTCGTCATCGGCGGCCCGGTCGATCCACGCGAGGAGCGCGCTGACGCTCGCCCGCGGCTCGACCCCGACGAATCCCTCCACCTCGTGGCGAAATGCCCGGAGGTTGGTCTGGCCGCCGGGCTCGAGCTCGTTGGCGACGACCTCGATGTCGAGGCGCATCGCCTCCGCGACGAGGTCGACGAGGTCCGGGAGCGGAAGCCCAAGGCGCCCACGGAGCCGCCGGAGCTCGGCACCAACCTCACGCAGTCGCGCGAGACCCGGGGCGCTGAATCCCTCGAGCGCACGATGTCCCTCGGGCATGCTCACGAGCGCGTCGAGTGCGTCGATGATCGACGCGCCGTCACCGGGGAGGGCGGAGCCGCGCAGCGCCGCGGCGACCTCGGTGTCGAGCGGTCGATGCGCCGTGTCGCGGAGCTGGAGCCAGTGCGCGAGACCTCGGAGAGCATCGAGGTCGGCGAGGCCGATGCGCCAGCGGGCTCCGGTGAGGAGGCGAATGAGTGCGGAGCCGGCGTCCGGGTCGACGAGGACGCGCAGGGTCGCGACGAGGTCGACGACCTCGGGGGCGCCGAGCAGGCCGCCACCACCGACGATGTGGTGCGGCACCCCCAGTCGGCGCAGCGCCTCGCCGAACCGCTCCAAGTGTGCACGCTTCCGCATGATGATGGCGGCCGTCGCTGAGCCGCTGGCCGGGTCCCGCCGCGCTTCGAGCCGGTCGCGGACCCACCCCGCGACCTCCTCCGCCTCATCGCGCACCGTCTCGGCGTAGATGATGGCGAGCTCACCATCGACGCCGCCGGGGCGGGGCGCGAGCCATTCCACCTGGACCGGGCCTGTGCGGAGCGGGTCGGCGATGCGGTTCGCAGCCTCGAGGACGGTTGGCGGGTTCCGCCAGCTCGTCGTCAGCTGGAAGGTGCGCACCGGTGCGTCGTCGCGCGCGAACTCCGCCGCGAACCCCGCGAGGTTCGCGGCGCTCGCACCACGCCAGCCGTAGATCGCCTGGTTGGGATCGCCGACGGCCATGACCCCGGTCCCCGCGAAGATCCGAGCGAGCAGCCGCGCCTGCACGACCGAGGTGTCCTGATATTCATCGAGAATGACCACCTCATGTCGCTCGCGCAGCTCGGCAACCGCCTCCGGCACCCGCTGACAGATCTCGAGCGCCGAGGCGACCTGGTCGCTGAACTCGATGACCCCTCGGCGTCGCTTCGCCGCCTGATACTGCTCGACGAGCGGCACCAGGAGCCGAAGAGCGCCGACGTCCGCGACGTGCTCCTCGACGGGGCCGTCGTACTTCTTGATGCCGAGCGGCTCGAGGCTCCCGACCTGCGTGAAGGCCTCGACGAGGTCATCGAGGCGCTCCGGGTCGACGACGTGCTCGGTCATCGCGTTGCTCAGGCGCAGCACCGCATCGGTGAGTCTCGCCACGGATTGCCCGAGGTCGACGAGGGCCGGGTCGCCGTGCTCGAGCACGATCCGTCGGGCGAGGAGCCACGAGGCGGCCTCCCCGACGACTTCGGCATCCGGCTCCCGGCCGATGTGGAGGGCGTGCTCCCGGTAGATGGACCCCGCCCAGGCGTTGTAGGTCGAGACCGTCGGCAGATCGAGGGCATCGTCGCCCGTGAGGACACCGACCTGCCGTAGCCGGTCGAGGCGCCGTCGGATACGCTCGGCGAGCTCCCCCGCGGCCTTCCGCGTGAAGGTGAGCCCGAGCACACCGCCCGGGGGCAGTCCGTTGGCGACGAGGTGCACGACGCGAGCCGCCATCGTCTCCGTCTTGCCACTGCCGGCACCGGCCATGACGAGCGCGGGTCGGTCCGCCGGGGCGAGAATGACCTCACGCTGCTGCGCCGTCGGCGGATGGACCGGGTCCTTCCGGGTCGACAGGAGCTCGGCGAGCTCCTCCGGGGTGTACCGTGCACCACTCATGCGCTCACCTGCCCGACGATGTGGATCCGGCAGGGCCCGTAGGCGTACCGGTTCGCACAGTGCGCCGCGACCCGCGCGATGAATGCGCCCCCCGCCATCCCCTCGGCGGTCGCCTCGATCCGCGCTCGCCACTCGGCGGCAGCCGCCTCGTCGAGCGGTGGCTGGCGCAGGGCCGCGAAGTCGGTCTTCGCCGTCGTGCGGGACAGGATGACGAGCTGGGCGCCACCGTGTCGCAGGGCGAGCTCGACGGCCTCGCCGTCGGCGTCGCGGAGCCCGCCGTCGACGAGGGCCAGTTGGTAGGTCGCGAGCTGGGCGTGCTCGGCCACGGAGTTGTCCGAGGTGTACCGTGACTCGGCCCCCGTCTTGAAGTCGACGATGACGGCGGTCCCGTCCGGGTATCGCTCGATGCGGTCGATGCGCCCGCGCACCTCGGCGCGGCCGTAGCCCAGCGCGAGCCGCAGCTCGCGGCCGACGGTCACCCCGCCCGCCCGGGCGAGCTCCCGCTGGTAGGCAACGAGGTGCTCGACGAGGTCCCGCGCGCGCTGCTCATCCGCGACCCGCACCCAGTCCGCCTCGTAGTCGAGCTCGCGAAGCTGCGCGAGCACCGCGGGCAACAGCGTCTCGGCGTCCTCGTCAGCGATCCGCTCCGCGACGTCGTGGACGATCGTGCCGACGCTCGCGCCGATGCTCTGGCCACCGCCACCGAGATGCTCGATCGCCCAGTGCAGCTCGCACGTGCCAAAGCGGTCGATGGTCGACGGCGAGACGCGTACCGGCTCCCCCGGTGCCGCGAGTGGCTCGGTCGTCGAGATCGGCAGGCGTCCGTACCACTCGTCCGGATGCGCGCCAGGGAGCCCAGCCGATGCGAGCCGCGCAAGCGCCTGCGCCGCCGCAATCTCCTGTCGTCGCCGCGTGCCATCCGGTGCCCGCCCACCGGTGAGCTCGCGGCGCAGCCGTCCGGTGAGACCCCGGAGGGTGAGCGGCGCGACCGCCTCGGTGCTCACGTCGGTGACCTCGCCATCCGCCGCGAGCAGCCGAAGGAACGGCGAGCTCGCCCGGTCCTCGCCCGCGATCCCGACCCCGATGAGCCGGGATCGCGCCCGCGATGCGGCGAGCGCCAGGAGCCGCAGTTCGTCGTGCAGCACCTGGCGGCGGCGGTCGATACCGCCCGGCGTGATGCCGTCCCACACGTCGACGAGGTCCTGCACACCGAGCAGCGAGCCCCGCACGCGGAGGTTCGGCCAGATGCCATCCTCAAGCTCCGCGAGGATGACGGTGTCGAATTCGAGGCCGACGACCTGCGCGGGGGTCCCGACCACGACGCGTCCCTCGACCTCACGCCGGGCGAGGGTGTCCTGCCGGACCGTCGCGTCGAGCCAGGACCTGAGGAATACTTCCGCACCGCCCTCCGGGTGACGCTCGACATACCGGTGGGCCGCGGCAAACAGCTCGACGACGGCGTCGAGGTGCCGATTCGCCTCGTCGGCCTCGGTGCCCGCGCCGAAGGCGAGCCGGCCCCACTCCTCGATGAGGCCACTGCCGGACCACACGAGCCAGAGCAGCTCTTCGATGCTGGCGTGCCCCGCCGCCGCCGCGCGGACCCGCTCCAGGAGCTCGGCGACCGTGCGGGCGCGCCGGGCCGCGGCGGAGTCGATCCCAGCGAAGATCCCCGGGGTGCGCATCGCTTCGGTGAGGAGCGTGCGCGAGCCTTCATCCCGGCCCGCGGCGAGGGCATCGATCCGCAGCGCCGTGCGCAGCCGCCGGAGCGCGACGACATCGATGCGGCCGACCGCGCCGGTCAGCAGCGCTTCGGCATGCTCCCCGTCGAGCTCGACGATGCCGAGCGCGATCTCGATCGGTAGCGTGAGGCCACGGACCGCGTGCTCCTCGGGGCCGACCGGCGCGACGCCGGCCGACTCGGCAGGGACCTGCAGGGTGCGCAACTCCCGGGCAAGCCGCACCGCCGCGGTCGAGGTGCGGACGATGACCGCGAGCGACGACCACGGCACCCCCTGATGCACGTGGCGCTCCCGGAGCACGCGGGCGACATAGGCCGCCCGATCAGCGTCGTCCCCGACCCGCACCGCGCGCACCTCGTCGCCCCGATCCGGCGGGACGGCCGGGCTGCGGTGCGGCGCTGCCCCGGCGCGGCCGATCCGCTCGACGATCCGCTCGAGCGCACCGGCGATCGCCGACCCGTGGCGATGACTGCGGTCCAGCGTGAGCCGTCTCGGCTCACCGAGGTCCCGCCAGAACGGCGCCGCGAGGAATGCGCCGGGACGCGCCCCCCGGAACCCGCCCGTGGCAAGGTCCGGGTCGCCAAGCATGACGATCCGGAGCGTCCGGGTGTCGAGCGGGACCCGGGCCGCCAGCCTGCGCAGGAGCTCAAGCGCGCCATGGCCAAGCTCCTGTGCGTCATCGACCACGACCAGGCGCTGGCGCGCGAGCCCGGCTCGTCCCTCCGAGGCGAGCTCGGCCGCGCGACGAAGCACGAATGCGCTGTCGAGCGGTGTGAACTCGGGATAATCCCGCTCGATCCGCTCCCCGAGCTGTCGCATGAACGCGCCAGCGGCCACCCAGGCTGGCCGGCCATGCTGCCGCCCGGTGTCCGCAAGTCCGGCCGCACCGAGCCCTCGCGCAGTCGCCTCCGCGAGGAGCCCGCGCAGCTCGCTCCGGAACCCCTGCAGCAGGCGGGTCGCCCGCGGCACCGGCCAGTCAATCGCAGCCTCGCCGGGCGCATCCTCGTCGAGCAACTCTCGAATGATCCGGTCGTGGTCGGCGCCCGTCAGGTACAGCGGGAGCGGGATGCCCGTGGACTTCGCGTCGTCGAGCACGATCGCATTCGCCAGCGATTGCACGGTGCGCACCATGGTGCCGGGGGTGGGCACCCCGAGGCGATCCGCGAGTCGGTCACGCAGCCGCGCGGCCGCACGTCGATCGGCCGCGATGACGAGGATCTCGCCGGGGTCCCAGCCGCGCGCCAGCACCCGGTCGGCGACGAGCTCGATCGCGACCGTCGTGCGTCCGGTGCCCGCGGCGCCAAGCACCACCGCATCGACGTCGTCCGTGAGCTCGACGACGGCACGCTGGCTCGTGTCGAGGTCGAGCCCGAGGGCGCCGGCGGTGGTCATGGGTTCACGCTATCGAGCACCGGTGACATTGCCGCGTCCGCGCTGAGCGGACAACGGCTCCGGCCTCCATCTGCGGCGCTACGCTGGTGCCGTGGAAGTTCGCATCGGCATCGTCAACATCACTCGCGAGCTCGCCTTCGAGTCGTCGCAGACCGCCCCCGAGCTCGAGGCGGAGATCGCCGCGGCGCTCAGCAGTGGCGCGCAGCACCTCGCGCTCAGCGACGACAAGGGCCGCCGCTTCCTCGTGCCGACCGCGAGCATCGCCTACGTCGAGCTCGGCGCGGAGGCCGAGCGCCGCGTCGGCTTCGTCGCCTGAGACGACCGCACGGAGGCACCCGATGGAGATCGCATTCGTCCTCGTCATCGCGGCCGCGATCGGCCTCATCATTCGCTACCTCGTGCCCGGCCGCGAGTCCCACGGCCTGCTGCTCCTGCCCGCGACCGCGACCGTCATCGCGACCGGGCTGTGGGCGATCCTCGTCTGGTTGGGCCTGCCGTTCGACGGCGGCTGGATCTGGGTCATCAGCATCGGCGCGGCGACCCTCGCGGCGCTGCTCACCGCGGTCCTGCTGCCAAGTGCTCGTCGCGCGGCCGACGAGCGCTACTTCGAAACGGCGCGACGAGCGGGCTGAGCCCGCTCAGGCGGCAAGGCCGAGGGCGTCCATGCGGCGCGTGTGATTCGCGACGAGTTCGCTGAATGCGGGCTCGATTCGCGCTTCATCCGAGCGATGGTCGTCGCTGAAGGCGAGCGCATCGCGCGCGACGAGCAGGGCATCCCCGAGCAGTCGACGGCCCCAGAGGGCGAGCCTCGCCGCAAGCCGGGTGTTGTCCTCCATCGCGCGGGTGAACAGCTCGAGGTACCGCGGGTCGGCGCGCGGGGCAAACAGGGCGAGGACCTCGGTGGCGAGCTCCCGCGGCAGCCCATCGGCGAGCGCGACGAACAGGTCATCGAGGAAGCCGCCCGCCAGGTGGCAGGTCAGCGCCGCCTCGACCCAGTCACGTCCCTCGGTGAGCCGGAGGAACCGGTCGATCGCCGGACGCACGCGCTCCATCTCGGCGACGGGGTCAGCGCCGCGCGCCGCGAGCAACTCGACGAGTGCCCGGTGCCGGTCGAGCGCGACACCGGCCGCGAGCGCGATCGTCGCCTTCGCCTCGGTCGCATGGACGAGCGCGGCCGCCCGGGCGGCATGCTCGAACACGGCGAGCTGCACATAGGCGGCCCGAGCGAGGAACTCCGCGGGCGCGGGCGCGAACTCGTGGAGGTCGATCCGTGCCGTCGGCAGTGCGTCCTCGCGCGAGCGTAAGCGCGGCGCGGGCACGCCGCGCCGTCGGCGCCAGAACCAGTCGACCACGGGGAGCAAGCCTACGCGGCGACGGGGCGCTCGTCGTATCAGGGGAGTCGGGACGGGCTGGCGCATGCCGCTGGTAACATGGACCGGATCCCGACAGAACGGGACCAGCGCCCGAGGCAACGAATGTGGGCGCATCCGCCCGCAGGCGCCGCGCAGTGCGCGCCAGGCGCAGGCACAATCCGACAGGCTCACCACTCGTGACGTTCGCTGAACTCAACATCGATTCCGACATCGTCGAGGCACTCGCCTCAGAGGGCATCCTGGAGCCCTTCCCCATCCAGGCGCAGACCATCCCGCTCGGCCTCGAAGGCCAGGACATCATCGGCCAGGCCAAGACGGGCACCGGCAAGACCCTCGGCTTCGGGCTCCCCCTCATCCAGCGGCTCGGCCGCGACCCCGAGCACGGCGTCAAGGCCGTCGTCATCGTCCCGACCCGGGAGCTGTGCATCCAGGTCGCCGAGGACCTCGTGCTCGCCTCGTCGAACCGCTCGACGCAGGTCGTCGCGATCTACGGCGGCAAGGCGTACGAGGGGCAGGTCGAGGCACTCAAGGCTGGCGCGCAGATCGTCGTCGCGACGCCGGGCCGACTGCTCGACCTCGCGAGCCAGCGCCTCATCTCGCTCAAGGAGGTGCAGACGATGGTGCTCGATGAGGCCGACAAGATGCTCGACCTCGGCTTCCTCCCCGACATCGAGAAGCTGTTCGCGCAGGTGCCGGAGGTCCGGCACACGATGCTCTTCTCGGCGACGATGCCGGGGCCGATCGTCGCACTCGCGCGCCGATTCATGCAGCGTCCCATCCACATTCGTGCCAATGACCCCGACGAGGGACTCACCCAGGCGAACATCAAGCACATCGTCTACCGCGCCCACTCGCTCGACAAGGACGAGGTCATCGGCCGGATCCTGCAGGCTGAGGGTCGCGGCAAGACCGTCATCTTCACCCGGACGAAGCGGGCCGCGGCGCGCCTCGTCGAGGAGCTCAACGACCGCGGCTTCCCCGCCGTCGCAGTGCACGGTGACCTCAACCAAGAGCAGCGCGAGCGGGCGATGGCCGCCTTCCGGACCGGCAAGAAAGAGATCCTCATCGCGACCGATGTCGCCGCTCGCGGCATCGACGTCGACGATGTGACACACGTCATCAACCACACGGTCCCCGACGACCACGACAACTACCTGCACCGCGTCGGTCGCACCGGGCGCGCCGGCAAGACCGGGATCGCGGTCACCTTCGTCGACTGGGACGATCTCCACAAATGGAAGCTCATCGACAAGGCGCTCGAGATGGGGATCGCGGAGCCGGTCGAGACCTACTCCTCGTCCCCGCACCTCTACACCGACCTCGACATCCCCGAGGGCACGAAGGGGCGCATGCCGGGCGCGCATGCCCCCGCCGTCCGGGAATCGCGGCAGGCCTCCGGCGGTCGGCGAGGGAGCGGGAGCGGCCCGGGCAGTGGCCGCGAGCGCACGCGGACCCGCGGTGAGCGTACGACCGGGCGCGGCCAGGGGCACGCCGATCTGCCGACACGCGAGCCAAAAACGCTGCCGGCCGACGGCGACGCTGAGGGGCCGGCCAAGAAGCGTCGTCGGCGCCGCCGCCGTGGTGGCGCAGGCCAGGGCGAGCCAAGCGCCGCGAGTGGCGCGGCAGCCCCGACCGAGTGAGTCGGTCCGGGTCTGATTCGTGCGGGGTGACCGCGGCACCACCGATGCGGTGAGGACCGCGCTGGACCCAGGTGGCAGAATATTCGGGGCCCGTTCCGCGGCCGCCTGATCGACCATGTACGACTGGAGAGCAATGACGCACCCCGACCCGAGCCTCGAGCACATCACCCCCGCGGAGCACGTCGTCGAGACGACGCACAGTGAGCCCGAGTTCACGGGTGACGACTACAAGGCCGTCTTCCGCCACCACCCGGGCGGCGTCGCACTCATCACCGCGGTCGGGCCGGACGGGCCCATCGCCCTCACCGCGACCTCCGTGGCCTCGGTGAGCGCGGAGCCACCGATCATGGTGTTCTCCGTCTCCGAGTTCTCCTCGAGCCTGCCGACGCTCAAGGTCGCCGAGACGGTCGTCATCCACTTCCTCGGCGCCGACGACCTCCGCCTGGCGCGACTCGGGGCGACCTCCGGCATCGACCGCTTCGCCGACACGACGCTCTGGGAGTCGCTGCCGACCGGCGAGCCGGTCTTCCACGGCACCCGCTGGGTGCGCGGCCAGGTGCTCGAGCGGGTCGAGGCGGGCGGCTCGACCCTCCTCCTCGCGCAGGCGATTCAGTCGAACGTCTCAGCGGCGAACCCGGCGCCCGAGCCCGTCGGCCTCGCGTACGTGAACCGCAAGTGGTACGGCCTCACGGACGCCGCCGTCATCGAGTGACCCGCGGCACGCGTCGCAGTCACCGCATTCCTCGATCCGAACGCTAGGCCCAGGACGTCTCGATCGCAGCTGGCTGCGGGCGGCTCAGCGCCCAGCCCGCTCGAGCAGCCGCGCGAGCTGGTCGGCCGCGGTCGTGTGCTCGCCGAGCCGATTCGGCTTGCCCTCGCCGTGGTAGTCGGACGAGCCCGTCACGATGAGGTCGTGCTCCTCGGCCCAGGCCCGCCACCGCGGCAGCCGCGAGGGCTCATTGTCGCGATGGTCGAGCTCCAGCCCCGCGAGACCCGCCCGGACCAGCTCGCGGATGCGGGCGTCCGTGAAGAGCGTCGAGGGCCCACGCGCGCCCGGGTGCGCGATGACCGGCACCCCGCCCGCGGCGACGATGAGCTCGACGCCGCTGACCGGCAGCGGGGCCTTGTGCGCCTGGTAGTAGCCGCCCTGCCAGTGCAGGATCGTCTGGAATGCGGCGGTGCGGTCCGGCACGATGCCCTTCGCCACGAGCGCGTCAGCAATATGCGGCCGTCCGACCGTCTTGCCGTCCGACAGCTGCAGGAGCACATCGTCCCAGGAGATCGGGTAGTCCTTCCCGATGCGCTCCACCATCGCGGCGGCGCGGCCGAACCGCTCCTCGCGGATCGCCGCCATCTCCCGCACCAGGTCCGGGTGATCGGGGTCGACGAAGTACCCGAGAATGTGGACGCTCGCGAACTCGAGCTGCGTCGACAGCTCGAGTCCCGGGATGACGAGCAGCCCCGTCCCCTCGGCCGCCGCCATCGCCTCCGCCCACCCGGCCGTCGAGTCGTGGTCGGTGATCGCGACGGTCCCGAGACCCGCGGCGGCCGCGGCCGCGATGAGGTCGGCGGGACGCTCCGTGCCATCCGAGATCGAGCTGTGCGTGTGCAGGTCGATCGGCCCCTCGCCCGGCGTCAGACGGGCCACGTGGTCCATCCCGGTCGCTGCGGCATGCCGCCAGCCTATTCGCCTACGCTGTCCCCGCCATGATCGCCCGCTTCGTCGCCGCCGTGCTCGTGCTCGCGCTCGCTGGGGCGTGCATCGTGTTCGGCTGGCCGCAGCTCTTCGGGCTCGAGCAGGCCACAGGCGTCGCATGGGTCGTCGCACTGCGCGGCCTGTGCGCGGCGATCGCGCTGGCGGGCGTCGTGCTCTTCACCCTCATCGCCCTCGTCGCCCGCGCCACCCGTCGGTTCGCGGCCGCCGTCGCGATCGTGCTCCTCGCATTCGTGGGTCTGCAAACCGTCGTCCTCGGCTCCCGCGGACTCATCGGCACCGGCATGGGCGCCGCCGAGGACACGACCGTGACCGTGCTCGCGTGGAACACGCTCGGCGACGAGGTCCCCGCCGAGGAGATCGCGACGCTCGTCCGGCAGACGGAGGCCGATGTCGTCGCGCTGCCCGAGACGACCTGGGACCGCGGTGCGGAGGTCGTCGCACTGCTGGAGGCAGAGACCGGGGATGGTCCGGGCTGGCAGCTCTTCACCTTCGCGTACGACCAGATCCTCAAGGCCCGCTCGACGACGATGCTCGTCTCCGACCGGCTCGGCGAATACCGCGCGGAGACCGATCGCCCGACGACCCCAGAGCTGCCGTCGCTCCTCGCGGTCCCCGTCAACGGCGAGGGCCCGACGCTCGTCGCCGTCCACCCGATCGCGCCCGTGCAGATCGCCGATTGGCGGGACGGCCTCGAGTGGATCGCGGAGGTGTGCGCCGCCGACCGTGGCAGCGTCATCGTCGCCGGAGACTTCAACTCGACGATCGACCACTGGACACGCCTCGCGGACCCGAGTGTGCCGAACGCGCGGCTCGGCGCCTGCCTCGACGCCGCGGAGGCCGGCGGGCAGGGCGGGCAGGGCACCTGGCCGACCGAGCTCCCCGCCCTCCTCGGCGCCCCCATCGACCACGTGCTGCACACCGCGGACTGGCTCACGACCGGCTTCCGGGTCATCGGCTCGCGCGACCACGCGGGCAGCGACCACCGGCCGGTGCTCGCCCGCCTCACGCCGGCCGAGTAGCCGCGCTGCGCGTATGCGGGAGAATGGGGGCATGGGTGAGCAGAGTGGGGTGACGGCGGCCGCCGAGCAGCCGCGGGCGACCGCGAACCGATCGACGACGCCGCGCAGCGAGGCCTTCGCCGCGTACATCGGCTCGAACTGGGCCGAGCGCGCGCACGTGACCCCGGCACGGCGCGAGGTGGCCCCCTTCGCGGCAGCCCGCCGCGCACGGATCAGCGCCCTGCACACCGGGCGCCGCCTCATCCTCCCGGCAGGCCCCGCGAAGGTGCGCTCAAACGACTGTGACTACCCGTATCGCGCGCACTCCGCATTCGCCCACCTCACGGGGTGGGGCGCGGACACCGTGCCTGGCTCGATCCTCGTGCTCGAGCCAGAGGGCGACGGGCACGCCGCGACGCTGTACCTCCGCGAGGCCGCTGGCCGCGACTCCGACGAGTTCTACGCGAACCCCGAGATCGGCGAGTTCTGGGTCGGCCCGCGGCCCTCGCTCGACGATGTCGCGGCGGAGCTGGGGCTCGCGACCGGATCGCTCCGCACCTTCACGAATGCGGCACTCGCCGACCTCGACTGGAATGTCCCGACCCTCGTCGTCCGCGACGCGGACCCGGAGCTCACCACCCGGATCGACGGGCTGCGCCCGCCGGCCGCCCTCGACGCGGCGCACGAGCTCGACGCCGAGCTCGCCCGCGACCTGTCCGAGCTGCGACTCGTCAAAGACGCCTACGAGGTCGGTGAGCTGCGGGCGGCGGTGGCCGCGACCGCGCTCGGCTTCGACGACATCGTCGCCGACCTGCCGGAGATCATCGCCCACCCGCGGGGCGAGCGCGTCGTTGAGGGGACCTTCAACCGCCGCGCCCGGATGGAAGGCAACACCGTCGGCTACGAGACGATCGCCGCCGCCGGGCCGAACGCGTGCGTCCTGCACTGGACGCGCAACGACGGTCCCGTCGTGCCGGGCGACCTCATCCTCATCGACGCGGGTATCGAGCTCGAGAGCCTCTACACCGCCGACATCACGCGGACCCTGCCGGTGAACGGGCGCTTCACCGAGGTGCAGCGCCGCGTGTACGAGGCGGTGCGGGAGGCGGCGGACGCGGCGTTCGCGATCGTACGGCCCGGCATCGTCTTCCGCGAGGTGCACGCCGCCGCGATGGCGGTCATCGCCGCCAAGACGGCCGAGTGGGGCTTCCTCCCGGGGACGGCGGCCGAGTCGCTCGAGGCCGACGGGCAGCACCACCGGCGCTACATGGTGCACGGCACCTCCCACCACCTCGGCATGGACGTGCACGACTGCGCGCAGGCGCGCCGCGACTTCTACATCGACGGCGTCGTCGAGGCCGGCATGGTCTTCACGATCGAGCCTGGCCTCTACTTCCAGCCTGACGACCTCACGGTGCCGGAGGAGTATCGGGGCATCGGCGTGCGAATCGAGGACGACATCCTCGTCACGGCCGACGGCGCCGAGAACCTGTCAGCGGGCATCCCGCGCACGGCGGACGAGGTCGAGGCCTGGCTGGCGCGCTAGCACGCTACTCCTGGCCGACCGACCCCAGCTCCGCCTCCCCGAGCGCGAGCCGTGCCGCCGCGGCCCGCTCCGGCGGCACGATGACCTGGTAGCTGCTCGCGATCACCTGCCGCGTCGAGGAGAAATCCCGGCGCCGGCGCACGACCGCATACGAGATGAGGCTGAGGATCATGCCGAGCCCTGTCGTCGCCAGCACCGCCGCCGCCATGAGCCGGAAGGCGCTCGTCGGGTCGGGGGTGAAGAGGGAGAGGAGCACGGCAAAGATGAGTCCCATGAATGCCCCATTGGCGGCACCGGTGAGGGCCGCTTTCCCATAGGAGAGTTTCCCCGTGACGCGCTCGACCGTCTTGAGGTCACTGCCGACGATCGACGTCGTCGACACGTCGAAGTCCGCCTTCGCGAGGCGGTCGACGAGCGCCTGCGCCTCGGGGTATGTCTCGAGCGTCGCGATGGTCTCGCCGCGCGGCAGCGAGCCAGCGTCCCGGGCCGAGAAGGGCGGCTGCGTGCTCACTCCGCCATTGAACCACGCCACGGCACTGCGCCGCCCGTCGCGGACGCCGCGACACCGACGCACGGCCCCGCCAGCACCGGGCCCGCGGACCTCCCGGGGGTAGGGTTTCAGCCGTGAGCACGAACCGGGTCTTCGCGGCGCGCCTGGCTGGTGTGTCCGTCTTCGACCCGAACGGCGACCGGGTCGGCCGGGTGCGCGATGTGCTCGTCGTGCGCCGTGCGAGCTCGAGCCCGCGCGTCGTCGGACTCGTCGCAGAGGTGCCCGGCCGCAAGCGGATCTTCTTGTCGATCGGCCGTGTCACCTCGATCGCCGCCGGCCAGGTCATCACCACGGGGCTCATCAACCTCCGCCGCTTCGAGCAGCGCGCCGACGAGGTGCGGCTGCTCGCTGAGCTCGTCGGCCGTCGCGTGCACCTCGTCACCGACGGCAGCGAAGCGCTCATCGAGGATGTCGCGATCGGGCAGACGCCGACCGGTGAGTGGGAGGTGACCCAGCTCTTCGTCCGGAAGCCCCGCACCGGCGGCTCGCCGTTCAGCCTCGCGAAAGGGCCCACCGCATTCGTCGCCTGGGCGGATGTCACCGAAGATGCGGCGAGGCCCGGCGAGGACCAGTCCGCCGATCACCTGCTCGAAGAGATCAACGAGCTGCTGCCTGCCGACGCGGCCGCCGTGCTCCTCGACCTCCCCGACAAGCGCCTCATCGAGGTTGCCCGCCAGCTCGCCCCCGAGCGGCTCGCCGACCTCGTCGCCGAGATGGGCGAGGACGACCAGGCGCAGCTGCTCACGGCACTCGGCCAGGAGCGCGCCGCCGAGGTCCTCGATGAGATGCAGCCCGACGACGCGGCCGACCTCATCGCGAGCCTGCCGACGGAGGTCGGCGAGACCCTCCTCGAGCTCATGGAGCCGGAGGAGGCGGAGGACGTCCGCGCCCTGCTCGTGTACGACTACGACACCGCCGGTGGCCTCATGTCCCCCGAACCGATCATCGTCTCGGCGGATGCGACCGTCGCGGAGGGGCTCGCGCTCATCCGGCGTCACGAGCTCGCCCCCGCCATGGCGTCGCTCGTGTGCGTGACGCTGCCGCCGTATGAGACCCCGACGGGACGGTTCCTCGGGGTCGTGCACTTCCAACGCATGCTGCGCTACCCGCCCCACGAGCGCCTCGGCGCCCTCGTCGACCCGGGTGTCGAGCCACTGCAGGTCGAATCGAGTCTCGCCGAGGTCGCGAGGGATCTCGCGAGCTACAACCTCGTGTCGCTGCCCGTGGTGGACAGCGGACATCGACTCGTCGGCATCGTCACGATCGACGACGTGCTCGACCACCTGCTGCCGGAGGACTGGCGCACCGCTGACACCCCGAGCATCACCCCGACGACCGCGTCGATCCCGATCATGCCGGAGTCGCCGACGACGGGGGGCCATTGATGGCGGTGCGGCGCGGACGGGCGATGGATATGCCCCGCGGCGCGCGCGTGCGACTGCCCGGGGGGGAGAGCGATCGCTTCGGCCGCTTCACGGAGGCGATCGCGCGGGGCATGGGCACGCCGTGGTTCATCTTCGGCCTCACGATCTTCGTGACCGTCTGGATGGGCTACACCTACGTCGCGGAGCAGTACGGCTGGTGGCGCTTCGACTCGGTCGTGCTCGGCTTCACCGCCTTGACCCTCGTCCTCTCGCTGCAGGCGAGCTACGCAGCGCCCCTCATCCTCCTCGCGCAGAACCGTCAGGACGACCGCGACCGCGTCGCGATGGAGCAGGATCGGCAGCGGGCGGAGCGCGGCCTCGAGGACACCGAGTACCTCGCCCGCGAGATCGTCGCACTGCGACTGGCCGTCGAGGAGCTCGCCTCCAAGGATTTCGTCAAGCAGGAGCTCCGTGCGCTCCTCGCGGACCTCGAGCGTGACGAGGACGGCGCCGGGTCGCCACGGCCATGATGGGGACGAATGCGGCGGGCGCGGCCGCGCATCCCTCCGGCCCGTCGCCGAGTGCGGATTCGAGTCAGGCCCTGCTGACGGCGCTCGGCCGGGTCATCGACCCGGAGCTGCGACGGCCGATCACCGCGCTCGGGATGGTGCGCAGCGCGCGACTCGACGGCGGGCAGGCCACGGTCGACCTCGCGCTGACCGTCGCGTGGTGCCCGATGGCGGACCGGATCGAGCGCGATGTCCGGGAGGCGGTCGCCAGCGTCGAGGGCGTCACCGAGGTCGACGTCGAGGTAGGGGTGATGAGCGACGAGGAGCGGCAGGCGCTCTTCGATCGGGTGCGTGGCGGGCGACACAACCGCTTCGGACCGGACAACACGCTCACCCGCGTCATCGCGGTCGGCTCGGGCAAGGGCGGGGTCGGCAAGTCGACCGTGACGGCCAACCTCGCGGTGGCGCTGCGCCGCCACGGTCTCGCGGTCGGGATCATGGATCTCGACGTGCACGGCTTCTCCATCCCGGGGCTGCTCGGCATCGCCGGTGCGCGCCCCAACCGGGTCGAGGGCCTCGTCATGCCGCCGCGTGGCCACGACGTGCCCGCGATCTCGATCGGCATGTTCACCGAGGGGACCGAGCCGGTGTCGTGGCGGGGGCCGCTGCTGCACCGAACGATCGAGCAGTTCCTCTCCGATGTGTGGTTCGGCGACCTCGATGTGCTCCTCGTCGACCTCCCGCCGGGCACGGGCGACATCGCGATCTCCTTCGGGCAGTTCGTCCCCCAGGCGGAGTTCCTCGTCGTGACGACGCCCCAGCCGGCCGCGGCGGAGGTCGCGGTGCGGGCGGGTCTCCTCGCGCGACGACTCGGGCAGCCGATCGCGGGCGTCGTCGAGGCCATGTCGGCGATGCCGCTGCCGGGCGGGGAGCTGCTCGAGCTCTTCGGTGCCGGTGGCGGCGCGGAGACCGCGCGGCGCCTGTCGACGCCGCAGCAGGAGGTCGAGCTGCTCGCGAGCATCCCGCTGTCGGTCGCGCTGCGGGCCGGGGGCGACTCGGGCGTGCCCGTCGTCATCGGCGAGCCGACGGACCCGGCGGCCGTCGCCTTCCGGGCACTCGCGGACCGCCTCGTGCAGCGCGCGCCCTCCCGCGCCGGACGCTCCTTGCTGTAGGGCGCGCGGGCCGGCCGGGCGGTCCCCACCCGGCCACCTACCCCCGCCCAGGGTGCGTCGAAGCGCCGAGGAGGTGCCGCCGGACAGGCACCCTCGGCACGTGGACACACCCTCGGTGAATGGGAGCGGATACCCGTTCAGGGCTCGGCGACGCGGCCGAGCAGCTCGATGAGAATGCGCTCGGCGACGCGCGGGGGCAGCGCCTCGACGGCGGCGAGGAGCGGCGCGCTGTCGGCGGGAAGGCCAGCGTGTGGGTCGATGCCGAATGCGTGCAGCAGCCCCGCCGCAGCCGCCGAGTCGATCGGGGCGCGCCCCGCGAGCGCGTCTGCGGCACCAGCAGGTCCCGCGGCCGCCACCGCCGCGAGCAGCGCGTCGCCGTCAACCGCGGGCCGCCCCCGCACCTCGTCCGCCGCCGCGAGGAATGCGGGCACGAGCTCGTCAAGCACCCGCTCGGTCACGGGGGTCACCGTCAGGTGCGTCGTGCGTGGCAGCGGCGCACGGCCCGGCTGCTGCAGTCCGGGCTGCGGCTGGACGACGAAGCCATGGCGAGCCACCGCGTCCGCCCAGTGGTGCGGGTCGATCCGCTCGGCGGCCGGCACCTCGGGATCGGCGGCGACCGCAAACATCGGGCCGACCGGTTCGCCGACGACCCG
>Ga0182742_1000851_pt1 | contig 43749 bp, 44 predicted proteins | sample eDN5th37CBELigMG_FD_128880 | JGI IMG/M metagenome (GOLD analysis project Ga0182742, IMG submission 128880) | Enriched Miracle-Growth compost microbial communities from Emeryville, California, USA - eDNA 5th pass 37_C BE-Lig MG (version 2)... ... | reverse complement strand
TCGTTATTATTAGGATGGAGGAGATGGTGTACATCAATGCTAAGCAGCAATAACCTCGAATGCCATTGGTGATTCCCCAGCCTAAATAAAAAAGCAGATATCAGACTAAAATAAATGATGAAAAATGTTTTGCTTATACCGTCATCAACCTTTTACATTTTTAGGAGGAATTTGCATTAACTAGCCTCCTCCACTCTCAGAATGAATCGAATCGAAACGGAAACGATAAGGGAAATCAGCTAATTGTCTTGAAAAGGAGGAGATTAAATAATGTACCTCACTTCTATTGATGAAGTAGAAAACTTTATCCAACTAAACGAGTTAAGTTTTCTTTATGTCTTAACCAATGGTTGAAGTGTTTGCCACAGTTTACTTCCTCAGGTCGAGGATATTCTTAAAGAGTTTTCTCGTATTAAATTAGCGACGATTAATGCAGAAGAAGTACCCGAAATTGCAGGTCATTTGATGGCTTTTACCGTGCCTGTTTTGGTTTTATATTATGATGGAAAAGAGGTTTTAAGGGAAGCACGAATTGTTCATTTAGAAAAATTCCAAGAAAACATTAAACGGATTTATGAAAGCATTTAACCCAGATTTCACTTTTATATAAAAAGGGAAAAGCCTTCATTCTAATGTGAAGGCTTCTTCGTTCTATGTTGGAATCAATGCATCCCTTTCCATTCGCCTTGGTTTTTGGATGATTTCTTCCTTTTTTCTTTTTCCTTATGTGCTCGGTTAGCTGCTGCACTACCAAGTTCTTTCGAGAATTCTGAATCCGTCTTACTCGAGTCAAAACCCTGTTTATTTTTTTGTGCTGCATCATTTTTCTTCGTACGTTTCGCCATTTGGTATCCCCCCTTGATTGTTATTATGGAAAAGGATCAGGGAAATATCCTCATGACTCTTTGGTAAAATCTATTAAAAATGGTGAATTAGATTTCACGGTAATATCTTAAAGAAACGTATTTTTCATCCATACTGTTGCCAAAACTCTGTTGTTCTTCCGCAAAAACAAACCCTTTTGCCTCATCTGTTGTGTTGCTCCTTTTTCTTTTTGCACTTCTGTAAGAACATTCAACAAGAGGGTACCAATCCCTTCTCTCCTTCTTTCTGGATCTAAATATAAAACAAAGACCTCACTGATATTTTTCCCAATCATCCCGCCACCTATTGCACCAACAACCTCTCCAGCCTCAATCGCAGCAAACCAGCCATCCCACCCCTCGGATTCAACGGTAATCTCTTCCCGGATGCGTTCAAGATGATAAAATTCCGCTATGGTTCTTTCTATGTATTCCTCGGAGTGAGTATCCTTGTAGGTAGCCCGATAGGCTTTGGAACAAACTTTTGAAATTCCTTCAGCATGCGTGATATCTGCACGTTTAATGTCCACTCTTTTTCCTCCTCGCCCAAATAAAATATATTTTAACAAAAATTAAACCTGGGAAATGACAACCCAGGTTTTAATGATCATCCTTGTGTATCAAGTGGCTCCAACCGCGATTCGATTGCCTGTCTTTGATCCTCAAAGTATGGGGGCAAGGCAAGGGTTTCACCTAATTGCTCGAAAGATTCATCCCCTTCAAAGCCAGGTCCATCCGTTGCTAATTCGAACAAGATGCCGTTCGGCTCGCGGAAATAAAGAGAACGGAAATAATATCTTTCCACAAAGCCTGAACTAGGGATTCTATTTTCTTTAAGGAAGACAACCCATTTGTGCAATTCATCTTCACTTTCCACACGAAATGCAACATGGTGCACACTTCCTCTACCAGCTCGTTCACGAGGAAGATCTGCCTGTACAATGATATGGACCTCTGCACCATTTCCTCCTTCTCCAGTCTCAAATACGGTTACATCAAGTTGGCCGGCAGAAAGATTGTATTTCCCACTTTCTCGATACCCTAATATTTGTGTTAAAACCCGCTCCGTTGGTCTCAAATCTGCAACGGTCAACACGACCGGACCGAGCCCAAAGATTGCATGCTCAACTGGAACAGGACTTTTATCCCAAGCCTTTCCCCCCGAAACTCCCTTGTTATTCTCATCAGAAATGAGGGCTAGGCGCTGATTTTCAAAATCCCTAAAAAACAATGATTTTTTTCCATTCATTTCTGTCAACTCATTATGTTCAACATTATATTTTTCAAAACGCTTTTTCCAATATTGAAGAGACTCATCTGATGGTACCCGTAAAGTTGTCAATGAGATGCTGTTTGTCCCTGGATAGGTTCTGCCGGCATTTCGAATTTCAAAAAAGGTTAAATCTGTTCCAGGATTTCCTCTTTCGTCTGCATAAAACAGATGATACATTGAGGTTTCATCCTGGTTTACTGTTTTTTTCACTAATCTCATTCCGAGTGTTTTTGTATAGAATTCATAGTTTTTTTTGGCATCTTTGGTAATGGCAGAAACATGATGCTGCCCTTTTAATGGTTTTAATTGCATGTTCAAACCCCTTTATTTGGTCCTTTTTTATCATTGTAGTTCTTAATGGGTAGAGTTTCCAATAACATGCTCTTTAAACACTCCTACAGGGCAGACTCTCTGAAAAACCTTAAATTGAAGTTTCTGTGAAACATTTAACAAAAATGAAAATCAGAAGGGTTTTTATGTAACAATAAAGAAGAAATAAGGTTAGTACATTTTATACCTCAATTAGAATAATTGGAGGTGCAAAAGATGCACATGAGTGAACCTTTAAAGGGAAGCCTGGTGCAGCTAGAGAATCTTACAGAAAAAGACCTTCCTGTATTATGGGACCTCATCTTTAATGAGGATTATCCAGAATGGAGAAAATGGGATTCACCGTATCTTACCTTACAACCTATTGAATACGAGAAGTTCCATGACCAAATGCTCAACTTTATAAAACAGGAACTAGATAAGCAATTGCTGATTAAGGTTTCAGACAATATTATCGGTGTTTTATTTTACGATTGGGAACATGAATCTTCAAATTCACTAGAAATTGGAATTGCTATTTACCACCCCACATATCGAGATGATCAGTATGTCGCAGATGGCTTAATAACATGGATGGACTTTTTATTTTACATCTTTCCCATTCCACGAATTGGATTAACGACATGGTCTGGAAATGAACGAATGATCAAAATCGGGAAAGAACTAGGCATGATGGAAGAAGGACGTATTCGCAAAAGTCGCATTTATCGAGGGAAATATTATGACAGTATTAAGCTTGGTATCTTAAGAGAAGAGTATGAAAATTTAACAATAAAAGAAAAACCATCCATCCATTATGGATATTTAATAAATCTCACAAAGAAGCTTGGGTCTTTTTATGGTTCCAAGCTTTTTATTAACTTTTCCACTCCCCCTTTAACACAGCCTTTAATAAAGGAAAAGCAGTCCAATTCAATTTAGAAAAGGACTGCTAATTCGTGTGCATTGGTGTTGTATATCAAAACAGAACTGTTACAGTTGTGATCGGTCGTTTTTCAATGTCAACAAGAAGTAACTTTTGTTATTTCCACCACTCATCAAAAATAGTGGCAGGTAATTGGCGTTTATGTTCTGTTACGAGATAGCGTTTCTCGATTTTTTCCGCAACTTCAGGAGAAACCTTTTTGCCTTCAAGGTAATCATCAAGCTCGTCATAAGTAATACCTAACTCTGTTTCATCGGCTTGCCCTGGCTTTTGATCCAATAAGTCTGCTGTAGGAACTTTCAAATAGAGCCTTTCTTCTGCACCTAACTCCTGTAGCAAAGCTCTCCCTTGGCGTTTACTTAAACCTGATAAAGGGAGAACATCGGCTCCACCATCGCCATATTTTGTATAAAAACCAGTAACAGCCTCGGCAGCATGGTCGGTTCCAATCACAAGCAACCCTTCTTCTCCGCCAATTGCATATTGTGCAATCATTCTCATGCGTGCCTTTACATTGCCTTTATGATAATCGCTTAGTAATTTGCTACCTATGGTATTGAATTCCGTCTCAACAGCATCCACGGCACTTTTGACATTATAAACATACTCTTTATCTGCCTTAATAAAATCTAACGCGGCTTTTGCATCATCCTCATCTTTCTGAACTCCATAAGGGAGGCGCACAGCAATAAACTTTGCTTCATACCCTTCTTTTCTAGCTTCTTCCACCGCAAGCTGGGCAAGTCTGCCTGCTAGACTTGAATCTTGTCCACCACTAATTCCAAGTACAAAGCCTTTAGCTCGAGAGTTTTTTAAGTAGTTTTTTAGAAAAGTTACACGGTCTTTAATTTCTTGCTTTGCATCAATTTCTGACTTTACATGTAAATCCTTTATAATTCTCTCTTGTATATTCATCGCATCCACCTCGTTTATAACATACTAAAAGTTTAATACTTTCTGACTCTAGATTCAAATGAATGGTCGGATTGGACGAGCGGTATCTTTTTTTAACTTCGACAAAACACGAAGAATCTTCTCTTTCTTTGCCGAACAAGTACTTGTTTTGTCATTCTTAAAGGATTCCTTTATTCGATAGCGAATGTGTAATTATCGGGGAGGGATTCGTATGAATACAAATGCAGTTGCAAAATTACTTGGTGTTTCACCGAGCACCATTCAGCGCTGGGTGAAGCATGCCAATCTTAAAATGAACCGAAATGAACTTGGCCATTATGTGTTTAATGATGCTGATATTGATGTAATGAAAAAAATTCAAGAGCAGATTAATAATGGAGTCCTCCTTCAAGATATTGCTGCGGCAGCGAAAAAGACTCGACAGGCAACGGTAAAGAAAGAAATTCGCCAGGTTGATTTCGAGAAACTTCTAACTAAAATAACTGAACTTGAGGCAAAAATAGAGCGTAAAGCTGATGAACATGTTTCGTACCAACTTCTGCAGCACCGAAGAGAAATCGAGGAACTTCATGAAAAAATTGACACTCTCACTCAACAAATTGAACAGTTAGAAGAAAAGAACAGCAAAAATGAAATGGATTCAATCGATATGGTCGCAGCCTCCACTGAAGAGACTGGACTCTTTAAAAGGCTAAAGAAAAAAAACTTCATTAGTTCATTTTTAGGGATTTAAAAAAGCACATTTTAAAGGATGTGCTTTTTTCTTTCTTATAGACATAAATATAGGCTTTGTGAATAACCTAGTTTTCACCTTGGACAGCGTTCTAGTTTAATCTATGTAGTGATTTTTTCATAGGTCTTTTTATCACATATAATAAATAATCTTCCATCAGTTGGGATCTCTTCATGAGAGCGCCGTGCGATATCTAAGCTAGTTCCGTCCGAAATTAATGTTGCACCTTGTTCAAATAGTTCTGCAGCAGCATCCCTATACGTAACCCAATGGTTTTTCTTCCTAATCTCATAAAGGGTTTCCCCTTCTCTTTTACTCATTAGCTGTTCAAATAATTGACTAGATCCATGATGAATGGTCGCTTGCGCCATTAATCGAGACAAAGAGTCACTAGACAGTATAAATTCATCGACATTTGCGTGGTCAAAAAGTGCCAGGTGCATTTCCTTCTTCACTTCCACCACTGTATAGATATCTTTATTATATTTTTTTGCCAGTTGCTCTACTCTTGAAGCAATGAGAAGAGACTTTCCATCCGAATACTCTGCTTGTTCATTCCATTCATCGGAAAAAATTGCCACTGATCTTGCCTCAAGAATATTGGCTTTTAGTAAGACATCTTCAGCAGCTGGGTTTCCACTAACAAACTGGACCCGCTCGTGAACGATTGGCGAATGGGGGCTATTATCGATAACGACCATATCACTTTTAGTTTCGTTAAGGAGGATTTCCTCAATGATACTTCCGAGCTTATCCTTTGAGGAGCCAATCAAGATATAATGTTGTTTCCCCTCATATTTCAATTTCCCTTCCTCCTTTAGCCTCCGGAAGATAGTAAAACCCTCGAAGAGCTTTCCTACGAGAATCCCCATAGCGCCAATCCCAAAGGTATAGACAAAAGCCATTGTAAAGATCTTTCCAAAATCAGTTTTAGGATATATCTCACCGTATCCAACTGTAACAAGTGTCGTCATCGTCCACCATAGGGCGTCAAGAAACCGCGGAAATGTTTCAGCCTCGACCTTCAACATTAACAAACTACAAAGCACAATTAGCATAATAGGAATCACTGCCGCATGCCACAGACTAATCTTGATTAATTTTGAGAGCATTCTATGTAAAACACCCATCATGTATCCTCTTTTCACAAGGCTCTTGTTGCTTATTGTATTTACTGCATTTTATTTGTACACATCTAAAGAAATTCAATTATCAGATAAGAACTTGTAAACTTATTTAAAGCTTCATCATTAGCCGTACTTACGCTAAAATACCAACTGAGTTTTTTAAGTATGCCCAAAACAGTGAAGATGAATGCCTCTTTATGCATCAGACCAAGAGTATATTTTTCGCCAATAAAAAGACGGTGGATTTTCATCCCCCGTCCAATTCCAAAGAACAACCAAATTATAGAGCCAGTTACTTCGTAAAGCGATTCGCATAGCTGGATGCTACAAATGCTTCTGGTTTAATTTTAGGTTCAACGCCAATGGTTTCAAGTCTTGAAACCATTTCCTGTACAAACTCTCTTGTCTTATTTCTCTTCCCTGAACCGATATCTAAATGACCTTCCATCGTAAAAGTAGCACCTTTGTAGATATGCGGTAAAACGATATCAATCATCCGATTCTTATGCTCTTCTGTAAACTGATAAACGTTTTCCTCCGTGAGTGAAGTTTCATAGCTGATCCGTTCATGGAGATGAAGCATTTTTCTTGGAACAATACTTTTTCTAATACAAGCCCATGCGCCTTTCCCTTCATTTTGAATTACAATGCCAGTAATAAAAATGGTCCTGTCCATATGAACCTGAGAATCAGTTCCAACCATTAACTTATAATTCCCATTAGGCTTTCGGCTCATAAACTTAAGGATTCTCTCAAATACCTCGTCAAAAGTCATGTTCTGCTCTTGTAAATTCTGAAAAACATATTGATTTGTACCCACCTGTTATCACCACATTATTTGGGATAGAGTTAAATTCATTCACCCTCAAACACCTCGGATACTATTATTGTATTAAGCTAGCAACAGGATGTTGTTCATTTTCTGTGATTTTTTCAAGTGGACACGCACCAAAGTAACCCCTCATTTATATACCAGTTGGCCAAGTAGCCAAACGTCGCTCACTTTTTTTGCGTTTTGAGGTCAATAGGTATTCAAGCGATTGACATAAAAATTTTCTAGTTTCGGCTGGCTCAATCACATCATCAATTAAATGTTTGGCTGCCGCTTTATATGGCGAACTATCAAATGACCAATGGTTAAGGAGCTCTTGTCTCATTTCCTTTGGATTTTCGGATTTTGCCAGCTCACGACCATAAACAACGTTAATTCCAACTTCAGGACCTGTGAAATTTATTTCTGCTGTAGGCCAAGCCACAACTAAATCCCCACCCATTCCTGGACCAGACATATTGCCGTAGGCTGCACCAATGCTTTTACGGATGACTACAGAAATCTTAGGTACTGTGGCTAGGGCCAGTGCTTGATTCCAAACCATGATTTTTGTTGGCATTTTTGCTTTTTCTGCTTCCGAGCTGATACGGAATCCTGGTGTATCATGAAGAAAGACCAATGGAATATGAAAAGAATCACAGAGACAGATAAATTCTGTGGCCTTTTGACATTCTTGAGGCCCAGGTGCACCTGCGAATTGATTCGGTTGATTCGCAATAATTCCCACGGTTTGCCCATTTAAATGTCCCAGTACAGTAATCAGCCCTTTTCCAAATTTAGGCTGAACTTCAAATATCTCCCCATCGTCAACGAGAACTTGAATGATTTTTTTCATATCATATACCCGATTGCTTTTCTCTGGAAGAATGTCATACACTTCCTCCACCCTCCGATAAGGGTCATCATTGGTTGGCCTCATCGCTGGCTGTTCATCACCATTTTGCGGCATATATTCAAAATAAGCCTTCAACTGGTTAATACATTCTTCTTCAGATGCGGCATTCTGGTCAATTTGACCGGTAAATTTATTATGAACATTAACGCCTCCGAGTTCCTCTGGCGCTAATTTTTGTCCATTTGCGAGTTCAAGCATCCTTGGTCCCGCAATTGCCATGCACGTACCATTAAGCTGGGTGACAAAATCAGAGGAAACCGCCATCCACGTTGGTCCACCAAAGCTATCACCAAGAATAGCCGTCATCGTCGGAACCTGGCGATGATGAGTTAACATTTCTGGAGGAAACAATTTATCGCTAATCCCGTCTGAGCCCATCCCATCTGGCATCCTTAACCCTCCACCTTCATGTAAGAAAAACATCGGTAAGCCATTTCGTACGGCAAATTCGTGTACCATTCTTGATTTTCGAATATGGACATTTCCTTCTGTTGCTGCAAAAACGGTTTTGTCTCCAGCCTGAACAACTGCTGGTCGCCCATTGACTTTACAAACGCCCGCTATGAGACCATCTCCATAGCTTTTCTGCTCCTTGCCACTTACATCGGACGTATTTAACATTCCAAACTCCATAAATGACCCTTCATCAGCTAATAAGTCAATTCTCTCTCGAGCGGTTAAAAAGCCTCGGTGATGCTGACTTTTAATTTTCTCTTCTCCCCCACCTAATTGTGCGGCAGCCTTTCTCTCTTGTAGATCTTCTACTTGTCTTCTAATGTTATCCATAGAAACCTCCTATTACTCTAGTTACTAAAGATTCTAACTGGTCAGTATATTGATCTATCATTAAAAGCCTCCTATTAGTAGCAGGCTCTTACAATATTATTAATAGAACACGTTTTATGTAGACCTATAGTTTAGAATCTTCTGAATATATCATTTACTCTATCATAATATGTATGAAAGCATATAACAAATATTTCAATTAAAACGTATGCTTTCCATTTTTAACGAAAAAAATGATAGAAACTGTTAGAATATAGGTAGAGCTAATAGTCCTTAAATGGAGATGACCAAAATGAACAAAATCGTTTTATTTGATGGAGAATGCCACTTTTGTGACCAGAGTGTTCAATTCATCATTAATAGAGATCCTAACGTTACCTTTAAGTTTGCATCAATACAAAGTGATATAGGGCGACAAATCATTAAGGATTATAGCATCCCACTGCATATAGATAGCTTGATATTAATCGAAGAGAAGCAATTTTATTTAAAGTCAACTGCCGCCCTACGGATCTGTAAAAGTTTAAAAGGGGTGTGGAAAATCGGTGTTTTCTTTCTCCTTATTCCAACACCTATCCGGGACTTGGTCTATCATGTTATTGCGAAAAATAGATATAAGTGGTTTGGAAAAAAAGAAGTATGCAAAATCCCTTCACCAGAAATAAAGAAACGATTCTTATAACATTAGCTTCCAATTTCTAATAAAAACTTTTGAACTTCTTTTAGAAATAGCTCCTTTTCTTCCAAAAAAGGGTAGTGATTGCTCTTTGAGAATGTTACCAGGTTGGAACCCGAAATCTCAACATGCATCTCGAGTGAGTACATCAATGGACATTGAACATCATACTTCCCACACATAATAAGCGTAGGAGTCGTTATCAGTTTTAACTTTTTGCTTACATCATAGATTTGTAGTTCACGATTAAAGTAGTTCATTCTTTTGGCTGACATTTTTTTCGTTCTATTTGCAGAGAAAAATTCTGAATAACGTCGCGGATCATATAATGAAAGCTTTGTTCGTTCAATGGAGAGCGTCTTTCTTGCTTCATCAGATAAACTGGGACGTTTTAATTCTTCTATTAGTTCTTGCATCTTCGTGAAATGGGGATGATTTCGATTATAAATACAGTCTGAAGAAAATGTTGCATATTCCCTAGCTGCAGCCCCCACTACCACATTAAAGCTCAAACTATCTGAAAAATAAATAGCGTAAATAATCCCTAGCATACCCCCAGTTGAATGCCCAGCATATCCCCATTGCTTAAAACCCAATGCCTCACGAATTGCCTCTAAATCGAAAATCGTCTCCAACATACTAAGTTGATAATGCTTTACTGCTTTCGCTGACTGTCCTGCTTCCCTCAAGTTCACAAGATAAACTTGATTTGAGCTTGTAAAAGTGTCTGCAAAATAGTCGCCTGTCTCATTAAACTCAGAGTAATGATGTGTTACACATAAGGGGGTACCCTCCCCCTTTATAAAGAGTTCAAACTCTCCCCTTGAAGTAATAACCAACCTTCGCTTCCATTTATCCACCCTTTTTCCTCCTCGTCATTCTAATGAATGAATCTGCTAAAATCCAAATTTTCCCTTGATTTTCTTGGCAACCTCTTTCGGTCCCAAATTGGTATTATTGATTTTAATAAAATTCTTCCTAGTAATTTCCCCATCATAGGAATTCAATCGATAAAGGTTCATACTACTTTTCAATTCATTATCAGACCATTCGAGATCACGCTTTGAAGGCTTATGGGCAAGTCGGTTGAGTGTTTTATTTCTATCCAGTCGTTTATCTAAATCTGCTTCTAGCTCTACAAAGTAGATTTCTGCTCCTTTTTCTTCAAAGATTGTGCACAGTTTATCAACAAACACCCAATCATCCTTTTCGTTAAAAGCCCAAACGTAGGTAAAAATCATCCCTTCCAAATCACTATTTGCCACAGCTTTAAACACCTCAATACGGAACAAATCCGACAACCTCCAAGTCTCGGGGCCGAACCCAAAGATTGGAGCCAAAAGCTCTAATGTCATATGATTATGAAAGAGTTTTAATTGTGTTAGTTGGGCTAATTCTTGGCCTACCGTCATTTTTCCTACAGCTTGTGGGCCGAAGATTAATACGAATTTCATCTGGTCCTCCCTGATTCTTGCTTCGTTCTACTATTTATAAGAACAACACCATATGGTGCTCATCTAAATAAGTTCCCTCATCTAATTTTAATGCCCGTTTTTCGGTTCCAAATATCTCGAACCCCAATGATGTATATAGTTTTTTCGCTGGTTCATTTGTAGTTACAACAGACAAATTCAGTTGCTCTATTACTCCAATGGATTTCGCTTGTTTAATCGCCTCTATTAATAAAAGTTTGCCAACGCCGAATCCACGATTTGATGGGTCCACATACATCCCAACAATATTGGCTCTATGTTTAAACTTTCTATATGTTTCTTTCACCAATGTAACGGTACCGACCAACTGATTATCTAAAATAGCCCCATATGTAAAAGATGCATCTGATGCAAGCCTTTGACTATACACCTCAACAGGTCTGTCTTTCTCTTCTTCGTAACTTGAACCAAAAGCCTCAGGGTTGTTTCTTAAAGCCTTTAATCTAATCTCTAAGTATTTTTCAGCATCTAGTTCTCCTAATCTTCTAATTTTCACCATTCCACCCCTTATAAAAAATGATTTTATCAACCATTATACTTCAGAATATAATGAAAATAAACGAAAAGAGTGTCCCTAAACCGGAACACCCTTCTAAAGCGCTAGGAAGAATTAAATGCTAATTTATTAGTTGAAGTGCATCCAAATTTCCTTCAATCTCGATATCCCTTGGAATGCGCAAATAAACAAAAGAGTCGCCACTCCTGTAGGAATGATGCTCAAACATCGTTTCTCCAGTAAATTGTCTAATCGGATAACCATTTCCTGCAATAGCAAAATGAAACTCTTGATAAATAGTATTAACTGTAAGAATATCGTCTTGTAATTCAACTTCACTTGGCTTTAGTAGGCTTGAGAAATCAAGATCGTCTACGACTAAGCCGGTAGAGTAAATAGCTACCTCAATTGTCGAATCAGCTTTTTCTTTTCTTTCTACAAAAACCTGCGGTCCATTATTTGTATTAGGAACAATGCTTATTGATTTGTTTGAATAATGATCAAAGTTCCTCTCTTCTTGTAAATAAGAAGGATTAATTTCATCGACTTCTCCGTTACTTAATTTTGAATAAAGGTGTGAATAAGGATCATTCATTTCATCATCATCGACATCCTTTCCTTGAACACTTTCTATTTTTTCATGTTCCTGTGCAAAAAGCGGAACAGTTACTGAAGCAAGAACGAGCATTCCCACATAAACCAATAGTAACCAGTGGGTGATTTTTATCGTCATGTATTTTTTGCCAATCTTGACTGTGATAAAAAAGAACAATCCAAACAAAGTGACAAAAACAATAGGGAAAACGGCACCTAGCAACATCATTACCTTTTCACCTCCAAGCGGTTCAAAACACTAGTAGCAAGTGCAAAGAAGGCTAATGTTGTTAGTACTGCTTTCAGAATAAATAACGATACTGTTGTTTCCGTCGTATAAAACTGAATCAAACTCCATAAAAATGGTTCCTTTTCCTGTAAGGCAAGAGCCTGGAAAAATAATGTCCCAATAAACAAGCCCGGAATAATCACCACAAACACTTTGCTAAATTGAACCAACGTTCCGATAAAATATCCAATAGAGCTAATTAATAATAAGTAGAAAAACGTGCTAAATATTCCAAGAATGTAATGAGATGATCCACCTGATAGATGGTATAATTGTTCATCCATGAATAAAGCTGAAATAACCTGTAGTAAATTCCCTGACATTACTGAAGTAATAGCACCAAGGAGACCTGCACTTCCTAAAAATAATACATTTGCTAGGCCGCTACTTAATCGATTGGTTACGAAAGTGAAATCATAATTTCGATACGGTTTGGTTGTGATCGTAATTGCTGTTATAAACGCCCAAATCATCGTAAATACAAAAACCATATCGGAAGAATAGTATTTTATATTTACACTAATGTCTTCTCCACCAAAGCCAGAAGATCCTACACCACCAAATGAAAAGAGCATCGCTAAGATTTGAATTCCCACTAGAGAACTAAACGAATCAATATTTGCCTTCAACTTATAAAAATATTGATTTCTCACCGCTTCTACTAAACTAGTTGTTGTTAAAGACATCATCTATTCCCCCCTTTGACTCTGATGTGAGATGAACAAAAAGATCACTTGAACGAACAGGTGTAACCTCTACACCAGCCAATTGCGCTTGTGCTTCTATGCCACCTGATCTTAATGAATCTTTTCTCACAACAGCATACAATGTGTTCATTCCCACCTCTTTTTGATAGAGAACTTCCGTATTGTTTATCAGTTTTAGAACTGTTTCTGAGTTCCCTTTGAGCCCAAATGCCCATTCTTTGACTTCGGCAATTGGCAAATGCAAAAGCTTACTTCCCTTATTAATTAGGAGAACGTCCTCTAGTATGTCTTCAATCTCATCAACATGGTGACTTGAAATGATGATTGTCCTCGGATGAGCAATATAATCTTTAAGCAAGGCACGGTAAAAGTCTTTCCTAACAGCTTCATCCATTCCCGTTGTCGGCTCATCAAAAATCGTCAACGGGCAGCGAGAGGCTAATCCAATAATCATATTAAATGTACTCGTTTTGCCTTTGGATAGCCGATTATGATATCCTTTTTCGTCAAAGCCAAAATAACTAAATAGACGTCTTGCCAAATTGGCATCAAAGTTTGGATAGAACCGTTTCGCTTCTTCTAATAATTCACCTAGTTGCAATGCAGGCGGGAAGCTCATTTGATCATCGACAAAGATACTGTTTGCCGAAACATTCAGACTATTAAATGGTCTCTCAGAAAAAACTCTCACTTCTCCTGATGTATTTTTTATATACCCTGCAATAATTTTAAGCAAAGTTGTCTTGCCTGCACCATTTCTGCCGACTAGTCCTGTGATGATGTTTTCTTCAATTGAAAAGGATAAATGATTTAGTACTTTTTTTCTGTTGTATGTCTTAGTCAACTCTGAACATTCTATCACCTTCATGTTTGTACCTCCTCTTCATTTGCGTCTTGTATCATGGCAATCAATTCTTGCTTAGAAATTTGTAGCCTATTCGCCTCTAGAACCAATTCATCTACTAACTGCTTTAGTGTTTGATTTTTTCGTTTATTCATGATGCTTTGTTTTGCCTCTTCAGTCACAAACATTCCCAGCCCCCGCTTTTTATATAATATCTTCTCGTCTACTAGCAGATTAAGTCCTTTCGCTGCTGTAGCAGGATTAATTGTGTACATTTCTGCAAGTTGGTATTGTGAGTAAACCTTTTGATTCGCTTGGAAGTGGTTATTTAGTATTTCTGTTTCAATCCAATGAGCTATTTGTACATAAATAGGCTTAGAACTATTATTGTTAAGAATCGCCCTCGCCCCCTTCCGGTGTAGTGCATTACTGTTGTAATGTAGTATATACTAATTTACCAATCTTTTCAATGCAACTTGTAAAAATTAGTTTTATACAAAAAAACAGTCCGTGATTGGACTGTTTTTTGTATTATAGTTATAACATCTGAGTATCTTTTGCTATTTTCCTATGAAGTAACGAAGCAATAAGCTCTTTGTTCACACTTGCGATTAGCGCACCTAGGATGGTAATGAACCCACCTAGCCACGAGACGAAAGAAACCTGTTCTTTAAGTAAGAGAATCCCAAAAAGAACAGTCCAAACAGGTAACAAATTCAGGTATGGAGCTGCTTGACTAGCACCAAGGATTTTAACTCCAGCATTCCAAGCTAAAAAAGCCCCAACAGATGCAAGTGTACTAACATACACCAAAGAAATCCATGCTGTTCCAGTCATACTGACCATACTTGGTTCAACTGTTCCGATGCAACTAATTGCACTGAAGATTGTCCCATACAGAGCAGCTCCAGCAGTTAATGTAAGAGAATCATGCTTTTTCCCGTATCGTTTACCAAGCACCGTGTAGATTCCCCAAGATAAGCAAGCTAGCACAACTTGAACATTTCCTAGCAGAGATCCATCTAACGCAGCACCTCCACTTTTTCCTAAAAATAAAACGATTACTCCAAAAATTGAAATCCCTGCACCCAACCATGATTTCACACTTATCTTTTCTTTCAAAATAAATGGAGTGAATAATAGTATGCTAATGGGAATTCCAGATGAGATCATCCCAGCTTGAGAAACGCTTATATTCCCTAGTGCCATATAGGTTAATGTAGAAAAAGCAAATACACCAGTGAAGCCAAGGATGGAGAACTCCCTCCACATGGTGACAATTGGAAGTTTCTTTTTATTTAAATACAATAGCCCTATTAAAATAAGTGTTGATATTCCCCACCGAGTTGTATTTAGTAAGGTCGAGGGCATTGCCTCACTTAAATAACGCCCGCAAATATAATTTCCACCCCAAAGGATAGTCGCCAATACTAATAATCCCATTCCCCGTTTCATGTTCTATATTGATCCTCCTAGCACAGTTGCGAATCCACCAATTGGTTAATTCTACGATTACCTTTGTGTGTAAAAAGTTACTATGACCGACTATTCCTTTTCACTTTTACTCAATTCTATGAATCTACTGTTTATGTTGCCTCCATTCCTCTTCCAATATACTCATTTCCCATTGACTCCAGTATATGTCTTCGTATTTTAAGGTATCTCGGAACAGTCCCTCTTTCGTAAAGCCCGCTTTCTCGTAACATGCTATGGCCCCTAAATTATAATCAAAGACACCAAGAGTGACTCGATGCAACTTCAGCTCATTAAAAGCTATTTTCAGTATTTCCTGAATCATCAACGCTCCTAAACCTTGTCCTCTAAAGCGTTCCTCGCCCACTAGTACTCTACCAATTCGCGCTGATTTGTTTCTATGGTCAATTTTCGTTAAAGAAATATGGCCAATTACCTTGTCTGTCTCCTTATGAACTACACTATAAATAAGTTTATTAGCACCTTCTTGATTGGCATGCCTTACATAGTCCTTCAGTTGCGCTTCTGTTATCGGGTAATGAAAGCTCGATCCTGCCCATTGAAGCAAAAATGCAGGTGAATCAACCCATTGGGTTAGAGTCTGAAAATCAAGGGGTTCAAAATACCTTAAAGCAATCATTAAGTACCTCCTATAAAAAGGGAGTTATAGACAACTCCCCGATAAATCAAAATTTATTTATTAAGAATATCGTCCCTAAGGGTAGCAACCTTTGTTAATGCTGTATCAATATCTGACTCGCTAACTCCAAAGTGTGCAAGTGCGTCGTGAAGATGTTTGACAATGGCATTGAAATGCTCCGGCTGTAAATTCATCCCCTCATGTGCTTTGGCCATTGACTTCCCTGAATATTGGTTCGGTCCGCCTAATGCAAAACTAATAAATTTGGCTTGATGACGGATTTGCTTGTCCATATCCGTCTCTTCAAAAAATTGTTTAACACTTTCATCCTTTAAAACAAGTTCATGATAAAAATAATCAACAACCTTCTCAATTGCTTCTGCCCCGCCCACTTTGTCGTAAAGGCTTTGTTCCATAGAAAACACCTCATTTAGAATTTTATCATTGGTATTTTCTACAGAAACCCTATATTTATCCAAAGTTTATCTTTATATCATGACAAACTTTAAAACAATTGACACACTTAAGGTAATATTCTAAATTTAAAATAAGTTTATCACGATATCATTTAGAAATAAACAAAACCTTCGCGCTTTTATCCACTGGACTTGCTAATCACTCTATCGAGGTGAATCATGAAATTATTATCTATAAAAGAAATGAACGACGGGTTCGCAAGAGAAATTTTAAATTGGAAGTACTCCCCACCATATGACTTCTATAACAACACATTTAGTGAAGATGCATTACGTGAATTGCTTGAGGGATCTTATTATGCAATAGTGAGGTCGGAAAGTGAATTAATTGGATATTTTTGCACTGGAAAAACAGCACAAATACCGATTGGCTCTCAATTCGGTGCATATTCTAAAGACTTGCTTGACATTGGTTTAGGGATGAAACCAGATTTAACAGGGCGAGGATATGGGAGTGAATTTTTTCGTTTTATTTTAGGACACCTAATAGACACTACTGCGTATGAATCTTTCCGTTTAACAGTTGCTATTTTCAACACGCGAGCCATAGCTCTTTATGAAAAACATGGTTTTATGAAAAGCCTGGAATTCAATCGTAGTGACACTAAATTCATTACAATGATAAAGAAATAGCAAAAGATCCTTCCACTAATGTGAAGGATCTTTTCGATGCTTTCTAAAGAACGATATAAATTTAGATTCCCTAACGACTCTAAACAATTTGGATTCCTTAATGGCGGCTAGCAATTGATATTCTCTAATTGAAGTATAGACAGTGTGAAACCTGATTGCCAACCGTTCCTTTCGTTTCCCTTCCTTTTTTTCTCTTGGTCCATTCATATACCTTTTCAAGAAAAACTGAATACTTTCCTCAATGATTAGGAACAAAGCAATGGGTAGGAGGGCAATGATTATCCATTTTACCATGGTTCCACCCCTTTCATTAACCTTCATTATGATTAACTATATGAAACTATGATGATATGATTCCTTTTACGACAAATTTAATGGGGTTTACGATACAATTGTGCGCGGTTACTATCTCGATACCCCTTTGTTATTGGGTCTTGTACCAATCCAAGAAATGACAGAAGGATAAAAAGACTATTTGTAGTCGCTAACACTTCATTTTTTAATTGCTCAGTAAGTTGAAAATCCGTAACACCGAACACGTTCAATGCTTGTAGCATTAACTGCAAAACCAATAAAACTTGAGAAACAAACGCAAGTACCCAAGTGCGATTTCTAAATCGAACTTTCCAATTGATCAAACCTATCAACTCCTTCATAACGAAAGCATTATGCTTCAGTTTATGCAAGAAGGAGAATGGGTTGTCCTCTTTTATCCCGGTTTCTTCTGATTTACATAAAACAATTCTCTCCTTTTATACTGAATTATTCGACAAATTATCAAAGAATTCCTGTCTTTTTATCGAAAAATTATATTAAGATGACAAAAAAACGCCAAATGGCGTTTTTTGTTATTTTTATACATTTTTCAAGACCATATCAATCCTTCTGTTCCGTTCTTCCCTTTCCTCTAGCGAAGCTAAATCATATTTTTTCAATAAATGAAACACTTCGTTAAGGATATCTTGAGTATGTTCTTTACTAAAAAAGCGCTCGAACAAAGGTTTTGCTTCTTCAGGTAAGTACTGAGACTGTTCCTCGTATTTCTTTCTAACGTCTTCGTGGCTGTGGTCAATTTTACATTCTCCCATGACAATCCCTCCCTTTTAAAAGATTCTTCCTCTAGGATACCAAAGTTTACGAGAATTTACGCTTATGTACATGGAATTTTTGTCCATTTATGTCTTTTCGTTTAAACTATAGATAAGCTTATTATAAATGAGGGACTTATATGATCCGTACGATAGGTATTAGCAAAGAAAACAAAATACATTACGATATCCCTGTTCAAGACCTTGTTAGCAGCGATTATAGTTGGTATTGGATTGATTTTAATCAACCGACAAAAGAGGAAGTAGTTGCCTTAAGAAATCCACTTCAGTTTCATCCACTTGCGATTGAAGATTGTCTTTATAACCTGCAAAGAGCAAAACTAGATTACTACGAGGACCATACTTTTTTTGTATTCTATTCGCTGAATCAGAAAAGATTGGAAAAAGATGAAGTTGACTTATTTCTTTCTGAAAAGTATATTGTGACATTTCATCAAAATCCCTCCTCGGAGATTAATGAAGTTTGGAAACGGCTCAGGCACTCAGCAGATCCAAGTATATTGACTCCAGCCAATGTGTTGTATCACATCTTGGATAAAATTGTGGATAATTATTTCCCCCTTGTCTATGAAATTGAAGATATTCTTAATGACTTAGATGAAAATTCAGGCCAAGAAACGATGGAATCTTTACTTGACCGTCTCTTTGATACAAGGCATGATTTACTTGCTTTACGGCATACCATTAACCCGATGCGCGATTTGGTGTACAGGATGCTTAACTCACAAAGAGTAGCAGACCAAATATCAAATATTGAATATTTTTCAGATATTCATGATCATTTGCTAAAATTGACAGAAATGGTAGAGGCAAACCGGGAACTGACCACAGATATTCGTGACAGTTATCTATCACTCAACTCTCACGAAACCAATCGAGTTATGAAGGTTTTGACCGTCATCACCACGATATTCATGCCATTGACCTTCATTGCCGGTATTTACGGGATGAACTTTCAACACATGCCTGAGTTGGATTGGAAATATGGATATTTTGCTACTCTTTTCCTTATGTTTATCATCGGCGTAGGAATGTTTCTATGGTTTTGGAAAAAAGGTTGGTTTAAATGATGAAAAACAAAAATAAGCATCTGCTTTCCTGTAGGTGCTTATTTTTTTATGCTATAGAATTAGCACAAAAAGCATTCCTTCCGAATGCTTATCCTAAAAAGTATTAAATACTTTCTTAACTGTACTTTTTATTTTCTAATTTAATGATAATAGATATAATAATGAAAAATGTCTAACTGAAACCATTTGTAGAAAAAATACGTATAATAGATAGGAATACAAGAAAGATAGGAGATCAAATGGAGAAGCTTATACATATCATGAAAAAAATGATAAAGCGTTTATTGGATGCTATCATTCTTTTTTGGCAAAGAAAACATATAACGCAAATTTTACTATTAGGAATATTAGTCATCATTCTTTTATCTATTCTTTGGTTTGCGTTTATCGCTAGCCAAGCAAATGTTCAAAGCTTAAAAGATGGATTAAATCAATCGACCATCATTTATGACAAGGACGGTGATATAGCCGGAAGTGTTGCGACAAACCGAACGAATGGCGTTTCCTTTTCTCAGTTACCTGCTCATGTGCCAAATGCTGTGGTTGCTATTGAGGATGAACGTTTTTATGAACATAATGGCTTTGATATTAAAGGAATAGCTCGGGCGTTTTTCAACAATCTTTTTGCAGGAAGTATTACAGGTGGTGGAAGCACCGTTACGCAACAATTAACAAAAAACGCTCTACTCTCACAAGAACAAACTTATAAGCGTAAGGTTGAAGAATTATTTCTAGCTGTTGAAATTGAAAAAGCATACGAAAAAGAAGAAATCATGGAAATGTATCTGAATCAAAGTTATTTTGGTAGCGGTGCTTGGGGAATTGGAAATGCTTCAAAAAAATATTTTAACAAGGATATTAAAGATGTGTCCATTAGTGAAGCAGCTATGCTCGCTGGCCTTCTTCAAGCCCCTTCCGCCTTGGATCCTTATAAAAATTATGAATCCGCCATCAAACGTCGGGATGTCGTCCTAGGACAAATGAAAAAACATGAAATGATTTCAGAAACAGAGTTCGAAGAAGCAAAAAACGAAAAGATAGCCTTAAAAGATGGTGGCGGCAGTGTGATTGATCGAAAATATCCATATTATATGGATGCTGTCTTGGATGAAGCGATTAATCTATATGGATTAACACAGGAAGAAATTTTAACTAGAGGCTACGTAATTCACACGCAACTAGATCAAAATTTACAGACAAGCCTTGAAAAAGTGTACGCAAATGACTCTCTCTTCCCAAGAAGTACTGGAGAACAACGGGTTCAAAGTGGCGCCGTATTGCTCGACTCAAAAACAGGTGGCATTCGTGCACTTGTAGGTGGTAGAGGAGATTATGTCTTCCGGGGATTTAATCGAGCTACTCACTTGAAAGCACAACCTGGCTCGACGATGAAACCACTAGCTGTGTACACCCCCGCCCTTGAGGAAGGCTACAAATATGATTCTATGTTAAAAGATGAAAAAGAATCTTTTGGAAATTACAGCCCAGAGAACTTTTCAAAGACCTATCAAGGCGAAGTCCCGATGTATGAGGCCATAGAAAAATCGATTAATCTTCCAGCAGTTTGGCTACTTAATGAGATTGGTCTAAGTAAAGGGATCTCCTCAGTAAATAAATTTGGGATCCCCTTACAAGAAGAAGATAAAAACCTCGCCATTGCACTAGGTGGTATGCATAAAGGGATTTCCCCTCAACAACTTGCAGAAGCCTATTCAGCCTTTCCAAATGGTGGGGTTCGAAACGAAAGCCATATCATTACCAAAATAGTAGGTCCAACTGGAAATGTGGTTGCGGAAAATAAGAAAAAATCAGTTAAAGCAACAACAAAACGAGTGGCAGAAGAAATGACTTCAATGCTCCTCAATGTTGTAGAAACCGGTACTGGCAAAGCTACAAAAATGGATGAAATTCAAATAGCTGGGAAAACGGGGTCAACTCAGCTCCCATTTAATGATATTAATGGCACAAAGGATCAATGGTTCGTAGGTTATACTCCTACAATCGTTGGTGCCGTTTGGATTGGGTACGACAAAACAGATCGTAATCATTACTTGCCAAATAGCAGTTCTGCGACAGTTGTTCCGATTTTCAAGGATATCATGACTCAAGCTTCGCCTTATATTGATAAAGCTGAATTTCCTGTAAAATCAGTGAATGCACAGCTTGGACAAAATGAAAATAAGTTGACAGAAAAACAGTTAAAAGAGCAAGCAAAAAAAATCGAAGAAGAACTCAAAAAAGCAGCTGAAAAGGTTGAGGAAAAGCTTAATGAAGAGGCTCCTAAATGGAAAGATGTCTTGGAAAAAGCAAAACAAGATGCTGAAGACCTAGGAGGCAAAGTGAAAGAAAAGCTCGGTGATTGGATACCGTGAACATAAACACGTTTGGGACCAGATGGTTCCAAACGTTTTTTCTGTGCATATTTGTTCTAACCAACTAATTTATTCAGAAAATTCCATCTATTGACACCAAATCTTCATGAACTTGTTTTTTTCTTAAACCATGGAAATTGTTATTTCAACTATAATAGTGGTGATATGATGAGAATCCAAAAAGATTGGGATGAAGATACATGAAGAAATTGCTATATATAACAGCCAATCCAAAGGTCATAAAAGAATCTAAAGGCTTACAAATTGGTGAGACATTTATTGAAACCTTTCAAGCTGAGCAACCAGATGTTGAAATTACCCGCCTTGACTTGTTTAATATAGATATGCCGGCCATGGACGCTGAATTAGTCTCAGCACGCGCGAAAGTTGGTGGTTACGGAGTGCCCATCGATCAATTAGAAGATGGAGAAAGAGTCAAGCTAACCAAAATGCATGCACTTGCGGAGGATTTCAAAAGCTATGACTATTATGTATTTGTCTCTCCCGTTTGGAACCTAGGATCGCCAGCTGTATTAAAAGCCTATCTCGACAACCTGTTTGTTCACGGCAAAACATTTGCATTTACCCCTAATGGACCAAAAGGATATTTAACCGGGAAAAAAGGCATCCATATTCAGACACGTGGTGGGATTTATAACCACGGACCCATGAAGGGATTAGAGTCAGGTGACCGCTACCTACAAATTGCCTTGAATTTTCTAGGAATAAGCATGATGGACTCTGTGATTGCCGAAGGCTTCGATCACTTTCCAAACCAAATTCCAGAAATTGTTGCAAAGGCAAAAGAGAAAGCCGTCATTGCCGCAAAGAAAATGGCACGTTCCATGCTTGAGTAATAAGCTTAACCAAGAAACTGTATAAAACAAACGAGTTAAGCAAAGTCTATAACCGATATTCGTTTTTTCGAATATCTCCCGTATCAACAAAACCATCCAAGAGGTGATTTGATGAGTTACAGAGATTATCTAGACCCTCAATCACAGCGTTTCGTGAAAAACACGACAAGACGAAAACACTTGAGTGCTCAAATTAACGGCGAAACGCAAAGAAGCCTAAGCAACACTATAGCGTATAGTAATGCCAAAGCTCATAGGTTTTAGATATCGGGAAATGGAAAAAGACGCATCTATTGCGTCTTTTTTCTCTTTTAGTTTAGTAAAAAAACGAGCTGGGAAGATAAGCTCGTTTGATAAGTTTTCTTTTCTACTCCTCAATAACACTTCTAAAAACAATCGTCTTCTGTCCTAGGTAATTAGTGAGTGTATAAACGACAGTACCCACTAAGACCGCCAATTCATCTTGGGATATAAATTTTAATGTTTGGCTAGAAAGATGAATAGTAGCAACAGCAGCTACTATCTCCCCAAAAGAATATGAGACAATATAACAACTAAGGATAACAAAGAAAAACCTAGGAATACCTCTGGAACCATTTATGTTGCTACTAAAGGTAAAGGAACGATTCAATATATAGCTAACCCCTGCCCCCATACAATTACCAACAAAGGTGGCTAACCAATATGACCAACCAAAGAGATTTAACAGAATCAGCATAATCGATAAGCCTATAATAGTATTGAACACCCCAACTAGAAGAAAACGAAAAAATGAATTAGTTCGTCTCAGATTGTTTACTGTGATCATCTCTGTATGGCTCCTTATTTAGATTGTTTCCTTGCAAGACCACACTTCCCATCTCAAGGGGCTCCTCAACGATTGAAGGTCTTCCTAAATTAAATAAATCAATGTCGACGTTGTATTTTGGACGTCTTTTTGTCTCTTTATATATTTTCCCGATATATTCTCCGACCAACCCTAACCCAATAAGCTGAAGCCCACCAATTAACCAGATTGACGTTATTAATGAAGTCCAACCTGTTTCTGTACTACCGAAAAATTTTAAAGAAAGAAAATACGCCCCAAAAATCAAACTCACAAAAAAGGATAGACAGCCGACCAACAACACAAAACGTATGGGAGTCACGGAAAAGGATGTGATTCCATCTAAGGCAAATGCTAGCATTTTTTTTAATGGATATTTTGTGTCCCCTGCAAGGCGCTCTTTTCGTTCATAATACACAGATGTCGATTTCAATCCTATTAACGGAACAATTCCCCGCAAAAAAAGATTTGATTCTTGATAACGTTCTAATTCTTCAATCGCTCGCTTACTCATCAATCTATAATCAGCGTGATTATAGACTAGACTAACTCCCATTTTTCTCATTATTTTATAAAAGCCTTCTGCTGTTGTCCGTTTAAAGAAACTATCGCTGTCACGTTTTGACCTGACACCATAGACAACTTGATAGCCTTCCTTGTATTTCACCACGAACTCACGGATAACCTCAATATCATCTTGTAAATCAGCGTCAATGCTAATCACACAATCAGCCATCCTTTTTGCCGAATAAAGGCCGGCGAGTAGAGCATTTTGATGTCCTACATTTCTAGCTAACTTTAACCCCCTCACAACGTTTCCCTGAATACTTTCCTTATAAATAATCTCCCAGGTGCTGTCCTTGCTCCCGTCATCAACGAAGAGAAGTCGGCTTTCTGCTGATATCATTCTCTCTTGTATCATGTCAGTTAGTAATGTTTTTAATTGTCTCATCGTATCCATCAATACTTCTTGTTCGTTATAGCACGGGACAACGATTGTAAGTACTGGTTGTTGCATTGTTGTACCCTCCCTGTTGTAGGCTAACTGATAAGTTAAAACGCACTGTAAAGGTGAATTTTCCATGCGGATTCTTTTGATTGGAACACTTTCTCGAGTTTCAGTCCATTCTCTTCCGCATTCTCAATAAAGACAGAAGAAAATATATATCTTCCACCCATACTTTTAAATTGATCAGTATTGAGTTCTAAATTCTTTATCCGTTTTTTTGTGGATTTCTTAAACATATAATGTTTTCCTAATTCGGCACTAAAAAGATAGCAACGTCCACCCCATTCGTCAAAATAAGTGCGAATGGTTTTGTTCTTATCAAGCTCTTTTTCAATAATTTTACGGAACTCAACCTTATAGGTTAAAGGATAAAAATTATTATAGGTGTCGAGCGTGTAGAAACCGTTGTACTGTGCAATGGCAGGGTGAAGTCCAATGCTCGCTACCCGATAATCATCCTGAGGAATTCCAATATAATCCTTAATTTCATTGAATTGTTCTACAGCATAAAATTGCCCCACTGACGGCTTCTTTGAAAAAACAACCTCTTCGTTCGCAAAAATGAGTACAAAAACTTGAGCAACTGCTATCCAAGGCACGAGTTTTCTCCAAAAATTCCCTCTTTTCCATAACACTTTTAAGCCGATGGCAAATAGAACATAAATAATTAACGGGCGTAAAAAATGGTAACGGGCAAAATTAAACGTATTGAGAAAATGAAATTTCTCTGTAGCTGGAACCCATCCCTTATAGAACCAAAAGGCATACCAAGCGGAAAGTGCAAAATTTAAGATAAAGAAAAACACAAACCATTTTTCTTGTCGCCATAATTTATTTACCCAAATAACAAAGAACGCTAAAAAAAGCACAGGTTGAATGATTAGGGTATGGATGGTTAATACATGATTGTGGCCGAGAAAGTAGTTTTTAAAGGTTAACCGTACAGAATGCCAAAACGTTAATCGAGCATGGAAATATTCATCCCTACTGTTCGGTTCATGATCAAAGATAAATGAGTACACTAGCCTATATTCAACTAACATAAATATCAGTGTCATATAAACAATGGCGAAGAAAAATGGCCAATTCCATTTCTTTTTCCTGATTACATCACTGAGCCAGAAGACCCCTAATGCACTTAAAAAAAAGAAAAACCCTAGCACAATGCTCGCGTACAAAGGAAGTAGGGTTAGTACTAAATAATTCTTCCAAGAATAATCACCTTTACGAATATTAAGAAATGCCCATAAAGCAAGTGGCATCCCTAGTGTACTAAGCATGCCTGATGGCCAAAACGGGGTCATCGCAAAGGCTAAAGCAACACCGACTCGGATGATGGCCCAGTTTCTATCAGGGACGAAGTGTTTTTTCAATAATAAATACATCCCTAGAAAGGCTACGAAACGGGTAATCGCTTGACTTAGTCCATATGCAACCATAGTCGGGAAAAAGGCATGTAGCCAAACAATCAAGCTAAATTCTGTCCCAAAGGCATTTCTCTGGAGTTCGCCATTGATAATTTGTGGAATTCTGGCTTCCGTGGAACCAAGGAGTTCTCCACTCTCCACTAGAACCTTATACCAAGCTAGATTTGAATCTAGGTTGTCGTGGACTCTTATATGGGCATCTTCCCCTAGGATGAATAGTGGCGAGAGAAATAACCCCAAGAAGATAAGAGCACCGACGAAAACCCATTGTTCCGTCTTCGATTCCGTTAATGTCAATCGTCACACCCCATAATTGCCGTAATCTTACCCTTAAGTTTCACGTTTATCCTTGAATCTATTCCCATCATTTCCAAGAATATTTCAGTAGCTAATCCAGATCCTCGTAAAGAAGTGTTATTTTCGCGAAATTGTAAAGAATGTAAGGGAGGCCCAAAAGAAAAGAACGCCATAGTTACTGGCGCTCTTCTTCACTAATAGAAATCTACATCATCATAACCTGTTAAAGAATCCATATGGCTTGCAATCATTGCGATGATGGTACTTGCCTCTTCCTTGGTAAAGATAAAGTTTGATTCATCCTTTATTAGCTCATCATCTTCCGTCCAAATTCGATTAACCCGACGTAATACACCGTCTCCAGTATCCGTTACAATACCAAATTGATAAGTAACTTCAACCTCATCTTCCTTTTGGAAAGCTGTTACTTCAGGAGTTTCCCATTCAACATCGATTTCTTCGATAATGTCTCCATCATCATCAATTATTTCACCAACATAATATTCATCCTCATCGTCCTCAACATCTGCAGCTGTCAGATAATCTTCACCCTCGACGAATCCATCGTTTTCATCAATATAATAAACCTCAGTATCATCTTCATTTAAAAATTCATGAAAACTTTCATGTACGGCATCTACTATATCATCAATGTCTGCTAGGATTGTTCGTGATGGCTGTTCAAGTTCGACATCAAAGGTTTCTACGTAAAATTCTGAGTTGTATGGGTCAAAAAATAAAGTGCAAAAATATTCTCTTTCATCACCCTCAGTTTCCACAAAAAACTCTATTCTAGGGTGTTTTGCACTGCGGTCGATGGTCATATGCCCGGTTTGATCATATTTTTCACAAATCGATTCAAGATGCTCTTGTAATTCACCTGTAACCCTGTCAAACCATTCTAATGACATGAGCCTCACATCCTTTCAATTTACTCGCATGTATTATGTCCACTTTTGTTCATTATCCTGAATACCAGTTTCAACCATTACACCAGTAACGAGTGTCTCTTCCTGTATAAAATAAAAATAGTCCCCATTCTTTACATGAAATTACCATCACTTTTCTTTATTTATTACTCTTATAATGGTAATTAGATTGAATAAGGAGATGGAAGAATGAACACTACTAAGATTTTCTCTAAACTATTTCCATTTTTCGCAGTCCTCATTATCGTCTTGACAATAAGCACAATCATTTATATAGATACTACATCCAATAAAACTTCAGTCCCATTTTCAACAATTGCTCAAACAGTCGAATCTTTGGGTACTGAAACGGCCAAGTTAACAGAACATCCGGATGGAACACTTGAACTCGAAACGAAGGATGCAACCTATATTTCTCAAGTCCCACCGAATAGTCAAATGGTCGAAGAGTTAGTAGCAACGCAAAATATTCATTTTACTTATTCAAATAATAGTAAATATGGCTCGCTTATTTTAGGAGGTATTTTCTTTCTTCTTCTCACCACCGCTTTTATCGTACAAAAGAAAACAAAAGGTGGAATAGGGATTGGCAATAAAATGAAAAACAGTCTCTCAAAACCCACTCCCCTTCCATCGATTACACTGAATGACGTGGGTGGACTTCAAGAAGAGATGAAAGAAGAAATCCACCAGACTCTCTCAATCCTTAAAGAGCCAGAACGTTCCATAAAAATGGGAATAAAGCCACCAAAAGGGATATTATTATACGGACCTCCTGGTACAGGAAAAACCTTGCTTGCACAGGCAATTGCTCAAGAATTAAAAGCTAATTTCTTTTCAGCAAGTGGTTCGGCTTTTAACGAAATGTTCATTGGAGTAGGTGCCTCCCGAGTCCGCAGCATATTTGCCAGCGCACGTAAACTAGGGCCTGCTGTCATTTTCATTGATGAAGTCGATGCTCTCGCTGGGAAAAGAAAACCAAATGGGGGTGAAGAAGGAGAAAAGACTCTAACCGAACTCCTAGTTCAACTCGACGGTGGTCATGATAATGATGGCATATTGTTCATTGCTGCGACTAACCGGAAAGATATGCTAGATGAGGCATTCTTGAGACCAGGAAGAATTGATTTTTCATTTCAAGTACCCCTGCCTGATACAAAGGGACGCAGAGAGATCATTGACATCCATATAAAAGGGAAAGAACTTTCTGATGAAGTTCGTACTTCTCTTGATGAGTTAGCAGAGAGCACTTCCGGTTTTTCTGGGGCAGAACTGTCCTCACTTTTTGCTACTGCTAGTAGACTTGCATTAAGAAAAGGCCGAACAATATTAAAAAAAGGCGATTTGGATTACGCTTTGGACCGGACGATACTAGGGAGTAGCTCTCGAGCACTATTGGATTTTGATTTAAAGCGTAGAGTCGCCATTCATGAAGCCGGCCATGCACTTATCGCTGCTGTCACCAAACCTGGTTCAGTCAGGAAAGCAACGATCGTTCCTCGAGGTCAAGCATTAGGATACGTTGCGCCTATAACTAAAGAACTACAATTATCGACCACTAGTGAACTATTAGAGCGAGTGGCAATGATCCTTGCTGGCGGAGTAGCAGAAAGGTTATATCTTGGCGAACATAGCATTGGGGTAAGTGGGGACGTCCAACAAGCAAAGCATATTATTGAACAGATGGTCGATACTGGGTTATTACAAGATGGATTCACTCTAACCTTCAGTAAAACAGATAAAGAAGAAAACATGCAAAAACTTTTCCACATGGCCCTCACACAAGCAAAAACACTGATAACCACTCACGAGACACAATTTCAGGCACTTGTTGATGCTTTGTTAAAGAAAGAAACACTAGAAGGGACCGAGATAGAAGAAATCGTGAACAATAAAAATCAACTAATCTCGTAAGATCTACCAATAACAACAAAAAGAAACAGGAATTCTTTGCTACAGATTCCTGTTTCTTTTTATCTTTTAGTGAGGCTCTTTTCTTCTCTTTATATGACCCACAAATAAAATTGAATTATGAAGCAGGAGCTTCATACTCTAAAGCGGAAACTAGCTATTCTTACGCTTAATATTGCCTAATTGGAATTTAGCAATATAACCCCCTATTAAAACCAAACATTATGCATTTTCATTAGAAAGTCCTTCGTAATAGGATATCCAGAACTTACGCCGATTATAGAGTCGATTCCACAATAAGGACAAACAGCTGTACTTTCGACATCCACCCATTCAACAATTTGACTCGGACTAAAAATCTTTTGACAATGGAAACAGCCACAAACTTCATCCTGCTGTAGCTTATCGCGATGACGACTACTAAAAAGATATGCATCTGCTATTTGTTTATCCATAAGAATCAACTCATTTCTATTTGGAATTTAGCCATAGAATAAATTATACCTTATCTCCACTCCAAAATCTGAATAGAATTCCCAAATGAACCTTCAGAAAAAATTCGGGTTAACCCCGGGCAATTCTTAATCTTTAATAAAGATAAATGAATATTCAATGCTCCTAAATTCTCGAAAACAGTTGGCGGAGCGTCTTCTTTTTGGCATGTTAAAAAGGTGATTAGAAACCAATATAAACTTAAACGTTTTCAGATGACCAAGCTCCCCTGTTTCAAAGTATTAGGCTTCTCGATACCAACGAATTTCAAACACTGACATAAAAACATTTAGTAGCCCCTTCTTATCTTTTGGAGCTACTAAATGTTTATGGGAAACACTTAAAAACAAACAACATATCTTCTCCACCAAATCGACCAGTCATTTTCTTCTATGTCACTATACAAAATTATTAAATCCAATACTCTTATTATTATATTCTTACCTACTATCTTCAATACCTTTTTAGCTATTTGATTGTCGATAAGCTTTGAGAAAAAGATCCATAATAAAAAATACCGCAACCTTTTTGGAGGATGCGGATTAGATTAGATGAAATGATGATTCTCTTCATTATCAGGATCGATAGCTTCAGCTAAAAGATGAATATCCTTGATTATCTGTACTCGGATTCTGTCATCCTTACATTTTTTATATTCATCAAACAAACGACCCAGTTCCTCGATGAAAATAGTTACTTCCTCGGCTTCGGTCATAATATGATAACCCCTTTACCATTAATCCAGTTCCTTACTATTTTCAAGCTTTTCCAACAAAGCTAAATAAGTGGACACTACGTTCTACCCGAAAACTAGAAGACCTAAACATTTTGTCCGATTTTCATAGGATGATCGTCCTTAGTCTTAAATCTCTTTCAATTCAATTAAAATAACCATCCAATTCAATTGGATGGTTATAGTTATAATTTACCAATGACGTGTACGATCAAGTAGTTGGTCAATTTCAATTGGGCTCATTGTTAAGCAAGATGCTTCTTCGGCAATCTCAGCCGATTCATCAAGTAATTGGTCTATGTCGGTGTATAGTATTACCATGCCGAACCTCCAGAATGGTTTATTTACTATACTATCCGGTAGACAAAAACATTTTGTGGGGGTACTTATATATTTTTAGGTTGAATGAATTTGTGAATGCACAGTCTTGGATCGGTTTTATTAAAACGCTCTTTTAAACAAGGGTATTGATTTCCGCTGCAAACAGTGGTGTGAACGATAACAAAGCTTTTTTATGAGTTTATTAAAATAAACCTGTATCAAAAATCATATTTGTATTAAAATGAATATCAATATTCGGAAAATTACCATTGCTACAGGAGGACTAAGAATGATTAGAAAGCTTTTGGCAAATGACCATCAGCAGGTTATGGAATTTCTTGCAGATGAACCATCAATCAACTTATTTATTATCGGAGACATTGAGGCATTCGGCTATGATTCTACTTTTCAAGTACTATGGGGCGAGTTTTCTGATTGCGGGGATTTGATTGCTGTCCTGTTAAAATATCATAATTCATTTATTCCATATGCAAAGGGTGTCTTTGACATTCATGGGTTTACAGAGATTATAAAATCCTTTACGACCGAGCCTTTAATATCCGGTAAAGCTGATATCGTTGAACAATTTGAAAAAATGTCAGTCCTTAAACTTGGTAGAAAACAAGAAACCTATTTTGCAGAGTGCCGGACAGATGGCCACTTAGGAAAATCCGAATTACCAATTAAAAAAGCAACGCTAATGGATGTGGACCGTATTATTAAATTACGATCAACAATTGATGAATTTGTCGTAACCGATACTTCTCGTGACATGCTTATTCAGTCAATGGAAACCAAGACGGGAAGAACCTATTTCTTAGAAGAGAATGGAATCTTAACTGCTTGTGCTTCAACAACAGCTGAGAACTCAGTTTCTGCAATGATTGTGGGTGTTTGTACCAATAAAAAACACCGACAAAAAGGGTTAGCTACTAGTGTTCTACAAAAGCTCATTCTAGATGTGCTTAATGAAAATAAAATCCTTTGCCTGTTTTACGATAATCCAGCTGCAGGACGAATTTATAAAAGATTAGGTTTTCAAGACATCGGCAAATGGACCATGTACCGGTAACCAGCATAAATAAAAGGGCTCGTCTGCGGGGGAGCCATTACTGGTATCCTGCTGACGAACCCAATTTTATTATTTACATTTTAAGGCTGCTCTAGAAATCGCTGCAACTGCATCCTCAATTTGTGTGGAACTAACATCAAAATTGGTCACAAACCGAACAGACGTTGGCCCAAAACCTCCTGCGAGCACGCCTTCTGAATGCAGATGAGTAACAAATTCCTCTGAACTAACTCCTAGTTCCTTCACATCTACAACGATGATATTTGTTTCTACTAGGTTTATTACGTGAAGGCCCTTAATATTTGCAATACCCTCTGCAAGTTTCAAAGCATTCGCATGGTCTTCTCCCAACCGTTCAGTCATTTTGGTGAGGGCAATCAATCCTGGCGCTGCAATAATCCCTGCTTGTCGCATTCCACCACCAAGCATTTTCCTCCATTTTCTTGCTGTGTGAATAAATTCTTTACTGCCCGCAATAATTGATCCAACTGGTGCCCCGAGACCTTTTGATAAGCAAAACTGAACAGTATCAGCATACTGTGCAAAGTCTTTTACGTCTAAACCTGCACTCTCTGCCGCATTAAACAACCTTGCTCCATCGATATGTACTGGAACTTGATGAGATTTGGCAATTTCATAGATTTCTTTCATATTCTCAACAGAAACAACTGCTCCCCCTGCACGATTATGGGTATTTTCAATAGAAATCATTCCTGTAACAGGATAATGGATATCCACACCTCTTATCGCATTTTTCACGTCCTCGGGATTCATAGTTCCACGAACTCCAGCGATTGTCCTAGTTTGGACTCCTCCTAACGCAGCTACAGCTCCTGCTTCATAATAAAAAATATGGGATTCAGCTTCTAAGATAATTTCTTGACCGGGTCGGCAGTGCGTCAGTACCGCAATCTGGTTGCCCTGTGTACCACTTGTTACCAACAATGCAGCTTCTTTCCCAAGAATATCGGCAGCTTTTTCTTCTAAAAGAGTGACCGTAGGGTCTTCCCCATAAACATCATCCCCAACCTCTGCATCATACATCGCTTTTCTCATTTCCTGAGTTGGTTTTGTAACTGTATCACTTCGTAAGTCAATCATTCCTAGCTCCCCTTTCACCTTTTCTTATAATCTATGCTGTTGCTGATAGTTTTTATTTTAACAGAGTTCTGCATAAAGGTTGGGGGAAATTTATCCTTCCCTTATCGAGAATCTTATTTCTGCTCCAGAACGGCTAGTTCATGGTCATTGCTTGATATCATTCCTTTAATAGGAAGATGGTAACATTCCAACCATACGTTTCCTTTTTTTTACTTTTTGGTAGCTGGGAGGCCTAGAATAAGGCTGAGAGTGAGGAGTTAGTGCCTCCTATTAAACTAATAAAAGGATGGTGATAAGAATGCACGGATATCAAAATGGGCATGAAGTAGCTTGAGGTGGGAGGTCGGATGCATCTATGTGTAATTGACTTTAATGTCAATCCTCTAGAATACAAGAACAGCGGACTGATCTTTCAGTCCGCTAATTTGTTATTTTCTCCATACTCGTTTATTTTCTACACGTCTTGTATAGCCCATTGAATCGAGCCGCTCAAGGAACGGAATCATATACTTTCTTGACAAATCGACTGCCTCTTTCGCTTCTCCTACTTCAAATTCAGAACCTGTGTGGTTTCTAAGCTTCGTTACAGCTTCTTCGAATAACTCCATATCCCAGTAATATTGGTCATCTAATGACACAATTGTTTTTTGCTCTTCAAGAAACCTTCTTAGTTCTCCAGAAAGGTTTTCTGGAATTCCTGCATCCTTAAAGTAATCCCTTAGGTAACGAACCTTTAATCCATCTTTTCTTAATTCTTTCAATAGATTTTCTGTCCGTTTTTCCCAATTTTTTGGAACATGCGGCTGGAAGGAGGCTGTTTTAACATATTGTTCCTTCCTAGTGAAGATTCCCTTTTGCAGTCCATTTTCAACCACGAAATCCAGTAGGTTTTTAGGAAACATTTTTTGCATACTCTGAAGAAGCTCAGCCTTATTAAGTCCCTGGCGCATTGGATTCTCACGTTGAAAGTCTTCCAGCTTATCCGTGATATCATCTTCAATCGCCTCAACCAGATTCGTTAGCGTATACTCCTTCCCATTATATAAAACAAACTCTTCACTCTGAAGAGTGTCTTTTAATGTTCCCTCATCTAGAGCAGTGCGTTTAATTAATTCAATGAGTGGTAAGCTTTTTGCCTCGTATAATGCCGCTGCAACACGTTCAATCGGAGAACCAACTTTTTTCTTTTCAAGTTCTGCAATTGTCTTCTCACCAAAACGATATTTATCGCCACGGGGGTCGATTACCCAACCACCACCGATCGTTTCCTGGGGACTTGGTCTGCGGATAATAAACCGATCTCCTCGTTTTGTGACGATTTCTTCCTCTAAGCGAAGCTGACAAAGAATCTCTTCATTTTCTTCTTTTAATTCATTTCGGTCAAAAAAGACAATTCTCCCCATTACTTCTGCTGTTCCGATATGACATTTGATTGGCGTTCGTTGCTTTACCAAATACTCAAGGTCTTCAACTACCTTGATGGCAACATCAAGAGTTCTCGTCACAATAAATTGCTCAGAAGAAACAAGTACTTCCCCGCGTTCAATATCCTCTTTTGAAACACCAGACAGATTAATCGCTACCCGCTGACCTGCAAACGCTGAAGAAGCTGGCTTATGGTGTACCTGCAACTGACGCGCTCTGACTTCAAGTCCTTTCGGCATCACTTTTAAAAGTTGCCCTTCTTCAACACTTCCCTCATATACTGTTCCTCTGACCACAGTTCCTTGTCCTTTCACTGTGAATACTTGGTCGATTGGCAAGCGAAAAGCTCCGCGAGAATCACGAACCTCTTGTTGTTTCAAGGTCTCGATAATTTGTGACTTTAACTCTTCAATCCCTTTTTTAGACAGTGAGTCCACCATCATAAAAGGCGCGTCCTCAAAAACGGTTCCTTCTAACTCACCTAAAATATCATCTTTGACAAGATCAATGAATTCTTCCTCGACGCGATCCACCTTCGTGACCGCGATGATTCCTGCTTTAATGCCCAGGAACCCCAAAATATCCAGATGTTCTTTCGTTTGCGGCATAACACCTTCGTCTGCAGCCACGACTAGTACGACTAGGTCAATTCCTGCTACTCCAGCAATCATTTGACGGATGAAACGCTCGTGTCCTGGCACATCTACAACAGAAATTTGCAATTCATCATCTTCGTATAAGGGAGCGAACCCTAGCTCAATTGAAATTTGCCGTTCTTTTTCTTCTTTTAATCGATCTGTATCGACATTTGTCAACGCTTTCGTTAATGTCGTTTTTCCATGGTCGATATGGCCAGCCATACCAATTGTAAAATATCGTTTGCTCAATACTGACACCTACTTTTTATCTCATCTACCATTAATACTCTACCTTGTCTGACACTTTTGTTCAAGAAACGAATTTTCAAACGATTAGTGACCCGAGAGCCCCACAATATTCTCCCTCCGGTAAGAAATACGGAGTAAGTCCAACCATAGTTGAAAAACCCTCTAATCCAACCTGCAAAGCAGGGTTCTCAATAAGTGTACTTCCGATATAAACGATCTCCTTCGTTTGGTGTAGGTTTGCGGTTTGATAACTAAAGAGTACAATGGTTTCCGCAATCATATTTACAAGAGCCGCCATTATGTCTGATTCAGAATGAGCTGCAAGTTTTTCTGCTTTAGCAAAATTACTAGCCGTTAATGTCCCCTCAATAGGTGGCTCTCCAGGGTGATAAATATCCTTCACTAACAAGTCAATATTGGCTTTATCGCCTTCCTTTGCTTGTTCGGCCAATTGGGAATATTTACTCTTAGAAGAAAGAAGCTTCCCAAGACCCATAAATGTTCCACCACCAATGCCACTCCCAAGTACTCTTTCTGTTTTCTCTTCTTCAATCAAGTACCATGATGTTCCTGTGCCGATGTTAACAAGTATGAATTTTGAGGCAATTTGAAGTCTAGACTGTTTTATTAAATAATTTGCCCCCACACAGGTGGACTTAAATTCTGTTACCACCCTAGCCTGTGGAAAAAACCTCTTCTTTAAATATTCAGCCTTCCCTCCTGTTACATTTACCTCTGCTTGCTGAGCTAGGATGGATAACCAACCCATTGCCTCGTCTAGCTTTTCGATTGGGTACTTTTTATATGTAAGCTTACCTTTTTCTTCGATAACGATTTTGATTAATGACCCACCTGCATCAATCCCTATCTTCTTCAGCATGCAACACCCTCCTTAAGGTAGTGATAAGCGTAGCTCCTTGTTTTTAATCTATCATAAAAAACTCTTATTCGAACGAATTAGGAGAATTCTGGCTTTTCAAGACTAAAAAAGAGGGGCACACTTTAGTAATGTGTACCCTTCTCGGAATCTGAATGTTGTATGTTTAAAGTCTAGTGATTAAACTGAGAAATAAAACTCTGTTTCACTTCCAGATTGGGTAGCTGTCACTTCTAGGCGAGCATCAATCCGTTCCTTTAGTTCTGGAACATGTGAAATGATCCCGACTAAACGACCGCTACTTTGAATATCAATTAATGCCTCAATTGCCTGATCTAAAGATTCTGGGTCAAGCGTTCCAAAGCCTTCGTCAATGAACATGGTCTCTAATGATACACCACCGGCATAATTTTGAACAACATCTGCTAAACCGAGCGCTAAAGAAAGGGCTGCTTTGAAGCTTTCCCCACCCGAGAGAGTTTTTACATGGCGTGTTTGACTCGTATACTGATCAAAAACCAACAGTTCTAGTCCACTCTGAACATTCCCCTTCGAACGATCAGTTTTTCGTAATAGTTTGTATCGTCCACTTGTCATTTTTCCCAATCGAACATTCGCTTCTGTTAAAATATCATCAAGAAATGTAGCCAGAACAAAACGTTCGAACGTAATTCGATACGTATTCTGTCCCTTAGATATTTCGTAAAGATGACCAATCAGATTATACCGTTCTTCTAATGACTTAATATTCTCATTGATGCTCTCGACAGTAGCGACAATCTGTTTATTCTCTCGCAACTTAATATAAAGGTTTTGGTACTCCTTCTCTAAGTTTGCAATCACCTGATCAAGCTTTAATAAAGCCGTACGCACTCCCTCAATATCAGGACGTTTGACATCTTTTAATAGCCTTGAATATTCGTCTAAACGGTCTGAAACGGAACGAAACTCTTCTCGATAATTACGGGTTTCCGCTTCTAGTTTTTCAACCAACGCGTCATCTCGTTTAGCTTCTCGATATAGAGAATATGTTTCAAAACCCTGTTGATTCATTGTATTGATAAAGGTAGCCCGCTCATCATCCAATTTTGTTTTCGTCTCATAGAGTCGTTTTTCTGCTTCTTCGTAGCGAGTTTTTTCCTTGTCTAATAGATCCTTTGCATCTTGATATCGTTGTTGTGATAATTCAAGCTGATTAGCTAATTCCTCCTGAACACGAACTGCTTGTATATACTGCTGTTCAAATGCCTGCCAGGAACGCAAATCCTCTGGAATACTTTCCATCATCCGAGCCAATGTCGTCTTCTTTTCTGTAAATTGTATCGTAAGTTGTTGCAACTCTCCTTCAAGTGATTTCTTTTTTTTCTGCAATTCTACCTTCACGGTATCAAGTTTCACAAGCTCTTCTTTCACTAATGGTAGTTGGTTGATTTCACTAGAAACTACTCGTTGGTCTGTAACAAGTTGAGCAAGCTTGGATTCCACTGTTAGGATGCGCTCTTGTAATTCATTAGCATCAAAATCAGAGTCCTTGTTCTTGAGTTCAGAAAATAATTCATCGCCATTTTCTACAAGTGTATTTAATGCGTGGCTTACCTCCATCAAAACTTTTTCACATTTATTTTTCTCTTTCTCAAGAAGGTCAGCTTGTTCTCTTGCGGCTTTAATATCCTTCTCGGTGGGAATTGAACCCTCTTCAGCTTTAGCTGACTTAGGGTGATGATTTGAGCCGCAAACCGGACATTCCTGACCATCAGTTAACTTGCTAGCCAATACGGCTGCCTGTGAATGTAACCATGTCTGCTCAAGAGTTTGAACTAGTGCTTTCCCGTCGAGGAGCCTTGCTTCGGCATTTTCCAGTTCAGCTCTACGCTTATCATTTTCAAGATTGCCTTGCTGAATTCGAAGTAGAATTGTTTCATATTTTTTGAGCTTGTCCAATTCTTGTTCGAGCTTTTCAATCTTCCTTTCACCCTCTAGGAAGGTAAGCTGGGATTTTTCAATTTCTTCTTTATTTGCTTGAAGAGTTTTCAGCTTTTCCTCGACTGTCCGTACTGATTCTTCACATTGCTCGTTTTGCTTTTGGACAGAAGTAAGACTCTGATTTACGCGTTCCGTTTCTTGTTTCATGCCAGCAAAAACTCTTACATCGTCTTTCATATGCTCTAGCCGACTAACTGCCTCTGCTGCATCCTTTCGTTCCTGTTCTCGAGCTGTTTGCTTTTCGAACTCTTGCTTACTCACATTCAAGTTTTCTGTTAATATAGTGATTTTCTCAGAGGTAGTCTTCAAGAATGCCTCTACTTGATCGAGGTCTTTCTTCAGTCTATGACATAGTGCTTCTTGACTTTCGAGGATTGCTGCCTTTTTGGCATTTTGTATTTCTAATTCTTTTCCCTCGAAACTAACCCTTTGTCCTTCAAGCTCTATTTTTTTCTGCTGCAGGCCTTCCATTACTTGTAGCTGTTTTAATAGGGATTCAGCTTCAAAAAGCTGTTGCTGCACCCGGTCTCGTTGTTGTTGCTTGTTATTTTTCTCGACATTTAAAGCTGCTAGTTTTGTCTCCATTGCAACAATTTCTTCTTTTATTAATGGAATCATTAGGGCATCATTTGTACTAGCATTTTCAAGAAATTCTATTAATTCTTCATTTTCCAACGCATGCGCCCTCCGAAGAGTTGCACTTCGGTCATCGATTTGAATTTCAACTGTTTTTTTTAGTTCTGTCGCTTCCTCTTTCAGCCGCTCCTCTACCTTTTTATAGATCTCAGTATGAAACAGCCTCTGTAGGATCACTTCTTTCTCTTTACTATCAGAAGTTAATAGTTTTCTAAATTCGCCTTGGGGAATCATTAATATTTGCCGAAATTGGTTGCTATCGATAATCATAATTTCCTTTATTTTTTCGTCCACATCACGAACATTGGCTGCAAGTAATTTCGGCGAATTGTTTCCCTCAAGCAGATACAGCTCTGCCTTTGCTCCCACGGTTGTATAACCATCTCCACGCTCTTTCCGCTTTTCCTGCTGAGGGGAACGAGTAATTCGGTACGTTTTTTGACGAAGTGAAAAGTCAAGACTAACCTCAGTCAACACATCATCCTTCGCAAACTGACTCCGAAGGTCACTTCCATTTCGGTCTTCTCCACTTGCCTTGCCGTAAATGGCATAACTGATGCCGTCAAAAATCGTTGTTTTCCCAGAACCTGTTTTACCTGAAACAACAAACATTGTCCGATTTTCAAGTCGAGTAAAATCAATGATTTCCGTCCCTGCATAGGGTCCAAAAGCCTGTAGAGTTAATTTTAATGGTTTCATTTTTGCCCCTCCACTTTCAGGACATTGTTCATAATTCCTGTCATAATTTCACGCTTCTCATCGGTGAATTCAGCCGTTGTCATTTCACGGTAAAAATGTTCAAACAAGTCAATTTCAGATTTCTTGTCGTCTTTAAAGGAATGAAAATTGCTTAAATGTTTTTGATCTAATGACTCAATTTTCCGTTCTAGGTGCAAAACATTCGGATATATCTGCCGGAGCTTGCCAATTGGGTCAATTAAAGAACCACCGTCTAGAAGCGTAACCTTTAGATAATCATCCACCTTCTGCTTTTCATAAAATTGTGGATCAAGCAGCTCCTCAAGATATCCTTCTACTTCACGCATATCCTGCCTTGGAGTTAAGGTTCTTTGTCTAATACTAAAGCTACCATTGTCGTTCATCTCAATAATAGAGATTGATTTACGTTGTTTCGCTTCAGAAAAAGAGTATTTCATCAATGAACCAGAATATTTAATCTTGTCATGGCGAATTGCATCCGGACTATGCAGGTGTCCTAGTGCTGTATAGGAAAAAGGTGCAAACAAATCTGAGGTTACACACCCGGACCCACCTACCGATAAGGTCCGTTCCGATTCACAAGTTTCTCCTCCGAGGACAAATGCATGTCCGACTAATACATTTGGTTCGTTTGGGTTCATATTTTCTTCAATTTTACCAATGAGGGCTTTCATCGCATCTTGATGAGAATGTACGGTTGGGTCATCTAGAAGGTGGCGAACTTGTCCCGGCTCAGCGTATGGAACTAGGTGAAAATTGACACCATTCACCTGAACCGGACGTAGGTCAGATGTCAACTTCCCTGTTAAATAAAAATGATTATGTTTGTACCAGGAGCTTCCGAACGAAAGGCGCTCAGCACTATCATGATTTCCCGCAATCGCAACAATCGGAATGTTAAGCTCTACATTTATTTTAAAAAGCACTTCATCTAATAGCTCTACTGCATCAATTGGTGGCACCGACCGGTCATAGAGATCCCCTGCTATCACGACCGCATCTGGCTTCTCCTCCGCCACCACATCAATGAATTGATTTAACAGAAAACGCTGATCTTCTGTCATATATATTCCGTGAACTAGCTTCCCCAAATGCCAGTCTCCTGTATGGATAAATTTCAATTTCCTCACCTCTCCTTATCTCTTTCTCCAATGCTATCATTATAGCAGACAAGTAATCTCGGTAATCAGAACAAAATAAGGAAACAATTCCAAGCAAATATCTCAATCCACTTTTTACATCAATTGAATTAGAAAACATTCTGCCATTTGTTTCCTACAAAAACAAAAGAACATTTGTTCTAATCTTATCAATAAAACTAGAAAGAATCCACCTAAAACTATCAGAGAGTGCTAAATGTTTCTACTCCAATCCGGGTATGTACCTTTCCTATAGCCATCAAAAGAAGACAAGGATGCATTGTCATGTTCATGCATCCCATTTTCCTTATATATTAATCTAATTTATACATTTGTTCTTTAATAAACCTTCGTCTCTTTTCAATAAACTGTGCAATTACAGTAGGCTCTTGATCAAATTGGTTAATTGCATGTTTCTTATAAGGGTCTTTAAGAATATAGGGGCGTAGATTGTTCACTAGATGCTCAATTTTAGGATTCATCTGCTCTAATGTAAAAGTGGAATCTAGCACTTCCCTTAAGATTTGTTGGTACCGTCTTCGAAAGGAATCAACGTCCAAAATCCTGGCCGTTAACGTGTTAAAACCCGTAATGGGCACAAAGTCAGATCCAAGAAGCCTCCCGTGAACATCTCTCCCCCATGTAGCATCATAATCCCAAGGAATAATTTCAAAACGTCCTGTAGCGCCGTTTCGATATAAAGCATAATTATGAACAAACCCATCATAATTCTGGGTAAGCACCACCCCTGCTAACCAGCGCAAATATTTTTCCACGTCTAGAATTCTGATAATCCCCTTATTAAAGTCCGCACGAGATAGGGTATTAATCTTGATAATCATCTCTTCTAAATCTGATTCGGTTAGCTTACTTCCGTACTTCCTTTCGTAACCAGAGGTAAGAGACGCTTTGGTTTTTTTATCAATCCCACTTAATAATGAAAAATTCCCATCCCCATTTATCGCATAAAAAATAGCACCTAAAGGGAGATTTCTTTTCATCAAAAATTGTTGATCAACTGATTCAAGCTCTAAATAAAGTCCTTGTGCCTCTCCATTTAAGGTTAAGAAAACATGTTTTGAAGTTGGAGAAAGACAACCAATCTCGGAAAAAAAATCAAGGGATAGCTTGTTCCGAATGATTGATGGATCTTTATATTCAGCATTAAGATGAATTTCCCTAGCACCTTGATAAATAGCTGGTTTGTAAAAGCCAATATGGTAAGATTTCTTTTTGAACTCACGTATATGGGAACCACGAAATGCGATATCCACATCTAGCTTCTCACCTTTAGATAAAAGTCTTGCTGGGACGGGATCGTCAATCCATACGTCACGCTGAAGTTCTTCTAAGTCTAGGGGTTCAATAAATAAATTGTACATAGGTATGTTCATGTTGTTCCTCCCCCTTCTTTCTTTTTATTAAATCGTATGTAAAAGGAGGTCATGTCCTCTAAATCATTCGTCCATTTTTATTAAAAATACGCACTAGCCCACCACCTTTTTAGGTTCTTGCAGTATTTTATTAATAGAACAAGAAATAAATATGAGGGAGGTTTGGTTTTGACACGTTCATATTCAAGTCATGATATTGAAAAAGCTGTTGAACTAGCTGAGGCAAGGGGGCTTGATGACTTTTTGATGAAGCACCCCCAGGAGAAACGGAGCAATACGGATAAAAAGACTGAGAGGGAATATCACAGAAATTTTACCGGACAACAAGAGAGAAGTGAAAACCCAAAGAGGAGCATTTTTGATGTCATTATGTTTGGTTCCAGTCATCCAAAAACGCAACATCCGGGCTCACTTACAGACCAGCTAATGACAAGTAGTAGCAGTGATAGCAGTGAGTCTCCTAGAATAGAAGACGATATAACGACCTGCGATCCTTGTGAAGAAGTGCAAGAAATTGTCAGAGGAATTAGAGCTGGAAAATACAATCTTAGAACAACAGCGTTACAGGGAGACAGCACCACGGAAAGAACTCATCAAAATAGGAACAACAGATTAAGACATCCTGAACACTGGCGTAATGTAAACAATCACAAAAGAGAAACTAGAATGAACGAGGTACAACAGGATCAGTTCCACTATCACAGTGCCTACTGGGATAATGGGAATATGTGGGCATTAAAATTGAGCAAAAAGGACTCCTAAGCTATAAGTAACTGAACATGGAGTACTTTTAGAAATTAATAAAAGCCCAACCAAATTGGCTGGGCTTAGAATTTTTATAGTTGAATACTATTATAGTTTTACAACGTTAGAAGCTTGAGGTCCACGAGCACCTTCAACTACTTCGAAGGAAACTTCTTGACCTTCATCTAAAGATTTGAAGCCTTCAGATTGAATAGCAGAGAAATGAACAAATACGTCATTGCCATCTTCAGTCTCGATGAATCCGAAACCCTTTTCAGCGTTAAACCATTTAACTTTACCGTTTTTCATAAAAAAAAATCCTCCTAGATTGGCTATCTATCAATAGCCGCGTTGATTTTGCCCATTAACAACGTTTAGTATTGCAGTTCATACTCAACTTATTCAAACTATACATCTTTCGAACAAGCTAATTGCGTTATCTAACTCGTGCAATCGGCTCCTTAAATTTACCATCGTTTTAAAAATATGTCAATATGAAAACCCTTACAAATTTACCTAACAACACACTTAGAATCAACAATTTTTATTAAAAAAGAGAGGACATGAGTGATTAAAACGCTCCTCAGATTTTTGTTACAAAGTAGGCTTTTATTATAGTAATTTCACGAATTTAAGCTGTATGTAAAAAAAACGATCAGTTAAGTACTATGGATTTCCTAATAAAAAATTATTATTTTACTATTTTACAAGTCCAGCCCCTTGTTGTAAATTCTCCATTGGAACAATTTGTTGGTTACGTTTAGAAGAGAGAAGTTTGTCAAGATCAATTTTTTACTCAGGGAAGAAAGACGAAACCCTTAAAGTCAAATGACTCTAAGGGTATCTAAGAGGTTGTTTAGGGTGTGCTATGCTTATCTTCTTCTACGATGTTTTTTCTTTCTGTTATCATCATTTTCATCTCTAATTCCAGCTACAAGATCATTGATTAAACAACGACGAACTGCACGGCAAATGTCTTCACTGTTAACATAAGCTTTCACTGGAACTCTGAAGTTGTCAAACGTTCCAAGCACGACATCATCGTTTCTGTTGCGGTCTCTGTCAAAAGTACCTGCTACATCCCCAGTATCTCTCTTGCGACGGCGCCCAGTTTGAGCACCTGCTACATTTCCATTATTTCTTTTGCGTCTTCTGTCAGAAGTACCCATTACATCTCCAGTGTCTCTTTTGCGTCTTCTGTCAGTACCTGCTACATCCCCAGTGTCTCTTTTACGACGGCGGTCAGTAGAAGCACCTGCTACATCTCTTCTTCTTTTGTCGTCATTTGTGAAAAGTCCAGCGACATCATCATTATAATATCCCATTTGAAATTCCCTCCTTTCGGCTTTGTACTGTATACTATGTAGTCCTTGTACAGGCTGTTAAGGCGAACATCTATGTAACAGTTAAAATAGGTT
>Ga0182742_1000850_pt1 | contig 43888 bp, 46 predicted proteins | sample eDN5th37CBELigMG_FD_128880 | JGI IMG/M metagenome (GOLD analysis project Ga0182742, IMG submission 128880) | Enriched Miracle-Growth compost microbial communities from Emeryville, California, USA - eDNA 5th pass 37_C BE-Lig MG (version 2)... ... | reverse complement strand
TAGGTGCTGTGCACCCCTTATCCTGATAGTAAAAAAACGGGACAATGGTTTAACCCACTGACCCGTTTGCATAGCTGGAGAAAACAGGACAAAGGACCTGTCCCTCTGTCCACTTATTGTTTTTGGTAGCGCAGGACTGGCTTGCGTGCTGCCAGAGTTTCGTCAAGACGTTTGATTACTGTGTTGTGCGGAGCTTCTTGAACGATTTCTGGATTTTCTTCTGCTTCTTTAGCAATTTGCAGCATGGCATCGCAGAATGCATCCAGTGTTTCTTTTGATTCTGTTTCAGTAGGTTCGATCATGATACACTCTTCCACATTAAGCGGGAAGTAGATGGTTGGCGGATGGTAGCCAAAGTCTAACAGGCGCTTTGCAATATCGAGCGTACGCACACCAAGTTTCTTTTGGCGTTTTCCGCTTAATACGAACTCGTGCTTACAATGTCTGTCAAATGGAAGATCGTAGGCATCCTGCAGTCTTCTCATCATGTAGTTTGCATTTAATACAGCATATTCTGTAACAGCCTTCAAGCCATCAGGACCCATTGAGCGGATATACGTATACGCACGGACATTGATGCCGAAGTTTCCATAATAAGGCTTCACACGGCCGATTGATTGCGGACGATCATAATCAAATACATAGCTGTCGCCTTGCTTAGTCAACACTGGTTTTGGCAGGAACGGCACTAGATCAGATTTTACGCCAACTGGTCCAGAACCAGGTCCGCCTCCGCCGTGCGGTCCAGTGAAGGTTTTATGAAGATTGAGGTGAACGACGTCAAATCCCATATCTCCAGGACGAGCTTTAGACATAACGGCATTTAGGTTTGCTCCATCATAGTAAACCTTTCCGCCTGCACCATGAATAATCTCTGTCATTTCTAGAATCTCTTCTTCAAAAAGACCAAGCGTGTTTGGATTTGTCAGCATAAGGGCAGCAGTGTCTTCGCCCACTACACGTCTTAAATCTTCCAAGTCTACTAGACCTTTTTCATTCGATTTAACCGTAATTGTTTCAAATCCAGCAACAGATGCTGAAGCAGGATTTGTACCGTGAGCAGAGTCTGGAACGATGACTTTTGTACGCTTAAGGTCGCCGTTTGCTTCATGGTAAGCGCGAATCATCATTAATCCTGTCCATTCGCCGTGTGCCCCTGCAGCCGGCTGAAGTGTCACCTGATCCATACCAGTGATTTCCTTCAAATGCTCTTGAAGATCATATAGAAGCTCCATTGCCCCTTGGACAGAGCTTTCATCCTGTAATGGGTGCACATGGGCAAATCCAGGGAATCTTGCCACATTCTCATTAATTTTTGGATTGTATTTCATTGTACAGGAACCTAATGGATAAAAGCCTGAATCCACACCATGGTTTCTGTTGGAAAGAGCTGTATAATGACGCATAATATCAAGTTCAGCTACTTCAGGAAGGTCTGCGTCCTCTTCCCGTAAATATCCTGCTGGGATCAGTTCATTAAGATCCGTTTCCGGAACATCCATTACCGGGAGGCTATAACCGATGCGTCCAGGTTTGCTTATTTCAAAAATGAGTGCCTGATCGTCCTTATGCATGGTACTCCCCCATTTCTTTAACAAATGTATCGATTTCTTCTTTTGTTCTTAGCTCTGTTACAGCTACAAGCATATGGTTCTGCAAATCTGAAAAATCGCGTCCTAAGTCATAGCCGCCAATGATGCCTTTATTAAGAAGCTGTTGATTAACTTCCTTAACAGGCGCATTTAGTTTAACAACGAATTCGTTAAAGGATGGACCTTCGAAAGCAATTTCAAAGCCGTTTTGCTTGAATTGATTCTTTGCATAATTGGCCTTTTGAATATTGCTTGCTGCCATTTCCTTCACGCCTTTTTTGCCAAGAGCTGTCATGGCTACAGATGCAGCTAATGCATTAAGTGCTTGGTTTGAACAGATGTTGGATGTCGCTTTATCGCGGCGGATATGCTGTTCACGCGCTTGCAATGTCAATACAAATCCGCGGCGTCCTTCTTCATCAACCGTTTGTCCGACAAGACGTCCAGGAACTTTTCTTAAAAGCTTGTTAGTTACAGCAAAATAACCGCAGTGCGGGCCGCCGAATGCTGTTGGAATACCAAAAACTTGCGCATCGCCGACAACGATGTCAGCCCCAAATTTTCCAGGAGGAGTCAATGCACCAAGTGATAGCGGATTGCTGGAAACCACAAACATAGATTTATGTGCATGGATGATTTCTTCTAATTCCTTTAATGGTTCAATTCTTCCAAAGAAGTTTGGATATTGAACAATAACTGCAGCAATATCGTCGCCAATTAAATCCTTAAGGGCATCAATATCAGTTACCCCATCCTTATGAGGAACTTCAACAACCTCAATGTACTGTCCTTTTGCATATGTTTTTACAACTTCCTTGGACTCAGGGTGGACAGCACTGGATAAAAGAATCTTTTTCCGGCGTGTTTGCCCTGCACTTAGCATAGCAGCTTCAGCCAAAGCAGTCCCGCCATCATACATGGAAGAGTTAGCTACATCCATACCGGTTAATTCACAAATCATTGTCTGGAATTCAAAGATTGCCTGAAGCTCCCCTTGGGAAATTTCTGGCTGGTATGGTGTATAGGCTGTATAAAATTCAGAACGGGATAAAACATGGTCAACAATCACTGGCATGTAGTGATCGTAAACACCAGCGCCTAAGAAGGAAGTATTGCTTCTTAGATCAGCGTTTTTTTGCGCCATTTGAGTAAGCTCTTTTAACAGGGCTGTCTCTGTTGCTGCAGGCTTGATGTTATATTCCCCTTTGAATCTGACGCTTTCAGGAATATCACTGAATAGTTCATCGATTGAATTGACACCGATTGTGGCAAGCATTTCTTTTGTATCTGCTTCTGTCATCGGTAAATAGCGATGTTTCATGAGTTTTTGTCCCCCTCTTACTTAGATCTTTTATAAAAAGGCGTTGCTGCTGTAACTGCTTTAAGCCGTTTGCCGCGGACCTCTACTTCAACTTCTGTTCCAAGCTCTGTGTAATCTGATTTTAACAGGGCTAAACCGATATTTTTCTTTAAAGTTGGCGACTGGGTGCCTGTTGTCACTTCACCTATCTGCTCTTCTCCTTTATAAACCGGATAGCCATGGCGCGGAATTCCGCGGTCAATCATTTCAATGCCAACAAGTTTTCTTGCAGGGCCATTTTCTTTTTGCTGTAAAAGGGCTTCTTTTCCAATAAAATCTGCCTCTTTTTTCACTTTAACAGCAAATCCAATCCCTGCTTCAAGCGGTGATATTTCCGGTGAAAGCTCCTGGCCATAAAGGACAAGATTTGCTTCAAAGCGCAAGGTATCACGTGCTCCTAAGCCTGCTGGAATCACACCTTCGTCCTGTCCCGCTTCTAATATATCCTTCCAAATGGAAACGACATCATTCGCATCACAGTATACTTCGAAGCCATCTTCACCTGTATAGCCTGTTCGGGAAACAAGAGCCTTTTTGCCATTCAGATCAACATCCTGCTGAAATTTAAAAAATCCGATTTCTGCAAGGTTCGTATCACCTGCAAGTTTTTGAAGCACCTTTTCAGCCAATGGTCCTTGAAGGGCAACCTGTGCAGTTTCATCAGAAAGATTTTTGATTTCAACATCGCCTTCTAAATGGTCTTCAAGCCACTTATAGTCTTTTTCGATATTGGATGCATTAACAACCAGCAAATAATGATTCTCAGCTAATTGATAGACAAGCAAATCGTCAACAGTCCCGCCATTTTCATAGCACATTGCTGTATACTGGGCACCTGAAACCTTTAATTTTGAGATGTCATTTGTCATCATCTTTTGCAGGTAGGAAAGGCTGTCTGGACCTTTCACTTCAATTTCTCCCATATGGGATACATCGAACAATCCCGCTCTAGTACGTACGGCTTCATGTTCTTCTTTAATGCTTGAAAACTGTACAGGCAGATCCCAGCCTCCGAAGTCAATTGTCTTTGCGCCATATTCCTTATAAACATCAAATAATGGTGTGCGTTTTAACTGTGACATTTACTCGTCCCCCTTTTTATTCCTGAATAAAAGTTTTGAAATTCACCTTTATAATGCTGAATCAAACAAAAAAGGACAGAGAACCCCCTCATGAATTGAGAAGATCTCTGTCCTTGCACCTGAAAGTTTAACCGTAAACGGCTTTCCCCGTGGGTGGCCCAATAGCGGGCACTCTCCAGAGCTACGTCCAATAAGGGTTCTTTTGCCTGAGAGATTCACAAACCTTAAGTTTGCTTGCTCCTTCGGCGCCACATATGCAGTCTCTCCCCTTATTATCATCCGCATTTATAAATTTTTCCAAGTTGGTTCATACTAAACGAAAATGACGTTAAAATTGCTCCAATTATTCATATTGCGAATTGCTTTAGATCCGTTGTTAAACCAAGGTGAAAATATAAACAGTACACATTTCAATATAAAACGGTATTGGCAAATTTCAAAACTTTCAAAGCTACAATTATCCTACCATTATAAATGTATTTCGGCAATGGTTAATCTACTATAAAAAAACGTTAAATATAACCTTAAATTTTTGCAACCAGTTACACATTTAAAGGGGCTGTTCTTATGACGGTGCAAATAAATTTCGATTCTTCCTGGCAGGAGGAGTTTCTCACAAGAATTAGCGATGACGGGCCATGGGCCCCCTGGGAGCTGTTTAAATTAGCAGTAGAGGTTGAAACCCATACAACCATTCCTGAATTTGAGGGACTGCAGGCTCCAAAGCACCTGTCCGGCTTGACACCTTTGCCGCATCAGCTTGAAGTGGCCAAGCAGGTCGTAGAAAATATGAATGGAAAAGCCATCCTTGCCGATGAGGTTGGTCTTGGCAAAACGATTGAAGCAGGCTTGATTTTAAAGGAATATATGATTCGCGGGCTTGTAAAAAAGGTATTAATTTTAGTGCCTGCATCACTTGTTACACAATGGGCAATCGAATTAAATTCCAAGTTCTTTATCCCGGCTGTTACCCAAAGAAAAAGCTATGTGTGGGAAAGCTGTGACGTTGTCGTATCTTCGATTGATACTGCCAAGCGGGAACCGCATAGGGAAATCATTTATAAGCAGGATTATGATTTGGTCATAATTGATGAGGCTCATAAACTAAAAAATAATAAAACCAAAAACTACGAGTTTGTACAAAATTTAAAAAAGAAATTCTGTCTCCTATTGACTGCAACCCCGATTCAGAACAGGGTAAGCGAGATCTTTAACCTTGTTTCTTTATTAAAACCTGGCCATTTAGGAACAGAATCAGCTTTTTATGAGAAATATAAAAAAGATTCCCGGTCTTTAGATGATGATGAACATTTAAAGACGCTTGTAAATAAGGTAATGATCCGCAACCGCCGAGCTGATACAGGGATCGAGTGGACAAAAAGAAAGGTCGAAACATGCCCTATTGAGTTTTCCAAAGAAGAAAGGGAACTATACGAAGCTGTATCCAATCTTCGCAGTGATGGTGAATGGGGCTCGATTAATACAAGCCAATTCTCCGTGATGACTCTGCAGCGTGAAGCATGCAGCAGCAGGGAGGCTGTTTATTTTACACTGAAAAATATGCTTGAGCGCAAAGAAGAACCATCGGAACAGTTCAAGGAACAAATTCAATTTTTGGTATCCAAGGTTGAAGCCGTAAAGCAAAATTCAAAGGCTGAAAAAGCACTGGAACTAATCAAACAAATCAATGATAAGGTTATTATTTTTACTGAATACCGGGCCACACAAATGTATCTGCAATGGTACTTAAAACAGCATGGAATTTCCTCTGTTCCATTTCGGGGCGGGTTTAAAAGAGGGAAAAAAGATTGGATGAAAGAGTTATTTCAGAAAAATGTTCAGGTTCTTATTGCTACGGAAGCCGGCGGCGAAGGGATTAACCTTCAGTTCTGCAATCATATTATTAATTTTGACCTACCCTGGAATCCGATGAGGCTTGAACAAAGGATTGGCCGTATCCATCGCCTTGGACAGGAAAAGGACGTCATGATCTATAATTTCGCTACGAAAAATACGGTTGAAGAGCATATATTAAAGCTTTTATATGAGAAAATAAATCTTTTTGAAAAGGTCATCGGCGATTTGGATGAAATTCTTACGAGGCTTGATTTTGGCAATATTGAGGACCATCTCGCCGATATTTTCGGCCAATCATCAACTGCAGGCGAAATGAAAATTAAAATGGATAATTTAACAGCAATGATTCAATTTGCTGAGGAAATTAGAGAAGGTGAAATGAATGCAGCAACAGGAAATTCATCGTTTTCTTGAAAGGTTTTTTCTGGCCAATAGTTGTGAGATCGTTGAAAATCAGCAAGGCTATTTAACCGTGCAATTAAGTATTGAATTGGATAAAGAACTGATGAACCGGCCCTTTTACTGGCATTACTTAGAATCTACTGGCGGAGTGCCAAATCCGATGAAGCTGACACTCATTACCAATCCAAAGCTTGCGCCTGACAATATCAAAGGGGAAATCATTCATTTTGGTTCTCCTCGCCTTCATCAGATTTTTCAATCGGCAAAAAAGCTTGCCGGCTATATTCGTTTATATGAAGATACCGGACAGAACCATGGAAACCAAATGCCGCTTCGGCCATGGCTTGGCTTGAACCTAAGGATTTCCTACCAGTGCGATAGAAAACGAGATGTGTTTCGTTCGATTGGACTGCAATTAATTAATGGGCAGATGGTGGATGAATTCCACGATAAGCTGCAGAAGTTAAAGCTGACGCCAAAAATCCCTGATTTCTCTTTTACTATTTCACCCTTAATTATGCCGAAAAGCGGGATCGCCAGAGTGGAAAACTTCCTAAAAAATGAAATTAGTGCTGAGGATCACACTTGGGCACAAGAAGCCCGAACCCGCTGGAAAAAGGATTCCGACTTATTGGAGCATTTTTATGAGGATTTGGAAGAAAAGGGCGAAAGCTATGAAATTGAGAAAACCGCTTTGCAGGAGCTCTATGAGCCAAAAATTAATATATCTATTGTCAACGGCGGATTGTTTTACCTGACAGAAAACACAATTACTGCATAGCTTTAAAGCACTGGGGGCCTGTCCCCCAGCGCGGTGATACTGTAAAGCATCGGGGGCCTGTCCCCCAGTGCTTTAATGCGCAAAAGAAAAACCGGCTCAATGGCCGGTTTTTCTGTACTTTTTTCTTTTCGTTTTATTAATGGAATGGATGGTAGAGTAAAGGGCAAGTGGAACGACGCCGAACCATTTGGTTAAGAATGGCTCTTTCATTTGCTTTTTTTCCAATCGCTGTTTTTTTCGTTCATCCTTGGGCTGGTCAATATACTGGACAACGGTTTGGGTGATATATTTGATATAATCGTTTGATTTCATGAACGCCACCTAGAATTTTTTCTTCATCTTCCAGTATGCCCATCCTTTGGAAGATTTAAACAATCTTCAGTTCTTTTCCGCCCATTTGGTCATTTTCCCTTCCGCTTTGTCGTAATAACCTGTTCCTATTATCTGCGGGAATTGATCCATTTTCATCGTAAAGCTAACTTTGAAAACTGTGTCGGAAAGCTTTGTTGTACTATATGATACATCTCCGTATTTATATTGAATCGTTCCATTTGGGAACTCCTCTTCCTCTATATTAAATTTCTCTTCTACTTGCTTCATCGAGCTTAGGAAATAGAAGTCTTGCTGCAGAAGTTTTTCCGATTCCTTAAAGAATTGTTTCTCTGTCAAAAATTGTTCCAGCTGCAGGGAAAGAACGAAAATAGCGATAATTATTATGCAAAAGGTAAGCGGATAGGTAAAGCCCTTTTGATTACGGAGCATTTGCTTCCTCCAGCTGGACATAAGAATACAAAGAAGCAGTCAGCTGCTGGTCATACACGTCCCTCACCGTCAGCTTCACACCATTATTGATATTTTCAAAATGAACAGTGTCAACTGCCTGAAAGACAATCTCATGCCCCTTGGCATCTACTCTCCTTCTAATATTTGTTCCATTTTTTTCATACAAAATGACCTGTCCGCTTTTATTTAATGTTATTCTTTCACCTGATAGCACTTGAAAGGATTCTGCCATTCTTAGTTCTTTTTTCAGCTGGTTCATAAAAACATTCCACTCTAGCACTTTTGATCTTGCTTCCAAATCATCATGCTGCAGAAGGTATCGCATGCTGAGCGGAAAGAATGCTGCAAATAACAGAAATATCGAAAATGCATAAAGCATTTCCAGCATCGTGAATCCTTTATTATTGATATAGCTCACATTTTTGCTTTGGTTTTCCAAGTAGATCCTCATAAGTTACACAAACCTCCCCTGCCCCATTTCCTTGTGTTATGTCATAGGCTGTTTGTTCCATCACAATTGTTTCACTGCCAGGCATGCCCCCGGCTAATTTTGCCTCAGATAGTTTCTCATATAATATTTTCGTCGCCTCATATTCCTGCCTTACTAGCATTGCATGATTGGCAGCTTGAATAATCAGAGGAAAAATTACCCCTGCAATTATCAGCCAGGCTGCTAACGTCAGCAGCATCTCTGTTAAAAAAAAGCCATCATTCCTCTTCCACATAAAATCTTCCCTTTCCAATTAAAAAGGTGAAACGGTAGCTATTCTTGCCGGAAACGACGTAAAAAGTCCCAAACTTTGTAACATTTCCATCGGCAAGAAATTGTATATATAGCGACATCGTTCCTTCCCGAAAAGTGATAGAATCAGGTATTTGGCGATTAAGGATGAGATTCTCCTTCGACCTTTCTTTTATATAATAGGAATTCACCTCCGGCCGGATTTGTAAAATCACCTCCGTCTGATGGGAAATGGCATAGTTTTGAGCAAATAAAATATCCGCCTTAAGCTGTGAAATAAATTGCTGTCTTTCTAGGAATAAAAATTGAGGCTTCAGCAGAAAGGCAGAAAACGAGGCAATGATGAGGAATACGCTAAGAACAAACATGGATTCAAGCAGAGTAAATCCGCCTTCTGAGCTTTTCATTACTAGGATGCCGCTCCATCTGCAGGCACTTCTGGTTCAGCAGCAGCTGAAGAAACAACTCCTTCTGCGGAGATTTGTACAGCATCTCCGTTTGGACAGGAATTTTCACCATCATTCAGGTAACCTTCAGCAACTAATGCCTGTATATCCGCTGGAAGACTATGCTTATCCATCTCATATGCCTGGACCTGAGCTTGGACCATTTTCACAAAAGCTTGGCAGCCCTTATCGTTTATTTTCGAATTATGCTTAGTTACATTCGGAATCGTAATGATTAGCAAAACTGAAATGACGAGCAGGACAATCATCATTTCAATCAGTGTGAATCCCTTTTCACTTTTTAAGTATTTCATGATCAAATCCCCTCCAATAAATGAAACATCGGCAATAATACAGCTAAATACATGGAAACAATTAAAAATCCAATGACGAGATACAAACCAGGCTGCACAGTCTTCAGCATTTTTTCTGTCTTTTCTTCGAACAGCTGCAGACAATGTCTTCCAAAAAAATACAGCTCTTGGTCCAGCTTGCCGTTTTTCTGTCCATGGCTAATAATCCGCGCCAGTTCACGCTCCAAGAACGAAAAATTTAATAAAATATCCTCCAGCTTCTCTCCTTTGCGCAAGCCGTTTTTCGTTTCTGTTCCAAGCTCTTTATACAGCGCCTGTTTATTGTTTTTTTCAAATAAGCTGAGGGCTTCGTGGATAGACAGTCCCCCAGCCAATAAATAACTCATCTGTACGGAAAAATAGTGGGTGTAAAACAATCTTAAAAAGGAGCCAATCAGCGGAATTGAAACAAGAATGGCTTTTTGCCTGAACTGCGGCATGCGCCGGAAAAGGAAGAAATAGAAGATAAAAATCAGCAAGCAAACCAGACCTGCTGCAGCTAAAAGAAATGGCATCACCTCCCCAAAAAAGTAGACTACCTCGGTAAAAAAATTAGCCTTTAGCTTCATGGATAAAAATAGTGTGGAAAACCTCGGCAGGATGATATTTTCGACAAATAAAAATAGTATGGCCGTTATTAAAATGAGAAACAAGGGATAAACAAGAGCTTTTTGCAGCCTTTCAAGGTCCTTTCCCCTTTTTTGCATCATCTCGCTTCCCTCCCGAAAGGCTTCGGCAAGCCCGCCATGCTGCTCAGCAAAATAAACATAGCCAATCAGGTGCTCATGAAAATGTAATTTCGTTAATATTTGATAAAAGGGATACCCCTCTTTTAAATCAGCCAGACATTGGCTCACCTTCTTTCGCTTTTTAGCCGGAAGCTGAAAAACAAGCGACTCAATCGCTTCAGATAAAGGATATCCTCTTGCAAGCAGCTCCCCTGTTCTTTTTAAAAATTGGCTTTGCTCCTGAATGCTCCATTTATTCTTTTGCATCATCAAGCACCCACCGGTCATATTCTGTTTCTTTTATATAGCCTAGTGCTATCCCTTTTCTTATGACCTCCTTTAACGTCCGGTATTTTGAGTATGCTTGGACTCCCCTGGCCTCTTTCATGGCGGCATTCAGTGCCCTTCCAGAAAGAAGCTCAAACACACTGGCTCTCTTCCATCTGCCGTAGCTTCCGCAATAGGGGGAACATTCCCCTTTACAGAAAGGACACTCTAATTCCACGAGTCTTTGCGCAGAGACTGCCACTAGTGTTTGTTCAATTTCCTGCCAATTAACACCAAATTCAGTTAAGCGATAAATCGCGCCCTTTGCATCCCTCGTATGCATTGTGCTTAATACTAAGTGTCCAGTCAGAGCAGCCCTAACAGCAATTTTCGCCGTTTCTGCATCTCTGATTTCCCCGACCATAATAATATCTGGATCATGCCGCAAAATAGCCTTAAGACCTGCTGCATATGAAACACCGGCTTTTTCATTAACCTGAACTTGTAAAACCATATCATTCACTTTTTCAATGGGATCTTCAAGAGTAATAACGTTGCGGTTAAACATATGGGAGGTTTCATTTAAAAGAGAATAGAGGGTCGTAGTTTTTCCTGAGCCAGTCGGTCCAGTAAATATGGCCAATCCGTGGGCATGCTTTAATAATGCAAGTAATTTTCGGGTCATATCGGGAAAAAGAGAGATTTGGAAGAATGGGATTTGTTCCTGCTGCGGGAGAATTCTGATAACAAGGCTTTCATTGTAACTGGAGGGAAGAGTTGAAAATCGAAGTCCTATCATTTGGCCATCGACTAAACAGGAGTATGCACCGCTTTGCGGACGCCGCTTTTCGCCAATATCCATAGAGGCTGTGAATTTAAAATGGGAGATTAATCTGCCGCATTCTTCTTTAGGCAGGTAAAGCCTTGGAACAAGCTTGTTGGAGAGGCGAAGCTGTATAAGTGTGTCGCTTCTGCGGGGAACAATGTGGATATCTGAGGCGTGATTTCTTACAGCATCTTTAATGATTCGTTCAGCTAGATTTTCAATTGAGTTCAACTGAACATAGCACCACCTTTTTTTGGAATAAAGAATATTTCGACAAGATTAGATAAACTCCTTCTTTTTTCGGCAATTTTTTAAAATTTTTTACAAGTGGAGCATACTTTTGATTTCCGATCCGGGAGCATTACTCCAATCAACAAAAAATTTACCAAAATATAACCGTTGAACACTGTTTTTGACTTTTATATAGTAATAAAGATGTGAACATTTTATTAACAATCTATGAATGCGATGTTAACGTCTTACTTTTATATATTATAATGGTACTAATATGAGTCCGAGGTGAATTTAATGGAACAAACATTAAAAATTACAAGTGTTTTGTCCGATCCAACCCGTTATTATATTTATCAATATATTACAAATAAACATAAAGAAGTAACCGTGCAGGAAATTGCTGACCAGTTTGAAATCCATCCAAACGTTGCAAGACTGCATCTCACTAAGCTTGAAGATGTTCACATGCTGGTTTCTGAAACACAGAAGACAGGAAAGGGCGGCAGACCAAGCAGGCTTTATCGTTTATCAGATGATGTCATTCAGCTTCACTTTCCTTTCAGGGATTATCAGCTATTAGCGAAAATTACGATGCAGACCCTTCTTTCCTTAGGCGAACCGGCGAAGCAGGCCTTGTATGAAACAGGAAAAAGATTTGGCCGGGAATTAATTGACCAGGAAGTAAAGAGAACTTCTCATTTTGGCGGAGAAATGACTTTCGAGCAAAAGCTGAATATTATTCGCCAGGCATCAGTTATGTCAGGTTTTCAGCCTGAATTTGAAGTGAACGAGGACAAGTCAAAGGTTTATTTTCAAATATATAACTGCCCTTTTAAGGAAATCGCTAATGAACATTCTGAATCTGTCTGCAATATGCATTTTGAATATTTAAAAGGAATGTTTGAAGCTTTATATGGTACCGTTGAATTAGTTGAAAGAGAAAATATGATGCAGGGCTGTGAATCCTGTATGTATAAAGCCGTCTTCACAAATTAGACAAAATTGGGCATGCTAAATTAAGAAGCTGAAGGGTTCTTTTAAAGAGTTATTTACTTTTCAGCTTCAATTCACTTATAATATGAAATGATGTACTGTCATCGCAAAAGGAGGGATACATATGGACCGTATGTTTAGAGTTTGCGGATTCTGGACAGGTATATTTGCCGTCATGTTTTATGTTGGTGACATGTATACAACGTCTTTAATCTTCTTCGGTCAAACAGGATTTTTCCTGCTTTTAAGCTACTTAAAGCTTTCTGAACGCATGTATCTGCATGTTTTTGCAGCATATTTGACCGTTTTCTTCGTTGGTTTTACCTACTGGACCACATTTATGATGGTTCCAGGAGCAGGCCATTAACACTAAAGGCTACATAATAAAAAAGCGCTGCGGCTTTTCTGCCCCATGCGCTTTTTTATTTTACAGCCCTTTCCCCTGCAAAATGACATGAAAGAATGCGCTCATTCCTGATGGGATGACTAAGCTGCGGATAGCCCGGTTTCTTTTACTAACCTCTGAAAACGGATTTGGATCATAGTGATCCTGCAGTTCCTCGAGAATTCCCGCTGACAGGAAAAATTCATCCTGTCTCCACTTGTTCAAGAAATCTAAACCATTTTTTTGCCCTATTTTTATGAGTGAATCAAAATGGACATGACTGGTGATGTCCATTTCGCCAGGATGTTGAAGAACATTATTGATCTGCTGATGCTTGTAATACCCGCGCAGGCTGCCCTCTCTCCTGCTAGAATGCATCCATTCATCGTTTGTATAGCCGTAATCGACTGTAAGTACCATTCCCCTGATAAGGACATCAGAGATTTTCATAAGCATATTCTCCATTTGCAGAGGAATCTCTATCCGCTGGCCGTTTCGTATCTGGAGTCCGCTTTCACTTAAAAAAGTAAGAATTTCGTTATTTTTTAAAGGTACAAGCTTTTCTTTCAGCTGATTACTTTCAACTGTAATCATTGCCTCCATCCACTGCTGGTTCTGCTTTTCAATGACATGAACTGGGAAGGCATCAAATAATTCATTGGAAAAAATCAAGCCTTGAAAATTTTTTAATTCATCTAGGCTGTTCATCTGGCGGACATTCATTTGCGCCTGTTTTTGCAATTCTCGGTGATAGGGGCTTCGTTCTGCAATATAGTAATGAACTGGTTGGGATGTAAGCTTATTCCATTGATCTAAAAATGCTTTTGAAAAACGGCCGCTTCCTGCGCCAATTTCGCACACAGCATAGGGGAGCTCATATTTTTCTGCCATTTTTATATACCATTTGGCTATGAGTCTTCCGTAGATGTCAGAGATATTGCTTGTGGTGATAAAATCACCTTCCCGGCCGATTTTCATCTTGTCGTTCATGTAGTAGCCATATTCAGGATGGTAGAGGGCCAATTCGATATATTCGGCATAGCTGATCATGTTTGATGGAGTTTGAGAAATGTATTCTTTTAAAAAATGTATCATATGAAACTCCTTTTTTTATTTGCACTATTGACATAGTGTAAACTTTTTTATACTATAATGATAGTAGCTTAACTATATCCCCTCCCATTATATGAATAGAACATCCCCCAGAAAAGCCCTTCTCTTTTTGAGAAGGGCTTTTCTATTTTCTGCATGCAACCCGTTGGTCTCCGCTTCAGGGGCTTCGTTCCTGCGGGGTCTCCCACTGGACACCTTCTCCCGCAGGAGTCTTCGCCCCTTCCGCTCCAACCAACTAAGTTGTCAAAACAGAAAAGTTCAAATCCGACATTTTAAAACCCATTTAAAAACGGATTACTATCCATTTCTTGTCCGATGGTTGTTGCTGGGCCATGTCCTGGGAGGACGATGGTGTCTTCTGGTAGAGTTAATAGCTTGTCGTGAATGCTTTTGATAAGCTGTTCGTGATTTCCTCCAGGAAGATCTGTGCGGCCAATGCTGCCGCTAAATAAGGCATCGCCTGCAATGACAAGCCCTGCCTCTTTAAAGTAAAAGGACAGACTCCCAGGTGAATGGCCAGGTGTTTCAAAGATTTGAAAAGAGAAATCACCAATGATCATTTCCTGTTCTCCCATGATTAAATGATCTGCCGGTTCACAGCTGATATTTGGAATCATCTCATATTTTGCCGACCCGTTTAAGGCTGGATCCAGCAGCCATTTCTTTTCGTTTTTATGTATATAGACTGGAATAGAAAAGGCCTTGCGTATATCATCAACAGCGCCAATATGGTCGAAATGGGCATGTGTCAGGACGATAGCCAAAGGCTTATATGATTTCTTTTTGATATACTGTGTAAGCTTATCGCTTTCTTCACCGGGATCGAAAATTAAACAATGATTATTTTCCCCCGATAATATATAACAGTTTGTTTGTATAGGTCCTAATGGAATTGGAATCCATTTCAAATCGAACACCTCCAGATGTTGGATAGATTAGGTATATTTTACACTACTTGTTTACATCTTTAAAAGAAAATGTCCCTTTCGCAAACAAGTAAAATAATTTTTCGGCAAAAGGCAAATCCTATTGAAGAAAAGTTCTGATAAAATGTCCGTTGATTTCCGCACCAATCAACTGATTAAATCAATACTGTACTCAAACACAGCCATATGAAAAAATTTATTCTATATCGCTAATGACAAAGAAGTGTCATTTTTAGACCTCGACAAACACGGTAAAAAAATATAGAATAGATACGAATGTACAATAGGGTGATACATATAGTTAACCTGATAAAAAGGGGGCTTAATAAATGGGTCTTGTTATTATTTTTGCTCTAGTTGCACTTTTAGCATTATTTGGTCTAATCAGTGCACTTAAAAACAAAAATATTCTTGGGATTGTATTTGGCCTAGGATCTGTTGTTATTTTCGGCGGATTTGCATTATTAACGCTTATCAACAGCGGATACCCAGCAGTACACTAAGAGAAAAACCGGCAGATGATGCCGGTTTTTTTATTCCTCGTTTAATTGGCTCAGTACGGTTTCAACTTTTTCTTCCATCTTCCTTTTGATATCGCGTCTGTCATCAATCCGTATATTTGTTGCAACTCGCGCCAGACCCTTTTCAAACGGGACCTCATGCATGGCCTGAATGACCTCAAATAAGACAGGAAGTTCCCCTTCAATGATTGTATTCATTGGTGTAAGCTGAAAGCGAATTTGTCCCTTTTTCTCATATTCCCTTAATACTCTTTGAATATCTGCTACATATGTGCTGACACTTGGAGTCTGTGTCCCAATTGGAATAACTGTTACATCAACGATTGCCATTTTATTCACCCTTTTTCTGTAATTTCCTCTGTAAGCGGGAGGATTTGATTCGTTTCCATGTTAATGATTTTCTCAAAATAAAAACCGTACAAGCATAGTTTACCATTTGGCGAACAGCTTATGGGCTCATTTTCTAATTGATCATTAATGATTTTCCTTTCACCATTTGCCGGTTCGAATGAAATCAGCTGAAAGCGATCCATATATGTATCTGCTTCTCCACTGTAAAGCGGCTGAAAGGAATAAAATCTGCCATGGTCATCAAAATCAAAATAAGGAACAAGCCATCCGGAAAACTCTGTTAAAACAGGAACAGACCACTCGCTTATTTTCCCCAAACTGTTTGCAAAAAAAGAATAAAGCGCTGTATCCCCAGGCTCCTCTGGAATGCTGATAGCCATCACTACATCCTTTACTGCTTTAAAATAAAAGATATCATCCATGACCTTTTCTTCCCTTTGGGTCGAAACTTCAAATTTCATTAGCGGTGCAAACAGTGCCAAATCCCGGTTTTCCCATGATAAGTACACCATCTCATTTTCACCTGTCCAATAAGCAAACGGCTCTTTTATTGGCAATTGTGCAAGGATCTTCTTCCCTATATTCATTTCATAGGAAGTAAATTCCCAGTCCTCTGAAAAAGCAGAGATAAATAGCCTGGTTTCATCATATGGATTCCACACGATATTAAATTCAACAGCGGGAATTCTTTCTGTCATGACTTCTTTTCCATCCGTATTAAGGATGGTCAGTATTCCTTCATACGTTGACGGAGCGGATTGGACCAGAATATATTTACCCGATGGACTTACAATAACCGCAGCAGCTGGTGCTTTGCTTGCAAAGAATAAGCTGCTTTCTCCCTTGTAAATATCATAGGTATAAATGTTTGATCCAAGTCCTGTACTGGTCATGTAAAGAATGGTTTCATTATCCAGCCACCCGCACACTTCTTGAATTTCTCCATTATCGATGGAAATCGGGGTCTTTAGTTCCTTTTCAGCGGCAGGAGAAGGCTCATTGTTCTTATTAATCGTTTCGTGGTGTCCTGCTTCAGACTGATTACGAGAATGATTTTCATTAGAACATGAGGCTAATACAAAAATAAGGAGAAAAAGACATAAAAAAAGATGCCTTTTCTTTTCATTTTGATTGATACTCGTCAAAACGTTCCCCCCTTTGCTTCAATTAACATACGTTTGTCCGCGAGAAATGATTCATATTTTTTAAGTAAAACTGTGTTAATGAATGTTAATGTTAATTTATGATGCGCGCAAAACGCCTCTCGTTACAAATCAACGGTTTTACACAGCCTATAGAAAAAAGAAAAAGCCGGCAACGGCTTTTTCTGCTCACTTACTCCATTATGAAGCTTGAACATACATGGCTGCAAGAAAGATGCCAAGCACTTTCTGAAATATTTCATCAAACTGTGATAAGGGCAGCGGATTAATCCCCTTGCCAAGCTCGATTGTAAAGCCAGGGCGGCGGAATTCCTTAATAAACCAATCCTTATATCCTGCATAGCTGTCAATATATTGAACAGACTGATATCCGCTGACTCTGGAAAATTCTGCGGCCAGCACCCTTGATTCAGGCGGCTCCATGCCTTCATAGCCCCAGTAAAATTCTTCTCCTTGTGTGTGAAAAGCAAGCAAACGATCAAATTGTCTTTCCCTTGCAAGGTTAGCCATGGCAATTGACTCAGGCTCTGTCAGTGGTGCAGTACCAGGGAAATCCCTTGGAGCCGGCTCCTTCTCTTCTTTCCGTTCCTTTTCAACCTCCCATTTGGCAGGAAATTGATTATTGAGATCTACTCCTCTAATATTTGCTTTCCATCCGGTAAAATCCGTGCTGCCTTTGTTTATTCTAATGACCTCTTCCCTGACCTCTGCTGGCGGGCCATCTATAACAAGATCTACTCCGTCAGGATTGACCATAGGCACAATGGAGAGATCTACTGCCTGGTAAAGGGGCATGGTCTGAAGACCCCTGATAGGCATCGAATTGGTAAGTGAGAGGAGGAATTGATTGACTAACATCATAAGGACCCCGGAGGTAATCCATTCATTGGCGTGAAAGGAGGCATCAAAGTGAACTTTTTTAGTTCCTTTGCCAAATCTAATTTCTTGTATAGGCTTTCCGAGTACGCTTTTTCCAATGGTCTCCACTTTTATAAATGGATAAACCTCTTGAAGCTGGCTGATGTCGGCGGACAATGCTTCAAAATTATATCTTCTTTTGCCATTTACAACTGAAGAAAATACTCGTACGGGAATCTGAATCTTTGTTCCTGCCTGCAATTGGTTAGGATTTACTTGCTGATTTAAAAGAAGCAAGGCATCAACAGACAAATGTCTTGCCTCACTGAGCTTCCAAAATGTATCTCCTTTTTTAATGGTATAGGTCTGTACTTTAAAGCCAGGGATGTTAACCTCCCGGCCAATATTTAGGTTATTTGGATTCAAACCAGGGTTTGAATCAATGATAAGATTTAAAGGGATCATAAAAAGTCTGCTGTAATACCATAAGGAGTCCCCTGATCGCACATGAACTTTCATTTCTATCCCACCTTTCATCCATTCATTAATATGAAATTACCGGCGGAAAAATGCATAAAAGGAGCAGACCTAAATATGGCCTGCTCTATTAATAACATTAGTGTTTGTCAATATTTAAGCCAGTTCCGATAGCGTTTGTTCTAACGAAGCCAGAACCTTCGTAAAACCTCAATAAATCACCATAGATAATTTTGTCTGAGTAATCCAGTTCCGTTTTTGCTTTTTCGACATATGGTTCACAGGAACTGGCATCTGCTGGTTCTCCCGTTTTCTTATCATAGCAAGTGCCGCGTGTGTACAAATAGTTTTTGGTAATGAAGCTTCCATCCCGTAAAACAGTAAATTCCATTTTATTATTGGAAAATAGGTCTGTTCCAAATTCGATATTATTTTTTGTATTGATTCCTAGAAGGTGCAGGATGGTTGGCTTCAGATCAATTTGTCCGGAAACCGTCGATATGGTTTCCCCTTTCATTCCAGGAATATGAATAATCAGCGGGACCCTTTGCAATTGCGTGCTGACAAATGGTGTAACCTCTTTGCCTAAGAATTCACCCATCGCCTTGTTATGGTTTTCGGAGATGCCATAATGATCGCCATATAAAATAATAATTGAATTCTCATATAGCCCTTCTTCCTTTAGCCGCTGGATAAAGTTTTTCAGCGCTTCATCCGTATAACGGACCGTAGGAAAATAATTATTAACCGTTTTATCGTTTGAAGTATAAGGGTCAATTAGCTGGTCCTCTTCGTTTAATTCAAAAGGAAAATGGTTTGTAAGCGTAATAAATTTTGCGTAAAACGGTTTTGGCATTTCCTTTAGATGACCAACGGACTGCTCAAAGAAATCCATATCCTTCATACCCCAGCCAACGGAATTATCTTCTTCCACCTCATAATCAGGCAATGAATAGAATCGCTGATACCCCAAAGATTCATACATCATATCACGATTCCAAAAACTTTTATTATTGGCATGAAGCGAGGCAGTAAAATAGCCATATTTATTTAAAATTTCTGGTGTAGCCATATATTTATTTCCTGAGTGGGTAAAAAATACAGCCCCGCGGCTTAATGGATATAGGGAATTTTCCACAATAAACTCTGAATCCGATGTTTTCCCCTGTGCCGTCTGATGATAAAAGTTCTCAAAATAGAAGCTTTCCTTTATAAAATCATTTAAAAATGGTGTAATTTCCTGACCATTTACTTTTTCATTGATGACAAAGTTCTGCATGGACTCCATAGAGACCAATATGACATTTTTCCCTTGTGCAATACCGAACATTTTATCTTCTGGCTTTTTATAATTTGCACTAATATAGTTGTCAATATCCGCCAGCTCGCTTCCATCAGCCATCGCTCTTTGCGCGGATGATTTGGACTGAAGAAATACGTCATAGATATGGTAATTATACGTTCCGATATTCTTCACAAGCATTTCGCGGTCAAATGTCCGTGTCAAAAGCTGCGGCCGTTCAATTTCGGCTAATCCCAGATTTAGAAAGGAAATAGCTATTGCCGTTAGAAAATACGCTCTTCTATTTACTTTAGAATGATTTGCCATGGATACGAACCCTGGCTTTAGAACAACCAAAGCCGCTAAAATAAAGAAATCCGCAAAATAAAGGATATCCGTGAAATTTAAAAGCTCATTCACACTGCTGCCAAGATCGCTCATATTACTCGTCTGGAAAAGTACCGGAATCGTTAAAAAGTCATTAAAAAACCGATAAAATGCTACATTGGCAAATAACACAGCTGAGATAAGAAAGCTTGCGGATAACAAATATCGATTTTGATTCTTTTCCTTTAAAAATAAACTGATTCCAAAAATAAACAGTAAAAAGCTTAACGGGTTAATGAACAAAATAAATTCCTGTCTCCAATTTTCAATCGTTATATCGAAGCCCGTTTTGTAAGCTATATAAGTTTTTAGCCAAAGCATTACAATAGCCAGACCCATAAGCGGTATCTTTGGCCACTTGAATTTCTCCATTTTAGGTATTTACCCTCCCTGTTTTAAGAACAGATTCGGACAATTTAGTTTCTTGTTATTTCCATTATTAGGTTAAGTAATATAAAATCATGCTTTATCTTAATACTTTTTGTCTGAAAAATCAATTGCGAAAATTCCTAACTTTATATAATTATAGAGTCCTTCATATTTTCTTTACCCTAAAATTCATACGTTTAAAACTCCGTAATGTTCCCAATTTGTCCCGTTTTTTCCGAAAAGGAGACATTTCTCATAGGCAACGACAGAAGCATTTATGATAATATGCCTATTTGCAAATGAAAATATTTAGCTGCAGAAAAAAAGAGCATTGCCCTGACAATACTCAGAAATTTATTAAAAATACATCTTAATGATGATTTAATAACCCTGCTGCCCCGATGACTCCTGCATTATTCCCTAATGATGCAAGTTCAATTGCGGTCGTTTGAAAAACTCTTGGAAAGGCAAATTGACGAAAGCTTTTTATAACAAGCTTCATGAAAAATTCTCCTGCGTTAGAAACGCCGCCGCCTAGTACGACCTTTTCCGGATTAAGGATATTGGAAGCATTGGCTAAAGCTAATCCGAGGTAAAATGCTGCGTTTTCAACAATTGAAAGAGCAGACGGGTCTCCTGAAATGGCTGCATCAAATACGTCCTTGGCTGCTATTGCTCCGGATGCCCGGTAGATCTCTTCAAGCTTCGTTGCAGGAGGATTCGGCTGGTTAAGTACCTCCTTGGCCTGTCTGATGATTCCTGTAGCTGAGGCGATTGTTTCCAAGCAGCCAGTTTTCCCGCAATTACAGCGAGCACCACCAGCGGTGATTGCAGAAAAATGGCCGATTTCTCCTGCTGCACCGCCAGAACCATGAACAATTCTGCCATTGGCAATGACTCCTCCCCCAATACCAGTACCAATTGTTACACATATAAGATTGTCTGCTCCAATCCCTGCACCTCTCCACATTTCGCCTAAAGCTGCGCAATTGGCATCATTATCTGCTCTAACAGGAAGTCCCATTTCTTTCTCAAGCATTTCCTTCAATGGATAATCGTCTTTCCAGGGTAGATTAGGGACGTTATGAAGTATCCCAGTATTTACATCTACTGGCCCAGGCGCACCGATTCCGATTCCCTCGATATGCCGGATTGGCTGACCAAGCAATGAGAGCTTCTCTTTAACAGATTGGGAAATATTTTTTAAAATATTCTTTCCGCCGCTGCTGTGGTCTGTCCGAATTTCCCATTTATGCAATAGCTCGCCATCTCCGCGGACGAACGCTAATTTTGTTGTGGTTCCTCCTAAATCAGCACCAATCAGCCATTTTTCCTCCATACTTTATTTTTCGCGCCCTTCCCTTAAAAATTGTGCTTCATGCCTTAATAAAAGGATGGCAGTCTGATATTCTTTTGTATCTATAAACTGTGCTTTATATAGTTCCTTTACTTCCTCTTCCATTAACTCCAGATCAGCTACTCTGTCACCAACATAAATAAACGTTCCAAACCTTTTTAAAAGCTGCTGGACATCATAGATTGTCTTCATTTTCTAAAACCCCGCATTATTAATTTTGTCAATTAGCTGCTGATATTCCTTTTGCTTAGGCATAATTTCAGCTGCTTTTTCAGCGTTTTCAAGGGCATCCTTTGAATTACCCTCATCGATGTAGATCAGTGCCAGATTATAGTAAGCTTCATGAAAATCATTGCGCATTTGAATGGCTGTGTGAAGATGTTCTTTTGCCTTCGTTAGATCGCCAGTCTTAATTTCCGCATAGGAAAGCAAAAAATAAACCTCAGCTGTTGGTTCCTTCTCTTTCATGAAATCTTTCAGCAGAATTTCAACTTTTTCATATTCCTCTTGATTGATATAATCCTGTGCCATCACTATAGCTGATTCTGTATTCAAAAGCTTGCCAGGCTGGCTATATCCATACTTTAGCATCCCGAAAATAGCCGCCGCAGTTATTACCAAGAATATCATCTGAAGCATTGGCTTCTTTTTCTTTGGAAAATGAACAATACCTGTAGCCAAAAAACCGCCGACAAGGCCGCCAATATGTCCAGCATTATCAATCCCCGGCATGGAAAAGCCAAAAACAAGGTTAATGCCTAAAACAATCAGAATATTAACGCCCATTGTTCTGAAAAATAAATTAGGGTAAATCACCCCAAAATAAAGGAGAGCTCCAAAACAGCCGAATATCGCCCCGCTTGCTCCTGCTGAAAGATTTGGGCTAAAAATAAAGCTCGCTAATGATCCGCCAAAACCCGCAAGAAGGTAGATAAAGAGAAAACGGACATTCCCAAATATCTTTTCGACAGCTATGCCCAAATAATATAAAGCAAGAGTATTCATTAATAGATGGAGAAACCCAATATGAAGGATAATCGGTGTAAAGAACCTCCACCATTCGCCTTCAAGGATAAGCGGATTAAACTTCGCCCCATATTTGATTAAATTGGAGGTGTTCGTACTTCCGCCTTTCCATTCCAAAAATAAAAAGGCCAGCACCTGAACTGCAATAAAAATATAAGTAAAAAAAGGCTTGCCAAAGTCAAAAAGCTTTTTTTCCTCTCGAGACTTTTGACTTGCATGAGAAAGGGCCAGCAGCTTTAATTCCTGGACCTCTCTCTCCTCATACTCTTCTTGTTCTGGAACGGAGACTCTGTCGTCAACAATGGTGCTCAGCTTTTCAAAAGCCTCCTGTTTGCTGTCCCTGCTAAAAACAATGGATGTGACCTTTGTTTTATCATTACTCCCAGGATATACAAAAGGCTGCTCAATTCTAAATTCATAGTCATCCACCGGTGGATAATCAGTGATATAGATATTGATGACATTCATTTCCCCGCGTACCAAAGATTTTCTGATATTTTCTCCATTGGCCGCTACATATTCTATATCATTTTGCATCCAGTTGCTCCAGCTCAGGCTGGTCTTGAGCAATCGAATGACCTGCGCCTCTTTGTTTTCTACTTTTTCCAGCCATAGTTCATTTTGCTGTTCTGAAAGCTTAACAATTCGATAATCCTTTTTTGAGATAAAGTAATTCGCCAGCCACCAAAATATATACTCCTCCAGAAAACTCAAACATACCCCTACTCTCTTCTGATAGCTTCTATATTATGTATTAAGTCAGCAGAATAATTATGTAAATACTTCTTTAGTTTACTATAGGCAAAATACAATTAGTTTGTAAAGGAATTCATAAGCAAGGGGTAAAAAGAAAAAGACCTTTTTGTAAGGTCTTTTAAGTGGTCTCTGCCGGCCCTGATGGGAAGACAAGATTCATCAGCCGGTTTCTGATTCCAGGGATCCCCATGAATGATCCCACAAGGATTTTGCGAATCATCGCATTTTTAAAGATGATGTTTAATGCACGATAGCGGTTTTGGTAGACAAAGTATCCGCTAATGCCAATTAAAATGATGGATAACAGACGTCCCATAACACATCCCTCCTAGGTGTAGTTTTAGAAGGATTCCGGGATTTTATCCATCAGGAGTATTTGATTATAGAAAAATCCGTGTTAACTTTGCCGTTGATTGCAGTGAGAGGCGCTACGCTTTCCACTCCAATCAACTAAGCAGATAAACCATCAATTAACTCCTATCACAGCTTATAGAAAAATAAAACTCCAGCCAATGCTGCAATTAATCCGGAGGAAAAGTTCACAAAGTCATTGTTGATTTTTGCATTTCCTCTGATTAATTCTGTTTTCTTGCCGCAGTGTTTTAAGGCTTCTACTTCCGAGTTGCATACAGAGCATCGGTATACAGCCTGCAGGCAAGCACCAAAGATCGTATCGACAGCATTCCCGAGAAAGCCGAAAAGAGCAATCATCAGCGTGGCATAAATGGAAATATTAAATAAGAAGCTGCCTAAGAAGGCAAGTGTCAGCGAACCGCAAAGCGCAGCGAACGTTCCAAGCAAGCTGATCGCCCCTGAAGTTCCTGATTCTATTCGTTTGAATGTTCGAACAAATATAGGCGGCCGCTTGCTTAAGGATCCGATTTCTGAAGCCCACGTATCCGAGTTGGCTGCTGCCAGCGAGATCGAAAAGCCAATAAGCCAAATAGGGTCTGGGAAGGCAGCATACAGCAGACTGAAAAAAGCAGCTGTCCCTCCATTTGCTGCGACCTGCTGCCAGTCCCTCTGTGAACCTTTCTCATGGCGCTGTTCAATTTCAGCTTTATTCTTCTGCTTAAACTTTGACCAAAAGCTTGAACTGGCAAAAAAGAAACCAAGCATCAGCAAGCCTTTGAAGCCAAAACCGGCCCCAACTGCCAGGCCTGTTAAAAGCGCGGCAAAGCTTCCTGACTTTGTCAGCAGCTTTGAATGGTATCCGCCAATACAAGAAACAGCAATGATTAAAAAAATAAACAGGAAATTTGTCATTCTTATTTCAGGCCTTTTTTACAGAAATGATTTTCCCTACAGGAATATCATGGTCTTCGACAGGCAATTCCGACACTAATTGGGCAGGGAAGGCAAGTGAAAGTGTGGCCCCATTAAATTTCTGTAAATACCGGTCATAGTAGCCTCCCCCAAAGCCTAGACGGTAGCCGTCCGGAGTAAATGCAAGGCCAGGGACAATAATCAGATCTATATCCTCTGGAGCCCTTTCGGCTGTTGCTGCTTCAACGGGCTCTAGCAGACCATAATAGACTGTTTCAAGCTGGTCAAAGGCGGTTAATGTGCGGAAAACCATTTCTTTCGTTTTAGGCAGGCACTTAGGGATCACAACGGTTTTTCCTTGTTCCCAGGCCTTTCTGATGATTTGATATGTATCTGCTTCTGGGAACCTAGAAACCGTTACCCCAATAGTGTTCGCCGTTTTCCAATGCTCGTCTAGGAACAGCTGATTGGCAAGCATATAAGATAAATGTTCGTACTGCGGTTTTGGCATTTTCTCAAGTTCAGTCATGACCCGCTTACGCAGTAGCTTCTTTTCTTGTTTCATATGCACCTCTCCCTTTTCAAATACAAAAAAAGCAGTAAGGACCTTATGGTCCCTTACTGCTTATTTTGTCTCACGATGTACAGTAGAACGCTTCTCTCTTTTGCAATATTTCTTAAGCTCAAGGCGATCTGGGTTATTTCGTTTATTTTTTTTAGAAATATAGTTACGATCTCCGCATTCTGTGCAAGCTAACGTAATATTCACACGCATGTAATATCCCTCCAAACTATGTCAAAACTAGTTCGTTCATACGACTTTTCTATAATAGCATCTTTTATCATTAAATGCTAGTCTGTTTTTAAGAGTGCTTTATTCATTTTTATCAGTTCTTCATCATTTTTTCCGCGAATGATCCAAGATTTACCTAAAGTAGTACCTTTTCCTGGAAAATAGAAATCAAAAGAACAGAAACTAACAGCATTTCCATTGACCATTGGACTGTATTTAAGCTTTCCTGTCCGATGGCAAGCCCATATATCACCTGTGAATAAATTTTGAAAAGGCTGCACGGTATACGCTTTTTTCGCATATCCCCGGCTTTCGCCGTCAATTAAAAATAGGTGGTCATCGTCCAGATGAAAAATAACATCCTTTGCCGGCGAGATAAAAGAAAGGCAATCATTGGCATCATCTGTTTCACTTTCCATTAAGAGGTGCTTAAACATTAGCTTTATATGGCAAGGACGCTCAAGATGATTGGTAATCATTACCTCCTGAATTTGTATATAATCACCCGTCACCTTTTTCCAATTAACTGATACGCCTTCCTCATGGATATGTTCTTCCCCATCGTGCATCCAATAGGTTTTCCCGTTCATCCATACCCCAGGGACAACCTTTAATTTACTATGATTCCCGCATCCATCCGTACCCTCAAAGAATTTTTCCGCTTTCATATCCTTTCACCTCCATAAGTTTCGGCATCCTATACCTTGTAAAGATTCTTATCCCTATTTGCAATAGCCTTTGCATAAACTTCCTCTGTTTGATGTGCAACCCGTTCCCAGCTAAATATGCTTTCAACGAGTTTTTTTCCATTTTGGCCAATTTCGTTTGCTTGTTCTTCATGCTCGAGAATAAAAATCATCTGGTCAGTTAAACTTCCACAATCATTTGGCGCTGCCAAAAATCCAGTTTCCTTATGAAGGACAATTTCTTTCAAGCCTCCTGTATCCGAAACAATTGTTGGCTTCGCAAAAGCTAGTGATTCTATAGCAACTATTCCAAATGGTTCATAATGGCTCGGAAAGACGGTCATGAAACATTCTTGATAAAAAGCATTTTTTAGATCTTCCGAAATAAATCCGGGGAAATACACTGTCCCGCACAAATTCAAATCAGAAACTTTTCTTCGGAAATGGTCAAGCATAGGCCCTTTTCCTGCAATAATAAAATAAATATCCGGATATCTGTCCTTTAAAGCCGCCGCTGTGTCAATGAGCGTGTCAAATCCTTTTTCCCTCACCATTCTTCCAATAGAGAAAATTAATTTTTTATTTTTTTGAACCGCGGCAGGAGCTTTATTTTCTATATTTCCTGCTTTAGTGTTCATGGGTTCAACTGCATTTGGAATAATAGAGCACTTTTGCCTGCTGAACATAAAGACTTTTTTAAGGTCATTTTCCATAAATTTGCTGCAAACAATCATCTGGTCCGCAGCGTGAATAAGATCTGTTTCCTTTTCATGGATAAATTTTTGCAGTTCTGTATAGATTCCCTGATTTCTGCCATGTTCTGTGGCATGAATGGTAGCGATAAGCGGACAGTTAAAAAGAGTACGCAAAGTGATGGCAGAGGCGCCTACTAGCCAATCATGAGCGTGTATCACTGCAAATGGGTGTGCAGCAAAAAGCTGAACTGCCTTTCTCACCATTGCTATATTGAGCCCGCCTATCCAGCTTAGAAAGTCGCTGTCATTATCGTTTAAAGGGCTGACTCGATGAACATGCACTCCTTCGATAATTTCATCGGGTATTTCATTTTTGGGATTCGCTGTTAATACATGTACTTCATGTCCCATTTTTTTCAGACCCTGCGATAGACCGTACACATGTCTGGCTAAGCCCCCGATAATATGCGGAGGATACTCCCATGTAAGCATGAGAATTTTTTTATTCGGGCATTCATTTATATATGGACTACATTGAAAATTATCAATCATGCAAGAAGAATCATTGTTAGCAGCGGTTACGTCTATCATTCTTTGACGTTTTGCATATAGCCAGTTCCAATTATTTCTGTGGACATTTTCATAACTGGTATACGTACTGACATGTTTTGCCCAGCTGCGGCTATTTGTCTTATTTTCTGCAGAGTTTTCCTCTGACAGCAGGATGGGGAAAAAGCCTTGATCTGAAAGCTTTATTCCAAGTTCAACCCTATAGCTTCGTTTTTCTTGCAATCCTTTCATTACCCATTCAGAGCAATCATCTTTAAGGATGACTTCCTGATGGGTTTGTGAATTGCTTTCATCAGAATAGGAGTCTGTTTCATCCACTATCTTTATGTTGAGCTCCCATTGTGACATCGGCCGGCCAAAATAGCATTCAAAGGTTTGCCGGATATATATTGGCACGTTCCAGGATACATGCATTTCGTTTTGATTAATCAGCGCTGAATAGATGAAATCCCCAGACATGGCTGCACTCCAAATTTCTTAATTAAACTTGTTGAAAGTCGTTGCGGAAATAGTCACATTATTACGAATTTCTTTACTTTATGTTATCACTGTTTTGAGGCACCTACAATAAACGGTTTTTGTCGTTTCCTGCGAGACCTTCATATTCCCTTGTTCCTTGCGGAAATAATTTTTTATTTCCAGCTTTTATATAGCTCATTCGACAAAAATCCTTATAATACATCAATATTAAAACCGACAAAACCCGGATAATTTCTGACAAAACAAAAGATAACCTTAGGAATCTTATCGAATTTTGCCAAAGCTCATGATAGAATTATCCGTGGAATAAGACAGAGGTGATCACATTTGGAATATGTATTTATTGGCCTGCTGGCCCTTTCTGTTGTACTTTTTATTTTGTCGGCTTTGATGAAAGACCCGGTAAAAAATTTGCGCGATGAAATTGACCAGCTCTCCATACAGCACATTCAGGATATGTATACAGTTAAAAAGAAATTAAAGGTGCTGGAGGAGGAACTGCTTGTAAGTGATGATTATCTTCCGCCAGCAGTCACAGACAGGACTTTGCTGCGTTCGGCGGGGAAAAAGGACATTCACGAGATTATTAAGAATCAGGTATGGTCGCTTGCCCAGCAAGGGTTAACGATTGAACAAATCGCCAGGCAATCCTCCTTAAACATAGAGGATGTTGAAATGATTATTTCAGAAAAAATTGAAAAGCAGGTAAAGCGATGAATAGGAATACACTTCGCGCATTTGCTGCAGGGATGTTTGTCACCGTTTGTCTAATTGGGGCCTTCTATTACTTAAATGAGGAGAATACCCCAGAGGATGCTGCCCCAGCTATAACAGAAGCTGAGGCAAAAGCCTTTTTGGAAGCAAAAGATTTCTCAGTCATGACTAATGATGAATTATCCGCTCTGAGAAGGCAATTGGCTGAGGAAGAAAAGAAAAAAGAGCCGCCAACGCCTTCAGCACCTGAGAAACCAGAGCCAAAAGAGACAAAAGAAACAAATCTGGCCTACCAGCTGGAAATAAAGAGCGGCATGCTATCCCATGAAATTGCCGATATGCTGGCCAACGAAAAAATAGTGGATGATGCGGACCAATTTGAAGCCTACCTGGAAGACAATGGCTACAGCAAAAGAATTCAACTCGGCACCTTCGAACTAGAAGCAAATATGAGCTACAAAGAAATTGCCAAAATCATCACTAAAACGCATTAACGCACTGGGGGACAGGCCCCCAACTTATTAACGCATTAAAGCACCGGGGGACAGGCCCCCGGTGTTTTAAAGTGCTAAAGCGCAGGCGTTTATCCGAATCTCCCCATGATATAATCTTCTGTACGTTTATTCGCTGGCGAGTGGAAGATTTTATTTGTGTTGGTATATTCAATTACTTCTCCGTTCAGAAAGAAGGCAGTTTTGTCAGAGATTCTTGCAGCCTGCTGCATGTTATGAGTAACGATGATGATGCTCATTTCTTTTTTCAATTTTTGAATAAGCTCTTCTTTCTTAAGCGTTGATATTGGATCTAAAGCAGAGGTTGGCTCATCCATTAAAAGCACATCGGGTTCAATGGCAAGACAGCGGGCAATACAAACACGCTGCTGCTGGCCGCCTGACAGACTATAAGCATTTTTATTTAACACATCCTTAACTTCATCCCAGATCGCTGCACCCTTTAAACTTTCCTCGACAATTTGATCCAGTAATTTTTTATCGCGGATGCCATGAATCTTTGGCCCATACGCCACATTTTCATATATGGATTTTGGAAATGGATTTGGTTTTTGAAATACCATCCCTACTTTGGTCCTCAGTTCCTCCGGTCCGTAAGATGGATTAAAAATATTTCTTCCCCGGTAGACAATTTTCCCAGAAGTTTTTACTTTAGGTATAAAATCTATCATTCTATTAAGTGTTTTAATGTAGGTTGATTTTCCGCAGCCTGATGGACCTATAATGGCCGTTACTTCCTTCTCCATAATATCTAAATCAATATTTTTCAAAACATGATTTTCACCGTACCAAAGATTAAGCTGCTTTGTTTTGTAAACCGCTTCTTGGGAAAATTCCGTTTTCTGCAGGCTGTCCCCATAAACAAGACGAATTTTCTGTTTTTCGGGCACTGCAACCATATATATGTCCCCCTTCTTAAAATCAGCGAATTAATATCTTCTTTGAAACTTATCTCGTATGAACACTGCAATGGAATTCATCGTGATTAACAGGATTAGCAGCACAATGATCCCTGCAGCAGCTATGGCATGGAATTCGGCCTGCGGTCTTGAAGTCCAGTTATAGATTTGCATTGGCAGTACAGTAAACGTATCAAAAATCGTTTTGGGCAAAAAGGCAAGGAACAATGGTAAACCTAGAACGACTAAAGGGGCCGTTTCACCAATTGCTCTTGAAAGCGCCAAAATTCCGCCAGTTAAAATGCCTGGAAGCGCAGAAGGCAAAACAGCACGGGCAATCGTCTGCCATTTTGTCGCTCCCATCCCATAGGAAGCCTCCCGCAAATCTCTAGGAACCGCACGAATGGCTTCCTGGGAAGAAACGATAATAATCGGCAAAACCATTAGGCTGAGTGTCAGCCCAGCGGCAAGGATGCTTGTTCCCAGTGCAAAGGCACGAACAAAGATGGCCAGCCCAAGTAAGCCAAAAACAATCGACGGAACACCTGCCAGGTTTGAAATATTTACTTGAATGAATCGGGTAAAACGATTCTGTTTGGCATACTCCTCTAAATAAATAGCTGTTCCAACGCCAAGAAGCAAGGAGACTGGAGCAACAACTCCCATCAGCCAAATGGTTCCAATCAATGCTGTTTTTACTCCTGCTAATTCAGGCTTTCGGGATGGCAGACTTTGCAGGAATTGCCAATCAAGATGCGGCAGCCCTTGAGAAAACACCCGAAATAACAGAATGCCTAAAACGGCTAAGCCTGTTATCGCAGAGACGAAGAAGATTGATTTGAAAAATTGGTTTTTCATTCGTCTTCCCTTTAATCTCAAGGAAATATTCTGATGATCAATCATTTTCATTTTAGTAAACCTCCCGGAATCTGCGAGAGATATATTGGGCCAACAGATTCATTACTAAGGTAAATAAGAAAAGTGTGAATCCCACTGCATATATACTGTAGTAAACTGTTGTTCCATACCCGGCATCACCTTGGCTGACTTGCACAATATAAGCCGTCATCGTCTGAATGGAACTTGTAAAGTCCAATGTAAGGCCAGGCATGGATCCGCCCGCTACAGCAACAATCATCGTTTCGCCAATTGCTCTTGAAACTGCAAGAACAATTGATGCGACAATGCCAGATAAAGCGGCAGGCAACGCAACCTTTATCGCTGTTTCAAATTTTGTCGAACCTAAAGCTAACGCACCTTCTCTGATCGAATTAGGTACGGAAACTAAAGCATCTTCTGATAATGAAGCGATCATCGGTGTAATCATAATCCCTATTACAATCCCAGGGCTTATTGCATTAAAGATTTCAATAGACGGTATAATTTCTCTTAATATTGGCGTGACAAAAGTTAATGCAAAGAAACCATAGACGATGGTAGGGATGCCGGCTAGAACCTCTAGGACCGGCTTGATTATTCGGCGCATGCGATCTGAAGCATATTCACTTAAAAAGATGGCTGTGCCTATTCCAATAGGCACGGCCACAATTACAGCAATCAGGGTCACCTTTAGCGTTCCGGCAATAAGAGGCATGATCCCGTAAGAACCTTGAGTCTCAGAGAATGGATACCATTTCTTTGAAGTCAAAAATTCAACAATCGAAACCCGGTCAAAGAATATAAATGTCTCAGTAAGTAAGGTAATAACGATACCAAATGTAGTTAATACTGATACAATTGCTGCAGCTAATAAAAGAAATGGTATGCACTTTTCAAAAGTGAATCCAGTTTTTCTTCTATTAATATTTCTTTGAATTTGTTCCTTTACCGGTAAAGAGCGCTTTGATTTATGTAAAGCCAAGGCAGTCAGTCCCTTTCTGCTGTTTTATCCTGCTTATTTTATTTCATCTAATGTTTTTAGTGCCTTTTCATATTCTTCATCTTTTAACTTCACGTAACCAACATCCTCTGAAAGGACAGCTGCATTCTCAAGTGTGTATTTTACAAACTCGTACACTTCTTCCTTTTCTAAAGAATCGTTTTTCACGTAAGTGAATAGCGGTCGCGACAGCGGTGCATATTCTCCTGATTCTACCGTTTCATTTGTTGGTTCAACAGGTCCATTGCCGCTATCAATTGGCACAACCCTTATCGTATCTTTATTTTCTGCGTAGTAGGCATAGCCAAAATATCCAACGGCATTTTTATCTCCTGCAACACCTTGAACTAAAATATTGTCATCCTCAGAAAGCATGGCTTTTTCTGCAATTGGTGCATCCTCTAAAATGACTTCGTCAAAGTAATCATATGTGCCAGAATCTGTTCCTGGGGAATAGAGTTTAATTTCCTCTTCAGGCCAGCCCTCACGGATATCGGACCATTTTTTTACCGTACCGTCTTCAACCCACATTTTCTTTAACTCATCTACAGTCAGGTAATCTACCCAATCATTGTTCTTATTAATGACAACAGAAAGACCATCGTTTGCTAATTTAAATTCTGTATAATCAATGCCTGCTTCTTCTAATTTTTGCTTTTCTTCATCTTTTATTGGGCGGGAAGCATTGCTCAAGTCTGTTGTTCCGGCAACAAATGCTTTAAAACCGCCACCTGTGCCTGATGATGCTACAGAAATCTTAACCCCCGGCTGTTCCATTCCGAACTCCTCTACAACTGCCTCCATGATAGGGTATACAGTCGAAGAACCGTCTATATTAATTTCTCCTTGGAGCTGCTTATTTTCTTCATTTGTCTCCTGCTGTGATTGAGCTGATTCAGAAGATCCGCCGCTGCTTGCATTTCCTGTTTCTGAAGATCCGCAAGCTGATGTAAATGCTAAAACTGCCCCAGCCATTATTGTTAATCCTGCATACTTTAAGCTTTTCATCCTTTATTCCTCCTAAAGAGTCGTTGTGTTTGGAATGCTGTTTATCCCTTATAACCTAGTAAGTTCTTACAATTAATACACTAATGGATGAGCGTAAAGGCTATATGAATTGAATGTAAAGGTTGTGTAAATTTAGCTTTTTCTGAATAATATATTTCCAAAATATAAGACAAACTAAAAAACCTGCCTCAAAAAACGGAGACAGGTTTCAAATAATTATTCATTTGTTTCGTTTTCTTTCGTTTGTTCTTGGTCCGGTTGTTTCTCAGCGCCCATTTGCCGCTGTTTTTTCAATTCAAAATAGGTATCAAGAACTCTTTCGCCAATCTTTCTATTCGCTCCATGGTCATTATTTCCCTGATAGGCCCATGGAACAAGTACAGCCATAGCGACTTCCGGATTATCTGCCGGAGCATAGCCAACTAGACTTAAATTTAACACTTCAGGGGGGATTTTGCCGAATTTCTTTCTTTCCGGACCATCATAAAAGGCTTCGGCCGTCCCTGTTTTTCCTGCAGGATTATAGTCCTTGCCTTTGGCACCGAAATAAGCATAACCGGTTCCGCCTGGCTCCTGAAAGACTTTGCGGAAACCTTCATGAACACGGTCGAACCATTCCTCCTTGGCATCTACACGATTCAGAACTTTAGGCTGAATTTCCTCAACAATTGGTCCTAATTCATTATTCTCAAGCAATGGCTCACGTATCTCCTTGACTATATGCGGTTCCATGCGATTTCCGCCATTAGCAATGGTTGAAACATATTGGGCCAATTGCATATTGGAGTACGTATCAAACTGGCCAATAACAATATCGAGCAAGAAACCTGGCAGATTGCCGTTTCCTTTATAACCGATCTGTTCCCCTGGCAAATCAATGCCTGTTCTTACCCCTAAACCATACTGAGCAAAGGAATCCCTAATCGTATCAAATCCTTTATCAAGATTTAACCGAATCGGCGCATTTGGCCTGTAAGTTCCTTCGCCAATATTGATTGCCGTATAAAACATATACACGTTTGAAGAGTATTTTAACGCATTAATATCATTAATCGGCCCTAAGTTTTTCCAAGACTTTTTGGGCGGTGTTCCTTTAATCAGGATTGGTGAATCATAAAAGACAGTTCCTGGTTTTATCGCCCCGGTTTTATAGCCGGTTAAAATTGTCGCACCTTTGACAGCAGAACCAACATTATAAGTAGTTGTAATATTGCCGAGGGCATCATCAACCATCATTTTTTTGCCCGTTTTCTCATCTTTGACAATTCTTTTGCCGGCCATTGTTAAAATTTCACCTGTATTCGGATCCATCAATACTACATAGGAACGATCAAACAGCGCCGTTCCAGATTTTGATTTAGCTGCCCAAATTTCTTCTTCAAGGATTTTTTCAACTGCTACCTGCAAATCCATATCAATGCTCAAAACTAAATCCTTGCCTCGTTTTCCTTCGGTTATCGGAATGGTTTCTAGCACATTCCCTGATTTATCCGTTACATTCTTCACTTTTGCCTTTTGGCCATGAAGCACATCTTCATATTGCATTTCAATGTAACTTTTTCCAACACGATCGTTTCGGCTGTAATCTCTTGCCAGGTAATAATCAAGCCGCTCAGCAGGGAGTCCTTCGCTTGAATCAGTTACCTTGCCAAGAACTGATTTAAGAGTCGAACCAAATGAATAGGCTCTTTCCCAGTCTGTCGTTGTATCCACTCCAGGGAGATGCTGAAGGTTTTCACTGACAACGGCAAATTCCTCCGGGGTCACATTTTTATTCTTAACAATTTGCGGTGTTAAAGCATATCCGCTTGTAAACTCTCGATAAATAGCGAGTATCTCTAAGTCTTCTTCCGTCAGTTCAGCTAATTCCTTATCTGTAATCCGGTCTATTTTCAGCTGATAAATTTTTCTGTCAAGCTCCTTGCCTTCGAGCGTTTCCTTTAGTTTGGCCAATTCGTTCTCGGAAACTAAGGCATCTGCCCGGTCAGGGTTCTTCATGATCCAATAGTCCTTTTTCTCTCTCTCTTGAACCTTATCCGTATTTTTGTCAATCAGCTTAGCAAGCCTTTCTGCCACTGAAAGCATTTCATCCTGCTTAGCACCTGTATTTGTATAGGTAATAGCATTTTCTGGCTTATTATCGACTATTACCTTGCCAGTCCGGTCATAAATTTTTCCTCTTGGCACCGGGCTGTTTACAGTTACATCCTCCGTCCGTTCAATTTCCCGCCGGTAATCTTCTCCATACACAATTTGCACGACGCCTAATCGAAGAATTAGGACTGAGAAAAGGAGAAACACAAAAAAGAATAAAATATTTAGCCGCACCGGAACATGGGATTTCTTCTTTTTCTTCTTGTTCAATTTAGATCCACACATCCTCGTCTTTAGTTCTCTTCACTATTCTATAAGAAATCATTTAATTATGCCATAAAGAACCTCTTTTAACTGGTTGTAAATAATGGTTTTGGTTTTTTCGAAAAAAAGAGAGAAAAGGCGGCGCCTCTTCTCTTTACGTTGTATTGAGGTTGACCCTCCTAATGAAAAAATAGATAATGGTATGTCCTAACCCGAGAATCATTAAGAGAATGGGGATACTCTTTTCGGCATTGAAAAAAATAATCGCCCCTAAAAAGCTGAGAATGGAAACAATCCTCCCAGAATTGAGGAATATTTCACGAACAACTATATATTCTATTCTCATTTCCGCAGCCTTCCAGCCCCTGCCTATCACGTCATAGGACATGGATATGTATGGTACAAGCAAGAGAGGATAAGCAATTGCAATTGTTGCGGCGTAGATGAGTAGCAAAGAGTATTTTACCTCAAATACAATCAGAAGTATCGCTGCATAAAGAATGATTCCACCAATAAGGATTGCTTTTTTTCGCTGATTCTTTTTCAATACTCTTGAAACAATGTAATAAGCAATAAAGGAAACTCCAGAATTCACTAATCCGTATGCCCCGAGTGCCAATTCACTTCCAGTCGAAATAAAAACGAAAACGGAGATGACAAAGGCAAATGTTCCTTCTCTAAGCCCCTGAAAAAAATGAGCATTTGTTACGAGCCGCCAATTCTCATTATTCTTTCGTTCCTCCAAAATTCGAACAAACCAATACTTGCCTTTAGCTGGCCGTCGTTTAATGGAAAAGCTTAAAAAGACAGCGAGAGAAAATAGAGCCAGTGATGAACCAAAAATAATGGAGTAGCCAGTAAACTTTTCTAGTCTGGAAATGATAAAGCCTGCAAGCATAGGCCCAATCATCCCTCCTACAGATGATAAAATTCCTAGAAATCCATTGAAGAAATCGCGGTTTTCCGGTTCTGTAATTTCAAAGGTAAGAACATTAAAGGCAAGCCAGTAAAATCCATATCCCAGACCAAGAAGCGCTCCAAGGAGCAGAAGAAATTTCGAGGCGTTTGTACCGATTATTAATACGGATAAATAAAAAACAGCCAAAAAAATAACGCCAATTCGGAGAACAATGACACGGTCAATCTTTTTTGCCCACCTGCCGGCCAAAATAAATGTTAGCGGCTGTATGACGACTACAGTCAAATTATAGAATGCCAAATCCTTAAAATCTCCCGACTGCTTCCAAAGATAAATATTCACAAATGTGTTCGAAAGGGCCACACTTAAGGAATAAAGTCCCCCAATAATGAGAAGCAAACTTAGATCCCTTGTCAGTTCAACATCGCCGATCAACTTCTTAACCTTACTCATAAGATAAACTCCCCTTTGTATCTAAGGGTAGTTTCCTACAAAGGAATTTGTCTTATGCAGGTTTATTTATAAACGGTGATTTTGCTTGAAAGGCGCTGATTTCCGCTCCGAAGCCGTTGATTTCCGCTCCGAAGCCGTTGATTTCCACTCCAGGCACTTCGCGCACCTAAGGGCGTTTTGCGAGCCTCCTCGGAGCACACGCTCCTGCGCACGTCTCACTTCAACGCTGATCCCCCAGGAGTCTTCGTGCCTTCCGCTCCAATCAACTAAGTTCATAAAAAAAACACGTCGAGGAAAAAGGCTCGACATGTTTCTTCTTTTAAATATTATTATTTCGCAGCGCTGTAACGCTTAGCTACTTCATCCCAGTTTACAACGTTCCAGAATGCGCCGATGTATTCAGGACGACGGTTTTGATATTTTAAGTAGTATGCATGCTCCCAAACGTCTAAACCAAGGATTGGCGTTTTGCCTTCCATTAATGGAGAGTCTTGGTTTGGAGTGCTTGTTACTTCAAGCTCGCCATTGTTAACTGCAAGCCAAGCCCAGCCAGAACCGAAACGGCCAGCAGCAGCTTTTGCAAACTCATCTTTGAAGTTTTCTAAGCTTCCGAACTTGCTGTTGATAGCATCTGCTAATTCACCAGTTGGGGCACCGCCGCCATTTGGAGAAATCACTTGCCAGAATAATGAATGGTTAGCATGTCCGCCGCCATTGTTGCGTACAGCTGTACGAACAGCTTCAGGAACAGCATCAAGGTTTGAAATAACTTCTTCTACTGATTTAGAAAGAAGTTCTTCGTTGCCCTCAAGTGCATTATTTAAGTTAGTTACATATGTGTTGTGATGTTTTGTGTGGTGGATGTTCATTGTTTCCTTATCGATGTTTGGTTCTAAAGCATCGTAAGCGTAAGGTAATTGCGGTAATTCAAAAGCCATGTTAAATTCCTCCCTATGTACAGTTATTTAAGCCTTCAGAATTTTCCCGTTTTTATTCGATTCTAAAATGAGAATCATTCTTTTAAGCTTTCCACTTAAGATTACCAAAGTTCGGTAATCCTTTCAATAAAAATGCTTGATAACAGCCATATCTATATTTCCCCGTTTTTAAACATTTATCCTTACAAAATAAAAAACAAGGAGCATAGCGCTCCTTGCCGATTTTACAAATCTTTTTCTCCCAGGATCACTTCCGCAATATTCACTGCGTGGTCACCTATCCGCTCCAAATTGCTGACAATATCAACATAAACAATTCCAGCTTGGGCAGAGCATTGTCCTTCGCTAAGACGGATAATATGCTGTTTGCGCAGCTTTCTTTCCATTTTGTCAATCGCTTCTTCTTTTTGGACAACATGCATGGCTGCGTCTTTATCTTTATTATCCAGCGCTTCAAGGGCTTCTGATACAGTAGAAATGGTCAGAGTAAACATTTCATTAAGATCATCCATCGCTGTATCCGAAATGAGAACCTTATTGGCTTGCTGATACTCAACTAGTTCAATAATGTTCTCACAGTGGTCACCAACACGCTCGATGTCACTGATAGTATTAATCAGCATCGTGTGTTCTTCTGATTCATGTGAAGATAAAGAGCTTGTAGAGATATCAACTAGATAGGAAGTTATTTTACGATCCAAATTATTTAGTGCATCTTCTATTTGCATGGCACTTTCTGCATGCTTTGGAAGTCGTGTTTTTAAGAATTCATGGGTTTCATCCAGACATTTGATAGAGAATTTCCCCATTCTTAAAACCTCTTCTTTTGCTTGTCCCAAGGCAATGGATGGAGATTGCTGAATAAAAACAGGATCCAAATGCTTTGCTTTATATTCAATAACAGAATCCTCACCAGGGATCAGCTTTGTGACAATTAATGCCAATACAGCAACAAAAGGCAATTGAATAATTGTATTTGATGTATTAAAAATTCCATGAGCAAAAGCTATGGTCATTTCCGGGTTCAAGCCTATGCTATCCTGAAGATTCGCGATCAGCAATGTAAATGGCTTTAATAAAATAAGGAATATGGTTGTCCCAATTAAATTGAAAAGAACGTGCACCCCTGCCGCCCTTTTAGCCGCAACAGAAGCGCCGATAGATGCCAGCACAGCTGTAATTGTTGTTCCAATATTGTCCCCGAAAAGAACAGGCAGTGCCGCTTGCAGATCCAATAAATCTTCAGCAAATAGACCTTGCAGAATACCAATCGTTGCACTGGAACTTTGTACAATCACTGTAAATATTGTCCCTACGATTACACCAAGAAAAGGGTTTGTACTCAGATTAACGGTTAATTCATGAAAGGACTCCAGCGATCTAAGAGGCTTCATCCCGCCGCTCATCAGCTCTAACCCATAGAAAAGCGCACCGAATCCAAACACAATTTGTCCAAAGTTATGGACCTTTTTATTTTTGAAAAAGAATAATAATATCGAACCAACTGCGATAATCGGAAGAGCATATTCCCCAACGTCAATACCAATAATAAAGGCGGTTACCGTTGTACCAATATTTGCTCCCATAATAACACCTATAGCCTGGCGGAGCGTCATAAAGCCTGCGCTGACTAGTCCCACGGTGATAACTGTTGTAGCTGAACTGCTTTGAATAAGAACAGTAACAAGAATACCGGTTAATACACCCATAACGGGATTTGTCGTGAATCTGTCCAATAAATCTCTTAGACGATCACCGGCGGATTTTTGCAGGCCATCACCCATCGATTTAAGACCATACAAGAAGATTCCCAATCCGCCAAAGAATTCAAATAACATAAGCTGAATATTTAGTTCCACGGTTTCAACTCCCAGTTTAATATTCGACATTTATCAACAAACACCATACAATTATTAATTGAGAAAGCTAAATTGTAAACGGATCTTCGTGCAAATTTACAAAACGTTTACAAAAGTCATGTTTGAATTTTAATAAGGATGTGCATGGATGAATATTTTTAAACAATTTATTAACAGTTTGTTCTCACCAAAGGAAATCGCCGCGTTTCATTCGCAGGGAATTGGGAAAACTATTCTTTATGTATTTTTTCTTGCCCTGCTTTCGGTCATTCCTTCACTTGCCTATTCAAGCACAGCGCTAGTAAATGGGCTTAACGCAATACAAACAAGTATCGAAAATGAAATTCCTGATTTCTCCATCGAAAACGGGGAGCTGAAATCAGATCATAAAAAACCGATTATCATTAATAGGGAAGATTTCACCATCGTATTTGACTCAACTGGAACGGTGAACCCGCAGGATTTAACTAACAACAGCACAAACACGGTTGGGCTTTTAAAGAATCACGGTTATTTTATTGCAGGCAATCAGGTGCAATCGATCCCCTATTCAATGATTGATACTTTTACTCGTGATGACTTTCTAAATATGCTTTCTATGGTTAATTCATCGATCGGAATTATTATCCCCATCATGTGTGTCATTTCGTTTATTTTTACTTCAGGGGTGAAATTTATTGAAGTCTCTGTACTTGCTTTCATTGGCCTTCTATTAACAAAATTATTAGCAAGAGACTTGCGGTACCGTCATTTATGGAGAATGGCCGCTTATAGCTTTACCTTGCCGACCGTCTTCTTTATTGTTATGGATGCACTCAAGACAATGGTGCCAAACGGCGGAATGATCTACTGGTTTGTCGCCGTTATGATCTTGCTGCTGTCTATAAAAGAAATCCCCCAGCAAAAACATGATCTGTAAATTATTATTAAGCACCTTTTGATGTTCTTCAAAAAACATCCAAGGTGCTTTTATTTTTGTCATAATTTTTTTGGACAAGCATACATATGTGGTAAACAACCAAACTATTCATGGAGGTTTCGCCCGTATGAAACGTTTAGCCGTCCTGCTTATTTCCGCCCTAATTCTCTTTATTATTTTTCATGACCTGACCAAAGGGACGCTTCCTTCCAAATCAGAACCAGTACAAGAGATTAAATCAGAGGCTGTATCCGCATCCCCTGTCAGCTTCCCGTATTTTGAAAAAAAAGCCTCGCCTGGGGAAACCGTACTGTCTGTTGTTGAGCAGAAATTAGGTGGACCCCTGCCTGTATCGATTGAAGAAGTCATTGCGGACTTTAAACGTTTAAATAATGGGACTGAACCCGAAGCTATAAAATCAGGACAGACCTATAAATTTCCTGATTATAGCAATTAAGAATAAAAGTACCGCGTTTACTAAACCAACATTCTTGTCAATTTGAACAATTCATTGATACAATAGATAAGAAAAGCGGAAGGCGCCTGCTTATCGGCGTATGGACTAGAGCGCTTCGACTGAGATAAAGGAAACACGGAGAGCGCAAGCGATTCGATGTTGACTTATCGTAGGAAGATGAGCGAAGTCGTCTCGCCGATGGCACCTGGAGCTGGACAATTCTCAAAGCAGAATTAATACTTATTGTTTAACAAAAGGAGCGAATCTCCATTGAATGAAATTATACATCGGACGAAAACACGTCCAGTAAAAGTTGGTCCATTAACTATTGGCGGAAGCAACGAGTTATTTATCCAAAGTATGACAACAACGAAAACTCATGATGTGGATGCAACCGTTGCTGAAATAAAACGTTTAGAAGAAGCTGGCTGTCAAATTGTCAGGGTTGCTTGTCCTGATGAAAGAGCAGCCAATGCGATCGCGGATATTAAAAAACGCATCAATATCCCGCTCGTCGTCGATATCCACTTTGACTATAAGCTTGCCCTTAAAGCAATTGAAGGCGGAGCTGATAAGATTAGAATTAACCCAGGAAATATCGGAAAAAGAGAAAAAGTGGAGGCTGTCGTAAAAGCAGCTAAAGCAAAGGGTATTCCTATTCGTATTGGGGTTAACGCTGGTTCACTAGAAAAGAGAATACTAGAAAAATATGGATATCCAACTGCTGACGGTATGGTTGAAAGTGCGCTTCACCATATTAAGATCCTTGAAGATCTTGACTTTCACGACATCATTGTATCGATGAAAGCATCAGATGTTAACTTAGCGATCGAGGCATATGAAAAAGCAGCAAGAGCTTTTGACTATCCATTACATTTAGGCATTACAGAATCTGGCACGCTTTTCGCCGGTACAGTTAAGAGCGCGGCTGGATTAGGCGCAATTTTAAATAAAGGCATCGGAAATACCCTTCGTATTTCCTTAAGTGCGGATCCTGTCGAAGAAGTAAAAGTAGCTCGAGAACTTTTAAAAGTCTTTGGTTTATCTTCCAACGCTGCTACGCTTATTTCATGCCCTACATGCGGACGCATTGAAATTGATTTAATCAGCATTGCCAATGAGGTTGAGGAATATATCCAAAAAATTAAGGCCCCTATTAAAGTAGCCGTTCTTGGCTGTGCCGTAAACGGACCTGGCGAAGCACGCGAAGCGGATATTGGCATCGCTGGCGCTAGAGGTGAAGGCCTATTATTCCGCAAAGGAAAAATCGTTCGAAAAGTTCCAGAGGAAACAATGGTGGAAGAATTAAAAATTGAAATCGACAAAATCGCAGAAGAATATTTTGCAAAGCAAGAGGAAGAGAAACAAAAAGCTGAAGCTCAAAGCTAAGTCAAAGAAAAAGCCTGGCACCCAGTGCCAGGCTCCTTTTTTCCCCTTTTTTAATAAAACGGGAGTATGAACATTCCAATGATAATGGAAACTACACCAATTCCAATTGCCCAGCTGCCCAGGCTTGTTGCCCCTCTGTTTCGTGCAACAAAGCCGAGAACAATTCCTGTTGCTCCAAACAGGACAGGCAATACAAACAATGAAATAATGGATAGTGCCAGAGCAGTAAAGCCAATCCCTCTGCCAGTATCTGCTCTTTCCGTATCCCTTTCATTATCTCTATCCTTTTCCCAGCCTCTATCATATGAAATCGGTGCCGCTAGTTCAGCTGAGGTTTCTTCACGGAATTCGTCTTTTGCTCCGTGTTCGTTTTTTAAACCTATATCCTCGCTGTGCCGGAGATCATAGTCTTCGTAATCGCGTTCTTGATCTGCCAAATTAATCCCTCGCTTTCAATGATGGAAGCATTTGAATGATTGGGCATTCCGTTAAAGTGTGCAGCTTTTTTTGGAGCATTACTATTGTTTGCGTATTTAGCATTTTTATTATGTAAATTTTTAACTTCTGCCTTTTAGCCGCTTTGCTTTTCGCTCTCCAATCCCCTTAAAATAAATAACAAGTGGAAAAGACTTTAGTCCTAATCTTTCATTTGATAAGATATTATAGATATCTTTTGCAAAAGGAGAGTTCTTCATGAAAAAACGTTTTGGGATTGATATTGATGGTACGGTAACTTGTCCAACATCAATGATCCCTTTTTTAAATAAAGCCTTTAACTTGAATATTACTTTAAAAGATATTTTACAATACGATTTAACCCCGCTGGTTGACATTTCTGCTGAGGAATTTGCCGATTGGTTTAAAAAAAGCGAGCCTGTCATTTATGCGGAATCACCTCTTGCCCAAGGGGCAAAGGATATTTTAAATCAATGGGAAAACCAGCATGAGCTTTTCTTTATTAGTGCACGGCCAGCCCATCTGTTAGATTTAACAAAGGAGTGGTTTCTTAAACATTCCATTGGCTTTGACTATATTGACCTGCTGGGCTCGCATAATAAATTAAAGGCAGCTAAGGAACATCAAGTGGATATTTTCTTTGAGGACAAACATGACAATGCCGTCATGATTCACGAGGAATGCAAAATCCCTGTCGTCTTATTTGATACCCCGTATAACCAGGACCCAATTCCTAAGGGCGTAATCAGGGTTAATGACTGGCAGGAAGCCGATCAATGGGTAAAGAACTGGCTAAAAGGCTGGGATTAAACGGGGTTTTAGTGTTTCTGACTAGGCAAAAAAGAAGGCTTGGAAAACTGTCGAAATGCAGGGGGTATTATTCTGACTAGGCATTGCCAAGAAGTTGTGAACTTGTCAAAACGCAGGGGTTATTCTGACTAGGCATAGACGGAATGGTGTGAACCTGTCTAAATGCAGGGGTTATTCTGACTAGGCACAGACGAAAAATTGTTAAGCTGTCAGAATACCACGCTCATTCTGACTACGCATAGACGGAATGGTGTGAACCTGTCTAAATGCAGGGGTTATTCTGACAAGGCATAGCCGAAAAATTGTTAAGCTGTCAGAATACCACGCTCATTCTGACTACGCATAGACGGAATGGTGTGAACCTGTCTAAATGCAGGGGTTATTCTGACAAGGCATAGATGAAAAATTGTT
>Ga0182742_1000848_pt1 | contig 43933 bp, 41 predicted proteins | sample eDN5th37CBELigMG_FD_128880 | JGI IMG/M metagenome (GOLD analysis project Ga0182742, IMG submission 128880) | Enriched Miracle-Growth compost microbial communities from Emeryville, California, USA - eDNA 5th pass 37_C BE-Lig MG (version 2)... ... | reverse complement strand
CTGTATCTGGCAACGGACAACCGGAACATCGAGGGCGGCGACTATCCGACGCGCAAGCCCGACATGGATCATCTCGATTTCATCAAGCGTCTGCTGGCGGCCGGTGCGAACCCCAACCTTCGCATGCGCTCCAGCACCGAGACACGCACGGTGTTCACTCATCAGTGGCTGCTGGAAGAGGGGGCGACGCCTTTCCTTCGGGCCGCGCAGTCCGGCGATGTGGAGCTGATGAAGCTGCTGCTCGAACACAAGGCGGATCCATCCATCGCTACGAACAGCAATGTCACGCCACTGATGGTGGCGAGCGGCATCGGATGGGTGGAGGGTGTCACGTATGAGTGGTCGCCTGAGAAAACGCTTGAGGCGGTGAAACTGCTGCTCTCGCTGGGGGCGGACGCGAACGCGCAGGATTTTCTGGATGGGCGCACGGCGTTGATGGGGGCTGCACACAAGGGCCGAAACGACGTCGTGCAGCTGCTCGTCGACCACGGCGCTGATCTTGCGATCCGCGACATCGGGAGCCGGGACAGCATTCACGCGCTTGCGGGGATGCGATGGCAGGCGATCGACTATGCGGATGGGCTCGTGCGAGTGGGCGTGCAGTCGGCCATCGCGCATCCGGAGACGGCTGCGTTGCTCCGGAAGATGATGAAAGAGCGGGGGCTGGAGGTGCCGGCGGAGGGACGGACGCTGGCGTCGATTTGTGTGACGCCGGAGCTCTGCAAGTAAGAAAGCCCTCAGTCGCCGGGCGGCTCAGGAAAAGAAGGGAACAGCCCTCAGTCGCCGGGCGGCCCGGAATGACAGGGCGGCCTTCCTTACCCACTCTTGCGATTCCGAGCCGCCCGGCGATTGAGGGCTTCTTCACTCCATTGCGAGCGTCACGAACTCGGTATCGCCCTTCGGCCCGATCCGCCCCACGAGCGGCAACTTGAGAGACAGGTCGTTCGGATCCAGCCCGAACGTCAGCCCGAGGAGGTTGATCTCCAGCCCTTCTTCGACTCCCGCGGCCACCCCCGCCAGCCCAAACACACTCACCTGGCCCCCCGTGCCGCTCGGCGTAAGCCCCACCGGCACGACGCCCAGATAATCCTTGCCGATGGCCGTCGGCGGCAGATCCACCCGAAGCTCCGGATTCTCCCGGAGCACGAACGCGGTGAACGTATTCGAGTTCGGCCCAGGCCAGACGTGATACGTCGTCGGGTACGGGTACGCCCGCACCGACGCTTCAATGCGCTCGATGAGCGCATCCACCCCCGGCCCACGAATGTCCTTCAGCAGCTCCGGCCGGTTGCCGTACCAATACGAATCCGGCGCCCGATCGCTCTGAACGAGTGCAGTGCCGGTTCGTCGCAGCCGATGCCCGTTCACCTCATGGACCGTGAAGCGTTCCGCTCCGGTCGGTTTCACGGCGATCCAGGTGTGGACGCCAAAGTACCCGCGCCACCGAACCGCCCGCGCTGAATACACCTGCACCACGGCCTCCTGCGTCGTGGCCGGATCCGGCGCGAGACCCGCGGGCTCGCGGCTCGCCGTGCGCCAGTCGCTGCTACGGACCTGCCCGGTGTATTTGAGATACGTGGCAGAGCACCCGGCGTACAGCGGCACGACCAGCAGGGCGATGAAAAGACTGCGACGCCTGAACATCCAGCGAAGGCTCCCTCGTGAGCGTTAGGCCCGAGTGTGCCAGAGCCTTGCGCCAGGCGGGCCAGTGGTGAAGGGATTTCGCGACGAGGTGTTCAAAACCGGCGTCACATGAGCGGAAGGACGGGATGCTAGGATGCGCGCCGAGCCGGCTATCCAAGGTTTCCCGTGCCCATGTCCGCCCGAATCACGTCCCGCCGGCTCACGGACCTTGTCGCCAAAATCGAACCGCAGGAGCGCAAGGCTCTCGCGCTCGCGTTCCTCTGCAACTTCGCGCTTCTCGGCAGCTACTACATCCTGCGGCCGATGCGGGACGCCATGGCCACGGTTTTCGGCGTGGACAGCCTCGCGAACCTTTACACGGGCACTTTGATTTTCACGCTGATCTGCTCGCCGATCTTCGCGTGGCTCACGAACACGTTCCGGTTGTCCCGCGTGCTGCCGGGCGTCTTCTGGTTCCTGATCGTGTGCCTCGTGGGATTCTGCTTCTGGTTCCAGACCGCGCCCGAGAGCCGCGCGCTGGCAGCGGCGTTTTTCTGGTGGTTCAGCGTGATGAACCTCTTCATCATCTCCGTGTTCTGGAGCCTGATGGTCGATACGTTCTCGCCCGGCCAGGCCTCGCGGCTCCTGCCCGCGATCACCGCGGGCGGAAGTCTGGGAGCCATCGCGGGACCTCTCGTGGCGTCGCAGTTCGTGAGAGGCGTCGGCGTTTCGGGGCTCATGATCATCGCGGCCGCGGGGTTCGGCATCGTCATCGCGCTGGTTCACTGGCTCATGCGCGAGAAGGTCCATCTGCAGCAGGCGACCGGGGAAGCGCAGGCGTCGACGCTGGATCGCGAGCTCAAGGGCTCGATGTTCGACGGGTTCCGCGCGCTGTTCACCTCGTCATATCTGATCAATCAGGCCCTCTTCATGCTCCTGATGACGTGGGTGGCGACGGTCGGTTATTTCCTGCAGACCGAGCTCATCGCGCTCGCGTTCGAGGATCTCGCGGACCGCACCAGCGCGCTTGCGGACATCGATCTGGTCGTGAATATCTGCTCGGCGGCGATCGCTCTCTTCGGGCTCGGTCACTTCATCAAACGGTTCGGCGTCACGGGCAGTCTCGTGATCAACCCGATCCTCATGGCGATCGCCTTCGTGCTCATGGCGCTTTCGCCGACCATCCTGATGTTGCAGGCGATGCAGGTTGTCCGGCGCGTCACACAATACGCGGTGGCGAGGCCGGGTCGGGAAATCTGCTTCACGGTCGTGGAGCAGGAGAGCCGTTACAAGGCGAAGAACGTCATCGACACGGTGGTGTACCGGCTCGGCGATCTCACGTCCGCCTGGGTGCAGTCCGGACTTCGCTCGATGGGGTTCGGAATGGCCGGCACGCTGACGGTCGGCGTGATCGGCTCGGGCGTCTGGGCGCTCAGTGCGCTGTGGCTTGGCCGGCAGTACGAGCGACGTCGAGCCGCCCTGAACAGGTGAGAGTGCCCGTCGAAGCGAGCGCCGCGCAGGCATTGATGGAGCGGCGACCCGTAGTGTCCGCGAGCACCGGCATGCTCGTCCGGTCGAGCAGCTCGAAGATCCGCGCGGAGTCCATGCGCGGCCGACGCGCCAGAATAAGCGCGACCGTGCCGGTCACGTGGGCAACCGCGAGAGACGATCCGGATGCAAAGTCGTATCTCCCGTCCGGAAGCAGCGTCAGGATCTCGCGCCCGGGCGCACGAAGCTTGCGCGCATCGGTGCCGCCCGCTTCGGATGCAGCCACCGCGAGCACGCCGGGCACGTCCTGCGGGAATCCGGGGCCGTCTTCGGTTGCCGCACCGATGAAGACGATGCCGCGCCGGATGCCTTCGCCAACGAGCTGGGCGAGCAGGGGATCGCTCGGGCCGCCGAGGCTGAGATTCACGATCTGCGATTTCATCTCGATGGCGGCACTGATCGCCTTCGCGAGAGTGAGCGAATTACATCGCGCGGCATCGGCATCGTCGGAGAGCTGCCAGCAGGCTTTCAGCGCGACGAGCCGGACGCCCGGCGCCACTCCGACGATCCCCAGATTGTTGTTCGCGATCGCGGCGACGACTCCCGCAACTTCGGTCCCGTGCCGGTCGCGACTGAACCTGGCGGTATCGTTGTCGACGAAGTTGCGGTTCGCGACGACCTTCCGGCGCAGGTCCGGATGCGCAAGATCGACCCCGGTGTCGACGATCGCGACTTTCACGCCATCGCCGCGGGAGAACCCGTGCGCATCGGCGACGCTCAGCTGGCGGAATCCGCTTTGCAGGCCGACGTACGGGTCGTTGTAGGTCTCCGATCGCGTCTCGAACGTTCCGAGCGCTTGCGCGAGGCGCACGCGCGGCTCGGATTTCAGGGCGGCGAGCACTTCTTCGCGCGTGGACTCCTTCGGAATTTCGAACACCGCGCAGTGAACCTTGAGAAGTGGGATAGGCCACGCCGAGACCTGAGTCAGGCGATAGTCGTCGGCAATCGCCTTCATTGCCGCTCTCGCTGCGCCTCCGCTGGAGTAGCGCTGCAACCCGTCGTAGCCGCGCGGTGTCGAGCCTGGCCGACCCTGCAGCACCTGAACGTCATCGGCTACTGTGATGAGGATCAGCCGTTCGGGCTCGGTGCCCGGCGGATCTGTCGCGGCTTGCGCGCCGGGGACCGCGCAAGCGATCCAACAGGCGAGCCAGAATGACAGCGCGACGTTGCGAGGAGAGGCGTTCATGGTTCCGCCGATCGCGGGTAGCCTATCGGTTCCGCGAATCGAACGGCGGGATTGCCGCGCAGGCCGGCGAGCGCCGCATCGATGTCTGACTTGTCCTTGGTAAAGGCCAGCGTGTAGACACCTGCCTCCGTAGGCCCGGCGACGATCGTCAGCTCGGAAGAAGCCAGCAGTGCCTGCAGATCCCGAAGCTGAAGATCAGGCGAAAATACTGCGCGGATCTGGCCGCCGCCGGCTACCGGCGCGGGAGACGACAACGTCCGATAGTCCGCCGCGACGCGCGGACTGTCGTTGAGCGTCAACCAACCGAGCGTGACGAGGCCGATGGCCTGCACGATCACTGCAGCGACAAGCCATCGCGGCATTCCAGCGCTGCGCGTCCCACGCGCCTTCGCCGCGGGTACGATGTCGAGGTCCGCTGACCCAACCGCTTCGTCAGCCGTCACTTCGTCGTCCGCGACCGGTTCCGTCTCGCCATGCGCTTCGATTCGCGCCCAGAGCTGATCGAACGAGCTCTGCGTGGACTCCCGCCGCATGTCCTCGCGCGAGAGCGAATCGCGCACTTTCATCTGGAGTGCGACTTCCGAGCGGCAGTCCGCGCAGGATGCGAGATGCGTATCGACGTCGTGGCGCACTTCCCGGCGCAGAGATCCATTCACGAACCAGGGCAGGAGGTGCCAGGCATCGTCGTGATTCATGGTGCTGTTTCTCCAGACAGGCGGGAGAGCACGCTGCGCAGGCGGGCGCGGGCGTGGAACATGCGCGCCTTCACGGTGGAAGACGGGCAACCCATGATCTGACCGATTTCCTCGAGCGAGTGGCCGAAGTAGTACACGAGCTCGACCGCGATCCGCTGCTCCGAGGGCAGCTCGCGCAGTCCGTGGAGAATCCAGTCTTCGAGCTCGCGTTGGGTGCCCGCGCGATCCGCCGCCTGCACGGGCTCGGGCGCCCCGTCGTCTTCAAACCTGGCCGCCGCGCGGGATCGCTGCAGGGCTTTCAACGCGCGACGGTAGGCAATGCCCATGATCCAGGTGGAAACGCGGGATTCGCCGCGAAAGCGCACCGCGTTCCGCCAGACCACCCAGAACGTGTCGTTGATGACCTCGCCGGCAAGCTCTGGCCCAACGGACATCCTGAAGAGGAAGCGTTCCAGCGGGCGGTGGTAGAGCTTGTACAGCGATTCGAAGGAAGCGCGATCGCGCCGGGCCACGCCGGCAAGGAGTGCACGCTCCCGCTCCTCGGACCGGTGCGCGCTGCCGCCTTCTGTCACTCCTCTGACTCGCATTCTGTGTAAGTTCCCACGCGTCCGCCAAAGGTTGCGCCCGTTGTGAAGAACCTGTCAGAAGGTCCAGAGCAGCGTGCCGACCCAGCCGGGGCTCGCGGAGTCCCCGGCGAAAAGGCTGCGCGCCGTGTGGTCCGTCTGAACGCGGTAAATACTCGCATGCAGGCCGGCCCTGTCGTAAGCCAGCCCGACGCTGCCGTACCAGTAACCCTTGTCGAAAAAGCTCGTGACGTCCCGGTAACCCACGCCTGCCGAAGCGGCGAACGAAGCTATGAGCGGCACGCCCGCACTGGCCTCGAACGCCAGCGATTTGCGGTCTTCAATGAGGCCGTACCAGCCCGCGTACAGATCGGTGTTGGGCGAATACGCTGCCGTCAGTCTGAACGTGTCGCGGAAAAAAGTGGCTTCCACCGTGAGCTCGTCGTAATCGTAGTGCTGCAGCAGGCTGTCCCACGGATGGGCGTAGTGAGCGACGGTGACTTTGCCCTGCCAGTCCTGCCCGAGCGCCCACTGCGCTCCGAGGAATGCCTCGAGCTGCACGGAGGAATCCGTTTCGTCGGTCAGCTTCACCTTGGACGCCCAGACACCGGCGTACCACGCGGCGCCGTCGCCCATTTTCGCGTGATAGTGAAGCTCCGCCTGCGGTGCAGGTTCGCGGTCCGAAAGCGAGAGGCCCTGAAGCCTGTAGTCGGATGCGATGCCGACCGATCCCCCGAAGCGCTCGCCGGCATCCGCAGCCGGAACGATCGCGCACAGACAGGCAGCCGGAACGACTGCACCAAGGGCGGACGGTGAGGGGCGCACCCCTTCAGAAATATCCGTTTATCTGCGCGAAAACAAGCTTCCGGTTCTGGGCGTCGTTCTGGGGGATGCCGTCGTAATTGCGCGCGCCGACCCTGAGCTGAAGGAACTGGAACGGCGTGTATTCCCATACGAGGCTGATGCGGTCCTGGTAATCGTTGCTCACGTCCCTGTCGGGGTCGAAGTACTCCGTGGTGAGCTTGAGGTTGTGGCCTTTCGCGATCGTCCAGTTCGCTTCCAGGAGGCCCACGAGCAGGTCGCGTTCGGGCTCGAAGTTGTCATCGATAATGTAGTCGACCTCCGCGAGCCACGCGATCGGGCCTGTGCGAAGCCCGACAAACACGCCCTGCATCTGCCGCGATTCGCCAGTGGAGTCATTGAAGTTGACGCTTGCGCCAACGCGCCAGGAGGGTCGCACGTGTACCGCGCGCAGGCTGTACTGCTTTCCATCCGGCGTCGCAGCGCCGCCCGCCGTTCCATTCGTGACCGCGAGCTGCACGCTCCACGCGTGTGACTCGTATCCAAGCTGCACGCCACGATCTGGCGTCGCGAAGTTGATGCCGGTGACCTGACGAATGAACGCGGTGTCGTCCTGAAGGCGAAGGCCGTAAGGCAGATACATCTGACCCGCCTGGATGTACCACTTGCGCTCGCCGAACCAGAACCTGCCGAAGGCTTCGCGGTTGCTGCTGCCTCCGGGCGCGACGAGCTGGTCCACGTAGAGAGACAGGCGATCGGGGAGCGCACGCACTTCGATGTAGAGCCTTGCTTCGTCGACATCGAAGGAGCTCTGCGTGCGCTCGTTCGGAATGTCCGTGACGGTGCCGCTTGCGCGAAGGTTTCCGCCGATCGCAAGGAACCGGTTGATCTCGCCGGTCCAGGCATCGCCCACATCCTCGATGTGTTTCTGGGGCAGTTGCGTTTGTCCCCAGGCCTGGCCGAACGCGTTGCGCATTCCGCCGCCGGTGGGGTTCACGTGGCATTGCGCGCACTTGAAACCTGTCTGTACCGCAAAGTACGGCTCGGCCCACGCCGGGGCAGCGAAGAGCGCAGTGATCAGCAGCGCGAAAAGGGCAGGTATGCGAATCCGCGCGATCACGGCAGGTCCTCGATGGTGAAGGGGAGAGTGAGGTCGGCGCCCAGCGGCTGACCTTGAATGTCGAGCACGGGAGCCATGCCGGTGCCGCGAAGGCGGAGTCGGTAGTTTCCTGGCCTTCGCTCGCTGGGTGGCAGAACGACGGAGAGCACGGTGGGCATTTGCGTGCGCACCCTCACTTGCGCGCTCTGGATCGCAACACCGTCTGCTTCCCGCTCTACTACGAAGTTCTCGGAGTTGAAGGAGGTGGGTTCAAGCGCAGCGGCGATCGCGATCAGAGGGTTCCCGCTGGATCGCGTGAAGATCTCGTTTTCCGTCGGCACTACGACCGTGAATCTGTCCGGCGCCTTCATTCCTGCAGGCGGAGGTGCTCCGTTTGCGATCCACTCCCGGATGACGTTGATGGTTTCCTGCGGCAACGGCGGCTGGTTCAGCGGCATCCTCGCACCGACCGCTGCGCGGCCTTCCAGCTTCTGAATGAGATAGCTCGCATCGGGCTGGCCTGGATTCACTCGCATGAGCGAAGGAACTTCGGTGCTCGGTGCGTTCACCAGCATCGCGTACGAGCTGTTCTCGTCGAGCCGAAAGCCCAAGGGAGCGGCGGCGCCCGAGTGACACGTCGTGCACGCCGGCGTGAACACGTTGTCCTGGATCGACTGGAACTCTGCGATGAGCCCCTGGCTTCCGCCGTCTTCGGAAATGGGGCGGCCGTTCTCGTCGAGTCCTTCACCACTTCCGCCACATGCAGCGAGCAGAGAAAACAGCAGCGGCAGTGCACCGCGCGTCGATGGTTTCATCATGCGCGGTGTGTGCTCCGAGCACTGCACGAGGTTGCAGGCCGTGAGAGAAAATCTTTGTGCAACCTGATGAAGACCTGCGTGCACTCACAGTCCACCGATGCCCGTGACTACCGGAGAAGAAGACAATGCGCGGAGTGCTCTCGGGAAGCGCTGCAGCTGTGCTGGCGCTGCTGCTTACATCGTGCGGCGGTTCGGACAACAACGACGCTGCTCCCACCCCAACACCAACGCCAACTCCCGCGCCTACTCCGACGCCGACACCAACGCCCACACCGGCGCCCACTCCAACGCCGACCCCGACTCCGACGCCGGTCAGCGCGTTCACGATGAGCAGCCTCGTGTCCGACGGCGCGGTGCCCGCGGCGAGAACCGATCCGAACCTCAAGAATCCGTGGGGTATCGTGTTCGCGCCGAACGCGCCGGTATGGGTGGCGAACAATGGAACTGCAACTGCGACGCTCTATGACGGAACGGGCACGGTTCTGCCGCTCGTCGTCACGCTGCCGGCGGGAATCAACGGCCCGCCCAATGCGACCGGCATCGTCGCCAATGGCTCCACCGATTTTGTGATTTCGAACGGCACGGCGTCCGCGCCCGCGCGATTCATATTCGATGGCGAAGGTGGGACGATCATCGGCTGGGCGCCGACGGTGAACCCGACCACGGGCATCATCGCGTACGACGACGGCGCTGGCGGCGCCAACTACAAGGGGCTCGCGATCGCCAGCAATGGCACGAACAACTTCCTGTACGCCACGGACTTCCGCAACGGCAAGGTGGACGTCTTCAACGGCCAGTTCCAGAAGATCACCGTCACAGGAGGATTCACTGACGCCAACCTCCCCGCGGGATACGCGCCCTTCGGAATCCAGACGCTCACGATCAACGGCACGACGTCGATCTTCGTGACCTATGCACAGAAGCAGGCAACTGCGGACGAGAGCATGAACGGACCCGGCCTGGGTCTCGTGAACGTGTTCGACGTGAGCGGAACGCTGCAGACGCGGCTCATACCCGCGGGCACCCAGCTCAACGCGCCGTGGGGCCTCGCGCTGGCACCGGCCGGCTTCGGCGACTTCAGCAACATGCTGCTCGTCGGGAATTTCGGCGACGGCGTGATCAACGCCTTCAACCCCACGACGGGCGTGTTCGTGGGCACGATCGCCGACGCGAACGGACAGCCGATCGTGAATCCGGGCCTGTGGGGCATCGCGTTCGGCAATGGCGCGCGAAATCAGCCGACCACTACGCTGTATTTCGCCGCGGGAATCGGGGGCGAGGCTGCCGGTCTTTATGGTCGCATCGACCTGGGCGCAACCGCTCCGGATATCGTTGCGCCGACCGTTGCGATCACAGCGCCAGCGGCTTCGGCAGCGGTGAGTGGCACCGTCGCGGTGACTGCGGATGCGACGGATGATCGTGGCGTCACAAGTGTCGAGTTCTTCGCCGGCACCACCTCGCTCGGCACGGCAACGGTAGCGCCGTTCACGGTCAACTGGAACACCACCGCGGTGCCCAACGGTGCGGTCGATCTCACCGCCGTCGCTTCGGACGCCGCGAATAACCGAACGACTTCCGCAGCGGTCAGTGTGACAGTTTCGAACGCGCCCGCTGCGACACTCTCGCAGCTGCAAGCGAACATCTTCACCCCGCGTTGCTCCGGCTGTCACACAGGTGGTGGAGCGGGGTTGCCGGCCTCGATGAATCTGACCAGCGCGGCCGCATCGTTCGCGGCGCTCGTGAACGTGAACAGCGTCGAGGTGCCGTCGCTGAGGCGAGTTGCGCCAAACGATTCCGCCAACAGCTACCTCATCCACAAGCTGGAAGGCACTAACCTCGCGCCGGGCACCGCGCGGATGCCGCTGGGCGGGCCTTTCCTCGACCAGGCGACGATCGACCAGGTGAAGAGCTGGATCGACGCGGGGGCGCAGAACAACTAAGCAACTAGGAAGGCGGGCACCTCGCGGGAGGGGGCGGTTCGAGCCGCTGGCTGGCGCGTTTGCCGCGTGCCACGGCAACGCGCATCGGCCCGTCACATCTGCGGACGTAGCGTGCTTCGGCCCGCAACATCTGCGGACGCTCTCATCGTCGCCACCTTTTTGCCGGCTCGCGCGGCTGCGTGTAGCCTTTCGGGGCATGACGCCTTATGTGCAGCATTCCTTCCCGTTCGATGACGGGACGTCGCTTGTCTTGCGCGTCTTCGAGAGAGGGCCGCCATCCGCCAATGTCATCCTGCCGGCCGCGATGGGTGTATCGCAGGGCTATTACCAGCGCTTTGCCGAATGGCTCGCCTCGAAAGGATTCTGCGCCGTCACCTTCGACTATCGCGGCATCGGGCTTTCGGCGCCGGCTTCGCTGCGTGGCTTTCCGGTCGATATCTTCGATTGGGCGAAGAAGGATTGTGCGGCCGTCATCGATTTCGTGCGCGCCCGGAGTCCGGGTGTGCCGCTGTACTGGGTGGGGCATAGCCTCGGGGGCCAGCTTCTCGGGCTCATTCCGAACCGGCATCACATCGATCGTGTCATCACCGTCGCGACCGGAAACGGGTACTGGCGTGAGAACACGCTGCGAACGCAGAGCGTGGTGTGGTGGCTCTGGTTCGTGGTCGCGCCGCTCACGGTACGCCTGATGGGTTACTTTCCGGGCAAGCGGCTGCGGAAGGTAGGGAATCTCCCGGCGGGCGTCATGAAGCAGTGGCGCAAGTGGTGCCTGAATCCGGAATACGTCGTCAGTGAAGGCGACGATGTAAGGGCGGCTTACGCGTCCGTTCGCACGCCGATCCTGTCACTGTCGTTCACGGACGACGAGCTGATGTCCGAGCAAAGCATCCGGTCGTTGCATGGTCTGTATGCTTCCGCGCCGGTGGAATTCCGCAGGATCTCGCCCCGTGAGATCGGCGTGAAACGCATCGGCCATTTCGGCTTCTTCCGCCCGCAGTTCGAGCAGACACTCTGGCCCCTGGTCGTCGCGGGGCTGCGTGCCTCCCAGGGGCAGCCGGGCAGTTGAACTTTGGCGCGTCCTCCCCGACCATCGGAGCCCTCAGCCCTCGCACCGGAAACGCCAAAATGAACCGCCGACATGCCATTTTCTGCCTCACGGCTCCGCTAGCGCTGCACGCGGTACAGGCGTTTTCAGCCGCCGGCGGCCCGAAGATCACCGTGCACAAGAGCGACAGCTGCGGCTGTTGCAAGCACTGGGTCACGCACCTCGAAAAGGCCGGCTTCACCGTCACTGTCATCACCGAGAACAATCTCGGGCCTGTGAAAGAGCGAGTGGGCGTGCCGCCCGCCATGGGCTCCTGTCACACCGGGGAAGTGGAAGGCTATTTCGTCGAGGGCCACGTCCCCGCGGCCGATATCAAGCGCCTGCTGAAGGAAAAGCCCAAGGCGAAGGGACTCACCGTTCCGGGCATGCCGGCCGGTTCGCCGGGAATGGAAGTGCCCTCCGGGCAGGTGGATCCCTACGACGTACTGCTCGTCGCCATGGACGGATCCACATCCGTCTTCGCACATCACGGTAGCTAGTTTGCGGGCTTGCCCGAAGGTCAGCCCTCGGGCGAGTAGAGCGCAGTCATCACAGCCGTGATGGAGAGCACGGCTGCGATGAGCACAGCTTCTGTGACGAGCGATCCACGAAACGCGCGCCGTGCGGCGTGATCGCCGCGGGCGATGGCGGGGCCGAGTCGCCACTTGTTCAGCGACGCGAGCCCGAGCAGCAGCGAAAAGCCGAACACCTTCAGGATCAGCAACCGTCCGTACGCCGTTCCGAGTGCGGCGAGATCCGGCAGAAGCAGCACGGCCAGCACGAGCCCCGCGACGAACAGCCCGGGAACGAGCCAGACTGCGAGCGATGAGAAGCGCTCCACGATACGAGCCGCTGCATCGGGAATTTCGCGACTGACGATGATGTGAAGCGGCGCGAGCGCACCGAACCAGAACGCCACGACTGCAAGATGGAAGAAGAGCAGCAGAGCCAGCAGGCTGCGCGGCGAATGAGTCGTCGTATGACCTACGGTGAGGAAGCTTGCGAGCGCAAGTCCTGCGCCGGCCATGCATACGCGAATCGCCGCCTTCCCCTCGATGCGAAAGCCGACGACCAGCAGCGCAAGCCCGGCGAGCCGAAAACCAAGCGCAGTCGAGGTCGGCGAATCGAATACGAGACTCTGCAGCGAAGGATCGAGAACGCCGGCGAGCTCGCCGGCCATGCGGGCGGATTCAAGCAGGTAGTGCGCGACCACGGGCGCGATCGCCACGCCGGCAGACCACGTCCCGACACTCCGTAGCCTGTGTCCGGAAGCGAGCGGCGAAGCGGGCGCGACGATGGCAAGGAAAAGCGCGATGCCCGCGGCCTGAAAAAGCGCGATGAAGCTCAGCGCGCGAACAACGACTGAAACGACATCCGCCGCCACTAATGCGTCATCGCGTAGACGGCGATGTTCACTCCGAGCTGGAGGCCGAGCGTCGCGCGGTCCGCGGGATAATCCGGGTTGTCCGCCCACTGCCAGGAGTCGGCGACATCGTTGTTGAACGCGATGAGCACCATCAGCCGGCCTTCGTCGTTGAAGATGCCGCGCCAGCGGGGAACGGCGCCGTCGCTCAGGTAACCGCCTCCGCCACCCATCAGCGAGTTGAGGTTCGGGATCTGCTGCTTCGACATCGACGGCAGGTCGTACACGATGTGGAAGATGGGATGATCGTCCGGCAGATCGACGATCTCGCGATCGGGGAAAATGCGCCGCAGGCCCGCCTCGAAACCGACCCAGGAGTCCGAGCCGAAAAAGCTGTCGCAGAACAGGAAGCCTCCGCGCAACAGATAATCCCGGATCCTTTCGACGTGCGTGTCCGTGAGCTGCCAGTAGCCCGCGAGACCGACCATCAAGAAGGGCCAGTGGTCGATGTCGTCGCCGTCGTCCGGGTTTACGGGCTGCTCGACCGAGCGGACGTTGATGCGCGTGAGCCGTCGCAGAATCTGGGCGAACGTGCGGTCGCCGCGCGGATAGTCGACGGCCCAGCTGGTCCCGCCTTGCCGCCAGTCGCCGCCCCCGAAGAAGCCGAAGCGCGTCGACGGGTACATCAGGCGACCTACCACGAACTCCCCGGGTACCTGATAATCGGCCGGCAGGTGGTCCGCGCCGTCATCACCCTCGAAACTCAGATACGTGCGGAACTCGCGCTGCGCGTAAGCCGCGAGACAGAAGCCCATGAGTCCGATGGCGAAGGCGACGAGGCTGCCCCGGATCAGGCGGCGACGGCTGCGGTTTGTGGCATCGGCTTGCAGGTTCATCGTGCGGGAGGACGGGCGGCCGTCGAAGCGGCCGGAAGCACAGGATCGTGCATGCTCGTCCACCGGGGCGCAACCCGCGCGGTCCGCGGCCCGGAACGTTCCAGCAAGGACTCGATCTGAGCGTCGGGCGTCCGCGCCATCCGCGGGCCCGGAAAGGGGCATGACCATGTCACAGCGCCAACTTCTCCATTGCCGGCGCCAGGGGTGGTTTCTAGGTCTGGGCGTCGCATGGGCCATGAGCGCGAGCGCGCATCACTCGTTCGGCGCCATCTACGACAGCGGCCGCACGCTCGCCCTGGAGGGCGTCGTGAAGGAGTTTCTGTTCGTCCATCCGCATCCGTTCCTCGTCGTCACCGTGCAGGACGAACGCGGGAATGCCGAATCCTGGCGAGCGGAGCTGGACAACCGGTTCGAGCTGGAAGAGATCGGCATGGACGCGCGGACGTTCAGGCCGGGCGACCGCGTGAGCATCAGCGGCAGCCCCGGACGCAGCGAGGCGCGGATCCTGTATCTCTGGAAGCTCGAGCGTCCCGCGGACGGGCTGCTTTACGAGCAGGTCGGAAGCACTCCCCACCTGCGGAAGCGATGAAGCGCCTCCCGCGTACTTCAGCGGATGAGGCGCGCGACCGGCTGCGTCACTGGATCTCGAACGACCACGTCGATCCGTCGCCGCCTGGGTCCCCCGGAGTCGTAGAAGCCAAAGTCGATATCGTCGAAATCGACGGTGGCGCGATCGACGACCGCCCGGCGAGGGCGAGGAGCACGCACGCGCGGAGCGCATGGCGGGCGGGCTCGAAGAAACTGCGGTTGAGGGAATCGTTTCTCGCTGCGTGACGGGCTGGCTCGCTCACGAAACATCCGATCGGTAGAAAACGATGCGGTTTCCAGTATGCTGGGCGCAGTCTGTTGCTGAGGACGGCGTGGCGGCTTTGAACGGACTATCTGTGTGGCGCGCGCTTGCGGTCGTCGTCGTACTGGCGCTTGGCGCGACGGGCTGCGCGGCGCCGGATGGCACAGCGGCCGGTGGTGCCGCATCCAGCAGTACACCGGCGAGCGGCGCGCAGGATGCGACGGTCACTTTCAAGCTCATCGCGCTCAACGACTTTCACGGTCAGCTCCGGCCGCCGGGAAGTCCCACGCGAGTTCCTGTGTCTCAGGGGTCCGGGCAGGGCACCGCTAATCTTCCAACGGGAGGCGCTGCGTATCTCGCATCCGTCATCGAGCAGCTTCGGGCGCGGAATCCACTCAATGCTGTGGTCGCCGCGGGTGATCTCATCGGGGCATCTCCGCTCGACTCCGCGCTGTTTCACGACGAACCGACGATCGAAGCGCTGAACACGATGGGCCTTGAGTTCTCGTCCGTCGGCAATCATGAGTTCGACGAAGGCGTAGACGAGCTCAGGCGAATTCAGAATGGCGGATGTCACCCATCCTCGGCAGCAGAGGAGTCGTGTCGTCGCGGACAGTTCGCCGGAGCGCGCTTCCGCTATCTCGCTGCGAACGTGCTCGATGCGACCACCGGGAAGCCCATTTTCCCGGCGTCTTCGCTCAAGGCGTTTCGGCTTCCTTCAGGGCGAACGCTGAATGTCGGGTTCATCGGTGCGGTGGTGAGGGAGACGCCGGATCTGGTTGTCGCGAGCGGTGTGCGCAATCTGCAGTTCACTGATGAAGCGGACGCGGCGAACGCCGCCGTGCCGGGATTGCGGCAGCAGGGCGCACACGCGATCGTGCTTCTGATCCATGAAGGCGGAAGCACGGCGCAGCAGGTGTTCGACGATGCAACCTGTCCGGGTTTTCGGGGGAACCTGCTGCCGATCCTGGATCGGCTCGACCCGGCGATCTCCATCGTGGTCAGCGGTCACACGCACAACGCGTACGTCTGCCGGCGCGACAGCCGGCTGATCACCAGCGCCGGCTCGCATGGGCGGCTCGTGACGGACATCGATGTGGAAGTCGAGACGCGCAGCGGAAAGGTTGTATCCGCTTCAGCGCACCAGGTTGCCGTGGTCAACGACATCGCTCCGAACCCTCTGCCCGAACGCCATCCCACTGCGAAACGGAGCGAAGCCGTCGAGGACATCGTGCGCTTCTACGCTTCGGCGGCGGCGCCGCTGACGGATCGCACGGTCGCCTCCGTCACCGCGGACATCACTCGCGAATCGACGCGGGCGGGCGAGTCCGCAATCGGCGATCTCATTGCGGACGCGCAACTCGCCGCGACTTCAAGCCCTGCGGACGGCGGCGCGCAGGTCGCCTTCATGAATCGCGAGGGCATTCGCGCGGATCTCCTGGCGCGAACCGGACGAATCACCTACGGCGAAATCTACGCGACGCATCCGTTCGGGAACGCGCTGATCACGCTCACTCTGACCGGAGCGCAGATTCGCGAGCTGCTCGAGCAGCAGTGGATCGGCGGGACGATCCTGCAGGTGTCGCAAGGTTTCAGCTACGAGTGGATTGCGGATGCGCCGCTCGGCTCGCGAGTGAATCCATCGAGCATCAGCCTGAATGGCGCCGCCATCGAGCCTCAAAAGCAGTACCGGGTGACCGTCAACGAGTTTCTCGCTGGCGGCGGCGACGGCTTCAAGGTGCTCAGGGAGGGAACCGACCGGCAACGCGGCGTGCTGGATGTGGAAGCGCTGGAGAAGTACCTCGCGGCGAACTCCCCAGTGAGCCCGCCGCAGAGGACGCGCATTCGCCGCAGATAACTACGGCGGGGGAGGCGGCCCTTCCCCGATCTGCGGTATGGAGTCCGTGATGTCGAACCACGGCGCCTTGTAGTTGACGAAGATATGCGCCATCGGCGTCATCCCCGGGTCCGTGTCCAGCGCACCGGCGGGGACGATGACCGCGCCGCGTGCCGCGATCGCGCGCGGCGTAGCTCCACCGCACTGGCGACAGAACGCGGCTCCGAACCGGGCGGCCTGCGGGAGCTTGTAGTCCACGACTAGCGACTCGCCCCTCAACCATCGGAAGTTGTCGAGCTTGTAGAACAGGTTCGCGCCATGCGCGGCGCTGCGGGATTTGCGGCATCGGCTGCAATGACACTGGTACATCAGGAGCGGTGCGCCGGTGATTTCGTATGCCACTTCACCGCAGAGGCAGCTCCCGAAAGTCTTGCCGGGCTCGGGGCTCACGACTGGCCGCTCGACAGGCACCGCTCCGCCGGAGTCCGGTGGGTATGCCTCATGTTGAGGCAGGGAATCCGAGATCACGTGCCACGGCGCTTTCGATCCGACGAACATGTGACATTCCGGCCGCACGCCCGGATCTCCGTCCAGATTTCCCGCGTGAAGGACGACGATGTCAGCGCCCGGCATGAAGAAAGGTGTGACCGATCCGCATGTCCGGCAGGAGGAGCGGACCGACCCCGGGGAGGACTGATAGTTGATCTGCTCGTGTTCACCGCCAAGCCAGCGGAACCCGCTGCCCGGCGCGACCACGAACGTTGCGAATGGCGCTCCATGGTGCTTGCGGCACATGGAGCAGTGACAGCTCATCATGGAGCTGAAAGGTCCGTCGACTTCGTACCGTACAGTGCCGCAAAGGCAGGACCCCTGGATGGCCATTCGCTTTCTCCCGTTCACGCCGCGAAACGTTCTTCGGCTGCGACAAATGATGCCACCGAACGCGGCGGCCGCGCGATTCGCGGACGATCGAGGGCTATAATTTTCGCATGAGCAACACACCCGCAATCGAGATTTCCGGGCTCGCCAAGTCCTTCAAGGGTACCCGGGCCGTGGACGGCATCGACCTCACGATCGCGCGCGGCTCCGTGTACGGGCTCCTGGGACCCAACGGCGCAGGCAAGACTACGACGATCCGCATGCTCGCCACGCTTCTGAAGCCGGATCGCGGCACGGCGCGCGTGCTCGGGCACGACGTCGTGACCGAAGCGGCCACGGTGCGCTCGAAGGTCAGTCTCACCGGGCAGTTCGCATCGATCGACGAGGATCTCACCGGGCAGGAGAACCTCGTGCTCGTCGGCCGGCTGCTCGGCCTGTCGTGGGCGAACGCGCGAGCACGCGCGGTGGAGTTGCTTGGTGCGTTCGGTCTTTCCGAAGCCGCTACGCGTCAGGTGCGCACATTTTCGGGAGGCATGCGCCGTCGGCTGGACATTGCCGCGAGCTTCGTCGTGACGCCGGAAGTGCTGTTCCTGGACGAGCCGACCACCGGCCTCGATCCGCGAAGCCGCGGTCAGGTGTGGGACATAGTGCGCGCGATCGCGGCCGAGGGCACGACCGTGCTGCTCACCACGCAGTACCTCGAAGAGGCGGATCGTCTCGCGAATCGCCTCGCGGTCATCGACCACGGTCGGCTGATCGCGGAGGGCACCAGCCGGGATCTGAAAGCGTCGGTCGGGGCGAATATGCTGCATGTCCGCCTCCAGTCGCCGGATCAGCGTGCGCAGGCGGCGTCGCGGCTCGCGGAAGTGCTTCGCTCGCAGGTGCATGAGCATTCGGATCCTGGCCTGATCACGGTACAGGTGGGCGACACGTCGCTCATCGGAAATGCGCTGGCGTCGCTTTCCGGCGCGGGCATCGCCGTCAGCGAGTTTTCGCTGGGGCAGCCGAGCCTCGACGAAGTGTTTTTCGCGCTCACGGGACACGCCGCGGGCGGTGAGAACGGCAACGAGAAGGAGCAGAGGGCATGAGTGTCGACGCACTTCCAGGAGATACGCTGCGTTCGGTGCCGATGAGCGCGGTGTTTTCGAAGGGGCAGCGTCCGGCGGCAGCAAGCGGCGTGTCCGCGGCCATCACGCTTGGGTGGCGCGCGGTGCTGAAGATCAAGCACGTGCCGTTTCAACTTTTCGACGTCACGGCGTTCCCGCTGATGATGACCTTGATGTTCACGTATCTCTTCGGCGGAGCGCTCGCCGGCTCGCCGCGCGAGTACATCCAGTTCCTGCTGCCCGGCATTCTCGTGCAGGCGATTCTGTTCATCACCGTGTACACCGGTGTCGGGCTGAACACGGACATCACCAAAGGGCTTTACGATCGCTTCCGGTCGCTGCCCATCTGGCAGGGCGCACCCGTGTTCGGCGCGCTGCTCGGCGATGTGATGCGCTATGGCATCGCCGCGCTCATGGTGATCAGCCTCGGGCTCGTCCTCGGGTTCCGGCCCGGAGGCGGCGTCGTCGGTGTCGTGCTCGCGGTGGTGCTGATCCTGCTGTTCGCGTTCAGCGTGTCCTGGATCTGGATCATCGTGAGCATGTTCGTGAAGACGCCCGAGTCGGTCATGACGACGAGCTTCCTGTTCCTTTTTCCGCTCACGTTCGCGAGTAACATCTTCGTCGATCCCGCGACGATGCCGGCGTGGCTCAGGACGGCCGTCGAATACAATCCGGTGACGCACCTCGTGCTCGCTTCGCGAGCGCTCATGCACGGCCAGGACGCGATGGGCAGCGTCATATGGGTGCTCGTTGCTACAGCCGTAGTGACCGCGATCTTCGCGCCGCTCGCGCTGAAGATGTACTACAAGGAACGCTAGGTCTTCGGCGCAATCCGGAGCAGGGTGGAGTTGGGGCCGTCCGCGATCGCGTAGATCGCGCCGTCCGGCCCCTGCTTCACGTCGCGGATCCTTTTCGCCTGATCCTGCAGCAGCCATTCTTCGCCGACGACCCTGTCGTTCTCGAGTTTGAGGCGCACGAGCTTCATGCTGCCGAGGCCGCCTATGAACGCGTCCCCCTTCCATTGCGGGAAAAGATCGCCGTCATAGAAGAGGAGGCCGGACGGGGCGATCACCGGATCCCAGTAGTACACGGGCTGCTCGAGGCCTTCCTTCGCCGTGATGCCACCGCCGATCTTGAGCCCGTAGTACTCGATGCCGTAGGTGATGATCGGCCAGCCATAGTTCTTGCCGGGTTCCGGACGGTTGAGCTCGTCGCCGCCCCGCGGTCCATGCTCGACGGTCCACAAACGGCCCTGCGGGTCCAGCGCTGCCGCCTGCATGTTGCGGTGGCCGTATGACCAGATTTCCGGCTTCGCGTCGCTTCGTCCGACGAAGGGGTTGTCCTCGGGCACGCTGCCGTCGCGGTTGATGCGGATCACCTTGCCGAAGTGCGCGCCGAGATCCTGTGCGCGCACGCGCGCTCGCGAGGACTGGCGATCTCCGAGCGCGAGGAACAGCGTGCCGTCGGGAGCAAACACGATGCGCGATCCGAAGTGACCCGAAGAGTCGAACGTCGGCATCTGCCGGAAGATCACCTGCACGTTCTCGACGGCGCCATCATCGGCCAGCACGCCCCTGGCCAGCGCCGTGCCGTTGCCGCCCTGGCGCGGCTCGGCGTAGGACCAGTAGATCGTCCTGTTCGTCGCGAACTCAGGATCGAGCGCGACGTCGAGTAGACCTCCCTGGCCTGCGAAAAAGACTCGCGGCACGCCTTTCAACGGCGCCGAGAGCTTTCCGTCCGTGCCGATGATGCGAAGGTCCCCAGCGCGTTCGCTGACGAGGATGCGGTTGTCAGGCAGGAATTCGAACGCCCAGGGATTCCGCAACCCGCTCGCCACCACGCTGATGTCGAGTGCGACCGCGCTCTTCATGCCGGGCGCGCGCGTCTGATTCGCGAAGGCGGGGGAGAAGTCGTCGCCGTGGGGCTCGCGGGTTTCGGGAGAGCCGTTGGAGACGAGTCGCGCTCCAGCGGCGTGCGCCGTTCCGGAGCTGCCGGCCTGCGTCGACTCGCCGGAGCAGGCGGTGAGCATCGCGAGCGAGATGACGGAAGCAACCAGGGCGCGGAGCGAAAGCGGATGCATCGTCGGTCAGGCCTCGTTGGACAGGCCCGAGCGGGCCGCGCCGTACTCTACCAGCGCGCGTGTAGGCGGAGTCGGACAGAGGTTCGGGCGGATTCCACCGCATGGATAGGCACACAGGACCGAACCCGGGGCTGGTCGTGGGCATTGGGTCACCATGGTTTCTACCGCGACGGACAAGTCCATGAACAAGATCAGGCGCAGGATGGGTGGGATTCTGGGGCTGGCTCTCCTGTTCACCGTTGTGGGCGCAGGCGCGCAGGCCGCGCCGGCGACGGGGGCGGACGGAACCGCGGTCTTCCTGCAGAAAGCGATGGAGGGCTCGATGGCGGAAATCGAGCTTGGTGAGCTTGCACAGAAGAATGCCGCTTCGACGGGGATCAATGCGCTGGGTTCGCGGCTCGCGCGGGATCATCGGCGCATCGGGAAGATGCTGCAGCTCATCTGCCAGGACCGGGGTGTCGTGCTGCCGGCGTCACTCGGCGGCGATCACCGGTCGATTATCGACGGGCTCAGCGAGAAGAGGGGAACGGAGTTCGACGCCGCGTATGCGGAGCGGATGGTGATCTCGCACGAACAGCTCATCGCGCTGTTCGACGAGGCCGCAGGCGGGTCTGATGCGGACGTTGCCGAGTTTGCGAGGCGGGCGCTGCCGGTCTTGAAAGAAGGGAAGCGGCTCGCGGAGGTGTATCGCGAAGTGACGTCGAAGTACCGGCCGCAGGAGCAGGGCATTACGCAGGCCGTCGCGCGGAAAGACTGACATCTCGGCGGAAAGGCCGCCGCCAAAAAAGTCTCACGCGACCGGGTATGCCGTAAGCGGTGGGCGTAGAGGGCCAGCAGCGCTGAGACGCGCTGCTCGGCGGCGCCGCAGGTATCGGCCACCGCAGATCGGCCGCAGGGGACGCCGCTGCGGAGGACATCGGCGCGGCCGGAGTCTGGCCTCGTCTCGTAGCAGGAAAATCGGATGCGTAGAATCACCCCGGGGGCGCAGAGGCCGCCCGTCAGCGGGGCACCATCCGATCACCATGAACGCCGCCCAGTTCGCGACGCAAGCCGTCACCGACACGCTCGGTCGAAAGACCGATGTCGACTCCTGCCTCGTGCTCGTCGAACGCATCAACGTGCTGATGACCGATGCCTTCCAGCACTTCGAGAAGGACGACGCAGGCTTGGCCTGCCGCATGGGCTGCAACTTCTGCTGCCACCTGCGCGTGATGATCCTCCCGCATGAGGCCATCGCGCTTTTCAGATACATGGGCTCTCGCATGCCCGCATCGCAAGCGCAGGCAATCCGCGAGCGCATCCGGGCGAACGCCGAAGAAATCAGGAAGCGAACCCAGGAAGGTCGCAATCCAACCGGCATTCCCTGCGCATTTCTCGTCGACGGAAAATGCAGCGCATACGAAGCGCGTCCCGCTGCCTGCTCCGGCTATCACTCACTCAGCAAAGCGCGCTGCCAGTCCGCCTACGAAAGCGCCGATCATTCAGCTGACGCCATCCCGATGCTCAATGCGCTGAGATACGTCGCCGCGACGCTGGACGAGGGGGTGGAGCAGGCGCTCATGGCAGCAGGCCTGAACACCGAGCGCATCGAGCTTCACACCGCGCTCGCCGCGCTGATGAAAAATCCGGCCCTGATCGAACGTTGGAGGTCGGGACGCCCGCTCAGTGCGTCATCGCGTAAAGGATCTGGTTGATCGTGATCCGGTAGGCGATGCCGGTGAGGTGCTGCGGATACTCGGGATTGTCCGCGTGCTCCCACGCATCCCCCATATCCATGTTGAAGTTGATGATGACCGTGAGCCGGTTCTTTTCGTCGTAGACCCCGCGCCAGTGCGGCCGGTACCCGTCGCGCTCGAACGTCACTCCGCGCAGCACCGAGCCCCAGCCCGGAATCTGCGGGCGGTCCTCGAGGTCGTACAGAATGTGGAACACCTGGTCGCTGTCGGGAATGTCGACGACCTGCCGGTCGGGATACACCCGGGACAACGACTCCATGAATCCGGCCCATTCCCAGGTGCCGTGGAAGTCGTCGACCACCAGCGTACCGCCACGATCAAGGTATTCGCGCAGCCGGGCCGCTTCCTTCTCGCTGAGATCCCAGCCGCCGACTTCCACCCCGTAGATGAGGGGGTGATCGAACAGCGTCTCGTCCATGATCGCCACCGCCGTCGGCTCGCTCGCCGCATTCACTCTAGTGAGGCGGCGGATGCCCTGCGACAGGTGCATCTCGGCGGACGGCGAATCCGTGGTCCAGCGCATCTCCCCGAACGCTCCGCCGAAGCCGCGGGCGTAGTTGGGGTTTTCGGAGTACATGAGGCGCGCGAACTGGAACTCGTGTTGGGGCTGATCCTCGTACAGCACTTCGCCGTGCTCGTTGGTCAGCACCCAGCGGCTCACGATTTTCGGGCCGTTCGCGTCCGTGTCGCGGGCGGCGGAGCCCGCTGCGAGAATCGGACAGATGCCGCAGACCAGCCACAGCGTGGCATGGAGTGCCGAACGCGAGTTGATCTTCATTGACGGGGAGCGTAACAGGTGTCGGGCCATTCTTGCGAGCGAGGCGCCCGGAGCGCGCGAAAGCCCGCGTTCGAGTCCGCGCCTCGCGGGAAAGGAGCGAACATGACGCGACTGGAAGGCGAGCTCAAACGAGCGCTCACCATCTCGGGCAAGGAGTACACCCTCACGCTGAACCCGCACGGCCTCAAGCTCACCGAGAAAGGGCGGCGGATCGGCCAGGAGCTGGCCTGGGAGGATCTCGTCAACGGACAGGCGGCGCTCGCCGTCGCCCTCAACGCCTCATTGAACGAAAGTCGCAAGTGAGCGCGAGCGCCTGAACGCGAGCCGCCGCGGGCGCGGGCCGCGCGCGTGTGCGGCGGCCCGGCCGGCGAGCTTCACGTGCCCTGTTCAGGCATGGCATGCATGTAAAAGTAATCCCACATGTGTCCGTCCGGATCGAGGAAGCCGTGCTGGTACATGAAGCCGTGATCCGTGGGGGTCTTCGGCACGCTTGCACCGGCGGCCTTCGCCTTTCGCACCATCTCGTCGACACCGGCACGATCCGGCGCGTTGAGCGAGATGATTGTTTCGGTCACCTTGCTCGTGTCTGCGATAGGCCTGCCCGTGTACGCTTCGAAGAAATCCTTCACGAGCAGCATCACGAAGATGTTGTCGCCCACGATCATGCAGGTCGCTCTCTCGTCCGTGAACTGCGGGTTGAAGCGATAGCCGAGCGCGGTGAAGAAATCGACGGATCGCTTGAGGTCCCTGACGGGAAGGTTGACGAAGATCTGCTGTGTCATCGGCGTTCCTCGGTGGGGCGAAGGGGGCGGGTTCGACGAGCTGGCATATACCGCCAGCTCGTCGGTGAAATCTCCGAACGTCCCGCGGTAACTCATGGGGTCCAGACTCCGGAAGCGGCGGTCCTGCGCACGTAATCTGAAAAGTCCCCGGCCGGGCGACCCAGTGCTTCCTGCACGCCGTGAGTCACTCCGGAGTTGCGTCCATCGAGCACAACGGTGAAGAGCTCGTTCAGGAGCTGCACGATGTCCTCCGGCGCATAGGCCCTCATGCTCGTAACGAAATCCTCGGGCGCTACCTGCACGTAGCGGATCTGCCGGCCGATCGCGCGCGAGATCTCTTCGACGGCTTGCGCGAAGGTGAGTGCTCTCGGGCCCGTGACTTCATACAGCCGGTTGGCGTGACGCTCCTCCGTGAGAGCAGCGACCACGACGTCCGCGATGTCGTCGGCGTCGATGAAGGGCTCGGGGATGGCGCCTGCGGGCAGGGCGATCCCGCCGGCGAGCACGCCATCGAGCAGATAGCTCTCGCTGAAGTTCTGGTCGAACCAGCTCGCCCGCACGCAGGTCCACGGCACGCCCGAGGCCTGCAACACCGCCTCCGCGCGCTGCGCGCCGGGCTCTCCGCGGCCGGAAAGCAGAACCACGCGCTCAAGCCCTTTCTCGCGTGCGATACGACTGAGCTCGGCGATGGCCTCAGTGGAACCCTCCACCGCGAGATCCGGCTGGTACGTGACGTATGCAGCCGAAACACCCTCAAGTGCCGCCGCCCAGCCATCAGGCTTGTTCCAGTCGAACGAGGGTGTCGTCGAGCGGGAAACCGGACGCGTGGCGATGCCCCGCGCCTTCAGCAGGTTGTTCACGCGTCCGCCGGTCTTGCCGGCGCCACCGATGATGAGGATGGGAGCTTTCCGGGTCGCGGTCATTTGCGGTCTCCTTGCCAGCAAAAGGCGTTTGCCGTGGCGAGGAGAGTAGGGACCGCCTACCCTGGCCGCGTCGGGGAGCTCCCTGATCTTTTCGTAAGGGTACCCGCAGGCTTGTCCTGGAGGCTTACGAGCGCACGGCCCAGCTCGGCGCGGCCGGCGATATTCAGCTTGTCGTAGATGCGGCCGAGGTGGGTTTCGACGGTCTTCCGCGTGACGAAGAGCTCCTGCGCGATTCGCGGATTGCTGTAGCCCCGCGCTGCCAGCATCGCGACACGCTTTTCAGAGACAGTCAGCCGATCGATGCCGCTTCCTTCGACATCGCTGGACCGGCCGCCGGCAGCGCGCAGCTCCGTATCCACTCGGTCCGCGAGCGCATCCGCGCCGCACGCTCGCGCCAGCGTAAGCGCGTCACGAAGCACATCCCGTGCATCCGCGCGGCGATTCAGCCGCCTCAACGCTGCACCAAGATCAGCGAGAGCGCGCGCATGCTCCAGCCTCGCCGGGGAGCGCTCCAGGCTCTGCACAGCCTCACGAAGCAGATCGATGCACGTCGTGCCTGACTCAGCGAGTGCTGCGGCTCGAAGGGCAAGTCCAATGGCGCTCGCAGCTCCCCAGCCTCGCGCGAGGGCGAGCTCTTCCGCGGCGAGCTCGCGAGCGCGGATGATTTCTCCCATCGCGACGAGACTCGCACACACTTGGGACCGCCAGCGCGAGGCACGCGGATTTGCCGCGGACCAGAGCTCGTCGCGTCGTCCGAACTCGGTGAAATCCTCAATGGCCTTGCGCACCTCGCCCTGGGCCATGCGCAGGAGTCCGCGAGCTTCCAGCAGAATGTTGTGAGCGAGTCCCGCCGGAATGTCTTCGTCCAGCCCGCTTTCGCTCAGCTCCCGCGCGGCGCTTTCCACCTGTCCATTCTCGACGAGCGCTTCGATGAGCAGCGCCATCGCGAAGCGTCTGCCCTGCTGGATGTCGTGAGTGCTCATGAGATCGAGCGCCGTTCGCGCGTCAGCTTCGGCTTCGGCGACGGCACCGCCCTTCAGCGAGAACCAGCCTCGGTGCGCGATGAGGAACGCTGTCGCCGGGATCGACCCACGAGCGCGCGCGTCGGTGAGCGCGAGCTCGATGTACCTGCCGGCAAGATCCAGCGCATCGGTTCCGAGCAGTCCGATCGTGAGCGCATAGAACGGCCCGACGACATCCGGTTGTTGTTCACCGATGAGCCCGCCGATCGCGAGACCGCGCTCGATGCACCGGACAGCATCACTCGAAGTCTCACTCGCGCGCGCCTGGTGAAACGCCTGGCACGCGAGCACGAGCCGTTCGCCGGGTGTCACGCCTTTCAGATCCCGATGTCGTGCGAGCCGTTCGGCTGTGCGATCCCGCGCCTGGTAGCTCGCCTGCAGGGCTTTCGCCGCGAGCTCGGCTTCGAGGACGAGTGCGAGCTCCGCGTTCTGCGAGTGAATCCGCTCGACGTTCGCCTCGATGGCTTCGATGGCGCGCTCGGGATGACCCGAGAAGCTCAAAGCGTTCGCAAGCTGCCGCACCGCTGGCGCGAGGAGTGCAGCCTGCCGAAGCTCCGCGACGGCGGCGGAGAGATGCTCCATCGACTCCGGTTTGGCGAGCCGCAGTTCCGCACAACCCAGCTCGTAAAGAACTTCTGCCCTGATATCCGCTGGCGGCGGCTCAGCGAGCGCTCGCCTAAGCCATGTGACTGCGGCCGCAGGGGCGCCTTTTGCAAGCGCTCCGCTCGCCACACGGCGAAGGACTCCAACTCTGGCTGGATCGCCGATCGGCTCAGCCGCCGCAATCTGTGTCGCGATCCGTTCCTCGGCAGCTCCACATTCCGAGAGCACGCGCGCGGCATGCGCATGCGCGCGGGCACGCTCGTGTACGCCGATGTCCTCATAGATGGCCTGGCTGACGATTGGATGAGCGAACTCCAGGCGCTCGCCTTCTTTGAGGATGGCGAGATCGACCAGCAGATCCGCGGCCCGCGCGGCATCGTCCTCTGCAAGCCCCGCGAGCCGGGATGCCTCCACGACACTCGCGTCACCCAGGATCGCCACCGCCCGCACGAGCGCTGTGACGGCTGCAGGCGCTCCCGCGAGCCGCAGCAGCACCGCACGCGCCACGGCGCCGGGACCAAACCGTCGCACCCGCGCGGCTTCCGCAGCATCCGTCAGGAACCGAAGTTCCTTCGCTTCGCGCAGGAGCATTTCGAGGAAGAGGGGATTGCCTCCGGTCGCAGCATGGCAAGCAGCAGCGAAATCGGGCGCCGGAATGGCACCGAGCCGGCGCTCGCAAAGAGTGGCCACCGCGCCGACGCTGAGCGGTTCAGGGCGAACGATCGTGGCCTCAGGCGACGTGAAAAGGCGGGCGAGATCGGGCGTCGCGCTTTCGGGCGAACGCACCGAGGCGACGGCCGCCACCGCAAGGCCGTCGAGCCGCGGCGCGAGGTGCCCCAGGAATCGCAACGACTCGGCGTCGGCCCACTGAAGGTCGTCGATGCAGAACACCACAGGGCTGTCGCGGGACAGGTTGTTCACCAACCAGTACAAGCCATGAATTATCGAGAAAGTGTTGTCGGCCGGGGCCGCGGACGGAATGGCGCTCCGTTCGAACAACGGCAACGCGAGGGCGGCCGCCCCCTCGAACAATCGCTCGCGCGCGGCACCGGATGCCTTTGCAATCACCGGCTCCAGAAGTTGACGCACGCAACCGTAGGAGAAGTCCCGCTCGAGCTCGCAGGCCCGGGCCCGCAGACACGTGAATCCCAGGCTTGCCGCGGCGGTGGCGGTCGCCTTCAGGAGAGTCGTCTTGCCGAGTCCGGCGGGCCCGTCGATGAGCGCGACCTGTCCTCGCTCCTGTCGCGCCTCGTGCAGCAATGCTGTCAATGTCTGGAGCTCCCGGTCCCGCTCCAGGAACGTGGCTTCTGTCTCGGTGATCACGGCGAACGAAAGTATCACGCGCAAAACGTGTCGCAGCCCGTTCGGGCGAAGTCGGATTCGGCCGGCCGAGTGCCGACGGCGGTCGCCTGTGAAACCGGCGCGCCGGAAATCAGCCGAAGGAGCGGCCACAACCTAGTCAGCTCCCCCGGTCGCCGCGCCGGGGAGCTGCCGCCCGGCGTAGAGTCCGCGTCTGGCAAGTCAAACCGGGCGGTGTCATGAGCCAGACGAGCAGGTTTCTTTCGCCTCTAGTGGCACTCACAGTGAGCGGTGTCCTTTGCGCATGCAGCTCGGGCACGTCGTCGGACTCCGGGAGCTCCGCGCAGGTCCAGGTCGACGGCGACGACATCGGCGGCGTCGTGACCAGTGCCCAGGGTCCGGAAGCCGGCGTCTGGGTGATCGCGGAAACGAGCGACCTGCCGACCCGCTTCGCGAAGATCGTCGTCACCGACGATCAGGGCCGTTACGTGGTGCCGGACCTGCCGCCGGGGAGCTACAAGGTGTGGGTACGCGGCTACGGGCTCGCAGACTCGCAGCCCGTGCAGGGCGCGCCCGGAAAAATCGTGAATCTCACGGCCGTCGCCGCGCCGGATGCAGCCACCGCCGCGAAGGTTTACCCCGCAGCGTACTGGTACGCGATGATGAAGCTGCCGCAGCCATCCGAGGTCGCGCACCTGCGAGGCGGACTCAACGAGTACCTGACCTGGGTCAAGAACATGGGCTGCATCGGCTGTCACCAGCTCGGGCAACTCTCGACGCGCACGATTCCGCCAAGCCTCGGCAAGTTCAATTCGTCGCATGACGCGTGGGTCCGCCGCATCCAGTCCGGCCAGGCCGGACCGCAGATGGTCGCCACGGCGATGGGCCAGCTCGGCGGAGTGCCGATGAAGTACATGTCCGAGTGGACGGACCGCATCGCGCGCGGCGAGCTGCCCGCGAGCCAGCCGCCGAGGCCGACGGGCGTCGAGCGAAACATCGTCGCCACGGTGCGCGACTGGTCCACGCCCAAGGCGTACATGCACGACCTCTCGGGCACGGATCGTCGCAATCCCACCGTCAACGCATACGGCCAGCTTTATGGCGCGCCGGAGCTGAGCACCGACGATTTCCCGATTCTCGATCCGGCGACGAACACGGCCACCTCGTTCCACGCGCCCGTGCGCGACGCGAACACGCCAACGACGCACGACGATCCCATCGGCGCGCCCTCGCCGTACTGGGGCGAGGAACGGATCTGGGACAGCAAGGCGAATGCGCACAATCCCATGCTCGATCACACGGGCCGCGTCTGGTACACAGCGCGCATTCGAGCGGCGGACAATCCTGCGTTCTGCAAACAGGGCTCCAGCCATCCATCCGCGAAGGTCTTTCCCGTTCAGCGGTCGGGGCGGCAGCTCGCCGTCTTCGATCCGAAGACGAAGGACTACAAGTTCGTCGACACCTGCTTCAGCACGCACCATCTTCAGTTCGCGGAAGATGCGAACCACACGTTGTGGACGAGCGGGGGCGGGCAGGTCGTCGGGTGGCTCGACAGCCGCAAGTTCGACGAGACAGGCGATGCGGCCGCCGCCCAGGGCTGGTCGCCCTTCGTGCTCGACACGAACGGCAACGGTCGGCGCGACGAGTGGGTCGAGCCGGACAAGCCCGTCGACCCGAAGAAGGACAAGCGCATCGCGAGCGGTTTCTACGCAGTGATGCCCAATCCCGCGGACGGTTCGGTGTGGGGCTCGGTTGCGTTCCAGTTCCCGGGTGGGCTCATCCGTTTCGATCCGCGTACGCAACTCAGTGAGTTCTACGTGCCGCCGCTGCCGGGATTCGGAGTGCGCGGCGCCGACATCGACCGAAACGGCGTCGTGTGGGCCTCGCTGGGCAGCGGCCATCTCGGCGAGTTCGACCGGCGCAAATGCAAGGGACCGCTGAACGGCCCCGATGCGGCAACCGGAACGCACTGTCCGGAAGGCTGGACCCTGCACAACCTGCCCGGACCGGGCTTTGCGGACCTGCCGGAATTCAGCGTCGAGTCGAGCTATTACACGTGGGTCGACCAGCACAACACGCTCGGTCTCGGCGCGAACGTGCCGATGGTGACCGGCAACCTGTTCGACGGTGTGCATGCGCGCGTGGACGGCAAGTTCGTCACGCTGCGAATTCCGTATCCGCTCGGCTTCTACACCAAGGGTTTCGAAGGTCGCATCGACGATGCGAACGCGGGATGGAAAGGGCGCGGACTATGGGTGCCGTCTGGAGATCGCACGCCGTGGCTCAAGGAAGGCGGGCAGGGGACGAAGCCGCTCGTCGTGCACTTCCAGTTGCGGCCGGATCCGCTCGCAAAATGATCGCGTAAAAAAAGAGGGCGGGCACTCCTGCCCGCCCTCCCACCGGTCTGGGGGGAACCGGTCCTGCTTAGAACTGCAGCTTCAGGTTGATGAAGTACCGGCGACCCAGCACGTCGTAGTACTGGGCGTTGGTCGTCGCCGCGCCGTTCAGGACCGTCTGGCCGCCGCCATTCGCCGCATTGATGGTCTGGATCTGTCCGGCCCCGCTGCGCTCCGGATCGCGATTGAACAGGTTGTCGATACCGCCGCTGATTGCGAAGTTCTCCGTGATCTGCCAGTCGCCCGTCAGATTGAAGATGTCGTACGCATCGGCTCCCTGCACCGTCGTCTCGGGATCCGTCACCGAATTGAAGCTGTCGATCGACGGCAGATGCCGCCAGTTCAGGCCGACCCCCCAGCTGCCCTGGGTGTATCGCAGAGTCGTCACCGTTCTCCAGTCGTAGAGCGCGGGACGCGAGGCGCTGCCCAGCGTGCCTGCGTTTTCCAGTGCCGGAGCGGTCGGGAAGTCCTGCGCCTTGAACTCGAAGAGCTTCGAGAACGAGAGGCTTGCCGACAGGTGGCCGGGCAGGCTGGGCAGACCGATGTCCGCGAGAGCCGCACGCCAGTTGAGGTCCAGGTCGACGCCGGACGTCTCGATGGTGCCGAGGTTCTGGAACTGCGAGTTCACCTGGATGAGGGCGCCCGACACGTCATCGCGAATGATGTTGCGGCAGAGGCCGTTCGGGTCGTCGATCGAGTAGGTCGGATTGCTCGATCCGTCCCGGTTGAAGCACAGGTCGAGCGTCGACTGCGCGGACACGGTCGCGATCGCATCCTCGATCTTCGCCCGGTACCAGTCGACCGCGAGCGTGAGGCCCGAGATGGCCGGCGACTCGAACGGCGAGCGGAGCACGAAGCCGAGGGTGTACGTCGTGCCTTCCTCGCTCTCCAGGTCCACGTTGCCGCTGCTCTGCTGCAGCGTCACGCCATCCGCGCGGCCACCCGTGAAGTTACCCGGATCGGCGCTGAAGGGCGTGGCGGTGTTGCCGATGAGGGCTTCGCAAAGCGCCTGCACCTGCGCGCGGTTCGGGTTGTTCTCGTGATTGCCGAACGTCTCACGCGTCTGCGAGTGACAGGGCTCGGCCGAGCGCAGCGTCAACGCCGCGCTGCTCGCGTCGAGGAACAGCTCGTTGATGTTCGGGGCACGGTTCGCGACCTGGTAGCCGCCGCGGAAGCGGAGGAAGTCGACCGGCGCCCAGCTGAACAGCGCCTTCCAGGTGGGGACGCCGCCCGAGAAGTCGTAGTCCGAATAGCGGTAACCGAGCTCGAGCTCCAGGACCTGCGCACCCGGGACGTTTCTCAGCAGCGGCACGAGCAGCTCGCCGTACGCTTCCTTGACGGACGTCTCGCCGAACACGTTCGCCTGCGCGAACGCGCCGACCGGAATGTCGACGATCGAGTTCGTTTCGCGGCTCACGTCCGGCAGGTACTGGAACTCGTTCTTGCGATACGTGAGACCGACGGCGCCGCGGATCTCGCCCATCGGCAGCTCGAAAATGCCGCCCTGGGCCGTCGCTTCGTAGATGTCCTGCGTGAGGCGCGTGCGGTCCGTGTATCGGGCGGTGATCGCGTCGATGCAGTCCTGCGACACCTCGAACTGCTCGAAGATCGGCAGGCCGGACGTGCAGCTCAGCGAGGCCGAGCCCGGACCCGTGAGGTTCGCGCCGCGGCCGAAGTTCGGGGAGGTCAGGAGCGCCTGGAGCCTGCGCGTGGACACGAAGCCGATGTAGTCGAGATCCGTGCGCGTGGCGCCATGGGAGGCATACGCTTCCCACGTCCAGTCGCCGATCCCGAAGTCGCCTTCGAAGCCGGCGAGGATCTGGTACAGGTTCGTGGTGTTCTCGATCGAACGCGTGGGAATGAAGTTGATCGTGCCGCCGAGCAGCCAGTTCGAGTCGACGCCGGTGACCGCCACCGGACGCCCGGTGATCGGATCGAAGGTCGCCTGGTTGTTGGCATTGTTGAAGACGTTGGGGCCGCGGCTGTTCAGGAGCAGGGCGAGCTCGGGAGCAACCGGGAATGCCTGCGACTTCGTGCAGCCGCCGGTCGCGGGACAGTTGAGCCCGTAAACGCCTCCCGCCTGGTACTCCGGACGCGTGTTGCCGGTAAGCGCACCGTTCGCGTCAACTTCCAGCGACGGTCCGTAGATCTCGCTGCCGTACGGAATGGATGAGCCGAAGCCGCCCACCGCGCCGCTCGGCTGCAGCGTCTGCCGGTTCGTGGTGTTGACGTAGTTGACCTGCGCGAACGCCCCGATGTGGTCGCCCATCTTGAAGTCGGCCTTGCCGAACAGCGAGTAGCGCTCCATCGGGCTGGAGTAGCGCAGGTCGAAGTTGTTTTCGATCAGCGTGCCGCTCGGGGAGATCTTGTAGCGCGGATCGTTGACGATGTCGGCGCTGTTGAAGCCGAGGCCGCCGAGATCCTGCTTGAAGAGCGAGCCGTCGTCGTTGAAGAGGAACGGGGTGGTTCGCGCGACGTTGTAGCTGGCGGAGGGACGCTCCGGGAACAGAGCGTTCGCCACGTTCTGGGCCGGCGCGTTCGTGTTGCCGGGCTCGTACTGCCAGCGGTTCATGCGGGCGACAGAGGTCGCATTCGTCTGCGGATCCTTCGTCCCGGAGAGCCAGAAGTCGCGATCCTTGGCGAACACTTCGCCGCGCTCGGTCCATTCGACGCCGAGCATCGCGTTACCGCGGCCGTCGCCGAGGCTCGAGCCGAGGAGCATGCTGACGCGATTCTCCTCGCCGTCGCCTTCCTCGGTGATGCCGCTGCGAACCTGCAGGTCGATGCCTTCGAATTTGTCACGAAGCTTGAAGTTGGTGACGCCCGCGAGCGCGTCGGCGCCGTACACGGCCGATGCGCCGCCGGTGATGATCTCGACGCTTGCGAGCGCCGACGACGGAATCGAATTCGTGTCGATGACGAGCGTCGAGTTGGCGGGCTGGCCGCGGCGACCGTCGATCAGCACGAGCGTGCGGTTGGCGCCGAGACCGCGAAGGCTGACGGTGGAAATACCCGGCGTGCTCGTCGCGGTCGGGAACACGTCCGCGGTGTTGAACTGCGTGTTCGCGGGAACGAACTGCGGGAGCTGGTTCAGCACGGCCTCGACGGCGATGGTGCTGCTCTCCTCGAAGATCTGGTTTTCGACGGTGACGACGGGGCTCGCCGCATCGAGGTCGCGACGGACGATGCGCGAACCGGTCACGGTCACTTCCTGCAGGCCCGGATCGGCGGCTTCAGCGGCCTCCTGCGCAAAAGCGGCGGGCGAGGTGCCCCAGATTGCGGCCGCGACAGCAGTCGCGACGAGCGTCGGCGCCTGCATGCGGGCAAGACGAATACGGGATTCGACGAAACGGATCGACATTGTGGTCCCCCCAGGTTGATGAAAGCGCGCACGCGCGCGCGACCAGGCGGGGACGCTTCGTCAGTGTCCTTTTGAGCACGGCCCCCAACCCGTGCACGCTGGAACGGGGGCGGGGTCGGACCCCTCAATCGAAATTCAACTTTGGCAGGACGGCGTCCGCATGGCGGCCGCGGCGTTGGCGTGGGCGCAACAACCGCGGCCGCGATCCGTCCTCGCAGGTCAGCGACTCACTTCGATCCACGCGATCATGCCGTCGTTGAAGTGCGGCAGTACCGCGCAGATCACGAGATATCGCCCGGGCTTCGAGAACGTGATGGCCTCGACCCGATTCTGATCCACCGAGACCGGCGCGAACGGCGGCACCGGCGGCGGAGCGAGCGAATTGAGCCCGCTGTAGAAAAGAGGCAACCCGAGCGAGGTCGCCGGCGGTCCGGCCTCGGCTGCGAGCACGGGCACGGGACCCGGGGCGAGTACAGCGTTGCACGTTTCGGGGAAGGGAGCGCCGCCGGCCGGATTCGCCAGGCACTCCGCCGGAATCGCGCTCTTCACCTCGCGCAGGCTCACGCCCTTCTCGAACACCCGAATGACGTGCAAACCGGAGACGACGAAGTTGAGCACGTCGCCGACGTCCAGCTTGATGACATCCGGCAGCACGTGATGGTTGGCGGGATTGCCCGGTTGCGCGGTATTGAGCCCCGCGCCGAACGCAACGGTGACGACGCGACCGTCGCGATCGTGGTTCTTGTGGCCGTCGTCCTTGTCATGCGCCAGGGCGGCGGACTGGGCCAATGCGCACGACAGCCCTGCAACTGCCGCGACGAAACGGGAAACGGTGTTCATGCCTGTTCTCCTCACTCGAATTCGTGGAATGGTTCTGCTCAAGCGAGTGCGGCGCACGGAGCGCGGTCCGCACGGATGCAAGAAGGCAGAACGTGAGTTCCCGGAACGAGCGTTCCGGTTGCGAGGGGCGGGTCGGGCTGGAAGTCCGTCGCGCGGCATGCCAATGTCGTGGCAGTCGCACCACCACCCTGGTATTTCCGCACATCGTGATCGTTCATCTCATCGACGGTACCTACGAGCTCTTCCGGCATTTCTACGGCGCCCGCCGCTTCAACAAGGGGAACGACCGCCCGTTCGGCGCCGTCACCGGCGTGCTGAACACGGTGCTGGAGATGATCGAGCAGGGGGCGACGCATCTGGGCGTCGCCACGGACCACGTGATCGAGTCCTTTCGCAACGGATTGTGGCCGACGTACAAGACGGGCGAGGGCATCGAGCCCGTGCTGCGCTCCCAGTTCACGCCGCTTGAGGAGGCGCTCGCTGCGATGGGAGTGGCGGTCTGGCCGATGGTGGAGCTGGAAGCGGACGACGCGCTCGCATCGGCCGCACGGCTCGCCGGAGCGGACGAACGCGTCGAGAAAGTGTCCATCTGGACGCCGGACAAGGATCTCGCTCAATGCGTGGTCGGCTCGCGCATCGTGCAGGTGGATCGGAAAGCGAAGGCCATTCGGGACGAAGAGGGCGTTCGAGCGAAGTTCGGCGTGGCGCCCGCTTTCATCGCGGACTACCTCGCTCTCGTCGGCGATGCTTCGGACGGTTATCCCGGCGTGCCGGGCATCGGGAAAACCACGGCGGCACGGCTCATCTCCGTGCATGGACACATCGAGCAGTTTCCGGAGTCGATCCTCGACGCGGAGAAGCGCAAGCTGGCGCTCCTTTTCAGGCAGCTCGCGACGCTGCGTGACGACGCGCCTCTCTTCAGGAACGTGGATGACATTCGATGGCGTGGGCCGCCTGCAGGCTTCGAGCAGAAGCTGCAGGGAGTCGGGATCGTCGACGAACGGCTCGTCGCGCGTGCGCGGAAGGCGCCGGTCATCGCTTAGCCACCCTGAGACGCGCAGCCGCTACGAGGCGCTCGGCCGCTGGTAATTCGCTGTGAGAGCCCGGCCGCCCGTCATGAGAGATGGCGGCTCAACCGCTGTTGCGAAGAGCCGTGGCGACGCCGTTGATCGAGAGATGAATGCCCTCTCGCACCCGCGCATCCGTTTCGCCAGAGCGATAGCGCTTCAGAAGCTCCACCTGCAGCAGGTTGAGCGGCTCGATGTACGGCAGCCGCAGGCGGATCGAGGCTTCGAGCTTCGGATTGTGCTCGAGGAGACGCGTCTGCCCCGTGATCTCGAGAAGGCAATCGTGCGTGGCCTCCCACGCTGTGCGGATCCTCCCGAACAGGTTTTCCGCGAGCGCTGCATCCTGCACGAGCGTCGTATAGCGTTTTGCGATGGCCATGTCCGATTTCGCGAGCACCATCTCCATGTTGTCGAGCGTGGCTCGAAAAAAGGGCCAGCCCTGGGCCATCTCGCGAAGGAGCGCCTTGTCCGGGAACGCCCGCAGCGCCTGCCCGGCACCGTACCAGCCCGGGAGCATCACGCGCGCCTGCGCCCAGCTGAATACCCACGGAATCGCCCGAAGGTCCTCGATGCGATCGGACTTCGTGCGCGACGCGGGCCGTGAGCCGATCTTGAGCTCCGCGATCTCCAGGAGCGGCGTCATCTGGCGGAAGAACGTCCTGAAGCCTTCCGTCTCGTAAACGAGATTGCGATAGGTCCCGAAGGCGGTGGCGGAGATGCTCTCCATCGCCTGCACATAGCGCGCGACTTCCCCCATCGGGGTCGTCGCCGGTTCGAGCGTGGCGAGCAGCGTCGCCGCCGTGATCGCTTCGAGATTGGCGCCTGCGCTTTCGGGCGTTCCGTACTTGGCGGCGATGACCTCTCCCTGCTCGGTGATGCGGATCCGCCCCTGCACCGTCCCCCGCGGTTGTGCGCGTATCGCCGCGAAGGACGATCCGCCGCCGCGTCCGACGGCGCCACCGCGACCGTGGAAGATCTGCATGGCCGTCTTCGTCGCTTCGAATTCTTTCGCGAGCGCGCGAGTCGCCTGGTTCAGGCTCCACACCGAGGTGAGGTATCCGCCGTCCTTGTTCGAATCCGAATAACCGACCATCACTTCCTGATAACCGCGCCGGCTGGCGGCTTCATGCACTTCGGGAAGCTCGAGCCAGGCGTGCATGATCTGCGGCGCGCGCTGCAGGTCCGAGATCGTCTCGAACAGTGGCACCACCATGATCGCCGCCGCCCCCGGCTCCGATGCGCGATACAGGCCTGCTTCCTTCAGCAGCACGTTCACCTCGAGCATGTCGGACACGCTCTCGCACTTCGAGATGATGTACGTCGTGATGCATGCCTTGCCGTAGCGCTCATGGGCTTCGGCAGCGGCATGCGCGATGGCGAGATCGGACAGGGTTTCGTCGGAGTAGTGCGAGAAGGGGCTCGCCAGCAGTCGCTCGCTTGCGAGCTCCTTTCTCAGCAGCGAAACGCGAGCTTCTTCGTCGAGTGCCGCATAGTCGTGCTCGACGCCGGCGACGCGGAGCAGCTCCGCGACCACGCGGGCGTGGACATCGGAGTTCTGGCGGAGGTCGAGCGTGGCGAGGTGAAACCCAAAGCTGTCTACGGCCCGGATCAGCCTGCCGAGCGCGCCTCCGGTGGCCAGCAGCCCGGCACCAGTTTGGGCCAGGCCGTGCGCGATCGTCACCAGGTCGGTGCGTAGCTCCTCGGGTCGGAGATAGGGCGATTTGCCGGCGACGCTCGCGTGGCGTGCGGGAGGATGGCCGTTGAAAAGCTCGTAGGTCGCGGCGAGCCGGGCGTAGCAGCCGCTCAACGCGCGCCGATAGGGCTCGTCCCGCCTGGCCGGATGATCGTCTCCGCTCTCCGCGGCGAGTTTCTCGACCTCCTCGGTGGTTCGCGCAAGCTCGGTGGAAATCGAAAGCTCGGCCCCGAGCGCGTGAATCTGGTCCAGATAGCTGTCCAGCACGGCCCGGGAAGCGTGCGCGAGCGCGAGCCGCAGCGAGTCCGCGGTGACGTTGGGGTTGCCGTCCCGGTCGCCGCCGATCCAGCTGCCGAGCCGGAGGAAGCTTCTCGGCCGATGCGGGAGGAGCCGCTCCCATCGCGCGTAAAGACGAGGCAGTACCTGAAGGAAGACATCGCGAAGGTACGTGAGCGCGATCTCGACCTCATCCGCGACGTACAGCCGCTCGCGGCGAAGCGGCCGCGTCTGCCAGAGCAGCGAAATCTGCCGGAGAATCGCCTGTTCCACGGCATCGCCGCTGGGGGTTTCCACCCGTCCGAGGTCCCTGTGGCGCATGAGCTCGGCGATCCGATTTCGATGATCGATCATGCTTTTGCGCATCACTTCCGTGGGATGCGCGGTCAGCACCGGGACGATGAGCGCCCGGTCCAGAAGCTCCGCGACAGCCTCCGCGTCGACACCCCGGGAGGCAAGGCGTGACAGCGCCGCGGCGACGTCTTCGCCCGACTCGTTCAGCCCGCCCTGACGATCCTCGGCCAGGTTCGCCAGCATCGAAAACAGCATGAAGGCCCGGACGAAGGAGAGGGTGTCGTCCGGGGTCAGGGTCTCAAGCCCCCGGCCCATCGCGGAAGGATCGGCCACGCCCCGATAACGATCCACCGAGCTTGCACGGATGCTCTCGATCCGCTCGAAGAGGCGGTCTCCGCCGTAGGCGCGGATGACGTCGCCCAGGAGTTTCCCGAGATAGCGGATGTCGGGGTTCTGGGTGATCGGCGGTAGCGCGTTCACTTCCGTCAGCTCCGTCAGCGAGCGTGCAGTTTGCTGCGACAGTCGTGAGTCATGCAAAAAGCCGGCCGTGGCCGCGCTGAGGCTCAGGGCCGCCGCGGCAGCCGCGCGCCGGACCACCATGCGGCTTCGGTGGCCCTTTCCGTGTTCGGCGAACGTCTCGCGGGTCCTGAGTAAAATGCCCGCGTCTGCCGTATTCCTTCGGAGAAGTAATGAGAATCGCCACTGCCATTCTGATGGCGACGCTGCTGGCGCCGGCCGGCGCGATCGCCGAAGAAGTGACGGATTGCGATCATTCCGCCGCGAAAACCTATGCCTCGCCCGACGGCCGGTGGGTGGCGAGCGTGCAGGAGGAAGTCTGCGCAGTCGGCAACCGCGCGGCGGCTGCGGTGAACGTCGACGTCTCCCAGTCTTCGGATCCGAAACGCACGACCCGTGTGTTCAGCATGGCGGTTCCGCGATCCCGGGATCAGTGGCCGCGCGTCGTCTGGAGAGGGGACAACGCGATGGAGCTCTGGGCGCCGAATCGGGCGCACATCCTCAAGCAGCTTTCTGAGCTCGAAGACATCCGGATCGAGCTGAAGTACTGCGGGGACAATCCGGCCGAGCGCGCCCAGATGGCGCAGTACCAGGCCGCGTTCAGGAAATGGATGCAGGACACGACGGCGTGGGTGGAAAAGCGCAAGCGCGATCCCACGGACCAGACCCCACGCCCGAAACGGCCTGTGGAGCCGACCTACTCTTCGGATAGCTGCGCCAACGTGGGGAGCTAGTCGCGCGCGAACCGGTATCTGAAGCCGAGACCGAGCGCGTTCACGCCCCCGTCCTCACCCATCAGCCCCCAGGCGACGGAGCGGTGGTGCAGCCGAAGGATCGCTTCCCATGAGGCGCGGGGAGGGCCGGCGGTCAGCTCCAGCGCCCAATAGACGAGCGAGTGGTGACTGCTTCCCTCCAGCTCGACTTCCACTTCCGGCAAGTCCGTGGCGTATGAAAACCCGAGCCCGAACGCTACGGACGTATGCACTCGCTCGCTCCAGGGGAAGCGGGCCCAGCGCGCAACGACCGGCATGACGTTGAGCTCCCAGTGATCCTGGCCGCCGAAGTTGTATGCAACCTGTCCCTCGGCTTCGAAACGAAGCGCGTCTCCCCTGAAGAACGCGGCATACGGGCGCGCGATCGCGGCGGCGATGACATACGTGTCGAGATAGTCCGCGCCGAACGGGTCCTTGATCACGTGCTGCCAGGTGGCCTCGCTCGAGACTTTGGCCGCGTAGAAAGTTGCGGACCATTCGTCCGGCGCTGCGTGTAGCGCCGGGGCGCCGAGGCACAGCGCCATCGCCGCGAAAAGCTTGTTCAGGAGAGCTCCCGATGCACGAAACACGACCTTTCGGAGCCGATCCGCGAGCTCCCCGGATCCGGTTCCGCCAGCATGTCACGTGCCGCGCTCAGTCCAGCTTCACCCACGTGGGGGCGTGGTCGCTTGGCTTTAGCCAGCCGCGCACATGCCGGTCGACCTGGGCGTCGCTCAGGCGGTTGGCCGCGATGGGGTTCAGGAGCAGGTGATCGATGCGCAAGCCGGCGTTCCGTTCGTAGGCGTTTCGAAAGAAATCCCAGAAGGTGTAGATGGTTTCGTCCGGATGCACCTTGCGGATCGCGTCCGTCCAGCCCTGGCTCATCAGGCGGCCGAAGGCCTCGCGCGTCTCCACGCGGAAGAGGGCGTCGTTCACCCATCTCTCGGGCTTGTACACATCGTTCGGCGTCGGAATGACGTTGTAGTCCCCCGCGAGCACCACCGGCCGTTCGCTCTTGATCAGCTCGGCGCCGTGAACGATGAGCCGCTCCAGCCACTTCAGCTTGTAGTCGAACTTGGGACCGGGTGCCGGATTGCCGTTCGGCAGATACAGGCAGCCGATGAGCACGTCCCCCACAGTGGCTTCGATGTAGCGGCTGTGCAGGTCCTCGGGGTCCCCCGGCAGTGCCCGCCGCACTTCGACCGGCACGTGATTGCGCGAGAGGATGGCGACGCCATTCCAGCTCTTCTGCCCGTGCCAGATGACATGGTATCCGGCTTCACGGATCTGCTCTTCCGGGAACTTTTCCTGCGGGGCCTTGAGCTCCTGCAGGCAGACGACGTCCGGCGCGGTCTCGCCGAGCCAGCGAAGAAGATTGGGAAGGCGGGCCGTGATGCCGTTGATGTTGTAGGTGACGATGCGCATGGGGTGGAGCAGTTTCGGGTCCGGCGTGTCTTGCGGGCCGGTATCTTACATCGGTCCTCCCGTCGCTTCGTCATGAAGGCGGCTTCCTCATGAAACCGACGTTCCAGGCGCGGCTGGTGAACGGGGTCTGGGGCGACCCCGGAGTCCTCATCGACCTGCGTTTCCAGAAGCGCGCGATTCTCTTCGACATCGGCGATGTCACCTCGCTCCCGACGAAGGTGCTCCTTCGAGTGAGCGACATCTTCGTCAGCCATACGCACATGGATCACTTTGCAGGTTTCGATCACCTGCTTCGCGTATGTCTGGGACGCGATACAGGCGTGCGCATGTACGGGCCGCCGGACTTCATCTCTCATCTGGAGCACAAACTCGCCGCGTATTCGTGGAACCTTGTGCAGAACTACGCGACGGACTTCGTCATCGAGGCGTTCGAGCTGCATGGCGAGTCGTCCATTCATCGCGCACGGTTCCGCGGCCGCGGGCGGTTCCAGCGCGAGCCGCTGGCCTCATGCGAAACTGAAGGTGGTCTTCTGCTCAAGGACGAACAGCATGTTGTCCGAGCGCTTCCACTGGAGCATCACGACATCGTCTCGCTCGCGTTCTCTTTTGAAGAGAGCACGCACATCAACGTGTGGAAGAGCCGTCTGGTCGAGCGTCAACTGCCGAGCGGGCCGTGGCTCACGACGCTCAAGAAGCTCGTTCGCGAAGGCGTGCCGGACGATACTCCCGTGAACGTGCGATGGCGCACCCGCGAAGGCGCGCGCGAGAAGACGTACTCGCTCGGCGAGCTGAAGCGCGATCTGCTGGAGTTCGTTCCGGGCCAGAAGCTTTGCTACGTGACCGACGTGAGCGGAGACGAGAAGAACAGGGCACGCCTGGAGTCATTCGTGCGCCATGCCGACATCCTCTTCATCGAAGCCGTGTTCCGCGAAGAGGATCGCGCTCTGGCGAGCGCGAAGGCGCACCTCACGACGACATAGGCCGGACGGATCGCTCGCGCCGCCGGCGTGCGTCATGCCGAGCCTTTTCACTTCTCCTCACGCTATCGCGGGCACGAGGAAGCGCACCGGGCGGAGTTTCTGCGCGCATGGAAGAACGGTGGCGATCCGGTGGCGGCCGGATGGGATGGGTAGCGTTCGACCGATAAGACCAACGTCCAATGTCCCAAGGTCCAACTCCCGTGCGGTGCCGCCGAACCTAGACTGAAATCGGCACAGCGGCGCACGTTGCGGAGGATGCAGGGCATGCCGAAGTCCAGGCGCAGCATGGCCTGTATCGTCGATGAGCTGCATCGTGGCTCGTTGACCTGCAACCCTCGCGAAGGCTGCGCCACTCGTACCCGCGAGCTGATGTTGTACGCGGCGATCCTCGCCAGACCCATCGGCCTCTGGCGTCGTTGCGACTGCGTATCCCGTTGGACCATGGGCCAATTGTCGCAGGTTGGCTCAGACTGGAGCCTGCGGATCCGCAAGGGATGTATTACCAAGGAGCGTCGATGCCCGCCCGTGCGCAACATCTGATCGCCGTGGCCATGGGCGTAGCGTTCTACCTTTGCCGCGATCCGGTTGGCCTCTTGCGACACGCAAGTCCGGGAGCGTCGCTCACACGGAAGCCTTTGGGGCCCTCCAGGGAGTAGGTCGTGAAACCCGGGGTCTCCTTTATCGAGGCAGGGGGCTGGGGCGTCGGCGTCGCCTGTACCTTGATCTACGGATTGTGCCGCGCGGATGCCGAGCTGGGCCGTCACCTCGATGTCTCGCGCGTCATGGAAGCGAGCGAGCCGGACTACCGGTCCTGGTCCGTCGGTCGCATCCGGGCCTACAGGGAAAGCCTCCGGAACGAGGCGGGCCCGCTGCTCGGGACCCTGCGCATTCCCGCGATACAGCTCGAAGTGCCCATCTACGGGGACACGAGCGAACTGCATCTCAATCGGGGCGTGGGCCTGATCGAGCACACCGCGGCGCCGGGGCTCGGCGGCAACATGGGCATCGCGGGCCATCGCGACGGGTTCTTCCGTGCCTTGCGCCACGTCAAGGCGGGGGAGGAGATCGAGGTTCGCACCTTCACCGCGCTCTACCGCTATCGCATTTCCGAGCTGCATGTCGTGGAGCCTTCCGACGCCACGCTGCTCGGCCCCACGGGACAGCCGTCCGTCACGCTCGTCACCTGCTACCCGTTCTACTTCGTCGGCAGTGCCCCGCAGCGCTTCGTCGTTCGCGGTGTACTGATCTCAACCCAGGAGTCGTAAGTCATGAGCCATGCGTTCCGGTTCTTTCCGCTCGTGCTTCTCGTTGCGACGGCGCTTCCCGCCCAGGCGCAGGGACCGGCCTGCCAGGAAGTGAAGTTCAGCGAGGAGGTACTGGATCGATTTCCAGACGCCCGCGAATCCTGCCTCGACGTCATCAGCCGGGACGGACAGGAGTACGCCGTCTTCAAGGCGCAGCTGCAGGAGGTTCGCGGCAGCACGTTGCGCGTGCGGGTGAAGAATCCGGACGGGACCTACGGCAGGGCCCAGAACATCCCGACGAGCCCCGATCGTCGCGTGCTGATCGACGGCCGGCCCTATCGGGTCAGCGAGCTCGCCCCCAACCAGGAGCTCACGGCATACGTGCATGTGACGCGGCCGGAGATTGCCATCGCGCCGGTGGCGGACAACGAGCCCGTCGAGGCAGTGCCGCTTGCGGCAGCGGAAGAGCCGACGCGCGTTGCGGCCGCGACGCCGGAAATGCCCGAAACCGCGAGCCCGCTGGAGTACGTCGCCCTGCTGGGCATGTTCGGTATCGCGGTTGCCATGGGCCTGAACATCATTCGTCGCCGCCGGAAATAGTCCGCAGCCGCGCCGGGTCGATACATCGAGGAGAAGCACCATGTATTTTCGCAGGAGCATTGCAGTCGCCACCGTCGCCATCGCGGCGGCTGCCTTCGCGGGCGACAAGCCGCTGTCCCGTTCGGAGTCGGTGCAGCTCAAGGCCACTGTCGAAGACATCGACCATGACACGCGCACGATGGTCCTCAAGGGCGAGTCCGGCGAGCGGGCGGTAGTGGTCGCCGGCCCGGATGTACGGAATCTGGCGCAGGTGAAGGAGGGCGATAACGTGCTCCTGACCTACAAGATCGGTATCGCGGCGACCGTGAAGCCGCGGGGCACCGAGGCTTCGGGACCCGTGGAATCGGTTACGGCCGAGAGGGGCGGGGCCGGCGCCCAGCGACCCTCGGCTTCCCTGGACCGGACGCTTTCGAGCACCGTGAAGATCGACTCGGTCGATACCTCCTTCAACACCGTGACCTTCACCCGCGCGGACGGGATCACGCGGACCGTGGCCGTCGACGATCCCGAAGCCCGCAAGTTCCTGCGGCGGCTCAGACCCGGAGACGCGGTTGAAATTGCCTACACAGAGGCCACCGCCGTCAGTGTCGAACCGGCAGCAGCGAAATGATGCTGGCGGAGCGGGGGGCCGTGAAAACCGAATCGTTCCGCTTCGGTTCAAGCAGCGACGGGCCGCCGCCCGGCGCGGTGCAGGCCGCGCTGGACGCGCTCGATTGCCAGGTGGCCGTGCTGAGGCCCGACGGCGAGGTGGTCGTCGTCAACGAGGCCTGGCGGCGCCTCGCGGAGAGCGATGTCCCGTGCGCCATTCACGTGCCTCCGGGGCGCAACTATCTGCAGGCTTTCAATGACCGGGGCCTCATGTGCCGGGAAGCGCGCGAGGCCGCCGCCGGTGTGAGTGCCGTTCTTTCGAGACGGCTCAGCCGGTTTTCGACGGAATACCCCTGCCACACCGGGGGACAGAAGCACTGGTTCGAGGTG
>Ga0182742_1000846_pt1 | contig 44038 bp, 41 predicted proteins | sample eDN5th37CBELigMG_FD_128880 | JGI IMG/M metagenome (GOLD analysis project Ga0182742, IMG submission 128880) | Enriched Miracle-Growth compost microbial communities from Emeryville, California, USA - eDNA 5th pass 37_C BE-Lig MG (version 2)... ... | reverse complement strand
GCGTCTTGGCGACGGTGAAGATGTCCTTGTCGCCGCGCCCGGAGAGATTCATCACGATGATCTGGTCCTTGCGCATCTTCGGCGCGCGCTTGATCACCTCGGCGACGGCATGGCTCGGCTCCAGCGCCGGGATGATGCCTTCGAGCTTCGTCAGGAGCTGGAAGGCCTCCAGCGCCTCGTCGTCCATAATCGGCACATATTCGGCGCGGCCGATCTGATGCAGCCAGGCATGCTCAGGGCCGATGCCGGGATAATCGAGGCCGGCGGAAATGGAATGGCCTTCCTTGATCTGGCCGTCGGCATCCTGCAGCAGATAGGTGCGGTTGCCGTGCAGCACGCCGGGAGAACCAGCGGTCAGCGAGGCGCAGTGCTCATCGCCGTCAAGACCCTTGCCGCCCGCCTCGACGCCGACGATCTTCACGTCCTTGTCATCCAGGAAGGGATGGAAGAGGCCGATGGCGTTGGAACCGCCGCCGACGGCGGCAACGACCATGTCCGGCAGGCGGCCTTCGGCTTTTAGCAACTGCTCGCGCGCTTCCTGGCCGATGACCGCCTGGAAATCGCGCACCAGCTCGGGATAGGGATGCGGGCCGGCGGCGGTGCCGATCAGGTAGTAGGTGTCCTCGACATTGGTGACCCAGTCACGCAGCGCCTCGTTCATCGCATCCTTCAGCGTGCCATGGCCGGCGGTGACGGGGCGAACCTCGGCGCCGAGCAGCTTCATGCGGAAGACGTTGGGAGCCTGACGCTCGACGTCCGTCGCACCCATATAGACGACGCAGGGGAAGCCGAAGCGGGCGGCGACGGTGGCCGAGGCAACGCCGTGCTGGCCGGCACCGGTTTCCGCGATGATGCGCGTCTTGCCCATGCGCTTGGCGAGAAGGATCTGGCCAATGCAGTTGTTGATCTTGTGCGAGCCGGTGTGGTTCAGTTCCTCGCGCTTGAAATAGATCTTGGCGCCGCCCAGATGCTGCGTCAGGCGCTCGGCATAATAGAGCGGGCTCGGGCGGCCGATATAATGCGCGCCGAGCTCCTTCAGCTCCGCCTGGAAGGCGGGATCGGTCTTGGCCTTGTTCCACTCCTCCTGCAGATCGAGGATCAGCGGCATCAGGGTCTCCGCGACGAAACGGCCGCCGAAAATGCCGAAGCGGCCATCCTCGTCCGGACCCTCGCGGAACGAATTCAGGTTGGGTGATTGGTTCACTTGCCTCTCCCTGCGGCGGCGGTTTCGCGTTCCGCGTCTCGCACCGCTTCAAAAAATGCTTCGATCAGGCCGAGATCCTTCACGCCCGGTGCGCTCTCGACCCCGGAACTGACGTCGATGCCCGGCGCGCCGGTGAGCCTGACGGCCTCGGCGATGTTGTTCCTGTTCAGTCCACCGGAAAGCATGTAATCGACGCCGTCGTCAAGCAAATGCATGAGGTTCCAGTCGAAGGCGACGCCGTTGCCGCCGGGAAGCTCGGAGCCCGCGGGCGCCTTGGCATCGAAGAGAAACCGGTCGGCGATGCCGATATAGGGATCGATCTTCTCAAGGTCGGCCGCCTCGCGCACCGAAAAGGCCTTCATCACCGGCAGGCCATGAATGGCCTTGACGTTCAGCACCCGTTCCGGGCTCTCGCTGCCGTGGAGCTGGAGGATGTCCGGCGCCAGCTGGTCGACGATCTCGTCGAACGTGTCGTTGTCGGCATTCACCGTCACCGCGACGATCTTCGCCCGGCCGCGCACGCGCTCGGCAAGGCGGCCCGCATCGGAGGGTTCGACGTTGCGCGGGCTCTTGGGGAAGAAGATGAAACCGATATGGGTGGCGCCGAGTTCGACCGCCCGGTCCACAGCCTCCCCGGTCTTCAATCCACAGATCTTGATATCCATTGTCATGGGGGAGGGAGTCGCACGAATCACCGGAAGAGTCGAGCCGAAAGACGGCACCGGTCGCTGCGCGGGCGCCGCCTCTTGCGCCCGCTCCGGCAGTGCCCATATGGAGGGAAAACCAGATCGGAGACGACCATGCGGCTCATCATCGCCATCCTCCTGCCCTTTCTCGCATTCTTCACCATCGGGCGGCCGATCGCCGGCATCATCTGCCTTATCCTGCAGGTCACGCTGATCGGCTGGCTGCCGGCAGCGATCTGGGCGGTCTATGCGCTGGGGCAATACAATACCGACAGGAAGATTCGCGAGGCGCTGGCCGATCGCGGCCGCTAAAGCAATTCCATCGAAGGCACACGGCTGCGTTGCGTCCACAATCGCGGAGAAATACCTAGCCGAAATCGACGGCGTGCAGGAGGCTGCCGTTGCGCTTGAGCCAGCGTTTGGCCTCGTCCGTCGTGGGGCAGAGCTTTTCGCACAGCGCCCAGAAGGCGGGACTGTGGTTCATCTCTGCAAGATGCGCCACCTCATGGGCGGCGAGATAGTCGATCACGCCGGGCGGTGCCATGGCGATGCGCCAGGAAAAGCTCAACGAACCATCCGCCGAACAGGACCCCCAGCGGCTGCGGGTATCGCGCAGCGTCAGGGACTTGACCTTCCTGCCGATGCGGCCGGCATGGACGGCGACGAGCCGCTCCAGTTCCAGCCGTGCCTCCTTCTTCAGGAAATCGCAGATGCGGCGGGGAATGCTCTCCTCCATGCCGCCGACCCGCAAAACCGCCTCGTCGTCGATGACGAGCGCCTCGGTGAGGCCGCGCAGCCGGCCCGTCGCCTCGATGCGATGGGAAACGCCGCGGATCATGACATAGCCGCCGTCCGCCAGCTCGTTCGTCGTGCGGAACCTGGCGAGCTTCGTCATCAGCCAGCCCTGGTGACGATCGAGGAAATCGCGGATGTCTCGTTCGGCGATGCCGGCCGGCACCGTCATGCGCAGCGCCCGGCCGCCGGGCTCGATGCGCAGCGTCAGCCGCGTCGCGCGAAAATCCCGCCTGATGGTCAGCGGCAGGCTCCTGCCGTTGACGTCGACCTCGCGCCTTTCCGGCGGAGGCGGCGTCTTCAGGACCTTGCGGCGCTTGGTGGCCAAGGGAAACATGCCGCCTTTCATAGATGATTCGGCCCGGGCTGAAACGCCCCGACGAAAAACCGGCGCACGGGGCGCCGGTTCTTCTCGTCATCCGTTCCGACGGTCTTACGTCGCCGGGAAGCCCGGGACGTCGCCCTGGCCCCTGGAGCGGCGTTCGCGCATGAAGCGGTCGAACTCCTCCTGGTCCTTGGCGCGGCGCAACTCGCGGACATAGGCGTCGAATTCCTCGCGCATCTCGTCGAGCTTGCGGCGTTCCTCGTCGAGGCGGAAGAGTTCGGCATCGCGCCAGTCGTCGAAGGCGACATTGCCGGTGGCGCTGCGGAAGGCAGGGCCACGACGGCGACCGAACTTGCCACGGCAGGAGGCGAACATGCCGTCCACCGTTTCGTTGGCGTCTTTCTTGAAGCTTTTCAGGCGGTCGCCGAAGATGATGTAGGCAAGCATGGCAAGGCCGAGCGGCCAGAATACCACGAAGCCCAGCACCATCAGCGCGATAGTCGCAGGCGTCCAGTCCGGACGAATCAGGGCTGACTGGTTCATGTGCAATCTTCCTCACGATCGGCGGAAACCACACCGGTTTCCGATACTTCCGATGTGGGCAGAGCGCCGATCGCGTTCAAGACGATGCCGGGCAAATTCCGGCAAGTGCCTGAAAGCGGCCTGAAAAATCAGGCCGCGCTGTCCGCCTTGCCGCCCTTGATGACGCGCGGCATCGCCTTTGCCTTGGCGGGCCGTTCCTTCTCGCCTTTGCCGTGCTCGGCGATGAAGGCAAGGATGCGCGGGGCGATCTCCCGGCGGAACCGCGAGCCGTTGAAGACGCCGTAATGGCCGACATCCGGCTGCATGTAGTGCATGCGCATGTCGTCCGGGATGTTGGTGCAGATGGTCTGCGCCGCCTTGGTCTGACCAACGCCGGAAATGTCGTCGTTCTCGCCTTCGACGGTGAGCAGCGCCACCTTGCGGATCGCCGCCGTGTCGACCGGGCGCGAACGGTGCATCATTTCACCCTTCGGCAGCGCGTGTTTCATGAACACGGTCTCGACCGTCTGGAGATAGAATTCGGCGGTAAGGTCCATGACGGCGAGATATTCGTCATAGAAGTCGCGGTGCTTTTCCGCAGCATCGCCGTCGTTCTTCACCAGATGGGCGAAGAATTCCTTGTGCGCGACGACGTGGCGGTCGAGGTTCATCGACATGAAGCCCGACAATTGCAGAAAGCCCGGATAGACCATGCGCATGAAACCGGGCTGCGGCCACGGCACCGGCATGATGACATTGTCGCGGAACCATTCGATCGGCTTTTCTTCCGCCAGCTTGTTGACGGCCGTCGGATTGATGCGCGTGTCGATCGGCCCGCCCATCAGCGTCATGGTGGAGGGCGACAGCGGATCGTTGTCGGCTTCCATGAGCGCAACGGCGGCCAGCACCGGCACCGCCGGCTGGCAGACGGCGACCACATGGGTGTCGGGCCCCAGCGCATGCAGCATCTCGATGACATAGTCGATATAGTCGTCGAGATCGAACCCGCCGTCGGACAGCGGCACCATGCGCGCGTCCATCCAGTCGGTGATGTGGACCTCGGCGTGCGGCAGCAGTGCCTCGACGGTGCCGCGCAGCAGCGTCGCATAATGTCCGGACATCGGTGCGACGACCAGGATCTTCGGATCCTTGCGGTGGCCGGCCGGCAGACAGCGCTCGAAATGGACGAGATTGCAGAACGGGCGCTCCCAGACGACCTTTTCATGCACGGAAACGGGCTGGCCGTCGATGAGCGTGGTCGACAGGCCGAAGTCGGGCTTGCCGTAGCGCCGGGTGGTGCGTTCGAGCACTTCGAACCCGGCGGCCATGGTGCGGCCGAAATAGGTGTGGGCAAGCGGATTGAGCGGATGGCGGAAGGCGATGCGCATCTGGTCGGCGACCACGCGCCAGGGCGCCATTGCCGCATGGTTGAGTTCATAAAGCTGATAATACATCGAATGCGATTCCCATTTAGGGTGCGGGGTTCCGCACCGTCACCCGGTTTCCGCAGGTGCGAAACACTAACATGTTTTCGCTGCGTGGCAACATGCCGCAGGCGCATCCTAACCCCGCGAACCTTTCTTGGAAATGAACGGCGCTTGCGTGAAGAGACCCACGCACCGAGGCGGCGGGCCTCCCGCCTCAACGGCTCTGGCGGCGGCGCAACTGGTCGAAATAGACGATGACGATGATCAGGAGGCCGGTGATGACGCGCTGCCAGAAGGAATTGATGTTGAGGAGGTTGGCCCCGTTGTTGATGGTCGCCAGGATGAAGGCGCCGAGCAGCGGACCATGCACCGAGCCGACCGCGCCGAAAAGGCTGGTGCCGCCGATCACCGAGGAGGCGATGGCCTGCAACTCCCACCCTTCCGCTTGCGTGGCATTGCCGATGCCGATGCGCGAGGCGAGCAGCAGGCCGACAAAGGCGGCGCAGCCGGCGGACAGGATATAGGCAAGATAGATGGTGCGCGTGACGTTGACGCCGGAAAGCCGCGCCGCCTCGCTGTTCGAGCCGACCGCGAAGAGATAGCGGCCCCAGCGGGAAAGGTGCAGGAAGACGAAGGCGGGGATCGCCACCAGGATGACCATCCAGAAAAGGCTCGGCACGCCCAGGAAGTCGGCGCGCGAGAAATCGGTGAACCCCTCGTGGCTGATCGAGATCGTCGAGCCGTTGGTGATGAGCAGGCCGAGGCCGCGCAGCGAGGTGAGCGTCGCCAGCGTGATGATGAAGGGCGGCAAACCCATGCGCACGATGCCGAAGCCGTGAAAGGCGCCGATGACGACGCCGATCATCAGCGTCAGGATGATCGCCGCCCAGAGCGGAACGCCCGCCGCCAGCAGCCATGCGACGATGACGCTGGTGAAGCCGACGATGGCCCCGACGGAAAGGTCGATGCCGGCGGTGATGATGACGAAGGTCTGGCCCACCGCCAGGATCGCCGTCATCGCGCCCTGGCGCAACAGGTTGCTGATATTGTTCGGCGTCCAGAAGGCGCGGGTGGAAAGGCCGAGAGCCAGCCAGAGCGCCAGCAAAAGCCCGAGCAGCGTCAACCCGAGCAGGATATTCGTGCCCCTCCTCGGTGCCGGTGCGCTTTCCGTCGTCGTATCCACGCTCATGTTCTTCTCCCTTTGTCGCGCGGCGCTCAGATGCCGATGGCCTGGGTGAGGACGTCCTCGTGGGTGGCCGCCCGGTGGTCGTGGCTGGCGACGAGCCGCCCGGCGCGGAAGACATGCAGCCGATCGGCAAGCTCGTAGACTTCCGGCAGGTAGGACGAAATGAGGATGATGCCGGCGCCCTCCTTCAGGAGCGCGCCGAACAGGCGGTATATCTCCGCCTTGGTGCCGACATCGACGCCGACGGTCGGCTCGTCGAAGATGAAGAGCCGCGCGCCATGGCTCAGCCACTTGCCGATGACGATCTTCTGCTGGTTGCCGCCGGACATGGCCGAGGCCAGCACGCGGCGCGACGGCGTCTTTATCCGCAGGTCGCGGATCTGCCGGTCGGCATTTTCCGCCTCATCGCCGCGGCGGATCACCAGGCCCGAACTCAGCCGTTTGAAGACCGGCAGGTTGATGTTGAGGCCGATCGGCAGATTGAGGCAAAGGCCCTGGTCGCGGCGGCTTTCCGGCGCAAGCGCGATGCCGAGATCCATCGCCGCGCGCTCGTTGCGGATATCGACCTTCCTGCCGCCCCAGAAGATCTCGCCGGCAGACAGCGGCTGCCGGCCGTAGAGGCCGAGGGCGAATTCGCTGCGCCCGGCGCCGATCAGGCCGTAAAGGCCGACGATCTCGCCGGCGCGCACCGTCAGCGACACATCGCTGAAACCCGGGCCGGACAGGCCGCGCGTCTCGAGGATGACATCGCCGATCGTCACTTTTTCCTTATGGTAGATCTGCTCGATCGAGCGGTTGATCATCAGCGCGATCAGTTCGGCCTCGTCGGTCTCGCCGATGAGGCGCGTGCCGACATGGGTGCCGTCGCGCAACACGGAGACGCGGTCGGCGAGCTCGAACACCTCCTCCATCCGGTGACTGATATAGACGATCGTCACGCCCTGATCGCGTAGCCGGCGAATGAGCCGGAAGAGCTGGGCGGATTCCTGGCGGGTGAGATAGGCCGTGGGCTCGTCGAAGATGAGGAAGCGGATGCCCCGCATGGCCGCCTTGGCGGTCGCCACGAGTTGCTGCTGGCCGATGGTGAGGCTGCCGAGCGCGGCACCGGCGGGAAGCTGGAAACCGAGATCGCCAAGCACCGCCTGGGCGGCCCGCTCCATGGCGCCCTTGCGCATCATGCCGTAGCGGCTCATCTCGTCGCCGAGAAACATGTTCGCCGCCACCGAGAGGTGAGGGCAGAGCACCACTTCCTGGTGCACCGCATTGATGCCGCGGGAGATGGCCTCGTTGGGGGTCGCGAGCTGAACGGGCCTGCCGCACCAGAAGACCTCGCCCGCCGTGCGGCGGATGACGCCGGTCAGAAGCTTGATCAGGGTGGATTTTCCAGCGCCGTTCTCGCCGACGATGGCGTGGATCTCACCGGCGAGAAAGGTGATCGTTGCCGGCTTCAGGGCCTCGACGAGGCCGTACTTCTTCTGAAGTCCGCGCAATTCTAGGATGGGCGCGCCGGGCGGCACCGCTTCGGATTCGGCGAGCCTTGCCTCGTCTTCATGCCGATGGCTGAGCTCTTCAAGGCTGCTCATCGCTCTGTCCTCCCTGGCTCAAGCGGAAAGCGTCCCGCCCGAAGCGTTTCGCCCGGGCGGGAGATGGTCGGAGTCCCGAAACGGTCAGATCTTCGGGTTGAGCAACGCGTCGATCTTGGGATCCGACATGTTTTCCTTGGTCACGAGATTGGCGCCCGTGTCGACGAAGGCCTCCACCTTCTCGCCCTTGGAGACGGCGAGCGCCGTCTTCACGCCGTCATAGCCCATGCGATAGGGATCCTGAACGACGAGGCCCGCCAGAACGCCCTCCTTGAGGAAGCCTACGGTCTTCTCGTCGCTGTCGAAGCCGATGACCTTGATCTTGTCGCCGAGCTTGTTCTCCGCGATCGCCTGGCCGACGCCCTGCGCCATGATGAGGTTGGAGGCGAAGACGCCGACGAGGTCCGGATTGGCGGTGATGAGGTCGGTCATCATGTTGAGGCCGGTGGTGGCCTGCCCGTCCGCATATTTGTCCGCCACGACCGTCAGGCCCGGATACTTCGTCTTGATCTCGTCGAGGAAACCCTCGCGGCGCTGGTCGAGGGAACCGACGCCCGGCAGGCTGGTGATGATGGCGATCTCGCCTTCTTCCTTGCCGGTCGCGGCCTTGACGGCAGCGGCAAGGCCATCGGCGGCGATGCGCCCGCCCTGCACGTTGTCGGTCGTCAGGAACGAGGTGAAGGCCTTGGAATCGGCCGCCGAATCGATGCCGATGATCGGGACGGACTTGGCCGCCTCGTCGACCGGCTTGCCGAGCGCCTTGAATTCCGTCGGCGAGATGACGACGGCAGCCGGGCCGCCGGCAACGGCATTTTCAAGGATGCTGATCTGGCCGTTGATGTCGGCTTCGGACTGGGCGCCGAGCTCCGGCACGTTGACGCCGAGATCCTTGCCCGCCTGGCGCGCGCCGGCAAGTACGATCTGCCAGTAGAAGGATGTCGTGTCCTTGACGATGATCGGAATGGTGACGTCCTGGGCGAAGGACGGCGCCGGGCTGAGGGTAGCGAGGACTGCAGCACAGCCGAGGGCCGTGAAGGCGCGGCGAGACAGAAGCGATCTTACAATGCTCATCGGGTTTCTCCTCTCAGATGCTCCCTGTTGCTTATGGGATCGCGTCGCAGGAAGCGGACAACTCGATCTTTTATCGATAAAAAACAATTTATGGATACGCTACACCGGCTGGCCTATGCTGGCAAGCAAGCCGGTCGTGATGAAAATCCTGTTCCTCCAAATGCACCAGTCATGCCAGCCGTCCTCCCAAACGGTGGCCGCGGGCCAGAATTTTCCGCAATCGCACGGACGATCACGCCCCGCTTTCGCGGCTCTAGACCCGGAAGACCTCATGCGGGTGCACGACACCCTTCTTCAAAATGATATTGCCATAAAGGCGGAATTCCGTCGTGGCGACGATATAGGCGGCCTTCCTCGCCATCTCGTAGAAGGCAAAACGCTCGACGGCATGGACGGTGAAATCGCCCGCCAGCCGATGGACAAGATTCTGGAATGTCACGCAGATCTCCGGCACCGCCGCCGGATCGCCGACGACCTCCATGCGCCAGGCGGCCTGCGAAACGAAGGTATCGAGCGGCATATGCGCAAGGATCGCCTCGGTGATCGACACCGCGTCCACGCCATCGGCCCGGATAACCTCGGGTCCGAGAAAGCTCGACGGGAAATTCGCATCGGCAATGACGATGTCGTCACCGTGGCCCATGGTCCGGATGGCGTAGAGAAGGTCCGGTCCGAGCAGCGGATGAATGCCTTTCAACATGGTCTGGCGATCCTCCCAGATCGATATTACTCGCGGACGGCATCCTGCCCGAGGGGCGGAGCCACCAGCGTATGCGGCTCGAAAGCCGGGTAAATGTCTTCGGATATGGCCATCCGCGCAAGGGCCATGTTGCGCAAGAGGCTCTCAGGGTTCGCGGTGCCGATCAGCACGGAGGCGACCGCCGGCTGGCACAGCGGAAATTGCAGAGCAGGCGCTGCAAGCGGCAGGCCGCGCTCGCGGGCGATCTGCGTCATCGCGCCGACCTTTCGGGCAATATCGGGCGTCGCCGGCATGTAGTCGAAATACGCACCCTCGATGGGTCCCGTGGCCAGGATGCCGGAATTGAACACGCCGCCGATGACAAGCGACGTGCCCTTCCTCTCGCACAGCGGCAGGAGCTCGGCCGTCGCGGAGCGGTCGAGCAGCGTCAGGCGGCCAGCCAGCAGGATGCAATCGAGATCGGCCGCCTTGAGCACGTCGAGGCAGACCGGCACCTCGTTGACGCCGAGCCCGTAGGCCCTGATGGCGCCGGAGGCCTTCAACTCTTCCAGCGCCTTCAATCCGGAATCCAGAAGCTGGGCGAGATGAAAGGCGTTGCGCTCCGCCCCATGGGTATAGGCGCCGATATCGTGAACATAGAGGATGTCGATGCGGTTCAGCCCCATGCGGGCATGGCTGAACTCGACCGAGCGCATGATGCCGTCATAGCTGTAGTCGTAGCGTACGTCGAAGGGCAGCGGATCGACATAGCCGTAGCCCGGCACCTTGTCGTCGGCGACGGGAAACAGAATGCGGCCGACCTTGCTGGAAAGGACGTAGCTTTCCTTCGGCTTGTCGCGCAGGAAATCGCCGAGGCGGCGCTCGGCAAGGCCGAAGCCGTACCAGGGCGCCGTATCGAAATAACGCAACCCCTCGTCCCAGGCGGCCTCCAGCGTCGCCATGGCGATATCGCGCGGGCAGGCCCGGTAAAGCCCGCCAAGCGCCGCGGTGCCGAAGCTGTATTCGGTCACGGCAAGACCCGTCCTGCCGATGGTCCGCGTCTTCATGCATCCTCCCGGCCGTTGCCGACAAAGGGCGTTCTTCCGCCAGCTTTCTGTCTTTTATCGGCAATAGACAGATTGACGTCAACGGATAATATGCCGAAAGGAGGAAACGGGTCGGTCGGTCGTCATTGCACGACGCCGTGTTCCGGTCTTCGCCCGATCGATCTTGCGGGGCGCAACACAGGCAGGGCGGGCATTCCATGGCCAGACAGAATACCGTCTTCAAGGACGCCTTCAACCGCTGCCTGAGGCTTCTGGAGCAGACTGCGAGCCTGCCGTCGGAGCCGGAACTCGGCTCCGCGCTCGGCGTCAGCCGCACCACCGTGCGCGCCATCCTGACCCGGCTTCGCGAGCTCGGCCTGCTTGCCTGGGAAAAACGGCGCAAGGTCGTGCTGCGCAAACCCGTCGTGGCCGATTATTTCCCGACGGAGGAGACCGATTCCCTTTCCGAGATCATCGAGCGCAGCTTCATGCGCCGGATTCTCGCCGGCGGCGCCCAGCCCGGCATGCAGATCAACGAATTGGAGCTTGCCCGCGAGATCGGCATCGCCACGACGAGCGTGCGCGAATTCCTCATCCGTTTCAGCCGCTTCGGCCTCATCGAGAAACGGCCGAACAGCCATTGGGTGCTGAAGGGCTTTACCCGGGAATTCGCGCTGGAGCTGACGGAGGTGCGGGAAATGTTCGAGCTGCGCTCGGCCGCCGCCTTCGCCCATCTGCCGGAGGAACACCCGGCCTGGCGCGAACTCGATGCGATCGAGGCGGTGCACCGGGCGATCCTTGCGGATATCGAGAACCGCTATCTCGATTTCTCCGAACTCGACGAGCGCTTCCACCTGCTCGTGCATCGCGCATCGAAGAACCGCTTCATCGTCGACTTCTACGACGTGATCGCCATCGTCTTCCACTATCACTACCAGTGGAACAAGACGAATGCCCGGCAGCGCAATGCCCGGGCCCTCACGGAACATCTCGCCTATATCGAGGCACTGCGCTCGCGCGATCCGGCGAGGATCGAGCACGCCTGCCAGCGACACCTGAGATCCGCGCGCGAAACCCTTCTGCAATCCATCAATTGACGAGAGCGCCATGTCCACTCCCATCCTGCAATTCGGAACCAGCCGCTTCCTGCAGGCCCATGTCGATCTCTTCGTCGGCGAAGCACTGGCGCGCGGCGAGGCGCTCGGCCACATCACGGTGGTTCAGACGACCGGTTCGCCCGAGCGGGCCGGGCGGCTTGCCGCCCTTACGGTACCGGGCGGCTATCCGGTGATCCTGCGCGGCCGCAAGGACGGCCGGCAGATTGATGAGGAACGGCGCGTGACGAGCGTCGCCCGCACGCTTTCCACCGCGACGGACTGGCAGGCCGTGCAGGATGTCTTCTGCAACGAGGCGGCCGTCGTGATCTCCAATACGGGCGATACCGGCTACCAGGTGGGGCGGGACGATCTGGCGGGCGCCGTGCCGGCATCCTTCCCCGGCAAGCTCCTGGCGCTGCTGCATCAACGCTATCGCGCGAACCGGCGCGGGCTGACGGTGCTGCCATGCGAACTCGTCGCGCGGAACGGCGACGTGCTGAAGCGGATCATCCTGCAACTCCAGGCCGACCGTTACCCGGATTCCGGATTCGCCGAATGGCTATCGAACGATGTTGCCTGGGGCAATACGCTGGTGGACCGCATCGTCTCCGAACCGATCGAGCCGGCGGGGGCGGTGGCGGAGCCCTATGCGCTTTGGGCGGTGGAGATGCAGCCGGGGCTGACCATGCCCTGCAAGCATGCGGACATTCACCTCGTCGAGGACCTGACGCCCTATGAGAAGCTCAAGCTGCATATCCTCAATCTCGGCCATACGGTGCTGGCCGATATCTGGCTGAAGGAGAACCGTCCGGCGGACGAGACGGTGAAGGAGATCCTCGCCGATGCCGGCATCCGCGACCGGCTTCTTACGCTTTATCGCAACGAGGTCGTTCCCGGCTTTGCCGCGAAGGGCCTCGGCCGGGACGCCGAGACCTATGTCGCGGCGACGATGGAACGTTTCGACAATCCGTTCCTCGAACACCGGCTGCGGGACATCGCCAACCACCATGCGGAGAAGCTCGTTCGCCGGATTCTCGACTTCAAGGCCTGGTCGCCGGATGTGCCGATGCCGGGCCTGACGGCGATTGCCGGTCAGTAGCCGCCGCCGCGCTCGGGTGCTTCCTCGCCGAGGAATTGCCGGCGAAGGCCGTCGACGGCCGAAACGAGGCAGTTGACGTCCGTGCCGATCGCCATGAAATCCGCACCGAGGTCGCGATAGATCTCGGCCTGCGGCAGCGAAACGGTCATGATGCCCCGCGCCTTGCCCTTCGCCTTGATACGCCGGAAGGCATCGGTGATGGCCGCCAGCACGTCCGGCGCACCGGGATTGCCGAGAAGGCCCATATCCGCCGCAAGATCCGACGGGCCGATGAAGACGCCGTCGATGCCCTCGACCGCGGCGATCGCATCGATGGCAGCAAGGCCCGCCCGGCTTTCGACCTGCACGATCAGGCAGATCTCGTCATTGGCCGTCGCGAGGTAATCCGGCGTGCGGTTGAAGTCGCTGGCCCGGCCGAGCCCTGCCCCGACGCCGCGAATGCCATGCGGCGGATAGCGCACGGCGCGCACCAGCGCTTCGGCCTGCGCGGCCGATTCGACCATCGGGATCAAGAAGGTCTGGGCGCCCTGGTCGAGCAATTGCTTCAAAAGCCAAGCCTCGCCCATCGGCGGGCGCACCATGGCGTGGGACGGCGAATGGCGCAGCGCCCCGATCTGCGCGGCAAGCAGCGGCATGTCGTTCGGACCGTGCTCGCCGTCGATCAGCAGCCAGTCATAGCCGCTGGTCGACAGGATCTCCGCCGCATAGGCGCTGCCGAGCGCCACCCAGAGGCCGAGCTGGAACCGGCCCTCGCGAAGCGCGGCCTTGAAGGTATTTACGGGTGCTGCCACAATTTTCCCCTATGACACATGGCCGGCCGGCGGTGCCGGCCGGGTCGTCCCATCGATGCCGCTCAGCCGATACCGCCAAGGCAGACATATTTGATCTCGGTGAACTCCTCGATGCCGTATTTCGAGCCTTCGCGGCCAAGGCCGGAGAGCTTGACACCGCCGAACGGGGCTTCCGCCGTCGAGATGAGGCCGGTATTGACGCCCACCATGCCGTATTCCAGCGCCTCGGCGACGCGGAAGACCCGCGACAGGTCCTTGGCATAGAAGTAAGAGGCAAGGCCGAATTCCGTGTCGTTCGCCTTCGCGATCACGTCGTTCTCGTCGGTGAAGCGGAAGAGCGGGGCGACCGGCCCGAACGTCTCCTCGCGCGCGACCGCCATGTCCGTCGTCACATCCGCAATCACCGTCGCCTCGTAGAAGGTCCCGCCGAGCGAATGGCGCTTGCCGCCCTGAACGATCCGGCCACCCTTTTTCAGCGCGTCGGAGACATGCTCCTCGACCTTTTCGAGCGCCGCCTCGTCGATCAGCGGGCCGAGCACGACGCCCTCGTCGAAACCGTTGCCGGTCTTCAGCTTGCCGACGGCGGCCGCGAGCTTTTCGGAGAACGCGTTGTAGACGGCGTCCTGCACATAGATCCGGTTGGCGCATACGCAGGTCTGGCCGTTGTTGCGGAATTTCGCGATCATCGCGCCCTCGACCGCCGCGTCGAGATCGGCATCGTCGAAGACGATGAAGGGCGCGTTGCCGCCAAGCTCCAGGCCGAGCTTCTTGATGGTCGGTGCGCACTGCTTGTAGAGCTCCGCGCCGATCTCCGTCGAGCCGGTGAAGGTCAGCTTGCGCACGGTCGGATTGGCCGTCAGCTCCGCGCCGATCTCGCGGGCGGAGCCCGTGATGACGGAGAAGAGGCCGGCAGGAAGGCCGGCGCGCTCGGCAAGGACGGCGATCGCGACGGCCGAGAACGGCGTCTGCGAGGCCGGCTTCAGCACCATGGCGCAGCCGGCAGCAAAGGCGGGGCCGGCCTTGCGGGTGATCATGGCATTGGGGAAGTTCCAGGGCGTGATCGCCGCGACGACGCCGATCGGCTGCTTCATCACCAGGATGCGCTTGTCCTTCTGGTGGCCCGGCATGATGTCGCCATAGAGCCGGCGCGCCTCTTCGGCGAACCATTCGACGAAGCTTGCGCCGTAGACGATCTCGCCGGTGGCCTCGGCCAGCGGCTTGCCCTGCTCCATCGTCAGGATACGGCCGAGATCGTCCTTGTTCTCGATCATCAGCTCGAACCATTTGCGCAGGACCGCCGAGCGCTCCTTGGCGATCTGCGCCGCCCAGGCTTTCTGCGCAACGGCGGCGGCCTCGATCGCCTCCTTCGTCTCCTGCGCGCCCAGCTTGGGAACGTAGCCGACGAGCTCGCCCGTCGCGGGATTCTTCACGGCAATGCCGCTGCCGGACGCCTCGATCCAGCGCGCGCCCACAAGCGCTGCCTGGCGAAAGAGGCTCGGGTCTTTGAGGTTCATCGGATATCTCCCATTTCGCGATGCCGTTGGACTGTCGAGAGGGTTATATTGCCTCGCCTACCGGTTCGACAATGCGGCAGAAGGGCATTTTACCGCTTCGCGTGCGATGCGCCGGCAGATAGGATCGGCCGGCAGATTTGACAGTCGAGGCTTGCTATGACCCATCCCACCGGCCGCATCGCGGACCACGCCATCGCCCCCGTCTTCCTGGACCGCTGGTCGCCCCGCGCCTTCACCGGCGAGGCCATGCCGCAGGAAACCCTGCTTTCGCTGTTCGAGGCGGCACGCTGGGCGCCCTCGGCCGGCAACAGCCAGCCCTGGCGCTTCGTCTACGGCCATCGCGGAACAGAGGCCTTCGAGACGATCTACGACACACTGGACGAGGGCAACCGCCGCTGGACGGACAAGGCCTCGGTGCTTGCCGTCATCCTGTCGCAGACCCATCGCCGCAGCTCGGCCGGCGAGATGCGGCCAGCCTATACCCACGCCTTCGATACGGGCGCGTCCTGGGCAAGCCTTGCCCTGCAGGCGATCCATGCCGGCTATCATGCCCATGGCATGGGCGGCATCGACCGGGAAAAGGCGATAGAGGTCCTCGGCGTTCCCGAAGGTTTTCGCGTCGAGGCAGGGCTGGCAATCGGCAAGATCGCGCCGAAGGAGACGCTACCGGAGGACCTGATGAAGCGGGAAGTGCCGAGCGGGCGCAAGAAGGTGGAGGAATTCGCCTTCGAGGGGCGGTTCGAAGGCTGATCCGGCCCCGCAAATGAAAGAGCCGCCCAGAGGACGGGCGGCTCTCTTTCCAGATCAGATATCGAGGTTGGCGACGCTAAGGGCGTTTTCCTGGATGAAGTCGCGTCGCGGCTCGACCTCGTCGCCCATCAGGCGGGCGAACAGGCCGTCGGCATCCGTCGCGTCCGTCACCTTCACCTGCAGCAGCGAACGCACGTTCGGATCGAGCGTCGTTTCCCAGAGCTGTTCGGCGTTCATCTCGCCGAGACCCTTGTAGCGCTGCATCGACAGGCCCTTGCGGCCCGCCGCGAAGACGGCGTCGAGCAGGGCGCGCGGTCCGGTGATCTCCGTCTGGCCATCTTTCCGGCGCAGCACAGGCGGCACCATGTAGGTTTCCTTCAGGCGGGCCGACAGCAGGTCGAGATGACGGGCGTCGGACGAGCCGATCAGCGCCATGTCGATATGGGCGAATTCCTTGACGCCGCGCACCATGCGTTCGAAGCGCAGGCCGCCATCCGTCGCGACCGATCCTTCCCAGCCGCGTTCCGTCTCCTCGGCGATGAGATCGAGTCGGCGGGCGACATCCTGCGCCATGGCGGCGTAGGCTTCGCGATCGTGGCTGAGTTCGAGATTGAGCGCACCGGCAATTGCCGCCTGCTCGACGATCGCGCGGCTGTAGCGCGAATGCAGGCCGTCGAGCAGCGTGCGCAGGCGCAGCGCATCCTGGATGAGTTCGAGAATATCCTGGCCCGCGCGCACCTCGCCGCTGCTCAGTTCGAGCACCGCATCGTCGAGCCCGACGGCGATCAGGTAGTCCTCCAGCGCCTTCTCGTTCTTCAGGTACTGGCTCGATTTGCCGCGCGAGACCTTATAGAGCGGCGGCTGGGCGATATAGAGGTGGCCGCGCTCGATCAGCTCCGGCATCTGCCGGAAGAAGAAGGTGAGCAGCAGGGTGCGGATATGCGCGCCGTCGACGTCCGCGTCCGTCATGATGATGATCTTGTGGTAGCGCAGCTTGTCGGCGTTGAACTCGTCCTTGCCGATCGACGTGCCGAGCGCGGTGATCAGCGTGCCGATCTCCTGGCTCGACAGCATCTTGTCGAAGCGCGCGCGCTCGACATTGAGGATCTTGCCGCGCAACGGAAGGATGGCCTGGTTCTCGCGCGAGCGGCCCTGCTTTGCCGAGCCGCCGGCCGAATCACCCTCGACGAGGAAGACTTCGGATTTCGCCGGGTCGCGCTCGGAGCAGTCGGCGAGCTTGCCGGGCAGCGAGGAGATATCGAGCGCGCCCTTGCGACGCGTCAGTTCGCGCGCCTTGCGGGCGGCTTCGCGGGCGGCGGCGGCCTCGACGACCTTGCCGACGAGCGTCTTCGCCTCGGCGGGATGCTCTTCGAACCAGATGCCGAGGGCCTCGTTGACGAGGTTTTCGACAACCGGGCGCACTTCGGAGGAGACGAGCTTGTCCTTGGTCTGCGAGGAGAATTTCGGATCCGGAACCTTGACCGAGAGAACGGCGGTCAGGCCCTCGCGGCAGTCTTCGCCCTGCAGCGTCACCTTCTCCTTCTTCATGATGCCGGACGTATCGGCATAGGAGACGACCTGGCGGGTCAGCGCGCCGCGGAAGCCGGCCATATGGGTGCCGCCGTCACGCTGCGGGATGTTGTTGGTAAAGCAGAGCACGTTCTCGTGGTAGCTGTCGTTCCACCACATGGCGACCTCGACCGTGATCCCGTCCTTCTCGCCGCGAATGGCGATGGGCTGGGAAACGAGCGGCTTCTTCGAGCGGTCGAGGAAGGCGACGAAGGCCTCGAGACCGCCCTCATACATCATCTCGTCCTGCTTGACGTCGGAATGACGACGGTCGGTAAGGAGGATGCGCACGCCGGAGTTCAGGAAGGCCAGCTCGCGCAGGCGATGTTCCAGCGTCGAATAGTTGAATTCGATATTGGAGAAGGTTTCCGGCGAGGGCAGGAAGGTCACCTCCGTGCCGGTCTCCTCGCCGCAATCGCCCGTCACCGCCAAAGGACCATCGGCGACGCCATGGGTAAAGCTCATCTCGTGGATGCGGCCGCCGCGACGGATCTTCAGCTTCAACTTGACCGACAGCGCATTCACCACCGAGACGCCGACGCCGTGCAGGCCGCCGGAGACCTTGTAGGAATTCTGGTCGAACTTGCCGCCCGCATGGAGCTGGGTCATGATGACCTCGGCGGCGGAAACGCCCTCTTCCCTGTGGATATCGGTCGGGATGCCGCGGCCATTGTCCGTGACGGTCACGGAGCCGTCCGCATTGAGCGTGACCGTCACGATATCCGCATGGCCGGCCAGCGCCTCGTCGATCGCATTGTCGACGACCTCGTAGACCATGTGATGCAGGCCCGAACCGTCATCGGTATCGCCGATATACATGCCGGGGCGCTTGCGCACCGCATCAAGCCCCTTGAGGACCTTGATCGAATCTGCGCCATATTCGGCCGGGCCGTTTTCGGTCTCGGGTGTGTCAGTCATACAAACGTCTTTCCAGAGTTTTCACGGAAGGCGGGAAGCGCGGCGAATCACGGCTTTCCAAGGACTTGAATATAGGGATTTTGCCCTGAAGTTCCAAATCCGAGAGCGCTGAAACACGGCAGAATTCAGGGGATCAACCGGGTTTTACCCGGGAATTGCACGCTTTTTCAAGAATACCGGCAAGACGGCGCACCGTCTCGGGCGGGAGGTTGCGGATTTCGGCCGAAAGACGGTTGGCAAGGGCGGTATATTCCGGCGGCAGGCCGGCCGTATCGACCACGACCCGGGGGTCGGATATCTGGGCGATGCGGAAGAGTTCCTCCGCCTCGTCCCAGATGACGTTGAAATAACCGGCGACGCGCTGCAGGAAATCGAAGCTCGGCACGCCGCGCTTGCCGTTTTCGAGCGCCGAGAGATAGGCCGGGCTGACGCCGAGCGCGAGCGCCATGTCCTTTTGCGAAACGCCCTTGCGATCGCGCAGATGCCGCACGGCCTTGCCGAAGGGCGTCGTCATCGCTTTTCTCCCGGCAGGCGGGCGAGCCGCACGTAGAGCGCACCCTCCCCGCCGTGATTGCGGGCCGCCGGCTCATAGGAGGAGATCAGCGGCCGGAATTCCGGCAGCGAGAACCACAGCGGCACCGCGCGCTTCAAGGCGCCGTCGCTGCCGATGGAGGTGCCCTTGCCGGTGATCACCAGCACATGCCGCAGGCCGCGCTCATGGGCCTTGATGAGGAAGCCGAGCAGGAAGCCATGCGCCTCGCTCTGGATCATGCCGTGCAGGTCGATGCGCGCTTCGAGTGCCAGGCGGCCCTTGGCGATCTTGCGCTTGACCGGCCGCTCCAGCGGATGATGACGGGTCTCCTTGCCGCGGCCGATGGTGAGCGCGATGCCCTCGCCCGGCAAAGCGGATTTGGCAGCCTTCGGCTCGGGTTCGGGGGCCTTCCGCTCTTCGAGCTTTTCGGCGAAGGCGGCTTCGAATTCCATCAGCGCATCGAGCTTGCCCGGCAAAGCCCGCGTGCTGCGCGCCACCTTGCCCCACAGAATGCGATCGTCGCTGGAGAGCGGCTTATCCTTCGGCATGGAGGTAGCGCCCCGCCGCGGCCCTCGGAACGAGGATATGGAAGGTGGCAGCGTTGCGGACATTACCGGCCAACGCCCCCGCCGCATCGCCCGAACCGGTGAAAATGTCCCCGCGCGCCGGGCCGACGATGGCGGTGCCGGTATCCAGCGCCAGCATCAGCCGGCCGAAGGACCTGCCGCCATCCATATGGGTGAGGCTGTCGCTCGAAATGAAGAAGGGCAAGCCGAACGTATGGATCACCCGGTCGACGGCGAGCGAGCGGCCGGCAACCAGCGGCACCTTGGCCGCGGCGATCGGGCCGAGCGACAGGTCCTCGACCGCGGCCTCCCTGAAGAAGATGAAGGACCGGTTGTGCCAGAGCACGGCGTCGACCTGATCCTCGTTCCGGGCCAGCCAGTCGCGGATCGAGGCCATGGAGACGGTCGCCGCGTCGATCTCGCCGCGATCGATCAGAAGCTTGCCGATCGGCGAGAAGGGATGGCCGCTCTTGGCGGCATAGGTGATCCGCCTGACCGAGCCGTCCGGATAGACGAGACGGGCGGCGCCCTGCACATGGGCGAAGAAGACGTCGACCCTGGAGCGGGCATAGGCGATTTCCAGGCCGCGCCCGGCAAGACAGCCGCGCTCGATCTCGCCGCGATCGGGATGCTCGACGATCGCCCCGTCCTTCCGCAGGCCAAAAGCGAAACCCGGCGGGAGGTCCGCCGGGCGATTGTCGTCGTCGATATCGACCAGATCCGCCGGTCGCCCATAGAAGGCAAAACGGTACTCCGCATCCCGCTCCGCCCGCACGGCGACCTCCGGCTCGTAAAAGGCCGTGACAAAGCCGGAGGCGCCATCCGTCCTTTCGATGAGGAAAGGCACGCAATGGGCCTCGAAGAAGGCGCGGGTCGCTGCAGGTCCTTCAGGCCTTTCATCGGCGGCCGCATCCAGCAATGCCAAAAGCTCGCCGGCGGTGATGCCGAGCGAGCCTGTCTTGTAGGGTTTGACGGTGCGGATGTGGCGGCGACACCTCTCCATTGCCGGGAGCAGCGGCGTCGGATCGTCCTCGTCCCAGCCGGGAAGTGCCGAAAACCGGGCTGGAACCAGACGGTATTCCATGATGGCAGCCTCGCTCAGCCTTCCGACTCGGTGGCGATCAGCTTCCAGTTCGGGTCGCGCGAGCGGATGTCGCGGGCGAAGGTCCAAAGGTCGTTGACCTCGGCCACCGTCTCGGCGTCGCCGTCGACCAGCGTGCCGTCCTTGTCATAGGTCGCGGAGATGAGCTGGCTGACGATGCGCAACGTCACATTGGCCTCGCTGTCCTTCACCTCGGCGCCGACGATATCGGCCTTCTCGATGCCGACGAAGCTGGAGCGCACCACCTCGCCCCTGCTCTCGCGCTCGGCGATGGCGGCGTCGAAGCCTTCATAGACTTCGCGCGACAGGAGGTTCTTCAGCGCCTTGCGGTCGCCGTCGGCAAACGCGACGACGATCATTTCATAGGCCATGCGGGCGCCGCTGACGAATTCCTTCGGGTTGAAGGAAGGATCGACCTTGACGATGGCGCGCAGCTGGTCGTTCAGCGGCGTGCCCGGCGCAGCGAAGCCGTCGACGGATGCATAGGGGTTTTCGTCCTCGTCCGTGCCGTCGCGCCGCGGCAGCGTGACCACCTTGCCGCGATCGGCCGAATCAGCCTCGCTCACGGTCTCGCGCTTGGAATAGGGATCGAAGGGCGGACGCTCGCTGCCGGTGCGACGACCGAGCACGCTGCGCAACTGCAGGAAGATGACAACCGCAGCCACGAGGAAGAAAATCGTTACAAAGTCGAATGAGCCCATTATCGTCCGCAGCCGGTTCCTGTTTTTATATCTTTCCCATATAGTCCGCAAACACCAATCATTCAAATGGCGATACCGTGAATGCGACGAAGGCGCGCGCAAACGCCCTCGGCAGTATCGATTGCCGCGAATCTGTGCGACAGTGAAAGGGATGCTGAGACTTATTATCCCCCTTTTTGTTCTTCTGCTGCCGCTGGCCGAAATCGCCTGCTTCATCCTTGTCGGGCGGCGAATCGGGCTTTTCCCGACACTGTCGCTCGTGGTGCTTTCGGCCATTGCCGGCGTGATCGTGATGCGCATCCAGGGGCTTGGGGCCCTTGCCCGGCTTCGCCGATCGGCAGCGGAAAAACGCGCCCCCGGCAAGGACCTGTTCGATGCCGGCGTGATCCTGATTGCCGGCATCCTGCTGCTCATCCCGGGTTTCATCAGCGATATCGCCGGCCTTGGGCTCTTTCTTCCGCCCGTGCGCCGTTTCCTCTGGAACCGGCTGATGCGCAATGTCGTTGTGGTGGATATCGGCGGCGCGCCCTTCGGCGATCGGCCGCAGACCGGGCCGCAGCGCACGATAGATCTCGACGAAAGCGACTTCCACCGCGACGACCGGCCCTGACGGCGGGTTGTAAGCCCCGGGCCGAAATGCTAGATGGCCTGACTTTCCAGAGTCCCCGAGGATATTTCCATGACTGACGATGCAACCCAGAACAACGCTGCGAGCCCCTCCCTCAACATCCTGGCGCAGTATGTGAAGGACTTTTCCTTCGAAAACCCGGGTGCACCGCGGTCGCTCCAGGCGCGTGACAAGGCGCCCGCCATCAATATCAGCGTCAATGTCAACGCCAACCCGCTCTCGGAAACGGACTTCGACGTCATCCTCTCGCTGAACGCCGAGGCCAAGGAAGGCGACAAGATGCTGTTCAACGCGGAACTTGCCTATGGCGGCGTCTTCCGCGTCACCGGTTTCCCGCAGGAGCACATGCTGCCGGTTCTCTTCATCGAGTGCCCGCGCCTGCTCTTCCCCTTCGCCCGTCAGATCATTTCGGATGCCACGCGCAATGGCGGCTTCCCGCCGCTGATGATAGACCCGATCGATTTTGCCCAGATGTTTACCCAGCGCATGGCTGAAGAGCAGGTCAAGGCGAAGGTTCAGGCCAACTGAGGCCAGCTTCCCTTTCAAGAAAACGCCCGGCTACGGAAATGGCCGGGCGTTTTTCGTTTCTGCGCTTTGCTGCAGTCAGGCGCCGTATTTCGCCCAGATGGCCTTGTCGCCCATCTTGCCCACCATGGCGGCATGGGCTGCCCGTTCCTCCTCGGTGAGGCGGGGGGCCAAGGGCCGGGGCCGCACGCCGAGCGGCAGGATCACGTCGTCCTCCTCCTCGACCAGCGTCTTGCGGCCGTGTTCCGCCGAACCGAGGCCGAGCGCCGCCTGACGGCCGCCGATCATCTCGATATAGACTTCGGCGAGCAGCTCGGAGTCGAGCAGCGCGCCGTGTTTCGTACGGTGCGAATTGTCGATGCCGTAGCGCCGGCAGAGCGCATCGAGCGAGTTCGGACCCATCGGATGCTTGCGGCGGGCGAGCGCCAGCGTATCGGTCACGCGCTCCTGCAGGATGGGCGGGCGGCCGAGCCGCTCCAGTTCCGCATTGATGAAACCCATGTCGAAATTGGCGTTGTGCGCCACCCAGCGGGCGTCGCCGAAGAATGAGAGAATCTGCTCCGCCAGATCGGCGAAGGGTGGCTTGTCCTGCAGGAACTCGTCGGTGATGCCGTGCACGGCGAGCGCGTCGGGATGAACCTTGCGGTCGCCGGGATTGATGAAGAGATGCAGGGTCCTGCCGGTCGGGAAGTGATTTTCCAGCTCCACCCCGCCGATTTCGATGACGCGGTCGAGCTTGCTGTCGAGGCCGGTCGTTTCCGTATCGAAGATGATCTCGCGCATCAGTCCCGCCGTTCCTTGTCGTTCATACTGTCCATGATCGTCCGGATCACCTCTTCCACCTGTTTGCGCGCGGCTTCAAGCCCCTTGCCCGTATCGATGAGGAAATCGGCGCGCTTGCGCTTTTCCGCATCCGGCATCTGGCGCGACAGGATGAGCTGGAATTTCTCCTCCGTCATGCCGGGCCGGGCCAGTACACGCTGGCGCTGGATTTCCGCATCGCAGGTGACGACCACCACCTTGTCGATCCGCGCCTCGCCGCCCGTCTCGTAAAGCAGCGGGATGTCGAGCAGCACCAGCGGCGAACCGTTCCGGCGCTCGGCATCGAGAAAGGCCGTTTCCCGCGCCCGCACCAGCGGATGGATGATCGCTTCCAGCTCGGCGAATCGCGCCGGTGATTGCGCGAGAAGGGACGAAAGAATCTTGCGATCGATGACCCCGTCGGCAAGGGCCTCGGGGAAACGGGCCGCCACCGGCTGGACCGCCTCTTTCGTGTAGAGATCATGCACCGTCGCATCCGCGTCGTATACCGGCACGCCGCGATCGCGGAACATCGCCGCCGTCGTCGTCTTGCCCGTGCCGATGGATCCGGTGAGGCCGAGCACGATCATCGATGGTGCTCCATGTCGGCGAGGATGAGATGCCGCAGATCCTCATCCACCGAGGGGTATCGGCCGAACCATTTCTCGAAACCCGGCGCCGCCTGATGCAGCAGCATGCCGAGACCGTCCACGGTTACAAATCCCTGGTCCATCGCCTGGCGCAGGATCGGCGTGACGAGCGGCACATAAACGATGTCGGTCACGACCGCGCCGGCCGAAAGCGGCGAGAAATCGAAATCCGGCACCGCCTCGCCATCCATGCCCAGCGAGGTGGTGTTGACGAAGAGGCCGGCACCTTCGGAAACCTCCGCGAGCGCCGCCATGCCATGGGCGTGGATCTTCGGGCCGAAACGATCGGCCAGCTCCTGCGCCCGCGCGACGGTGCGGTTCACCACATGGATCTCGCCGACGCCGCGATCGCGCACCGCCTGGATGATCGCGCGGCTTGCCCCGCCGGCACCGAGAATGACCGCCCGGTCCGTCCGGTCCCATTCCGGTGCGGCAGCATCGAGATTGGCAAGGAAGCCGAAGCCATCGGTGTTGGTGGCACGAAGCGCGCCCTCCTCCAGCCAGAGGGTGTTCGCCGCGCCCAGTTCCTCGCTAAGCGCGTCCGGCCGATCGGCGAGCCGGAAGGCGAACTCCTTGTGGGGAATGGTGACGTTACCACCGACAAAGCCGGATTCGCCGCTCTTCAACCTCGAAATAAAGCCGGCGAAGTGTTCCGGTGCCACCTCCTGCCGCGTGTAGGAACCCGCCAAACCCAGCTTTTCCAGCCAATAGCCGTGGATGAGCGGCGAGCGTGAATGCTTGACCGGAAAGCCCGTCACGAAGGCATGGCGGGAGATTGTTTCACGTGAATCATGCATCGATGGCACCGAGATCGCGAAGTTTAGCCAGCAGCGGAAGCAGCGGCAGGCCGAGAATGGTGAAGTAATCGCCTTCGATCCGCTCGAAGAGCTGCACGCCCTCGCCTTCCAGCTGGTAGGCGCCGACGCTTGCCAGCACCCGCCTGCCGACGCGCGCAAGATGCCGGTCGATGAAATCCTCCGTCAACGGCCGCATCGTCAGATGGGCGACGGAGACATGCCGCCAGAGCGTTTCGCCGTTCCTCACCAGGGCGATGCCGCAGTTCAGCGAATGGGTACGTCCGGACATGGCCGTCAGGTGATCCTTTGCCTCCGTCATGTCGGCCGGCTTGTGGAACACGCGGCCATCGAGGGACAACGTCTGGTCCGAGCCGATGACGAGCGCGCCGGGATTGCGGCTCGCGACGTCCCGCGCCTTCTCGACAGCCAGGGCTTGCGCGATCTCCTGCGGCGTCGGATTGCTCGCGGCAAGCGCCGTCTCGGCAGCGCGCTCGTCGATCTGCGCGGCCTGCGTTTCAAAGGCCAGGCCGGCATTTTCCATCAGCATGCGCCGGAAGGGGCTTTGCGAGGCGAGGATCAGCGGTATCATCGAAATCTCCGTTCGCCCCCGGGTTAGCGAAGCTTGGGTCGAAGCGCAACGATGGCGGCCGCCGTTTCCTCGATCGAGCGGCGGGTGACATCGATGACCGGCCAATTGTTGCGCGCGCAGATGGCGCGGGCATATTTCAGCTCCTCGGAGATCTGCGCCCGGTCGATGTAATCGTCACCACGGAAATCCAGCGTCTGGCCGAGCACACGGTTCTGCCGCACCTGGGCGATCCGGTCGGTCGTCGCGATCAGGCCAACGATCAGCGGCCTTGTCGCCGAGGCCAACCGCTCGGGCAGCGGCACGCCAAGGACGATCGGCACATTGGCGGTCTTGATGCCGCGATTGGCGAGATAAATGCTCGTCGGCGTCTTCGACGTGCGGCTGATGCCGACGAGGATGACATCCGCCTCGTCGAGATCCGCCGGCAATTGGCCGTCGTCATGATCCATCGTGAAATTCAAAGCGTCGATGCGTGCGAAATAATCCGCATTCATCACATGCTGCGCGCCGACCCGGCGCCGCGACGGCGCGCCGAGATAGGACTGGAAGAGATCGATCACCGGCTCCAGCACGGAAACGCAGGGGACGCCCATTTCCCGGCAGCGCTGGTCGATGATCTCGGAAAGCTCGCGATCGACGATGGTATAGAGCACGATGCCCGGCGCCCCGTCGATGGCGTCGAGAACCGGCATCAGCTGCTTGCGGTTGCGAATCAGCGGATAGACATGCTCCAGCGCCTGCGAGGACTGGAATTGCGCTGCTGCCGCCCGGCCCGCCGCGATCAATGTCTCGCCCGTCGAGTCCGAAATCAGGTGCAGATGGAAGTAGTTTCTGGTGCTTTCCACAATATCCTCCGCCCCCTGTTGATGGACCGGGACGAATGGGAGCTAAGAACGGCAGGCGGGTGCTGGCAAGAGGATAACCGCCGGTTTTTCCACAATCGGCCAAAAGCGGGAGACCGAATCCGCGGCCATGTGGAAAAGACTCACGCAATGGCAAAGTGTCGCGCTCGTCCACATGCAATCCACAGGATGGCGATTTTTGGCGCCTGCCGGATCACGTTGATTCCAAAAGCCTATTTTGGCTGTCCCTGCTACGGGCCTGAAACCTTTCCATCCTTTTCGCATTTTACGGCGTCTGTGGGCGGATGCGGGGTTCATGTGGAAAGGATTTAATCCTTGATAGTCACCGACTCTAAGAAATAGAAACCTCTTCAAAGAGATTATTTCTTTATTGGGAGAACGCCGCCGTGTCTGCGAAAAGCCGGAAGATCGTCGATGTCCTGAATGGCAAGACGATCTCCCCCCCTCCCCTGTGGCTGATGCGCCAGGCCGGACGTTATCTGCCGGAATACCGCAAGACCCGGGCGGAAGCGGGGAGTTTCCTCGACCTGTGCTATTCGCCGGAGCTGGCGACGGAAGTGACGCTTCAGCCGATCCGCCGTTACGGCTTCGACGCGGCGATCCTATTTTCCGACATCCTCGTCATTCCCGATGCGCTGAAGCGCAATGTGCGTTTCGAGGAGGGCCATGGACCCCGTCTCGATCCGATCGACCCTGACGGTATCTTCGCGCTGAAGCCGGACGGCGTTGCAAAACACCTTGAGCCGGTCATGGAGGCGGTTCGACGCATTCGGGCGGCCCTGCCCGAGGAAACCGCCCTGCTCGGCTTCTGCGGCGCTCCCTGGACCGTCGCGACCTATATGATCGCCGGTCATGGAACACCCGACCAGGCGCCCGCCCGTCTGTTCGCCTATCGGGAACCGCGGGCCTTCGCCTGTCTTCTGGATATGCTGGCCGAACTTTCCGCCGATTACCTTGTGGCGCAGATCGATGCCGGCGCCGATGCCGTGCAGATCTTCGATTCCTGGGCCGGCGTGCTGGGAGAAAAGGAATTCGCCGAATTCGCCGTCCGCCCGGTGCGCAGGATCATCGATTCGGTAAGGTCCCGCCGGCCGCAGGCCAAGATCATCGCCTTCGCCAAGGGCGCGGGCCTTTTGCTGAAAACCTACCGCCAGGAAACGAAAGCCGACGCGATCGGCCTCGATTGGTCGGTGCCGCTGTCCTTTGCCGCCGAGCTGCAGAAGGACGGTCCCGTTCAGGGCAATCTCGATCCGATGCGGGTCGTCGCCGGCGGCGCGGCGCTCGACGAAGGCATCGACGCCATCCTCCAGACGCTCGGCAACGGCCCGCTGATCTTCAATCTCGGCCACGGAATCACGCCGCAGGCCGATCCGGACCATGTCACGCGGCTCGTGGCACGCGTGCGCGGGGAAGCCCGTTGAGCGAGCGGCAGGCGGGCGAAAGCGCCGGCCGGCGTGCCCGGCTTCGGGCGGCGATGGTGCTCGTCGTCTTCGCGCTTGCCGCCGCCCTCCTGATCCTGCGCCCGCCGGAAGACCTCTATCTCTGGATCAAGGCGCTGCACGTCATCGCGGTGATTTCGTGGATGGCGGGACTGCTCTATCTGCCGCGGCTCTTCGTCTATCACACGGACGCGCCTGCCGGCTCCGCGCAGTCGGAAACCTTCAAGGTGATGGAACAGCGGCTCTACCGCGTCATCATGCAGCCGGCGATGGGCCTTTCCTGGCTGCTCGGCCTTTATCTCGCCTGGTCCGTCTACGGGTTTCAGGGTGGCTGGCTGCATGCCAAGCTCGCCTTCGTCGTCGTCCTGACAGGCGTTCATCACTTCTATGGCCGCGCCGTCAGAACCTTCGCGCAGGATCGCAACACCCGGACGGGCCGGCAATGGCGCATCTGGAACGAGGCCCCCGCCCTCCTGATGATGCTCATCGTCGTCATGGTCATCGTCAAGCCGTTCTGACCGTGCCCGCGACAAATCGGACGAAATTCCAAAGCCCTCTTGCGAGCGAGCCTCGGAACCGCTATTTTCCCGCGCATCTCATCTTTCGTGGCATGTGTATTCGTTCAGTGGACTGCACCGGATCCCGCGCAGTTAGCCCTCGACCCCCCGCACGCCTTTTCCCATCCCGATGATTTCCAGCATGGACCATTCATGGCCGAAATGAAGCTACAAGACCTCAAGAACAAGACTCCGACCGATCTTCTCGCCTTTGCCGAATCGCTCGAGGTCGAGAACGCGAGCACGATGCGCAAACAGGAATTGATGTTTGCGATCCTCAAGATGCTGGCCGAGCAGGATGTCGAGATCATCGGCGAAGGCGTGGTCGAAGTGCTGCAGGACGGTTTTGGCTTCCTGCGCTCGGCCAACGCCAATTATCTGCCGGGCCCGGACGACATCTACATCTCGCCCTCGCAGATCCGCCGCTTCTCGCTGAAGACCGGCGATACGGTGGAAGGTCCGATCCGCGGACCCAAGGAAGGCGAGCGCTACTTCGCCCTCCTGAAGGTCAATACGATCAATTTCGACGATCCGGAAAAGATCCGCCACAAGGTCCATTTCGACAATCTGACGCCGCTCTATCCGAACGAGCGCTTCAAGATGGAGTTGGAGATCCCGACCTCGAAGGATCTTTCCCCGCGCGTCATCGATCTCGTCGCCCCGCTCGGCAAGGGCCAGCGCGCCCTCATCGTTGCTCCGCCCCGCACGGGTAAGACGGTTCTCCTGCAGAACATCGCCCATTCGATCACGGCGAACCATCCGGAATGTTATCTCATCGTCCTCCTGATCGACGAACGTCCGGAAGAAGTGACGGACATGCAGCGCTCGGTGAAGGGCGAGGTCGTTTCCTCCACCTTCGACGAGCCGGCGACGCGCCATGTGCAGGTCGCCGAAATGGTCATCGAGAAGGCCAAGCGCCTCGTCGAGCATGGCCGCGACGTGGTCATCCTGCTCGATTCGATCACCCGCCTCGGCCGCGCCTACAACACGGTGGTGCCGTCTTCCGGCAAGGTCCTGACCGGCGGTGTCGATGCCAACGCTCTCCAGCGGCCCAAGCGCTTCTTCGGCGCGGCGCGCAATATCGAGGAAGGCGGTTCGCTGACCATCATCGCGACGGCCCTCATCGATACCGGCAGCCGCATGGACGAAGTGATCTTCGAAGAGTTCAAGGGCACCGGCAACTCGGAAATCGTGCTCGACCGTAAGGTCGCCGACAAGCGCATCTTCCCGGCCATGGACATCCTCAAGTCCGGCACGCGCAAGGAAGACCTCCTTGTGCCGCGCCAGGATCTCCAGAAGATTTTCGTTCTTCGCCGCATCCTGGCCCCGATGGGCACCACCGATGCGATCGAGTTCCTGATCGACAAGCTGAAGCAGACGAAGAACAACGGCGATTTCTTCGACTCGATGAACACCTGATCGGAGGCTGTCTCATCGTCTTCGACATGGTCCCGCCGCAAGACGGGACCATTTTCTTTGGTAGATCGATTCTCGAGCGAAACGAATCGATCGATTCGCTTCCGGAATATCGAAGCCATGCCTGCAACGGATACGATTTTTGCCCTGTCGAGCGGCGCGCTTCCCTCGGGCGTCGCTGTCATTCGCCTGAGCGGGCCTGCTTGCCGGGAGTCGCTCGAAATACTTTGCGGTCGCGTCCCCGCCGCCCGACGGGCCTCCCTCTTATCGATTCGTAGCCGAAACGGGGAGGCATTGGACGAGGGGATCGTGCTTTGGTTTCCCGCACCACACTCCTTTACGGGAGAAGATTGCGCGGAGCTGCAGATTCACGGCGGGCGGGCGGTGGTCAAAGCCGTTCTGGCAGAGCTTGATGCCTTGCCATCGTTGCGTGCCGCGGAAGCGGGTGAGTTCTCGCGCCGTGCCTTCCTCAATGGACGGATGGATCTTATAGAGGTTGAGGGGCTTGCCGATCTCATTTGTGCGGAGACGGAGATGCAGCGACGTCTGGCCGCGGAACAAAGCGCAGGCGGGCTATCGCGAATTTACGATTCGTGGGCGAAACGTTTAACCCATGCGCGTGCAATGATCGAAGCCGAACTCGATTTCTCAGACGAGGATGATGTTCCAGGCTCCGTCGCTGACGCCGTGTGGACCGATATGGGTGCGCTGCAGCAAGAAATCTTTAACCATCTTGCCGAGGCTCGGGCCGGTGAAATTATCCGTGATGGCCTCAAGGTCGTGATCGTCGGGCCGCCCAATGCAGGCAAATCCAGCCTTCTTAACCATTTGGCGAAACGCGATGTGGCGATCGTCACCGATATACCTGGCACGACACGCGATGTTCTTCATGTGGATCTGGACCTTGGGGGATTCGCCGTCAGGCTTTATGATACAGCGGGCTTGCGCGAAACAGGCGATGTTGTCGAGCGGGAAGGGATTCGTCGCACCCGGCTCTCTCTTGCCGAGGCGCATCTCGTTCTGGCGCTTTCCGTCGTTGGCGAGGAGTTCGACTGGCGCCCGTTCATAGAGGACTTCAAAGGTCCTGTTCTCTATATCGGAACCAAAGTTGACCTGAACGGCTCTTGGCGTCGATCACGTGAAGATGTTATCATTTCGGTTCGCACAGGTGCCGGTATAGCTGTGCTTCTTGAAAAGATAAAGAGCCACCTGCCGGATATCGCTCATGGAGGAGCGCTTGCGTTACCCACGCGTCAGAGGCACGCGGTGAACCTGAGAGAAGCGCAAGATCACATCCAGCGCGCGCTCGCTTTTGAGAATATCGGCCTTGATTTGCGCGCAGAGCAATTGAGACTTGCCGGTCAGGCGTTGGGCCGCGTTACAGGACGCGTGGATGTCGAGAATTTGCTCGACATTATTTTTTCGGAATTCTGCATAGGAAAATGATTCACGTGAAACATGCAACGTAGACGAGTCGCATGCAGCGTTTCACGTGAAACAGGTGGACACGAGATGATACAGACACAGACCTATGACGTTGTCGTCGTCGGAGGCGGCCATGCCGGCGTTGAAGCTGCAGCGGCCTCTGCCCGTTTTGGCGCACGGACCGCCCTTGTAACGCATAAAGCCTCAACCATCGGCGTCATGTCTTGCAATCCTGCAATCGGCGGCCTCGGCAAGGGGCATCTTGTCCGGGAAGTGGATGCCCTAGATGGCTTGATGGGGCGGATAGCCGATCGGGCCGGCATTCAGTTTCGTCTGTTGAACCGGCGCAAGGGTGCGGCCGTTCGTGGTCCGCGAACGCAGGCTGATCGGAAACTTTACCGTCAGGCGATGCAGGCGGAGATCGCGCAAACTGCCAATCTTTCTATCATCGAAGGAGACGCCTTCGATCTGGAGCAGGATAATCAGGGCATTTGCGCCATTGTCCTTAAAGACGGGCGGCGCCTTGACTGCAAGGCCGTTGTCATCACCACGGGAACGTTTCTGCGTGGGCTTATTCATATCGGCAACGAAAAGATACCTGCCGGACGTGTCGGGGAGGATCCGTCTCTTGGGCTTTCGGGAACGTTCGAGCGATTGGGGGTTAGCCTTGGGCGCCTGAAAACGGGAACGCCCGCACGCCTTGACGGTCGTACCATCGATTGGAGCGCTGTAGGGCGCCAGGCTGCGGATGACGAGCCTGTCCCTTTCTCCTTTATGACGGATCGGATCACCACGCCCCAGATCGAGTGTGGCGTTACCCGGACGACGCCGGAAACGCACCGCCTCATCGAGGAAAACATCGGCAAGTCTGCGATGTATTCCGGCCAGATCGAGGGTGTCGGTCCGCGCTACTGCCCTTCAATCGAGGACAAGATCGTCAAGTTCGGCGAACGTGACGGCCATCAGATATTTCTTGAGCCGGAAGGATTGGATGACGATACCATTTATCCGAATGGTATCTCCACGTCGCTTCCAGCCGATGTCCAGGCGGACTTCATTCATACGATACCGGGCCTGGAACGCGTGACGATCCTGCAGCCGGGATACGCCATCGAATATGATTATGTCGATCCGCGCGAATTGGGGGCGACGCTGGAAGTCAGGCGCCAACCCGGCCTGTTCCTTGCCGGTCAGATCAACGGGACAACAGGGTATGAGGAAGCGGCCGCACAGGGTCTCGTCGCGGGTTTGAATGCGGCCCGGCGCGCGGGCGGTTTGCCCGGCCACGTTTTCAGCCGAACGGATAGTTATATCGGTGTGATGATCGACGATCTCACGTCGCGCGGTGTCACCGAGCCCTATCGCATGTTCACCTCCCGCGCCGAATATCGCCTTTCCCTTCGGGCTGACAATGCGGACATTCGCCTCACGCCCCAAGGAATCCAGCTCGGGATTGTCGGGGCGGCGCGGCGGCAACGCTTCGACCGGTGGACAGATGAGATGACGCTTGCCCGCGAAAAACTCCGTACATCGAACCTCTCCCCCAACGAGGCTGCGAGCCACGGCATTCGAATCAATCAGGACGGTGTCCGCAGAAGCGGCTATGATCTTCTCGCCTATCCGGACGTTGGTCTTGAGCGGCTGCAAAGGATATGGCCGGAGTTGAACGGTCTTTCGAAGCGCGTGCGTGAGGCGATCGAGATCGAAGCCGCCTACGCGGTGTATATGAACCGCCAGGAATCAGATATCGCCGAGGCGCGCCGTGAGGAGGAGCGACGCATCCCGGTCGATTTCGATTTCGCCACTCTTCCCGGTCTGTCCATCGAACTCCGCCAGAAGCTCGCGGCAGCGGGGCCTTCGAATCTCGCGCAGGCGGCTCGCGTCGACGGAATGACCCCAGCGGCGTTGACGCTCCTGCTCGCCTACCTGAAGCGGTTGCCAGCGGAAGCGGTCGAACATCGGGCGTCACATATATGAATCGACTTCCCCCTGAATTCTCTACGCTCCATGTTTCACGTGAAACGATACAGCGCTTAGATGCCTTCGTCGCACTGTTTCAAAAATGGGCAAAGGCGATCAATCTAGCCGCACCATCGACGCTGGGCGAGACCTGGAATCGCCATATTATAGACAGCATGCAGATTTTCGCGCTTCTTCCCGGCCCGAGAAAATGGGTCGATCTGGGCTCCGGAGGCGGGTTTCCCGGGATCGTAACGGGGATCCTGCTGGCTGATGCCGGCGACGGATGGGTGCATCTGGTCGAAAGCAACAATAAGAAGGCCGCGTTCCTGCGCACTGCGATCCTGGAAACCGGCGCACGTGCTTCCGTTCACGCGATCCGTATCGAGGACGCGCCGGCCGTCGTCAGCTCCTGCGATGCGATTTCCGCCCGGGCGCTGGCAGAGCTCGATCAATTGATGGCATTCGGAGAATCTTGGGCTGAGCGAAACCCGGATTTGCGATTTCTGCTCCATAAAGGCCGGGATTACCAGCGTGAGGTCGATAAAGCACTTGGTCGGTGGAGATTCGATCTGGTAAAACATGCCAGTATCGTCGAGCCGGATTCGGTCGTGCTCGAGATTTCGAAACTTTCGCGAAGACGCGAGTGATCGGCGGATGTTCATGACAGGCGAGAAGAACCGGATCATCACCATTGCAAACCAGAAGGGCGGGGTCGGAAAGACGACGACGGCCATTAATCTCGCAACCGCCCTGGCAGCGATCGGTGAGCGCGTTCTCATCGTCGATCTCGATCCGCAGGGCAACGCCAGCACCGGGCTCGGCATCGACCGCCGTAACCGCGAACTTTCTTCCTACGATCTGATGATCGGCAGCCACGGCGTCGCCGAAACGGCGTTGGAGACGGTCGTCCCCAATCTCTCGATCATCCCTTCGACCATGGATCTGCTCGGCATCGAAATGGAGATCGCGCAACAGGGCGACCGAGTGTTCCGCCTGCGCCGGGCGCTCGCCTCACCCGAGGCACTGTCTTACTCTTACGTGCTGGTCGACTGCCCGCCGTCCTTCAACCTCCTGACGATGAATGCCTTGGCAGCGGCCCATTCGGTGCTCGTGCCTTTGCAATGCGAATTCTTCGCGCTGGAAGGATTGAGCCAGCTTCTCGAAACGGTTGATCAGGTGCGTCGTACCGTCAATCCCTATCTGGACATCCAGGGCATCGTGCTCACCATGTTCGACTCGCGCAACAATCTGGCGCAGCAGGTCGTCAATGACGTGCGCACCCATCTCGGCGAGAAGGTCTATCATACGCTCATTCCGCGCAATGTGCGGGTGTCGGAAGCGCCGTCCTACGGCAAGCCGGCGATCCTCTACGACCTCAAATGCGCCGGAAGCCAAGCCTATCTGCAGCTCGCCTCCGAGGTGATCCAGCGTGAGCGGCAGCGCAAGGCTGCCTGAATCCAGTATGCGTGAGTGAAACCGATGAACGAAGACAATTCCAAGCGGCGTCTTGGCCGCGGCCTTGCCGCCCTGATCGGTGAAATGGACCAGCTTCCCGCGGCCGAGGCTAGCGCCCGGCCGAGTGTCAATCCGGATCGTCTGGTGCCGATCGAGTTCGTCGGCCGCAACCCGCGCAACCCGCGCCGGTACTTCGATGAGTCGGAGCTGCAAGACCTCGCATCCTCCATTCGTCAGCATGGCATCGTGCAGCCGGTCGTTGTCCGCACCATTGCCGACAATCGCTACGAGATCATCGCTGGCGAACGGCGCTGGCGTGCCGCGCAGCTTGCGGGGCTGACCGAGATTCCTGTGATCATCCGCGACGTGGACGATCGCACAGCGTTGGAAATCGCCATCGTGGAGAATGTTCAGCGCTCCGATCTCAATCCGCTGGAAGAGGCGATGGGTTACGAGCTGCTGATCGCCGATCATGGCTACACGCAAAACGACCTTGGCGAGATCATCGGCAAGAGCCGCAGCCATGTGGCCAATAGCCTGCGTCTTCTGAAACTTCCAGAGCCAGTGCGCGAAATGCTGGCCTCTGGGACGCTTTCCGCCGGCCACGCGCGTGCCTTGATCCCGACATCCGATCCGATTTCTTTGGCGAGAACCGTTGTCGCCAAGGGCCTTTCGGTGCGCGATGCGGAGCGGCTTGCACAGAACGATATCAAATCCCAGGGCGATCCCAATCATGGGCAGGCCACTCGGAAGGACGAGAAGGACGCTGACACCTTGGCGCTTGAACGGACGCTTTCGGACGTTCTCGGCCTCGATGTGACCGTGAGCCACAAAGGCAATGGCGGCGGGCACCTGCGGATCAGCTACAAGACCCTGGAACAACTGGAGGAAATCTGCCGTCTGCTTGAGCGCCGGTAAGATACTTAGCCGGATTCAACGACGCGCGGATTGAAGGACCGTTGCCAGCATGGTTTGCATGGCGATCGTATCCTCCAGCGCAGGGCGCTGCCGGCTTTGCAGGATGGCAGCCTGGAGACGCTGAGTTTCCCGCCGGATAGCCGGGCTGGTCCAGGTTTTCAGGGCATTCTCGACGATCGGCTTGCGCCTGAAGTGGAGGTGGCGGCCGAGGGTTGCCATGGCCTGCGCCGCAGGCGCGCGTTTCTCGTCCATTTCGGCACGCATCACTTCCAGGAGCTGGAACTGTCGCAGGCATCCCTGCAGCACGAGGAAGACGGGCGTCTTGGACGAGACGATTTTCTGAATAGCGTGGAGAAAGCCGTCCCGATCGCCCTTGAGAATCGCGTCGATCGCGTCATCCGTGGAGATTGCGCTGGCATCGCCGACGATTTCCTCCACATCGCTTTCCTCGATCAGTTCCTTGCCACGGCAATAAAGGGCGAGCTTGCGCAACTCGTTTCGGGATGCGAGACGATCGCCACCAATGGCCTCCATCAGGCGCTCACGGGCAGCGGGGGCAATGCGCAGGCCCTCGGCGGCGAGTTCCTGATCGATGAGCGATTGCAAGGCGCGCCCGTCATCCGCATAGCAGGGGATGGCGACCGCTTGGCTGTTGGATTCGGCGGCCTTGCGCAGCGCCGAGCCCTTCTTGAGGTCTCCGGCCTCGACGATCAGCGTGGAGGAGCCGGGCGGCATCTCGGCCAGAATGCCGAGCGCGTCGGAAATGCCTTTCTCGTTTCCGGCATTGCGGATCCAGACAAGACGATCACCGCCGAAAAGCCCGATCGCATTCATCTCCTCGACCAGCCGGCCTGGATTGTTGCCGATATCGCCGGCGTCGAGTTTCACGACGGAGAAGGCATCGTCAAGCGCGGCGCCGCTGACGGCCGCGACCGCCGCAGCACGCTCGGAAACGAGGCCCCTGTCGGGACCATAGATGAGAATCAGCCGTACGGGCAGCGGCTTCCGCTTGAGAAAGCCGTCGAATTCATGCGACTTTATCTCCGCCATAGCCGGCTCAGCGCCGCCCGAGCGCTGCCGCGACGTCCGCGCGGATCAGCTCGGCAAGCTCGCGGGCGCCGCGATTTTCGGCATCCCGAACAGCCCTGAGCTTGGCGAATTCCTGTATCGGATAATCGACCAGGGCGACGGCCGAGCGCTTGCCGGAGGCGATCGTTTCGCCGGAGTCGGTCTTGACGAGGTTATAGTCCGCGGACACCACGATACGGCCGGCGCGCGGTACGTCGTCGCTTATGTCGATCAGCACGCCGATCTTGCGCACCGCGACATTGAGCGTCAGGTGATAGGCCGGGTTTGCCGGCTCGCCGGCGCCGCCGGCGAAGAGGAAGATCAGGTCGTTGCGGACCTGCTGTTCCACGCGGTCGTCGGCGCTGGAGATCGACACGGAGGCGAGCTTGCCTTCCGTGCCGGCCGGTGTCGAATACAGCGGCCGCACCTGGCAGCCGGCCAGCGCACCAAGCACGACGATGCCGGCAAGCGCCCTGCCCAGCCGCGAGAGGCCGGTTCCGTCAGACAACAACATTCACGATCCTCTGCGGTACGACGATGATCTTCTTGGGCTGCTGGCCGGCAAGTGCGGCCTGAACCGTCTCCAGGGCAAGCACGGCTTGCTGGACGGCAGTCTGATCCGCATCGCGGGCGATTGTCAAATCCGCGCGCTTCTTGCCGTTGATCTGCACCGGCATAGTGATCTCGTTGTCGGCGACCAGCCGGTCGTCATAGACTGGCCAGGGGGTCGTGGCGACAAGGCCATCCCCGCCGATCTCGCGCCAGCACTCCTCCGCCAGATGCGGTGTCATGGGCGCGACGATGCGCACGAGGATGCCGACGGCTTCGCGCAGCGCGGCGGCAAGATCGGGCGAGGCCTTTCCGGTCGCGGCGGCGGTCAGTGGCGCGGCAAGCGTGTTGACGAGTTCGTAGATGCGGGCGACGGCCTTGTTGAAGGCGAGCTTGTCGTAGTCCGCCTGAACGGCCTTCAGCGTCTTGTGTGCGGCCTGGGAAACGGCGAGCGCTTCGCCTTCCGTGCCGGGGCGGCTTTCGGCGCCTTTCAACGTGGGGGCCGCCTCGCTGACCAGGCGCCAGACGCGCTGGACGAAGCGGTGCGCGCCTTCGACGCCGGCTTCCGACCAGATGACGTCGCGGTCCGGCGGAGAGTCGGAAAGCACGAAGAAGCGGGCGGTATCAGCCCCGTAGGATGCGATGATATCATCCGGATCGACCACGTTCTTCTTCGATTTCGACATCTTCTCGATCGAGCCGATGGCGATTTCTTCGCCGGATTCGAGATGGCTCGCGCGGCGTTTACCGTCCACCTCCTCGATACGGATCTCGGCCGGGGTGACCCATTCGCGCTTGCCGTCGACGGTGCGGCTATAGGTTTCGTGCACGACCATGCCCTGGGTGAAGAGGCCCTTGAAGGGCTCCTTCAGGTCGAGATGGCCGGCGACCTGCATGGCGCGGGTGAAGAAGCGCGAATAGAGCAGATGCAGGATCGCGTGCTCGATGCCGCCGATATATTGGTCCACCGGCAGCCAGGCGTCCGCAGCGGCGGGATCCGTCGGGTTGTTTTCCCATGGGGCGGTGAAGCGGGCGAAATACCAGGACGAATCGACGAACGTGTCCATCGTGTCTGTCTCGCGCCGGGCATCCTTGCCGCAATTCGGGCAGGCGACATGGCGCCAGGTCGGGTGACGGTCGAGCGGGTTGCCCGGCCTGTCGAAGGTGACGTCGTCGGGCAGCTTGACCGGCAGGTCGGCCTTCGGCACGGGCACGACACCGCAATCATCGCAATGGATGACCGGGATCGGGCAGCCCCAGTAGCGCTGGCGCGAAATGCCCCAGTCGCGCAGGCGGAAATTGACCTTGCGCTCGCCCTGCGGCGCATTGCCGAGCGTCGTTGCCGTCAGGCGGTTCGCGACCTCCTCGAAGGCCGCCTCGGTGCTGAGGCCGTCGAGGAAGCGCGAATTGATCATCACGCCGTCATCGACATAGGCCTCGTCGGCGATCTCGAAGGTCGCGGCGTCGCCGTCCTTCGGCATGACGACGGGCACGACCGGCAGGCCGTATTTTCGGGCGAAGTCGAGATCGCGCTGGTCGCCGGACGGGCAGCCGAAAATGGCGCCCGTGCCGTAGTCCATCAGCACGAAATTGGCGATGTAGACCGGCAGCTCCCAGCTTGCATCGAAGGGATGGCGCACGCGGATGCCCGTGTCCATGCCCTTCTTCTCCGCCGTTTCAAGGGCGGCGAGCGAGGTGCCGGCCCGGCGGCACTCCTCGGCGAAGGCCATGATCCGGGGGTCCTTCGCGGAGGCTTCCCGGGCCAGCGGATGATCGGCGGAAATGGCGAGGAACGAGGCGCCGAACAGCGTGTCGGGCCGGGTCGTATAGACGGTGACGTCTTTTTCGCCCGTCAGGCCCGCACCTTCGGAAATCTCCCAGCGCACCAGCATGCCTTCGGAACGACCGATCCAGTTCTTCTGCATTAGCCGGACCTTTTCCGGCCATTGGTCGAGCGTTTCCAGCGAATCGAGCAGATCCTGGCTGAAATCTGTGATGCGGAAGAACCATTGCGTCAGCTCGCGCTGCTCGACGAGCGCGCCGGAGCGCCAGCCGCGGCCATCGATCACCTGCTCGTTGGCAAGAACGGTATGATCGACCGGGTCCCAGTTCACCTTGGACTGCTTGCGGTAGACGAGGCCCTTTTCCAGGAAATCGAGGAAGAGGTGCTGCTGGCGGTGGTAATAGTCCACGTCGCAGGTGGCGAATTCGCGCGACCAGTCGAGCGACAGGCCCATGGACTTGAGCTGGCTGCGCATGGAGGCGATATTGTCGTAGGTCCAGCCCTTGGGGTGGACCTTGTTCTGCATGGCGGCGTTTTCGGCGGGCATGCCGAAGGCGTCCCAGCCCATCGGGTGGAGCACATTATAGCCGCGGGCGCGCTTGTAGCGGGCGACGACGTCGCCCATCGCATAGTTGCGCACATGGCCCATATGGATGCGGCCCGACGGATAGGGGAACATCTCGAGGACGTAATACTTCTCGCGCGGATCGTCGTTCTTCGTCAGAAAGACGTCGTCTTCGTTCCATTTTGCCTGCCAGCGGGGCTCGGCATCGCGCGGATTGTAACGTTCGGTGGCCATGTCTTTGATGTTCCGGAGGTCTTTTGGGGTCTTGGCGGGCAGTGCGCCCATGCGAATATGGTGTCGAGACCTTCATCATGAAACCGCCGAAGCGTCAAGTTTTCCGGCCTCCCATGCCGGCATCAGGGCATCGCGCGCTTGGCAAGCGGCGCCGATTTCGCTAGGTCCGGGGAAGATGCCGATGGAGAGTGACATGGACCTTCAGGATCGTCTCGAGGACGTTCGCAACCGGATGCACAAGGCGGCGGCCGAGGCCGGCCGCAGGCCGGAGGCGATAACGCTGGTCGCCGTCTCGAAAACCTTCGATGCCGAGGCGATCCGGCCGGCGATCGCCGCGGGTCAAAGGGTTTTCGGCGAGAACCGCGTGCAGGAGGCCCAGGGCAAGTGGCCCGGGCTGCGCGCCGAAACCGCCGGCATCACCCTTCACCTGATCGGCCCGCTGCAATCCAACAAGACGGCGGAAGCCGTTGCGCTGTTCGACGTCATCGAGACGGTGGACCGGGAGAAGATCGCCCGGGCGATCGCCGCCGAAATGGCGCGGCAGGGGCGTGCGCTGCGGCTCTATGTCCAGGTCAATACCGGGCTCGAACCGCAGAAGGCGGGAATCGCGCCGGACGATACGTTCGCCTTCGTCAGCTTCTGCCGTGACGAACTGGGCCTGACCATCGAGGGGCTGATGTGCATTCCGCCGGCGGATGAAAATCCCGGCCCGCATTTCGCCCTGCTTGCCAAGCTTGCCGAACGCTGCAATCTCGACAAGCTGTCGATGGGCATGTCCGGCGATTATGACGTTGCCATCGGCTTCGGCGCGACGAGCGTGCGCGTTGGCTCGGCCATTTTCGGGGAGCGCTGAGCGCGCCGCCTTGACGAAGCGCAAGGCATCCTCCTCCCATCTGAGGCTTTTGTCTGGCTTTGCGGGAGCGTCATCCTCTCCTATCCTTCCTCGCGGAGGAACCGGCCGCCCCATGGCCGGGATTGGAGGATGCGATGCAAAAGAGCTATGCCGAGACCTATCGCGCCTGGCAGGATGATGATCGGGCCTATTGGGCCGAAGCCGCCCGGGCGATCGACTGGTTTTCCGAACCAACGGAGATTTTCGACGGCACACAGGGTGTCTATGGGCGCTGGTTTCCCGATGCGATCGGCAATACCTGCTACAATTGCGTCGACCGGCATGTGTTGGCCGGGCGGGGCGCCGATACGGCGCTGATCTATGACAGCCCGGTCACCGGCCGCAAGGCGCGCTACAGCTATGCAGACCTGCTCGCCCATGTGAACGCCATGGCGGCGGTGCTCGTCGACAATGGCGCCAGGAAGGGCGACCGCGTCATTCTCTATATGCCGATGATCCCGGAGGCGATCTTCGCCATGCTCGCCTGCGCGCGCATCGGCGCCATCCATTCCGTGGTCTTCGGTGGTTTCGCCGCAAGCGAACTTGCCGCGCGCATCGACGATTCCACGGCGAAACTCGTCGTTTCGGCAAGCTGCGGCATCGAGCCCGGACGTCTCGTCGCCTACAAGCCGCTGCTCGATACGGCGATCGATCTTGCCCGGCACAAGCCGGAGCATTGTCTCGTGCTCCAGCGGCCCGAGCTTGCGGCGGAGCTGCAGCCGGGCCGTGACGTCGATCTCGGCCCGGCACTGGAAACCGCGCGGGCGGAAGGGCGAACGGTGCCCTGTGCCGCGCTCGCCGCCACCGATCCGCTCTATATCCTCTATACATCCGGCACGACCGGCCAGCCGAAGGGCGTCATCCGTGACAATGGCGGGCACATGGTGGCGCTCGCTTGGACGATGCGGGCGCTCTACGACGTGGCGCCGGGCGAGGTCTATTGGGCGGCGTCCGATATCGGCTGGGTGGTCGGCCATTCCTATATCGTCTACGGGCCGCTTCTCAACGGCAGTGCCACGGTGCTTTACGAGGGCAAGCCGGTCGGCACGCCGGATGCGGGCGCCTATTGGCGGGTCATCGAGGAGTATGGCGTTTCCGCGCTTTTCACCGCGCCGACGGCCTTTCGCGCGATCCGCAAGGAAGACCCGCAGGGGGAGTTCGCGAAACGCTACGATCTCTCCAGCCTCAGGGCACTGTTCCTTGCCGGCGAGCGGGCCGATCCCGATACGATCCGCTGGGCGGAGAGCCTGCTCGGCGTCCCGGTCATCGATCACTGGTGGCAGACGGAGACGGGCTGGGCCATCGTCGGCAATCCGCTTGGCCTCGACCGGCTCGCCGTGAAACATGGTTCGCCCACCGTGCCGATGCCGGGCTACGAGCTGCATGTGCTCGACGATAGCGGCGCGCGGCTGCCGCCGGGTACGCTCGGCAATATCGCGCTGAAGCTGCCCCTGCCCCCGGGCTGCCTTTCGACCTTCTGGAATGCAGACGAGCGGTTTCGCGCGGCGTGCCTTGCCGAATTTCCCGGCTATTACAAGACGGCCGACGCGGGCTATGTCGACGATGACGGCTATGTCTTCATCATGGCGCGGACGGACGACATCATCAATGTCGCCGGCCACCGCCTGTCGACGGGCGCGATGGAGGAGGTCTGCGCCTGCCATCCCGATGTCGCGGAATGCGCCGTCATCGGTGTTGCCGATGCGCTCAAGGGCCAGGTGCCGGCCGGCTTCCTCGTGCTGAAGAGCGGTGTTTCACGTGAATCATCGGCCGTCGAGCAGGAGGTGGTTGGGCTGGTGCGCGAACGGATCGGGCCGGTCGCCTCCTTCCGCACGGCGATCTGCGTGAAGCGTCTGCCGAAAACCCGTTCGGGAAAGATCCTGCGCGGCACGATGCAGAAGATCGCTGATCAGGTGGAATGGAAGATGCCGGCGACGATCGACGATCCGGCCATCCTGGAGGAGATCGCGGCGGTTCTGGCGGCCCGGCGAATCGTCTGAGCAGCAAAAACCCGGCCGAAAGGCCGGGTTGACATCTCTCTTCATGGTCGGGCCTTGCCCGGCCATCGATGACGCGAAGCGACGAGCCTTCGCTTAGAAGCGGTCGTCTTCGTCCTCGTCCGGCGTCGAGGACTTCAGCGACTTCAGCTTGGCGAAGACGGCGTCGGCGTCGATTTCCTTCTCTTCCTCGCGGTCGCTGCCATAGGGCAGCTTTTCCGTTTCCTGCGCGGATTCGAGGGTCGCGCCGAGTTCGGCAGCGGTCGGCAGCGGACGGCCCTTCGAGGCGCGTTCAACTTCGAGGTCGAGGTCGATCTGCGAGCAGAGGCCGAGCGTGACGGGATCCATCGGGGTCAGGTTGGCCGAATTCCAGTGGGTGCGTTCGCGGATCTGCTCGATCGTCGACTTGGTGGTGCCGACGAGACGCGAAATCTGCGCATCCTTGAGTTCGGGATGGTTGCGCACGAGCCAGAGAATGGCGTTCGGGCGGTCCTGACGCTTGGAGACCGGCGTGTAACGCGGGCCCTTGCGCTTGGATTCCGGCACGCGGACCTTCGGCTCGGAAAGTTTCAGCTTGTGGTTCGGGTTCGCTTCTGCGCGGGCGATCTCGTCGCGCGAGAGCTGGCCGGTGGAAATCGGGTCGAGACCCTTGATGCCCTGGGCCGATTCGCCGTCGGCGATCGCCTTCACTTCAAGCGGGTGCAGTTTGCAGAATGTGGCGATCTGGTCGAACGACAGCGCCGTGTTGTCGACCAGCCAGACCGCGGTTGCCTTTGGCATGAGGAGCTGCTGAGCCATGGATAAAGTCCTTCTGTCCGTCCGCGCCGGTGTCGCGGGCCGTGGAGTGTAACCACAATTTTCCGGGAATTGGGCACTCTATAACGCCACTCATGCAGAAATGCAATTCTTCAAGCGCAAATGTCCTTTTGTCTAATTGCCGGAAGGTGTTGACCTGATATGTATGGGAAGAACTGCGGGGGCCGGAGGAGATACGGCCACTCGCGATGCGCAGTGAGGAGGTATCCATTTCATGTCCGCAAAGACCTATCCGGTCCTGAAATCCGCGAAAAACCGCGCCCTGATCGATAACGAGACCTACCAGAAATGGTATCGCGAGAGCATCGAGAATCCCGACCGTTTCTGGGACAAGCACGGCATGTGCATCGACTGGTTCAAGCCCTATACCAAGGTCAAGAACACCTCGTTCAACGGCAAGGTGCCGATCAAATGGTTCGAGGACGGCATCACCAACGTCTCCTACAATTGCATCGACCGGCATCTGAAGGCGCACGGCGACCAGGTGGCGATCATCTGGGAAGGCGACAATCCCTATATCGACAAGAAAATCACCTATAACGAGCTTCACGAACACGTCTGCCGCATGGCGAACGTGATGAAGAAACACGGCGTGAAGAAGGGCGACCGCGTCACCATCTATATGCCGATGATCCCGGAAGCGGCCTATGCGATGCTTGCCTGCGCGCGCATCGGTGCCATCCATTCCGTCGTCTTCGGCGGCTTCTCGCCGGATGCGCTGGCCGGCCGCATCGTCGACTGCGAATCGACCTTCGTCATCACCTGTGACGAGGGCGTGCGCGGCGGCAAGCCGATCCCGCTCAAGGAAAACACCGACACCGCGATCGACATCGCCGCCAAGCAGCATGTCATCGTCAACAAGGTGCTCGTCGTGCGTCGCACCGGCGGCAAGACCGGCTGGGCGCCGGGCCGCGACCTCTGGTATCATCAGGAAGTGCACAGCGTGCCG